>OCTA010003335.1_pt1 | contig 14252 bp, 18 predicted proteins | sample 1538991 | NCBI WGS metagenome assembly OCTA01 (sample SAMEA3539302, study PRJEB22396) | soil metagenome | biome: tundra; feature: field; material: soil | place: USA | collected 2010-05 | depth 0.15 m
ACCCTTGGGAAAGGACTTGCGACTTTTCGTAAAGTACTTTACCGGACACTAGTGATCCGTGATATCCACGCTGGTGCTATTCAAAAGCGCCGCCGAAAAGTAGCGTGGCAACCGTGAGAATCCGAACGACGAAACAGCCCGCCTCTCATGGGCGTGAGCGACGATCGTCTGTTGGACCCAGGTCGAAATGGTTGGAAGGAGTCTTACGTAGCGATCTGGGGCCATCTCTATCCGGCAGCTTGCGCCACAGCCGCTTTCTTCGCCGTTCTCTTGACCGCTTTCTCTTGTTGCGCTTTGGCCGCTCTCACCGCAGCCCATCGTTTCTTGGTGGCAGCGACAATTCTTGCCAAGCCTTCCTTGCTGATCTTGCGTTTCGCCTTGGGCGCTTCCAACGGCGCTGGCGGCTCATATTCGCCCTTGGTCGCTGCCCACCGCTTTTTCTGTGCGATTGCCATGCGGCGATGTGCGGCGGCAGAAATCTTGCGCTTCGTGGTGGGTGCTTCCGGCGTGGAGGCCGCTTCTGGACTTGCCACCGGGAAGGAGGGCACGATTATCCTCATCAGCGTTCCTGGTTGTTCGCAAGGCCGGGGAATTTCTTAGTTAGACGGTCAATCTGCTTTTGAACTCCCTTCTTACAGTTTTCAGCGTATAACGCCTCACCATGCCTCAAGCGATACGCCACCTGGATGCTGTAAACCGTCAGGACGCCAAATACCACGTAGTTGATAAAACACACAACGAAGAGAAATGTGTAAAACAGCTTCTCTGCCGTCGCAGAATCTACCGGGTAAAGCAAAACCCGACCGAATAGTGCTGGAGGGCGAACGGGAGCAAGCCACACGGTAGCCACCATCATTACCGAAACAATCGGAAGTGGCAGTCCGCACACTAAGTAAGCAACTGATTCTAGCAGTGTCGGCGGGCTGTTTAGAGCCTTGCGAAGCGATAGTAGACGAATCCTAGCTGCTCGTTCGGAACTCCAGGAGTGAAACTCTTGAACTTTTCTCCACGCTTTCTTTGCTACCCACACGTAGACAGGACTCAAAAGCCAAAGTACCGTCTTGTATATCGTATCGGGCTTGCCAAACCACTCTGGAAGCATGGCTCCTTATACTCTAGTCCGCCGCCGTCTGTGCAGCAGCCAGGGCCGTTTTCTTCGCCGCCTTCTTTTCGACCTCTTTTTTCATGGGAGCTTTTTCTGAACGGTCTTCGTTTTGGCAGCTTTCGCAGCGGCTTTTTGCAAACGCCAACGCTCTTTCGTGGCGGCTACGATCTTTGCCAGACCTTCCTTGCTGATCTTGCGTTTCGCTTTCGGCGCTTCGGTCGGCGTTGGCTCTGCTTCGCCTTTAATCTTTGCCCACCTTGCCTTTTGCGCCAGGGCCATCTTTCGTCGTGTGGCTGCGGAAAACTTCTTGCGCTTGCCGGTGGGCGCTGCTGGTGCGGCGGCGATTTCTGTGGGGCCACCGAGGAGGGCTTTGAGTTCGGCGATCTTCTGGTCTATTCGCACCTTCTGCGCTTCGTAGCCTTCAACGGCGGCGACGATAATCTCGGGCGTGAGTTTCGGTATTGGCATGTGATTCGATTTACCTCGATTCCTCCATCGGACAACGCGATCCTGCATTCCATAGTACACCGAGGCGACAGTGGGTGGCTGTAATGTTTTCATCGTCCTGGGTACCTGCTAAACTTCGGCAGTATGAACGATCAACTTCTCAAAGCTGTTCAGGCAATTGGCCAACCGCTTTGTGGATTGGGGTATACTTCTCTTGGCCGGGAGACCATCACGGGAATCCCGCCAGAGAGGAGATGCACCATGCGTAAGGTGGCGATCGCCGCGGCGATCTTGTTTTTCCTCGCGAGCATGGCCTACGCACAAGCCCCCAACCTACCAGGCTGGAAGCTGGTCTGGTCGGATGAGTTCAATTACACCGGACACCCCGACCCAACCAAGTGGGGGTACGAAGAAGGGTACGTGCGCCACAATGAGCTGCAATATTACACCGTGAACCGCCTGGAGAATGCCCGGGTGGATGGCCACAATCTTCTGATCGAGCTGCGTAAGGAGACGCCCGAGAGTTTCCTGCCGACGTCCATCAACGATGAATGGCACAGGTACACCGCGGCCAGCGTCAACACCCGCAACACGGCGTCGTGGACCTATGGCCGTTTTGAAATCATGGCCAAGATGCCTCAGGGCAAAGGCACGTGGCCGGCAATCTGGTTTCTGAGCCCTCTGAGAACGCCCGCCGTTCCCGGACCGCCCCAGCCCAGGGGGCCCGACGGCAGGGAGGTTCAGGGCGCGGCTCGCGGGCCCGGCGGCGGCGAATCGTCCCAAGGGGAAATCGACCTGATGGAGACCTGGGGAAGCCGTTCGAACCGAACCGCCGTCCACATCCATGGCACGAAAGGTCAGACCCCGTCCAAGACCGTCGCGGTCGATGACATGTACAACAAGTTCCACCTTTACGCGGTGGAATGGTACCCGGACCACATGGATTTTTTCCTGGACGACGCCAAGATCCTCACCTACACCAAAGACCCCGCCGCGGATTGGTCTTTCGACCACCCCATGTATCTGATCATGAATATCGCGTGCGCCGGGCCCGACGAGCCCGCCCCGGACGATGCCAGCCTTCCGCAGTTCATGACGGTGGACTATGTGAGGGTTTATCGGAAAGTCCCTGCGGCGGGAGCCAAGTAATTCCGCCGCCGTTTCCGCCCTACTCAGGCGCGGCGGCGCCCGATAACACGCGCTTCCTGGCTTCCAGCCATGCGGGGAACACCGCGGGGTTCTCCAGCCAGACCAGCATCCACTGAGCCATCTCTTGCTTCTCCGCTTTCCTTTCCGGGCTGGTACGCGGGCTGGCGGCGAGAAACTTCGCGCGGTCCTTGGCGGCGATCACCTGGCGGCGGCAGTAGCGGGCGCGCTCGCGGGCGCCGGCATCCATCGCTTCGGAGTAGATGCGCCACATCCCGAGCAGCGACTCTTCCAACTCTTCGAGCGTGTGTTGGCGGATCCCGGCATAGGGCTGGTCGAACGGCAGGCCCGTGGCCCGCAGCAATTCGCGCAGATAGCTCTCGGAAACCGGGGCCAGGCGATGAAGCAGGTCCCCCCAGACCGCTTCCGTGATGGCGGACGGCTGGCGGGCCGCCAGGTACTCGCGGAGCTGCTGCTTGAAAGATCTATTTCCGGAGGCCATGGCGGTACTTTGTGGTGGCCTGCTCGTGAGCGGCCAGGTCGGTGGAGAACTGGTGCGCGCCCGAACCGTCGGGCCGCAGCACGAAATAGAGCGCGCCGGATGCGGCTGGATGCAGCGCGGCGTCAATCGAAGCCATGCCGGGGTTGGCGATGGGCCCAGGCGGGAGACCGGCGCTCCGGTAGGTGTTGTAGGGATCGTTGCGTTCCAGGTCGGCCCGGTAAATGGTTCCGCGATACCTGTCGTGGAGCAGCGCGGCGTAAATCGTGGTGGGGTCGCAATCGAGTTTCATGCCGATGCGAAGGCGGTTCACGAACACGGCGGCGATGAGCGGACGTTCGCTTCCGAGCTTGTCTTCCTTTTCGACCAGCGAGGCCAGCGTCACCACTTCGTGCACATCCGCGCTGACGTGCAGACCGCGCCAGACCTCGCGAAACTTGCCGGTCATCAGACGGCAGAGCTGCTCGGGCGTGGTGTGGCGGCCGACATGGTAGGTATTCGGGAAAAGATAGCCCTCCAGGGTCGGCGCGCGCGGATCGAGGTCGCGAATCGCGCGCGGGTCGCGAGCCGCCGCCAGGAATTCGTCCCCGGGAAACAGCCCCAGCTTCTCCGCCGAGGCCGCGATATCGAACATATTCCGGCCTTCGGGAACCACCAGCTCGTAGAAGAAAACGTCGCCGCGAGCGATGCGGCCGTAGACCTCGACCGGCGTGGCCGCGCGATCGAAGCGGTATTCGCCCGCCTGCAACTTGCGGCCGCGTCCGGCGAGGCGCGCGAGAAGAAAATCCCAACGGCTGCGGACCACGCCGGCATCGGCCAGCATGCGCGCCATGGTTCCCGTGGAAGTGCCGTGGGGCACATCGACGAACGTCTCCTCTCCAAAACCCCGGTACGGGCGGCCGAGGCGATATACGGCGAGCCCACCCGCGAGGACCGCGAGAAAGGCGAACATCCGAATGGCGCTGAAGGCTTTCATGCCGGAAGAGAGTCCAGGTAGCTTTGCAAAAGGATCACGGCGGAGAGACGGTCCACGGCCGCGGCCCGCTTCTCGATGCTGATTCCGCTGGCGCGCAGCACGCGGCCCGCCTCCACGCTGGTGAGGCGCTCGTCCCAGTATTGGACCGGCAGGCCCGTTCGCTTTTCGATGGCCGCGCCGAATTCGCGCGCCCAAGCCGATTGCCGGCCTTCGGCGCCGCCCATGTTCATCGGGTTGCCCATCAGAATGAGACCGACTTCGCGCTCGGCCGCGAGACGCTCCAGGGCGTCCAGATCGGCGCGCTTGCGGGTACGCTCGAGATTCGGTAGCCCCTGCGCGGTAATTCCCAACGGATCGCTGATGGCCAACCCAATGCGTTTCTTGCCCAAGTCCAAGGCGAGAATGCGGGTCTTCAAGGAGGTCAAGTGAATTCATTATAGATAGCTTTCAGCGTTCAGCGATCAGCGGTCAGCCAAAGAAAGGAACTAAGAAGCTGAAAGCTGACAGCTATCCGACGGCATGTTACATTCGAGGCAAGGGTCCTCTCCCGCCGTGGCGCCGACAACCGAGACTGTCAACAGCGCAACGAATACCGCGCAGGAAGCGCGGCATCCCGCCCTGTCCGTTGTGGCTTTGGGCGTGGTGGTTGCAATGCTCTACTTCGGCCGCGTGCTCTTCATCACCGCGGTGGTAGCGGTGATCCTCGCATTCATCCTGGAGCCGTTTGTGGCGCTGCTGATGCGGTTGCGGCTGCCGCGCGCTCTGGCGAGCCTCATGGTATGCCTGTTCGCGCTGCTGTTCCTTTACGTGATCGGCCTGGGCGCGTATGCCCAGCTTTCCGGTCTCTCCGCCGATCTGCCGAATTACGGTCAGCGGATCGGCGATATCGTGGACGGCGTGCGCCAGAAGATCCAGGGCGTCGAAGAAAGCGCCTACAGCGTGGTTTCGCGCCGGCGCCAGGGGGAGACGCTCGCGCAGCAGGCCGCTGCCAAGAAGAAGGGCAGGAAGGGAGAGGCCGTTGCGCCCGCAGCGCCGCCCGCGGCGCCGGCGCAGCCCCAAGGCACGCCCATCGGGGACTACATCTACGCGCGCCTCGGTTCGTTCTACGAGATCCTGTTGATGGCCTCGTTCGTCCCATTCCTGGTCTACTTCATGCTGAGCTGGCAAGAACACCTGAACCGCAGCTTTCTGCAATTCTTCCACGGCGAGGACCGGCAGATCGCCGCCCGCAGCCTGGAAGGAATCGCGAGAATCGTGCGCGCGTTCGTGGTGGGGAACTTCCTTTTGGGCCTGCTGCTGGCGACCATCAGTTCGATGGCGTTCTGGCTGATCCATCTGCCGTACCCGGCGCTGGTGGGTCCCCTGAGCGGTTTTCTGAGCCTGCTTCCGTACGTCGGACTACCCATGGCCCTGCTGCCGCCGGTGCTTGCGGCGCTCACGTTGAATCAGGCGTCCGTCTACGTGCTGGCAGTGGGCATCACCGCTCTGCTGCACCTGTTTGCGCTGAACCTGCTGTATCCCAAGATTGTAGGTTCGCGGGTACATTTGAACCCACTGGTGGTCACGTTCTCCCTGATGCTGTGGGGCTTCCTGTGGGGCGCCTCCGGCCTGCTGCTGGCCATCCCGCTCACCGCCGGCGTCAAGGCTGTATGCGATAACGTGAAGGACCTGCGTCCGTACGGGAAGTTCCTGGGGGATTGATGGCGCGGAAGGCCGAGACATAGCGCATGCTTCCGTTCCGGCTGGTCTATCACGAAGAGTACGACCTGCATCTTGGCGACCACGTATTTCCGTCGAAAAAATACAAGTGGCTGCACGACCGCCTGATCCGGACGCGCTTCGCCGCGCCCGAGGATTTCGTTTCCCCCCAGCCCGCATCGGTCGAGGACCTCCTCCTGGCGCACGACACGGAGTGGGTGGTGAAGCTCAAGAGCGGCGTGCTGACGTACCAGGACATCCTGCGGCTGGAGATTCCCTACTCCCGGCAGATGGTGCAGGCGTTCTGCCTGGCTACCGGAGGCACCATCCTGGCGGCGCAACTGGCGTTGCAGTCGGGCGTGGGATTCAACGCGGGCGGCGGATTCCATCACGCTTTCCCCGACCACGGCGAAGGATTCTGCGCCCTCAACGATATCGCGGTCGCCATCCGGCGCGTGCAACGGGACGGCGCCATCCATCGCGCCATGGTGGTGGATTGCGACGTCCACCACGGCAACGGCACGGCCGCCATCTTCGCGGGCGACTTCTCGGTGTTCACGCTTTCGATCCACCAGTTCAACAACTACCCCAGCGAAAAGCCCCCATCGAGCCTCGACATTCACCTGGCGGACGGGGTCGGCGATTCCGAGTACATTCACCGGCTGGAGAACGGCTACCATGCCGCGCTGGCGACGTTCAAGCCCGACCTGGTGTTGTACGTGGCCGGCGCGGACCCGTATTGCGAGGACCAGTTAGGGGGACTTGCCCTGACGTTCGATGGGCTCAAGGAGCGCGACCGTCTGGTAATCTGGGGAGCGCTGCACCGCGGGATTCCGGTGGCGATCGTGCTGGCCGGCGGTTACGCGCAGAGCGGCGAAGACACCATCACGATCCACGCCAACACGGCGGCGGTTGCGAAAGAAGTCCTAGAGAAGACCGGCCCGTGGGGCGGGCCTTTTGGCCCGCGATGACGCCTTCCGGCGTCATCACCGGGCGTCAGCCCGGCCGGCCTCGCTGGTTAATCACCGTCACAAAGTCCCCATGGCCGTCGTTATAGAGGGTGTGCAGCCCGCTGAAGAATTCGCGCTGGATGGAGCGCCCTCCATGGCCGGCGCCGGACCGGCGCTGGAGGAGATCTTCCGCGAGCATCATCCGCGCATCGTGGGAATGCTGGCGCGGCTGACGGGCGACCGCGAACAAGCCGAGGATATTGCAGGGGATGTTTTCTGCAAGCTGGCGCGGCGCCCCGCGGCGCTCCACGGCCGCGACGATCTCACGGCTTGGGTGTACCGGGTTGCCACGAACGCGGGTTTCGACGCGCTACGGAGACACTCGCGCCGCCGGCGCCGGGAAGAAGCCGCCGGCGTCGAGACGTTGCGCCTGGCCGCGCCTTCCGACGCCCTCCACAGCATGCTGCGCGAGGAGCGGCGGGCGCGGGTGCGCGCCGTACTCGCCGGCTTGAAGCCCAGGGACGCGCAGTTGCTGCTGCTCCGGTCGAGCGGGTTGGCCTACCGCGAGATCGCGCAGGCATTGGGGGTAGCGGCGGGGTCGGTGGGCACGCTGTTGGCGCGCGCCGAAGCGGAGTTCGAACGCAGGTTCCGCGCGCGATATGGAGACGGGATATGAAGCAGTGTTGGTCCGAGGGAGAACTCAGATCGTATCTGGATGGCGAGCTGCCGCCGGAAGAAATCGGACGCGTAGCAGCGCACTTGGCGGAGTGCGGGGCGTGCACGATGATCGTCGAAGGGCTGGCGGCGCGGGCACAGCGGGTATCGGCTCTGCTGGACGAGTTGAGTGGGGCGGGCCTCCCGGCCTGCCTTCCTGCTCCACCTTCGCGGCGCTGGATACCGGCAACCGCGGCCCTGGCCGCGTGCCTGGCACTGGCTTATGTTGTGCTTCCCAAGCGGGCGAGGCAGTCGGCGCGTCCGGCGCCCATTGCGCCTGCCCCAATGGCGGCAGTCTCCGTTCCCGCGCCTCCGGTTCAATCGGTAGCGCAGGCGCCACGGCCTGTCCGGCCCAGGAAGCGGGCCCAGCCGCGGAAGCCGGAAATCGAATACTTCCTGGCGTTGGATGACGATCCATTTGAGATGGGCGTGGTCAGACGCGTGGCACTGGGCCCCGCGGAGGTCCCCGCCGACGTTGTATTTAGCCCGGACGGGCGCGCCCGCGCTATCCGGCTGGTGGACTATTCCGGAAACTAAAGGAGAACGACAATGAAACGGATTTGCTGGGTGGCTATCGGAGGGTTGCTGATTTCGCTGTGCGCGGCGGCGCAGGACAAGGCCGCAGTGGAGCAGGCCAAAAAGGACCTGGAAGTGGCAGCGGCGACGCGGGACAATGCCGCGATGGATCTGGCCAAGAAAGCGCTGCTGAATGCGGAACTGGAGATGATGGCCGCGGAAGCGAAGGTCATCGGCCCCGAAAGGACGATGCTGTCCTCGCCCGTGATCGGAGCGCCGTACGCAGCGGACGAAGTCACTACCTTCACCCAGACGCTGGGCGACGGCACGCGCATCCAACGCGAAGACAAGGTGACGGTGTATCGGGACGGCCAAGGCAGGGTCAGGCGCGAGACGCCCAAGGAGATCACCATCATGGACCCGGTGGCAGGCACGGCCTATCGTATCGATCAGAACCAGGGCACGACACTGAAGATGATGGTGACGAAGACCGGCGTCACGCAAGGCCTCTTGGATGCAACCGCGACCTACGCAGCTAGGGTCGGCGCTGGGCAGCCGGCGGCGGGCGCGGTGGCTTACGGGAAGGTCAAAGCCAAGTCCGAGCAGGAGGCGACGGCCGGTTCGGCCGGCTCCGAATCGAAGCTCGTGTTTGTTACCAGGGAGGGCGCCGTCAACTTCATCGCCGAGGCTGGGGCTAAGGGCTCCGGCAATGGTCAATCGCTCGGCATGCAGAGCATCGAGGGCGTTCTGAGCGAAGGTACGGGCAGTTCGGAGACCATCCCGGCGGGGGCGATCGGCAACGACAAGCCAATTCAGGTAGTAAATGAACGTTGGTACTCTTCCGAATTGAAAACCCTGACGATGACGAAGCATAGCGACCCGCGTACCGGAGAAGAGACCTTCCGCCTGACGAACATCCGGCGCGGAGAGCCCAGTCCGGACCTGTTCCAGCCGCCGGCGGGTTGCCAGGGTATCGGGCCTTGCACGACGAAACAGGAATGATCCCCTCGTGCGTCCCAGCCCCGAAATGCTATCTTCGTTGAAGGGATGACGCTGTCTGGAGTTTTGTGGCGAGGGGGAATCGGCTTGTCGATTCTCGGCTCCCTGTGCGCCTTCCAGCGTCCGTTTCGCGCGTTCCCGGGCGTGGAATACAGCACGGGTAGCCTTCCGCTGCCGCCCGATTACCAGGAAAAAACGGAGTGGGCTTTCGCGCGCCTCATGTTCCCCGGAGGAGGGTACGACGACGGGTACTATCCGCGTTTTCAGGGGGACTACCGTTTCGGCCTGTCGCTCTGGACGCAGGATTTTCCGCGCGCCGACCGCCACTTTTCCGAGGCCGTCCGGCGGCTGACCCGCATCCATGTTCGTTCCGCGGAGCAAGTCGTGGACCTGGATGAGGGCGACGCCTACGATTGGCCCTGGCTCTACGCCGTGCAGGTGGGCGAGTGGGGCTTGACCGCGCAGCAGGGCAAGGAGCTTCGCGAGTATCTGCTGCGGGGCGGCTTTTTCATGGCCGACGACTTCCACGGCGATTACGAGTGGCAAGTCTTCGAGCGCGGCATCCGGCTCGCATTCCCGGACCTGTCCATCAAGGAAATTCCCGACGACGACCCGATTTTCCACACGGTTTACGACCTGGATCGGCGCTATCAGTTGCCGGGCGCCGACCACGTGAGGTTGGGCTATAAGCGCCCGCTCCATCCCATCGGCCCGGAAGACGGCAAGGGAGCGCACTGGCGCGCCATCTATGACGACAAAGGCCGGATCCTGGTGGCGATTTCGTACAACTCGGACGTGGGCGACGCCTGGGAGTGGGCCGACGACCCGCGATATCCGGCCCCGTTCGCCGATCTCGCCATGCGCATGGGCGTGAACTACATCGTCTACGCCATGACGCATTAGGGATCGGGAAACCACTCCCTGACGGTCGTGGCTCCGAACGGAGCCGCGCGCGTTAAACATGGCGACGTTATTGTTTGCGCCACAACCGCTTGCTTACGCGCGTGGCTCCGTACGGCGCCGATTCGGAGCCGCGAACGTCAGAGAGCGGATGCGCAATTACCTATGACGTTCTGTTTAGCAAGCGGTTTCGCAACAGAGCTGAACCTCGCGGTCCAGTTTACTCTTTCCTTTGCGGCATCCCGTGTCCGGCGTCCCCACCCGCTTCGGACACCTGGTAATCCGACGGAGGCTGGAATAGCGAAGCCGGGGGTTCGCTGCGGCTGATGTCGACCAGCCGGAAGACCGTCTCGCCGTCGCGCGGGTCCGAGTGCTTGGAAAGCACCGTGGTTTGCAGGTCCGGTGAGTACCACATCTCGGAAACAATCTGCATCGGCTGCTCGTTACCCATTTGGCCGGCCGGAACGATCACGGTCGTACGAGTACCGTCAGCCGGCACCCCCGCGATCGTCTGTCGGCCCAAAGACTCGGTCTTCACGTTCTGGGCCGCCGCGTCCGGACCGCGCCCAAAGCGTCCGCCCGGCGGCGTAAGGCCGTTCGGCGCGTCACCCCGCCGGGGAACTGCCCCCGGCTGCTGAGACGCCCCGCGGCCGCCCCGCGCCCAAGTGGATTTGGTCGCGGTCTTTTCGCTCACGTTCAAAGCATAGTTCACGCCCGCCACGGGGTCGTTGATGAATACCACTTGCTGCAAGTTGGCGTGGGGCGCCAGCGCATCGAGTCCGGCCAGCGACTGCTCGTTTCGCACGCGCCCTTCGGAATCGCGGAATATCCTGGCGGTGGTGGTGCGGCGAATCCGATTCCCGTCGGCGAGAACCTGGGTGGTTTCGGTGACCATGCCGGCCGAGTACGGAGCGTTCTTGACCACGCGGCGGGGCATGCCGGCAACCGCTCCAAGCAGGCGGGCATCCGGCGGCGCCCCGGCGAACCCGGGCCCGGGGCGGCCACGGTCTTGTCCCCGCCCCGGAGGCTGCGCATTCGCGCCAGCCGCCAAGATGAGAACAGCCGCGAAAATCGTTCGAATCGACATACTCATAATCCTCAAACCGCTACTCGTCCAAAAATCTCACGGCGCGGGCCAGCCCGTCCGAGCCCATCACCACGTCCGCGCGCACGCGCTGCGCGGCGCGATCCGCCGTTACGGAGTATCCCAGCGCAATCATGGCCGAGCGCGGCACTTCCACGCGCACCACGTTAAGATCCTCGTCTTGTGAAAGCCGGCGGGCGTTGGGAAGCGGAATGAAGTCGCCGGCCGCGGCCTCTCCAGCCACTTCCGCCGGCAAGACCGCGGTCCAATCGATGGCGGCGGTTTCCGCGCCGGCCAGCGTATTGCCCGGCGTCCGCGGCTGGCGGTCGCGCACCACGAACAGCAGAAACGCGGCCGCCACCACCAGCGCGGCGGCGCCCCAAGCCAACACCGGGGACCACCACTGGCGCGACGGGGGAGGCGCCACCAGTCCCGCCTGACCGCGGAACGCGGCCAACAGCCTCGCTTCCACACGCCCGGGCGCTTTCAACCGGCCCCATTCCGCGGCGACGCCTCGCAGCCCCGCCGCCAGCGCGCTCTGGTTGTTCAGAGCCGCCGCGCAAGCGGTACACTCCCGCCGATGGGCGGCAGCCTCAGCGCTCGCCTCGCCCTCAAGCTCGGGCATGGTATTCCAAAACTCCTGGCAAGTCATATCAAACACCTGGCCAGATCCAGCGCGCCCAGCGGCCGGGGATGGCGGTCCTGGTGCAACTTCTCGAGCAGCAAGGCGCGCGCGCGATGCAGCCGCGAGCGCACCGTGCCGATCGGACAGCCAAGCACAAAAGCGGCTTCCGCATAATTCACTTCCTCCAGATCGCACAGCACAACCACCTCGCGATAGCGCGGCGGCAGCCTTTGCACGGCCCGGCGCAACGCCGCGATGCCCTCTTTCCGCGTGAGGCCGGTCAATTGATCGGCGCTAGCCGTCATCTCGGGCAGAACCGAATCGTCCCCGTCCGTATCGAGCGCCACGTCCGTCCGGCGCCGCTCCAGTTGCCGCAGCACCAGTTTGCGGGCGATACCAAAAAGATATCCGGAGAGTGTTCCGCGCTCCGGATCGTACCCGCAGTCGTCGCGGATCAAGGCCAGAAATACCTCCTGAATCACGTCTTCAGCCGCTGCCGCCGAGCCGCTCATGTGCAGCGCAAACCGGTAGATGGCGGCCTGGCGGCGGCGGTAGAGGGAGCCAAATGCCTGCTCGTCGCCGCTACGCATCCGCAGGAGCAGCTCCTCGTCTGTCTCCGCCGGAGTCTCCGTCATGGATTCTTCATTCATGATTCGCCCGGCATGCCGGAAAGTTCCACAATTCTGGTGCCGCGGGGCGCTAGCAGGACGTTAACCCGTTTGTCAAGACTAATTGTAGCTATATTGCTACTTCACAGACTTCGTACGCTATCCTATTATCTTAGTCCTAGTAACGGAGCGGCTATGACCCTCGACAACCAAGTTGACGATGCAGAGGCATTGCGGAAGAAACTCGGCGAGTTGGAGGCGGAACTCCTGCGCCGGAAGGAGAATCGGAAGACGGGCGAACAGCGCTTTCTCTCGCTTGCCGATGCCGCGCCCGTCATGATCTGGATGGCCGGCGCGGACGCCCGCTGCACCTACTGCAACCGCGCGTGGCTGGAGTTCCGGGGGCGCGCCTTCGAGCAGGAACTCGGCCACGGCTGGATGGAAGGGGTGCATGCGGACGATCGCGAATCGTGCCACGGAGCCTATCTCAAGGCGTTCGACGGGCGCCACCCGTTCCGCGTGCAGTTCCGTCTGCAACGCGCCGACGGCGAGTACTGCTGGGTGGAAAGCGCCGGCGTGCCGCGCCACGACGACGATGGGACGTTCGCGGGCTATCTGGGCTCCGTGATCGAGCTTACGGGCCGGAAGCGTCCCGTTTTCACGCCCGACGAACAGTCGGTGCGCACGGTGTTTGCCCTGACCGAGCGCGAGCGCCAAGTGCTGGCGCTGATCGCCCAAGGCAAATCGACCAAGGAAACCGCCGCGCGCCTCGGCATCAGCTACAAAACCGCCGACTCCCACCGCAGCCGTATCCTGGAGAAGTTGGGCGTACACGAAACCGCCAGCATGGTCCGCTACGCCATCCGCGCCGGCCTCATCGAAGCGTAACCGGCCGTAGGGGACAGTTGCTTTCCCGAGGGAGCTGGGCAATACTGTACTTGATTCGCAGACAGGGAGGCTCCGTATGGATTGGACGTCTTTCTTCATCACGGTAGTGGCCGCCGGCTTGGCCGCATCGTTCACCGATTGGCTGTTCATGGGCGTGCTGTTTCACGAGAAGTATAAAGCGTACCCGGAGATTTGGCGAAAAGCGCCGGGGAGCCCGGACACCACCCAAATTCTGCTTTCCACGGCGCTCGGGTTGATTACGGCCGCAGTCTTTGCCGCGCTTTGCTGGCGGTTCCAACTGCACACGGTCACCGCGACCCTGAAGCTCGCGCTGGCCCTCTGGGCGGCCGGCCCGTTGCCGTTAATCGTGACGAATGCGCTTTGGATCAAATTCCATCCGGCGACCGCCTTGTCGCACGCGCTGGGCTGGCTGGCGAGGCTGTGCGTGACGGCGATCGCCGTGACGCTCTTGCTGAAGTAAGCACCCAACATGGATCGGTTTATGGAACAGGCCATTGAACTGGCCGCCGCGAGCGTTCGCGCAAATGGCGGCCCGTTCGCCGCGCTGGTGGTGAGGGACGGAAACGTCGTCGCTACCGGCGTCAACCAGGTGGTCCGCGCCAACGACCCCACGGCCCACGCCGAGATCGTCGCCATCCGCGAAGCCTGCCGGGCGCTGGGAGACTTTCAACTTGCCGGGTGCGACGTGTATGCCTCGTGCGAACCCTGCCCCATGTGCCTGGGAGCGCTCTACTGGGCGCGCCCGGCGCGCATCTTCTTCGCCGCCACGCGCGACGACGCAGCCGCCGCGGGCTTCGACGACGCCCTGATTTACCGGCAGATCCTGGCGCCGCCCCCGGAACGAACGATTCCCACGATCCACCTACCGCACGAGCGCGCCGGCCGGCCGTTCGAGGAATGGCTCAACAAGCCGGACAAGACGAAGTACTGAGGCTTGCATGTCTCCTGGACCGCTCCCTTGGTTTCTCCTCAGCGGCAGAGGCTTTGAGCCTGGCGCGGCGCCCAGTGGGGCGGACCTCCCGGTCTGTTTTAGAGGGCCTGCGGCCCGCGGAATTTCATGAAAAACGGGTATGGTG
>OCTA010003337.1_pt1 | contig 14244 bp, 13 predicted proteins | sample 1538991 | NCBI WGS metagenome assembly OCTA01 (sample SAMEA3539302, study PRJEB22396) | soil metagenome | biome: tundra; feature: field; material: soil | place: USA | collected 2010-05 | depth 0.15 m
CTTCGGCGAACGCCTGCTGCCGCGCCTGGAAACCGGTGAGCTTGCCGGCTATGACCTGCCCACGGCCTCGCGCGTGCGCCGGTGGTTCGATCTGGCTCCAGCCATCGGAGAAGATCTCTTTCTGAAGCTCTACACCCACGGCGCGCAGGAGAGAAATTTCGAGCCGCTGCTCAATGGCGGGCTCGCCAGTCTCTTCCACTGGCTCGCGGAAGAAGCAGAGCGAAGAGGCATCGAGATCCACTGGGCCACAGCCTGGCAGATGTACCTGGCTGCCGATGCTCTGATACATGGCCGCAAATCTGTTTCTGTTCCGGCGGTTGGCTCGAACGCTAGCGTCCCGCGGGTTGCCGCGGCGCAATCTCCCGGAGTAAAGTGAATGAAACGCAGATAGTTACAGCATGGAGGAACTCAATGCACAGCCAACACTTCGATGCGTTAGTAATCGGCTCCGGCGCCGCGGGTAGTTTTGCGGCAAAGGAGCTTACGCAACGCGGTCTGGAGGTGCTTCTGTTAGAGGCGGGCCCGGATATCACTGAAGATGATTTTAAGGTCCCTGTCCATCCGCGGCAAAAGGGCATCAACCTGATGACTCGCGCTCTGGCCGTTCTTAAAGGCCAGTATATTCAGGCCAGGCTTGGCTTTTTCGGGAAGCAGTTCAAGCACTTGTTCGTGAACGATTGGAAAAACCCGTACACCACGCCCAAGGAAGATTTCTACCTTTGGATTCGCGGAAGACAGCTTGGAGGCCGCCTTCATCTTTACGGGCGTGTCCTGCTGCGCATGTCCGACTATGACTTCAAGGCGGCGAGCCGGGATGGACATGGTGAGGATTGGCCGATCTCCTATGCCGATCTCGCTCCCTATTACAATCAAGTTGAGGAATTCCTGGGCGTCTACGGCACTCTCGACAATGTGCGCAATCTTCCCGACGGGAAATACTGCCACACGCCTAAATTGACTGCGGTCGAACAAGCCTTCAAGGCTAAAGTAGAAGCGAAATGGCCGGAGCGTTCGGTAATCTCCTGGAGGTACGCGGCTCCCAATCTTAAACGGGTGCCGCTGCCAATTCTGGCCGCAAAGGAAACAGGCCGGCTCACGATTCGGACCGATGCTATTGTGAAACGAATCACGGTGGATTCGAGCACCGGAAAAGCAACCGGTGCCGAGTTTATCGATCGGGTGACAAAAAAATCGGAAACCGTTGCGGCGAATGTCGTCGTTCTCTGCGCATCCACGATCGAATCCGTACGCTTGCTCCTTAACTCCGCTTCTCCGAAACACCCCAATGGCCTGGCGAATTCCACAGGGCTTCTCGGCCGCTACTTCATGGATCAATGCCCAAGCCAGATTTTCGGGACGGTTCCGGGCGCCAAAGGATGGGAGCTGGATGACTCGGCTCCCGCGGACCCTTTCTATACTCCGGCCGGCGGCGTTTACATTCCTCGATTCCAGAATCTCGACAGCGTTACAAATTCAAAATTCAGCCGGGGCTTTGGAGTCCAGGGAGCCATTGGACGAGGTTATGTTCCCGATGACCAGCCGGCCGTCTTCGGACTCATGGGCTTCGGCGAGACGCTCCCCTACTACGATAACTGCATCACGCTGAATCCCAAGCGCAAAGATGCCTGGGGTATTCCTGTTCCCCACATCAAATGTTCCTTGGCCCGCAACGAGCGCGAGCTGCTGCAAGAGCAAACCAGATCCATCAGGGAAATGGTTGAATCCTGCGGCTATAAGATCACATTTTCCGGTTCAGCCCTCGGACTTGATCCGAAGATAGAGCCTTTCCCCGATGCCGATTGGTTCAGCCGGTTCATGTTCCGGATTTCCTTTAAGAAGAGCATGGCGGTGGGGGCGGCGATTCACGAATGCGGCGGAGCTCGAATGGGAGACGATCCGGCCAAGTCTGTCCTTAACTCGTATAACCAGTGCTGGGATGTAAAGAACCTCTTCGTGACCGACGGAAGCTGTTTCCCATCCAGCGGAACCGTCGGCCCGGCGTTGACCATCATGGCTCTGACGGCGCGCGCCTGCGAACATATCGCGCGGGAGTACAAGGCCGGTCAACTGTAAGGTTGAAGACGCCCCCGTCCGGTCCTCGCCTGGCTTCGAGGCCAGCGGATCGGATACGGCCAGGTTACGCGCCTGATGCCGCCGGCTCGCAAAGCAATCGCCTGCGCATCAGTGCCTGCTCCGTGCTGGTAAAGCGGCTGCTCTCCACCGCGCGGGCGTTGGCGCGCAGGTGGTCCTCTCGCATCATCGAGAACACCAGCGCGTGCATGCCCGTGCCGTTCAAGATCACTCCGAAGATAGCTTCCAGCACTCCCTGCCAGTCACAGTCGCGCAGCTTATCGCGGAGTTCGCGCGGCGTCGTTTCATCGGCGGAGATCGACGCGAGAACCGCTTTCGTCCGCGTTACGCGCTGCGCCCCGCTGAATGGATGGTTGCCAATCAGAAGCATCCCGCGTTGATTGCGCTCCGCCATCCCGGGCGCCACCGGATCAAAAACATTGGCGCCAAATTGCAGGGCGCTGAGCGTCGCCGGTCCGTTCGCCATACACTCAGCGGCCACCTCAGCTCCCGCATAGAGGCCCGCGCGCAGCATCTTGCCCGCCTGTGCCAAGGCGTCGAGTTCGGCCATCAACTCCGGCTGGCGCATCGCGCCGGCGGTGGCTTCATGCAGATACAGCACATCGACATGATCGGTGCGGAGCGCCCGCAGGCTTAACTCAAGCGACGCTCGCAACCCTGCCGCCGTGAATTGCCCGAAGGTGGCCTCGTGGCCGCCGCGATGCACCAGGCTGTGCACTCCCGGCATCAGCAAGGCACGGCGGGCGATGGGGAGAGCCATGCGCTTCAGCGCGCTCAGCTTCCGCGGAGTAATGCCGTACTTCGTTGCCACGATAGCTTGATCGCGCTTGCCGCGCAGAAACTCCCCCAGCACCCCTTCCGCGTCTCCGTATCCATAACTCCGCGCCGTATCGAAGAGCGTGATCCCCGCGTCCCAGGCGATATTCATCGCGCGCAGCGAGGCGGCGCGGCCCACGCGCCCCAGCACCGATCCGCATCCGAAGCCCAGCACGGATGTCTGTACTTCGCCGCATATATTTTGCCGCATGAGTTATATTCTATCGCGCAAATACTCTCAGGTTTCCTGGCAGCCCCGGCTCCATTCGCCCGCATCGTTCACAAAAATGCGGATGCGGTCAGCGAAGGCTAAAGTTGCTCGCAAACTCTTCGACAGTGGGGATAAACGCTTCCAGCACTGTAAAATGGCAACTGAGATCAGGGTGCGCCTTCCGCGCGCGAGCAATACCCATCAAGGTCAAGCCACCCGATGAGTGATTTGAATGTTCTGCTGGTCGTCTATGCGTTTCCGCCCGCCGGAGGCGTTGGCGTTCTGCGCGCCGCAAGCCTCGCGCGCTATCTGCCGGCGGAAGGAATCCGGCTCGACGTACTCACCACGCGCAACCCATCCTCCGTGGGCATGGACCTTTCTCTCCTCCGCGAGATTCCACCTGAAGTTATGATTCATCGCACTATTACGCTCGATCTTCCCTTCAGCATCAAGAAGCGGCTCAAGAGGCTTGTCACCGGAGCAAGGCCGCCATTAACTCACACCGATGGTTCTGCCGCCGCCGGCAAACCGAACCTCCTCAAGAGAGCTCTCCAGGATCTTCTGCTGCCTGACCCGCAGGTGACGTGGCTGCCCGTGCTAACGCGCGCCGCACGCCGCATCGTCCGGGAGCGGAAGATTGATCTCGTCCTCATCACCGGCGCGCCCTACTCCAATTATTTGCTGGCGGAAAGGCTCCGCAAGAGCTTTCCGAAGCTGGCCATCGTCTTGGACTTCCGCGATGAATGGCTTTCGACCTCCTTTGAAGCCGCCAGCTTCCAGTTCAGCCGGAGCGAGCGCGCACGCAGCTTTGCGATTCAAGCCGAAGCCGGCGCCGTGGCAAGCGCAACCGCCGTGGTCGCTGTCACCGAGGCCGCGCGCCGCGAGATTCGCGCCCGTTACCCTCACGACCCTGAAAGCAAGTTCCAGCTCATCCCTAACGGATTTGATTCCACCAGGTTGCGCCGCCCTGTTTCCTTGCCAGACCCCCGGCCCTCTGGAAAGATCGTAGTCACATACATTGGCACCGTCTACACCTCCACCGAGCCGGCTATGCTGGTTCAGGCCTTGCAATCGCTGCCCCCCGAAGTGAAGTCCTGCTTCAAGTTCCGATTCATTGGCCACATCGAGGAGCCTCGCTACCACGATGCGCTGCTGCAACTGGGCGATATGGTGGAACTCAAGGGCTATCTGCCGCAACACGAAGCCCTGGCCGCGCTGAATGAGACCGACTATGTCTTGCTGATCACCCACGATCGCCTGAACATTTCGGCCAAGTTCTACGATTACATTGGCGCGGGCAAGCCCATTCTCGGCTGCATCCATCCCCAGAGCGACGTGCGCCGCCTGCTCGAGGATTTGCGAGCCGGGTGGTGGGTGGACAGCCGCGATCTCGAAGCCATCCGCCGGCTCTTCATGGACGTTGCCGCCGCCGGCAATTCACGGCTCGCCTCTTTTCGGCCCGATCTGGAAAAGATCGCGCGCTATGAACGCAAGGTGCTCGCGCAGCGCTACGCCGCCCTGCTCTATCTTATCGCCGGAAGGCAGCGCGAGCGCGACTTACAAGCGCCTTCCGCCCTGCCCGCGTAAACGGGAGGAGAGTTATGCTCAGGATTGCGGTAGTCACGCGCTATTTTCCCAGCTCGGCGGAGCCCTGGCAGGGCCGCTCAGCCTATCAGACGCTGCGCGTGCTTGCCCGCAAAGCTGATCTGCGCGTCTTCTATCCCAACGCGAGTTATCCCTCCTGGCTCAAGCCGCGCAGCCGGGTCTACAGTAACCTCGACGCCTCCTATAGCCCGCCCGGCGTGCGGGCGAGTTACTTTGACTTTCCCGCGCTGCCCGTGCTCTCCCGGCCGTTCAATGGATGGAGTTCCGCTCGTGCCCTGCTGCCGGCCGTCCGCGCCTTTGCCCCCGATCTGATCTTCGGTTGCTACCTTTATCCTGACTGTTACGCCGCGCTCAAGATCGGCAAAGCCCTGGCGGTTCCTGTCGTTGCCATGAGCATCGGCTCCGACATCAACAGAATCGGTGATCCGCTATCCGCCATGCTCACGCGCTCGGTTCTGCGCGAAGCTGATGCTGTGGTCACCGTCAGCGCCGATCTGCGCCGGAAGGTTCTGGCCATGGGCGCAGTGCCTGAGACCACTCGCGCCATCGTCAACGGCTGCGATCTCTCGGTCTTCCATCCCAGCGATCGTCTTACGGCGCGGCGGAAGCTCGGCATCGACCCGTCCGCCGAGGCCGTCGTCTATATCGGGCGCATGGACGTGAGGAAAGGCCTTCGTGAATTGGTCGAAGCGGCGGCTTTGTTGCATGCGCAGCGCCCCAATCTGCGTGTCTACATGATCGGCGGGGGGCCGGACAGGCCTAGGCTCGAGAGCTCCATCCAGGCATGTAACGCCGCCGCCTATATCCACGCCCTGCCCGCTTGCGCCTTCGACGAGGTGGCCGTCTGGATGGCGGCAGCCGATCTGGTTACCCTGCCGAGTTACATGGAAGGCTGCCCGAATGTGATCCTGGAGGCGCTCGCCTGCGGCCGGCCGGTCGTCGCCACGAATGTCGGTGGCATCCCAGAGATTCTCAGCGGCGAATCCGGCGAACTCGTCCCCCCGCGCGACCCCGCCGCGCTGGCTCATGCCCTCGCATCAGTCCTCGACAGAAGCTGGGACGCCAGCGCGGTCTCCGCGCGCGGCAGCCGAAGCTGGGAGACGGTCGCGGCAGAGCTGCTTGAAGTCTTTGAATCGCTCATGCCGGCCCGGGTGAAAGGAAGCGCATGACAGCTCTACGCAGAACTGGACGGGCTCTCTACCGCCTGCTCGCGGCCATCGGACTCGTCACTGTGCTGGTGATGGCGACGCCCATCGTCACTTGGTGGGCCCAGGCCTACGCCGGCCCCATCCAGCAGCCCAACGGTGACGTTCTCATCCTGCTCAGCGCTGCGGGCGACGACCAGTATGGCGGCATCTCCTACTCGTCGTACTGGCGCGCGCGCCAGGCGCTTCTCGCCTGGCAAACCGGAGGCTTCAGGAAGATCGTTATCAGCGGCGGCGGCGGTCCCGGCATCCTCAACTTTCTGCTCGGCGTAGGCATTCCCCGCGATGCGATGGTTGCCGAGTGGCGCTCCACCAGCACCCGCCAAAACGCCATCGAAACCGCGCGCCTGATCCAGAACCTGCCCGGCAAAAAGGTTCTGCTCACCAGTGATTTTCATATGTACAGGTCGCTGCGCGTCTTCCGCAAGCTGGGCATCGATGCTGCCCCCATGGCCGTTCCCGATGTGCTTCACTCCGCGGAGCACTGGAACGGGCGCTTTTCCGCCTTCGAGACCATGCTGATCGAATCCACCAAAATCGTCTACTATCGCCTGCGCGGCTGGATCTAGCAACACCGCATCACTTCGGCGCTCTCCTTCTACCCAGCGCCTTGCTCTCCTTGGGCTGTGCCTCGACAAGCCCGTGGCCTTGCGTTTCCTGTAGCTTGTAGAGCAGCGATCGGTAACTGATGTCCAGCCACTTGGCTGTCTTGCGGCGGCTCCAGTTATTTGCCTCCAGAACCTTCAGAATGATCTGCCGCTCCAGTTCCTGCGTGGCGGCTCTGGTGATCTCTTTCAGCGAAACAGGCTTGGCTAGAGCGAAATCGGTGTTCAGCCGGGCCGGGCTGGACTGGAAAGACGGAGCCAGCTCCGCCGTCAATGCGTCTTCGCTGCCGATCAGGATGTAGCTGCGCATCATGTTTTCCAGTTGCCGTATGTTTCCCGGCCACTCGTAGCGTTGCATCAAGCGCATCATCTCGCGCGAAAGCGGCTTGGGAATGCGGCGGAAGACCTTCGCATGACGGTCAAGAAAGTAGTCGATCAGCATCGGCAGGTCCGCGGTCCGCTGGCGCAGTGGCGGCAAATCGATGGTCACGGCGTTAATGCGAAAGAAAAAATCCCGCCGGAAACCGCCTTCCTCGGCCAGTTGCCGCAGGTTGATGCTGGCCGCGCTCACCAGCCGCGTGTTCACACTCCTCGACTCCTGCCCTCCAACCCGCATGAAGCTGCCATCCTGAAGCATCTGCAGCAGCTTCGCCTGCACGGTCAAATCCAGATCGCCAATCTCATCCAGAAAGAGGGTTCCCATATGCGCCAGTTCCACGCGCCCGCGCTTGGTCGCATACGCCCCGGTGAAGGCCCCCTTTTCATAACCGAAGAGTTCCGACTCGATCAGCGAGTGAGGAATCGCCGGACACGCCACCTTCACCCATGCGCCCTTCGCGCGATTCGAATACGCATGCAGCAGCTTGGCAATGATCTCCTTGCCTGTCCCGCTCTCGCCCTGCAGCAGCACCGGAACAGTCGTCTCGGCAACCCGTTCCAGCTTCTCCCGGGCAACGGCCATCATCGGCGATTGCCCGAAGATTACCTCAGTCGGGGGCAATTCACGCAGATCGATGGACTCCGTTGCGCGCGGTAGGGTCATGGCCTTCTGTATGCAACTTCACAGCCAAACTCAACCGTATAACGGTAACTACCTAAGTAACTATCTGGATAGTCCCGCGTAACCATTCGTTCCACGTGACAGTAATCAAATGCTTTATTTCATTACGTTGAATGCCGTTTCTTTTTCTGGTATGTGAAAATATTTGCACATAATAGCGAATGAATTACCACTTTTGAATGGTACTATGGTGAACATGCAACATTTGATTTGCATCGATGGGAGGGTGAATTTCCACCCCATTGGTGTAACTTGTTTCCCCAGGGTCGGCGGAGTTTGGTTTACGTTCCTCGCGAATCACAGCACGGATCGTTCTACTATCTTCGTCAGGCGAAAAAGTCCTCTCCCATGCACGGTTTGAAATCAAAGGAAGGAACCGCGATGGTGAGCATTCCATCAGGAGCGAATTTGAAGACGAAGAGCAAGCGCAAACCTCATATCGTGGCGCTTGATCCGGATCTCGCTATCCTGAATTACCTTCACCGAATTCTAGAGGACCGCTTCTCCGTGAGCCTGTACACCGAGGCCGCGGATCTGATGCTGTGCCTGAAAGACTCTCCCCCGCCTGACCTGCTCCTGATGGATTGGCATCTGGACGAAGACGGCGCCGGGGAAAATGCCCTCGACTTGCTGACCAGGTTGCACGCCTCCCGGCCCTCGCTTCCGATTATCATGCTTGCCTGTTCCGCCGAGTTGAAGGAAGTCGTGGCGGCCACGCGCATGGGCGCCACTGACGTGATCCTCAAGCCCTTCCGAAAGGCCGACATCGTTCTGGCCGTGGAGCAATGCCTCAAGGAGGCGAGCAGACTGCAGGCCGGTGATGACGATGAGATCAAAGAAATTCCCTTGGATGAAAACACCTCCTTTGTCAGAGCCTGCCAGCGGATGAGGGAGATCGAATCCCAATGCCGGCTGGTGGCGCGCGCCGACATCCCCGTCCTCATCCTGGGAGAGAGCGGCACCGGCAAGGAAGTCGCTACCCTGTTCATCCACAAGATGTCGGCCCGCAGCCACCGCCCCTTCATGAAGGTCAATTGCGCGGCCATGCCCGCCGATCTGCTGGAGAGTGAACTCTTCGGCTATGAGCCCGGTGCCTTTACCGGAGCGATCAAGTCCAAGCCCGGCAAGTTTGAAATCTGTAACAACGGCACTATCTTCCTCGATGAAATCGGCGAAATGCCGGCCGTATTGCAGGCCAAACTGCTGCAGGTTCTCCAGGACGGCAGTTTTTCCCGCCTGGGCAGCCGCTCCAGCGTCAAAGTCGATGTGCGCGTGATTGCCGCCACCAACATCGACATCAAGGCCGCCATCGCGCAAAAGACCTTTCGTGAAGACCTCTACTACCGCCTCAATGGATTTACCCTGAAGATGCCTCCGCTGCGCGAGCGTGTCGAGGAGATTCCCATCCTCGCCAACCACTTCATGCGCAAGGTGGCCGCTAGGTACGAGCGCGATCCCTTGCCCATCTCCCCTGCGCTCCTGATGGCTCTCAACAGCTACTTGTGGCCGGGCAATCTTCGCGAATTGGAGAATACCATCAAGCGCTACCTGATCCTGGACGACGAACAGGCCATCATCGATGAGCTGATTCCCCGGCTCAGCGCGGAATTGCCGGCCTCCAGCGGAGAAGAGGCCGCCGGCAACAACGGAAGCCTGAAGCATATGGTGCGGAACTTGAAGGACGGCGCCGAATCCGCCGCCATCGCCAAAACACTGGAGGGTACTGGATGGAATCGAAAGGCCGCCGCAAGCGAACTGCAGATCAGCTACAAAGCTCTGTTATACAAGATCAAACAGTACAATCTCTTTCCGCCAAAGAAACAGGCTCATCCCCACCAGAGAGTCAAGCCATGACGCCTCCCGCCCATGGTCCTGATTCGCCCCGCTCGGAAAAGGTTGTCATCCAGTTCGGATCCCGGACGATCAAGGGCTACCTCGACTCACCAGCCTGGAGCACCGTGGAAGAGATGCTGATCCGCGCTCCCCACAGCGCGCCGGAGAGCTTCAGGGTGCGCAGCCTTGATACGGATATCGTCGAGGAGATCTCGGCCCATGAGATCAAGGCCGTCTTCTATGTCAACAGCTTTGATGGGGACTCCAAGCACGAGATTCTCAACTTCCACTCCCGCGCGCCCATCGTCCATGGAATCTGGATGCGGCTGCAATTCCTCGATGGCGAAGTTATGGAAGGCATTGTATATAACTCTATTCGCTACCTCATCGATCCAGGCTTCTTCCTGCTGCCCACCGATCCCGATAGCAATAACCGGCTCGTCTATGTGCGCAAGAACTGGCTCGCCGACCATCGCATCCTCGGCATGCGCAAACTCTAGGCTCAGGCCGCGGCCTCCCTCTGAATCGAATAATGCAGAATCTCAGCCGCGATACCGGTCAACTGCCGGGAAGTGTCGTCCGTCCGCACCACATGGCCCTGGCAGCGGATCGAACAACAGGTGGATAGAGTAATCTCGGGTGGCAATTCGACCAGAAATTCAAAATCGCCGCCGATGGGCGCGCTCTCGGCCATGTCCAAATAAAAATAAACTCCCCGGTTGCTCAAGTCCCGCGTAAAGCCGGGTATCTCGCGCTGTCCGATCATCACAGTGAGCGGCGCGTTGATCCCAAAACGCTGCCTCTCCCGCCGATCGTCCACCGAGTGTATGTTGCTGGTCATAACATTCCCCCTGAACAAAACGGCAGGTCGATTTGCGCTGCCGAAGCGTTGGTGCCTGCCGGGCGAGATGATCTCCCGGCGTTTAGCCGATTCCGCGACTGCGCCTTTAAGATTTAAGACGCACGTCGAGGCGCCTGCGAGGTCGTTTCACAAAGGTAACGTTACCTCTATTACCACAATCCGGCGCCTTGGGTACGTTTAGTGTAGATGCAATCGCAATGCCAAATAAATTGCCTGAAACCCTTGTGTTCTTGGCTCACCCCCATGGGACTATGCAAATAGTTGCGCAGAATATGGGCAAAATGTGGCCACTTCGGCCCGTAGCCGGCACGATTCCCCGCAGGGTTTCTGCGACCCGCTCTCCCTGAAAAAGCACGAATGATCTGGCCCGAAAATATTGAGACCCCGGGCCCCAACCTTGCGCTTTTTTTCTGGCGCAAGGGTGGGAAACCTGACACGATTGAAGGGCCGGATCTATAGGATGGCTTCATGGCTCCGCTGCTTGAGATTAGCGATTTGCAGATTCGCTTTCCGGCGGCTGAGGCGGTGCGCGGCCTGAGCCTGCACATCGACCAGGGCGAGGTGCTGGGGCTGGTGGGCGAGTCGGGGTCGGGCAAGAGCGTGACCGCTCTGGCCATTATGGGACTGCTCGGACCGGCGGCGCGGGTTGCGGGGCAGATCGCGTGGCGCGGCCGAGCCGGCAGCGCAGACTCGATTGACCTGCTGCGACAGCCGCAAAGTGCGTTGCAACGGCTGCGGGGACGAGAGATCGCCATGATCTTCCAGGAGCCGATGACGGCGCTGAATCCAGTGATGACGATTGGCAGCCAGGTGGCCGAAGGCGCGCGCGCGCATTCTCCCTCCTGGACTGGCCGCGAGGCCAGGAGAAAGGCCATCGCCGCGCTGGAGGCGGTCTCGATTCCCGACGCGGCGCGGCGCTACGGCGATTATCCGCATCAGTTTTCCGGCGGGCAGCGGCAGCGAATTCTGATCGCCATGGCGCTGATCAACCACCCGCGGCTGCTGATCGCCGACGAGCCCACGACCGCCCTGGATGTCACCGTGCAAGCGCAGGTGCTGGAGCTTCTCCGTGAGTTGCAGCGCCAGCATGGATTGGCCATGCTCTTCATCTCGCATGACTTGGCGGTTGTGGGCCAGGTGGCCAGCCGGGTTGCTGTGATGCGCGCGGGCGAGGTGGTGGAAACCGGCCCTTGCGCGCGCCTGCTAACCTCGCCCCAGCACGCCTACACGCGCAGTCTGCTGGCGGCTGTGCCCACGCTGCGCACCGCCCGCAACCGCCCGCTGGCGATGATTGGCGCTTAGGAAATCGCGCGGAAGAGCCAGTAGAGCGTGCCGGAGAGCAGCGCCGCTACCGGCAGGGTAAAGACCCAGCCAGCGGCAATGTTGCGAACCGTGGCCAGGCGCAGTCCGCTGCCGTTGGCGCTCATCGTACCGGCCACACCGGAGCTGAGAATGTGGGTCGTCGAAACCGGTTGGCCGAAGATGTTGGCCGCGAAGATCGTAGCCATCGTCACCAGGCTTGCGCTGGCGCCCTGCGCGTACGTCAGATGCTCCTTGCCGATCTTTTCTCCCACCGTGACCACGACGCGTCTCCAGCCGATCATCGTTCCCAGGCCGAGAGCCAGCGCAACTGCCACTTTGACCCAGTCGGGAATGAACCGCGTGGCCTTGTCCACCTTGCTCTTGTAGTTGCCGAGAGCAGCGCTTTCAGCCTTGTCGAAAACCGGCTGCTTCTTTTCGTTCACCAGGTTGGCGTCATTCTTCTGCATCAGGCGAATGGCTTCGCCGGCCACGTACATATCGTTGCGGACGTTGGCCTGATCCGGCGCCGGAACCGACTTGAAGACCTTGTAGAGGGCAACTTCGTGGTTCAGATCCTCGACCAGCTCTCGAAGCGCCAGAATCGTGTCCGGCTGGAGTTGCTTGGTGCGGATGTAGTCGGTGACCTCGGTGCGGGCATCCTCGCCGAGAATGCCCGCCTGATCGACGTGCCGGTCGAGGATGCGGCCGGCCTGTTCGGAGGCGGCGATGAACTCCTGCATATCTTGAGTGGTAACGGCGTGGTTCAGCGCGTATGCGGTGGGCACCGTGCCGATCAGGATCAGCATGATCAGCCCCATGCCCTTTTGCCCGTCATTGGAGCCGTGGAAGAAGCTGACGCCGGTGCAGGTGAGCACCATCAGCGCGCGGATCGGCCATGGCGGCGGCTGGTTGTCCTTGGGCGCTTCGTAGAGAGAGGGGTACTTGATCGTCTGCTTGGAGACGTACAGCAGCAGCCCGGCGCAGGCGAAGCCCAGCAGAGGCGAGATCAGCAGCCACTTGAGAACCTTGGTAGCCTGCTCCCAATCCACGCCGGAGGTTCCGCTGTGAAGGTGCATCAGTTGGTTGGCGATGCCTACGCCGATGATGGAGCCAATCATGGTGTGCGAGCTGGAGGCCGGGAGTCCGAACCACCAGGTGCTCAGGTTCCAGACAATGGCCGCGATCAGCAGGGCAAAAACCATTGCGAAGCCGGCGCCGGAGCTGACCTGGAGTATCAGCTCAACCGGCAGCAGCGTAATCACTGCGAAGGCCACCGTGCCGGAGGAGAACAATACGCCGAGCAGGTTGCAGATGCCCGACCAGACCACGGCGATGTTGGGCTCCAGCGAATGGGTGTAAATGACCGTGGCCACTGCGTTGGCGGTGTCATGGAAGCCGTTGACGAACTCGAAGCCAAGCGCAATCAGCAGCGCCAGGCCCAGCAGCATATACGGCCAGATGCTGGTGATGGTGACAGTATCGAGGTCGCTTGCAACGTGATAGGCGATGTAGCAGAGGCCGCTGGCCAGGGCGAGAAGAAACACCGCGATGCCCGCGCGACCGTGCGTATTCGTCCGCTTGCTGTCAAGCAGGGATCTGCCTGAAGGCATCGTGTGCACGGTGGTTGCCAGGTCGGCCATCAGATTTCACCAATGCGGCCGGAGAAATTCCGGACACGCCTGGGCCTCCGAAGTCTGGACTCGGCAACAACAACACAGAGCAAATACAAAGGGGATCGCTTGTGGCGGGAGAGAGAAGAGCCGGATAAATTGGCGTCCATATAACCCCAACAACCGCATTATTCGCGCAGTTGTTTGCGTGTCAGGCTGGGAAATTCACCTGACTGAAACAATTCTACACCGGCAGGGGGGGGGCTTGGGAAGAGCTAATTTTCGGCGGTAGTGGAAATCCGGGTCAGCGGGGCGCCGTATTGCCCTCGAACCAGTGGGCGAGCTGCTCCTCTGAAATCTCTCCGGCGGCGAGAGCCCAGAATGTGAGAACCTGGTCTTCCATTGATGCTGTCAGTTGTAGGCCGTTCAATTTCAGAAACGTAATGGAAACAGTGAATGCTGTACGTTTATTGCCATCCACGAACGGATGATTCGCGACAATCTCTTTGGCGTAGGAGGCCGCAAACCGGGCAAGAGAAGGAGCTTGCTCGGAGTAAGCGAAGAGATTTTTCGGACGCGCAAGTGCGGACTCCAGTAACCCCAGATCGCGCACACCCTCCGCGCCGCCGTGAAGCATCAGCGCCTCCTCATGCATCGCCAGGACCACGTCCTGCCTGATCCATACCGGTTCGCTCATTCAGCAAGCCTCTGTAAAACGTCCCTGTTTTCGCGCATCACCTCGCGCGCAGCTTCCATCTGCGTGGCGAAATCCTGATCGAACGGAACAAGACGAATGCCCTGGGAACCCTCGGTGATGTAAAGCGTATCGCCCTTCTCGACGTTGAGCCGCGCCAAGGTTTCCTTGGGCAGAATGATGCCGGCGGAGTTGCCGATAGCAATGATCTTTGCAGTTGTGGCCATCTAGGGCCTCCAATTCATCTAGGTTTTTGACCGCATGGTTCCGTACCTGTCAAAGTGTAGCGCCGGCCTCCCGGCCGGCAGTAGCGCGGGCTTCCCAGCCCGCGCTCGCACCCCGCATAGCAC
>OCTA010003340.1_pt1 | contig 14239 bp, 12 predicted proteins | sample 1538991 | NCBI WGS metagenome assembly OCTA01 (sample SAMEA3539302, study PRJEB22396) | soil metagenome | biome: tundra; feature: field; material: soil | place: USA | collected 2010-05 | depth 0.15 m
TAATCGTAGAAGCCTTGCGCCAGACGCTCGAAACGGGCACCAGTTTCGGCGCGCCCACCGAGCGGGAAACCGATCTGGCCGAAGCCATCCGCGACGCGGAGCCTTCCATGGAGATGGTGCGGCTGGTCAACTCCGGCACCGAAGCCACCATGTCGGCCATACGTGTGGCGCGCGGTTTCACGGGCCGCGACCTTACGGTGAAGTTCGAAGGCTGCTATCACGGCCACGTGGATTCGTTGCTGGTGAAGGCCGGTTCGGGCCTCGCCACGCTGGGCATCGTCGATACGCAAGGCGTGCCGAAGGGCTTCAGCGATACAACCCTGGCGCTACGCTTCAATTCGGTGGATGCCGTGGAAGCCGCGTTCCGCGCGCACGGCGACCGCATCGCCTCCGTGATCGTGGAGCCGGTGGTCGGCAACATGGGATGCGTCCCGCCGCAGCCCGGCTTTCTGGAAGCGTTGCGCGAGATCACCGCGCGGCACGGCGCGCTGCTCATCCTGGACGAAGTGATGACGGGCTTCCGCGTGGCCTATGGCGGCGCGCAGGCGCGCTTTGGCATCCGGCCGGATATGACCACGCTGGGCAAAGTTATCGGCGGCGGGCTGCCCATCGGCGCTTACGGCGGGCGCGCCGATATCATGAGCCGCGTGGCGCCGGTCGGGCCCGTTTATCAGGCTGGCACGCTGTCCGGGAATCCGCTGGCGGTGGCCGCGGGCCTGGCCATGCTGCGGTACTTGAAAGCGCATCCGGAAGTGTACGGCGAGCTGGAAACCAAATCGGCGGCCATCGCCGACGCCGCGCCCGCGGGCGTCACGGTGAACCGTGTGGGAGCCATGTTCACGTGGTTCTTCACTCGCCAGCCGGTGACGGACTGGGAATCGGCCAAGCGCGCGGATACAGCCAGGTTCGCGGCCTTCCATCGCCGTATGCTGGAGCAAGGCATCTACTTGCCGCCGTCGCAGTTTGAAGCCGCATTCGTGTCCGCTGTCCACACCGATGAAGATATAGCCAAGACTGTGGATATTGCCAAAGGCGCTTTTGGAACCACAGATGGACACGGATAAACACAGATAGGATATTGGTTCCGGCTCCACTGAGGTGGGTAAGTGCGAGCAACGCTTGAAAGCAGCCGGAGCCACGATATATCGATGCCGTGTTGGCGCGGCGGCAACAAACTGGCGTAGGACCATGGGGCGACAGATCTTACTTCACATGCTTCCCGAAGATCGCACGTCATTCCTCAAGTTCGTCCAGGAACGCGATCACGTAGACGTTACTGATTTCACAGACCTCATCTCTGGCGATGTTCAACCTGCGGCTCTCGGCGACCGTGGCGCGAGATCGGAAGAGTGGCTATGCCTTTGGAACCGGGATTTGGTGCCATCTCTTGGGCGCGAGCACATCCCGGAGTCTAACATTGGGCCTTATTACCGGCCTTATTACCGGATTGACAGCTCGGCCCATCTTAGGCTATAATCTTCCTGCCAAAGAAAACGCCGTCACTCTGGCACGGAGAAGTATGATGACCACATTTACCTGTTCAAAGACGATCTATACGTTGTTGTTACTCTACATTGGCACCGCAATTGCGTCACCTGCGCAGAGCTTGACCACGCTGGTAAACTTCAACGGAGCCAACGGTTTGAGCCCCGTGTATGTGTCGCTCGTCCAAGGCGTCGATGGGAGTTTTTACGGGACGACTATGCTTGGCGGGAGCGGGGCTGGCCTCGGCTATGGCACAATCTTTAAGATGACCCCCGCAGGTGTTCTCACGACGTTGCATAGCTTTAACCTAACTGATGGAGGCAACATTTTTGCTGGGTTAGTTCTAGCAACGAATGGAAAACTGTACGGGACCACTGCATACGGTGGGACCAACGATCTTGGCACGGTGTTCGCAACCACGCCGGCCGGCCAACTCACCACCGTGCATAGCTTCTCTTCGACTGATGGCAGCAACCCGCAAACCGCACTAGTTCAAGCGACAAATAACAACCTTTATGGAACAACTTATAATGGCGGAGCGAACGGGGCCGGCACCGTCTTTAAGATCACCCCAGCGGGGGCCTTGACCTTATTACACAGCTTTGCCTCTACCGATGGGGCCGAGCCATTTGCCGCACTAGTTCAAGCGACGAATGGGAATCTCTATGGAAGCACTGTAGGGGGAGGAACGAACAACACTGGCACAATCTTTAAGATGACCCCCGCGGGTGTTCTCACGACGTTGCATAGCTTTAACGGAACTGATGGAGCCTCCCCGGTGGCTGGACTGATTCAAGCGACGAATGGGAATCTCTATGGCACCACTGTAGGGGGCGGAACGAGCAACAATGGCACAATCTTTAAGATGACCCCCGCAGGTGTTCTCTCGACGTTGTACAACTTCGCGGGAGGGACTGACGGTGCCAGCCCTTACGGGCAGCTCGTTCAGGGCACAGACGGAGAATTCTACGGCACAACCGGGGCTGGCGGTGCCAACGGCTACGGCACAATCTTTGAGATGACCCCCGCAGGTGTTCTCACGACGTTGCATAGCTTCTCCTCGACAGATGGATCATTCCCATACGGTGGTTTGGTTCAGGGTACGGATGGGAATTTTTACGGAACAACCTCCAGAGGCGGGGTCAGCAACGATGGCACTGCGTTCAGCCTTTCCGTGGGCCTTGCTCCGTTCGTGAAGACTCTTCCCACTTCCGGCAAGGTGGGCGCGGCAGTCAAAATTCTGGGGACAAATCTCGCCGGCGCTACCAGCGTGACCTTCAATGGCACAGCGGCGGTATTCACCGTGGTCCGGCCAACGTTAATCACGACCACCGTACCAGCCGGAGCAACCAGTGGGACAATCCAAGTGGTGACGCCCGGTGGCACGCTGGTGAGTAACGTCAAATTCCGGGTGACGCCATAATACATTTTTAAAGCTTTGTTGCCTTGCACGGTTAAGGTTCGCCAGCACGCATGCACGCCAAGCCTCAACTCCTGATCGCCTGAGCTGGGGACAAGAGCCGAATTGCGTCATTTTGTCTCCATCCTTGCTTTGACAACGAACCTACATCGATGTAGCATAACGGACGTTATCACTTAGAATTCTCTGTCCGTTTCTGGGTGTCTGGGACGACAAACCGGCGCTTACACAAGGGCGGCTTTACGCGTATGCCTACCAAGACCACCCCGCCCTCAGGATTTGGTATGAAGCCTTGGTTCGTTGGTTGAGAAGCGGGTTTACAGAGAACCCTATAGCTTGGATGTCCGGATACGTCGGCCGGGAGGCCTATCGGTGGTATGCGAGCGGAGGACTCCTCTTGCGATACATTGCTCCACCGGTAGACGCCGAATGGCGTGAATGCATTTGTGGACGACAAGAGCGGGCCTATCGGGCCTCCTTTCTGTGGGTTAGTAGGTGGTTTCATCTCCTGATCGCCTTCAGCAGCTTCCGCGCCGACAGACTCACGATAGCGAAGAAGACTCCGAAGCTGATCGCGATCACCGCCAATTGGCGGCCGCGCGAGAGATATCGGACCTGCGGTTGTTCCAGGAATACGCGCAGGCGCACCCGCACCGCTTTCGGCGCGCGGTTCTCGATGGCTACGTAGGTGTCGGTGTCGTGCACCGGCACGCGTAGCGCGCCGCGCGGACCGTATGGCGTGGCGGCGATCTCCTCATGGTCGCGGCCCGCGCGCCAAGCGTTCAGATCGGCCTGGCCTAACAGCACCAGCCGGACCTGGGCATCCGGCCGGTCGGATTGAAAGACGCAATCCACCATGCCCGGCTGCTGTGTCAGCGGACGAGGCACGTACCGCCAATCGCTCGCCGGAATCTCGAAGTTCTCATCGATGAGATCCGCGCGCGCGAATGCCGCCAGCAGAAAGAGCAGTGCGGCGATCATTTGGTTAAAATGGAGACCATGAACCACGGTACCAGTTGGAAGACCACGTTGAGTTGGGTGGGCGCCATCTTGCTGGCCGTGGTGTTCCTGGTCTCGGGCCTTTGGAAACTTACGGACGCTTCCGGCGCGGCGGTGCGCATGGCAGAGGCACGCGTGCCGCAATCGCTAAGCCTGGCGGCGGCCATCGGCTTTGGTATCGCCGAAACCTTCACCGCCGTGCTGCTCCTTATCCCGCGCTTCCGGCGCTGGGGAGCGTGGCTCGCCGGCGCGATGCTGGTCGCATTCATCGTCTTCATCGGCCTGAATTTCCACGCCTTGAGCGGCAAAGACTGCAGTTGCTTTCCGTCGCCGGGGGGCGTCTGGGGAACGGTGCTGGAGACCCTGGGATTGGCGGGCGTCGTCGGCCCGGCTTTCTTTGTCCGTGACGGCGTCATGCTGGTGCTGGCGGTGCTCGCGGGCGCGTGGGCACGGCGCGCGGATGGCCTGCGCAGAGCGTTCGCCATCCTGGGCGCGGTCGCGCTGTTCGCCGCTGGCTCCTACGGCGTTACGGTCGTGCGCCAGACCGGCACGAAGGCGCCCGATACGGTAACGGTCAACGGCAAACCCTACTCACTGCAAGGCGGTAGGATCCTGATTTTCTATTTCGACCCCGAATGCCTACATTGCCTGGACGCGGCGAAGCGCATGTCGAAGATGAACTGGGGCGGCACGCGCATCGTCGCCGTGCCCATCAACGTGCCGCGGTTCGCACAGGGCTTTCTGGACGACACGCATTTGAATGCGGTGATCTCCAACGACCTGCCGCAGTTGAAGAAGATCTTTCCTTATGTCAATGCGCCGGCGGGAGTGGCGCTAGTCGACGGGCGGGAAAAGATGGCGCTCACGCAGTTCGAGGATCCCGAGCCGGCGGACACCTTGAAGAAGCTCGGATTCATTCACTAAGCGCTTGCCGCCTCCACCTCAGGCATGCGAAAGCGATAACCCAACCACGGCTCCGTCAGGATGTACCGCGGACGGCCTGGATCGGGCTCCAGCTTCTTGCGCAATTGTTTGATGAACACGCGCAGGTACTGCACCTCGCTGCCGTAGTCGGGTCCCCACACGGCTTGCAGGATGCGTTCGTGCGGCAGGGCGATGTCGTCGTTGGAGATCAGGAAACGCAGCAGGTCGAATTCCTTCGGCGTCAGCCGGACTTCTTTCGCGTCCACCATCACGCGGCGGGCCGCCACGCGAATCTCGACGTTGCCGAACCGGACGATGTCGGCCCCAGGCTCCACAGCCAGCGTGGATCGCCGCAAAGTGGCCCGAATGCGCGCCAGCAGGACTTCCATGCTGAAAGGCTTGGTGACATAGTCGTCGGCGCCCGCGTCCAGCGCCGCCACGGCGTCCTGGTCGGAATTTCGGACGGTCAACATTATCACATGCACCTCGGAGAGGGCGCGAATCTTGCGGCAGGTTTCGATTCCACTGATGCCGGGCAGGTTGACGTCTAGGAGCACAAGGTCGAAACGCTCTTCGCGCAGCTTTTCCAGCGCCTCTTCGCCGCTGCGCGCTTCGGCCACCAGGTAGCCTGCGCCACCCAGAGTCACGCGCATGACACGCCGGATCTGGGGCTCGTCGTCCACGGAGAGTATACGGGCAGCGCTCATTCGAACCAGTGTAGGGCGCGAGCGGTAAAGAAGTGGTTAAGCCGATGTGAGGATTCCATAAATACAGCCCGGCCAGCTTCGCCAATTTCCTTATTTGACGGCGGCCGGCGGAGACCACGCTCGCGGCTCTGAACTGAGCCACGACCGTAAGGGAGTGGTTTCCGGCGGTGCCCAAGCCCGAGGGGAAATGGCACGACCTCGGAGTCGTGCACAATCCGCCATTCGACCGGCCGATCCTGGATGCGGTGAGCGGCGCGCCGATCGACATCCTAACCTGCACAGCGACAAGGTCTATCTGGACGGCTTTGTCAAAGGTTGGCCGGCAGCCGCGATTCACTAATTCCAATTTCGGCACGGGCAGGACGGTGGCGGCCATGCGCGCGCAATATGGCGGCGAAGAGTCGATGCGGCTGGTGAGGGTCATAAGCGCCGGAACTTACTCACTGCCACAGGTGTCGAATTAGTCAGGCAGGCTAGAGCTAGAAATCGGATAAGTCAAAGGGAGGTTGAAATGTTCGACGGTATTGGTGTCTCTGAACGTACGCAGAAGCCTTGGACTGTAATCGTTTCGTTCATTGGCCAGATGGCGATCATCGGTCTGGCGATCCTGGTTCCGTTGGTTGGTACCGACGCCCTACCGCACCGTCTCTCGTGGGTTTCTCTACCCGAGCCGCCGCGGGCGATGCATCACCGGGCGGCGCAAGCCGTCGCGAAGCCAGCCAGCATGGTCCCACCCCAGATCACCCCGAAGGGGTTGGTGTTGCCGGCGAGGATTCCCGAGAAGGCCGCGATCATTCAGGATCCCGAGTTCGTGCCGGCCGCGGGCGGCGGCGTGGGAATGCCCGGAGGGTTTGGAGACTCGAATGGATCGGGTAATAGCGTGATCGATAGCCTGTTGGCGTCGAGTTCCGCTCCGCCGCCGCCCGCGCCCATCGTGAAGCCGGTTGCGCCGCCCGCACGGCCAACGCGCATAAAGTTGGGTGGAATCGTGGTGCAGGGCAAGCTCATTTCAGGACCGCGGCCCGTTTACCCCAGCCTGGCTCGAGCGGCGCGCATCGAGGGGACGGTGCGGCTGGAGGCGGTCATCGCGCGCGACGGTACGGTCCTCAACTTACGGGCCGTCAGCGGACATCCGTTGCTGATTCCGGCGGCCCTGGCGGCGGTCGAGCAGTGGGTTTTCCGGCCGACCTCTCTGAACGGCGATCCGGTGGAAGTGGCCACAGAGATCGAGGTGCACTTCACGCTGCAGTAGTGATCGTCAGTTGCGCGGGCCGATGCCCTCGGTGCGGCCGGCCAGCGCCTGCACCGCGGTTCCGCCGCAGACCGCCACGCCCGTCTTCATCAGCGCGTTCAGGAAGTTGAATAGCAGCGCGTACAAGACCTGCTCGGTGAGCGGCTGTTTGCCCGGCAGCCGGAAGCTGGCCGGCAGCTCCTTGGCGATATTTACGCGCACGGAATTGGGCTGCGGCTTGCCGCCGCGGTCGCGCTTGTTGGCCAGGCTGATGGGCGTCTGCATGACTCCGCCGCTGCGGCCGTCAATGTAAAACTGGCAGCGCGAAAACCATCCGAGGTTGGCGGGATCGGCGGCATCGAACAGCAGCAGGGGCGCTTGCCGTCCCGCTGCCGTGAGATCCAGCGTAATACTGCGCTGCGAGTCCTTCAGCTTGATCTCGAAGCCGGCCTGCTTGGCGATGTTGGCCACCAGCTCCGGCTCCAATTCCAGGAAGATCAGCTTATGTTGTCCCGCTTGCAAGACTTGCATCTGACACTGCTAGTGTAGCGGGTTTCACAGTGCCGCGCGGTAGAGCGCCAGTAAATCCTCGCGCGTCGAGGGCCGCGGGTTGAGCTGATGGCAGCCGTCCTGGATGGCTTTATCGGCCAAGGCCGGCAGCAGGGCCTCCGCGACGCCATAGTCTCGCAGGCGTGGCGCGATGCCTACGCGCCGGTTCAGGTCGTGCACTTGCGCGACGATGTCGCCGCCGCCGAATTGCGCGGCCAACTCGGCGAGCCGTCCAGCGACGGCCGGGCGGTTGAACTCCAGCACGAAGGGCAGCATCACCGCATTGGCCGTGCCGTGATGCATGCCGCAATCCGACGACAGCGGGTGCGCCAGCGAGTGGGTAGCGCCCAGTCCTTTCTGAAATGCGATGGCGCCCATCATGGAGGCCATCATCATTTGGGAGCGCGCTTCCAGATCGTGCGGATCGGCCATGACGCGCGGCAGGCTCTCCCAAACCATGCGCGCGCCCGATAGAGCGATGGCGTCGCAGATGGGGTGGTAGCCCTTCGAAATGTATGCCTCAACGTTGTGCGTGAACGCATCCATGCCGGTGCCCGCGGTCAGATGCGGCGGCAGATCCAGGGTCAGCTCCGGATCGGCGATGGCCAGCACCGGAATCAAGTGCGGGCTGAAGACCACGGTTTTGCGGTTGGTGGCGGTGATGGTGATGACGGTGGAGCGCGACACTTCGCTGCCGGTTCCCGAGGTTGTGGCGATGGCGATGTAGGGCGGCACATTTGCGGAGATGCGATCGGCGCCGTCTAACAAATCGTCGTACTCGGCCAGCGGCAGCTCGTGGGTGACCTTGAGCCGGATGGCTTTGGCGGCATCGAGGGGCGATCCGCCGCCGACCCCGACGATCCCGTTGCAGCGGTTCTGCTGGTAGCTGGCCAGACCGTCGAGCACATTACGTTCAGTGGGATTCGGTTCCACTGCAGAGAAGACCACCGCGCCGGGCGCCAGGCTCGCGACCCGCGCGAAGACGGGGGTGCGCGCGAGGCCCGCGTCGGTGACCAACAGCGGACGGGATATGCCGCGCTTGCTCAATTCCTCGGGCAGGCGGCCGACCGCGCCGGCGCCGAACAGGATGGTTGTGGGGAAGCTGAAAGTGGACACGGTCACATCACCATGAAAGCACATTCTGCTAAAATAGCGCAGCGTAAGTCGTCATTAACTCAAGATGGAGGATAGAATGTCTGAAACGTCCCGCCGCGGGTTCATCCGCGGAATAGGCGCCGGCGCACTGGCCGGCTACGGCCCGATCATTCTGGGCGCGCAGAACAAGTCCGGCAGCGCCAAGCCGATTCTGGGCGAGGGCGACCACAAGTACGAGGTCACGCACGACTGGGGCGAATTGCCGGCCAACATCAAATACGGCAATACGCACGGCGTCTGCGAGGATGCGCAGGCGCACATCTACGTGCACCATACGGTCAATGACGCCAGCGAGAGCCACGACTCCATGGTGGTCTTCGACCACGTGGGTAAGTTCGTCAAGTCGTGGGGCAAGCAGTTTCAGGGCGGCGCGCACGGCCTGCACATCCGCAAGGAAGGCAGCCAGGAGTTTCTGTATCTGTGCGACACCAAGCGCGCGATCGTGGTGAAGACCACGCTCGATGGCGAGGAAGTCTTTACGCTGGGCTATCCCAAGGAGTCCGAATTCTACAAGCTGGATGCGGACGGCAAGCCGGCCACCAAGTACAGCCCGACCAACCTGGCCATCGCGCCCAATGGCGATATCTACGTGGGCGATGGCTACGGGTCCAGCTACATCAACCAGTACAACGGCAAGGGCGAGTTCATCCGCACCTTCGGCGGCAAGGGCAAAGAACCGGGCCAGTTGGATTGCCCGCACGGCATTACGGTGGACCTGCGCGGGCCGCAGCCGCTGCTACTGGTGGCGGACCGCGCCAACGCGCGCCTGCAATACTTCACGCTGGATGGCAAGCACGCGAGCTTCGTGGGCGGCGTCAATCTGCCATGTCACTTCAGCGAGCGGCACGGCGAGTTCGTGATCCCGGACCTGGGCGCGCGCGTAACCCTGATGGACCGCGAGAACCAGGTGATCGCGCACTTGGGTGACGATAGCGCCGCCAAGACGTGGGGCGAGCTGCGCAAGCAGACGCGCGACCGTTTCACGCCGGGCAAGTTCGTGTGTCCGCATGGCGCGTGCTTCGATCACGTGGGTAACATCCTGGTGGTGGAGTGGGTGGAGGTGGGGCGGGTTAGCAGGCTGCGGAAGGTGGCTTGAAGACCACATCGTGGGCGAGAATTGATTTGGAGAAGACGAGCTCGGTCGCAGCCGAGTCGCTATGCCGCAGTCGCGGACTGCTGCCAGTGCAGGAGAGAGATCCAGGCGGCGCATGCCTTCAAGAAATCAGGTGTGGCGCGACGATGTTGAGGAACTCGCGCGAGGAAACAACTTTGGTTTGCTTCCAGAACTTTGGAAAGTGCCGCTGATTGCCGGTCACCAGATAGTCGGCGCGGGCGGCGTCGGCGCATTCCAGAAACAGATTGTCATCGGGGTCTTGCGTCACCTGGAGATGACGCGTAGGGCTGACCGGGTGCGAATGACGCGTGATCAGATCGACAAGCTCGCGCTGGAGGCGCTTGCGAATCCTAAGCTCCGGACGCGACAGCACTTCGGTGTACTCGGCGAGAATAGGATCGGAGACGTACAACCTCGCCGGCCTGGTGATCGCGAGCAGGACGACGGTGCGCTGCAGTCCGGCCGGTTTGAGCGCTGCCGAGACAACAATGTTGGTGTCGATGACCAATCGGAGCGGGATCATGCCCGTTTCGGTTTTCGGGCACGCGCGGCCTTGATTGCCTGGTCAATCTGCCGCGAAGTCAGCTTGTCGGTTCCCTTGCGCTGCGATTCCTCGCCGATCACCCGAAGGACTTCGGGCTCCGGAGTGGCGAGGCGGACATAATCCCGGATGCCGATCAGTACCGCCTTGGCCGTGCCGCGCTTCTCGATGACGACCGAGCGGCGCTCATCCTCAACGCGGCGCAAAAGCTGGCCAAAATTCGAACGCGCGCGCACTGCGGAAACAACCATGGTCCCTCTATTTTCATTTCTCAGCATAGTGAAACTCTTCGGTTCCTCTATCTGAACTGTACAGTTGGTGCGGCTGCGGTGTCAAGCCGGCCAGCGGGGCTACGAGCCTACTCCACGGCCCGTCACCGTGGACCAGCGTGAAAGACGCGTTCGAAGGCGAGGATGCGCAGGCGCACATCTACGTGCACCATACGGTCAATGACGCCAGCGAGAGCCACGACTCCATGGTGGTCTTCGACCACGTGGGTAAGTTCGTCAAGTCGTGGGGCAAGCAGTTTCAGGGCGGCGCGCACGGCCTGCACATCCGCAAGGAAGGCAGCCAGGAGTTTCTGTATCTGTGCGACACCAAGCGCGCGATCGTGGTGAAGACCACGCTCGATGGCGAGGAAGTCTTTACGCTGGGCTATCCAAAGAGTCCGAGTCCTACAAGCTGGATGCGGACGGCAAGCCGGCCGCCAAGTACAGCCCGACCAACCTGGCCATCGCCCCCAATGGCGATATCTACGTCGGCGATGGCTACGGGTCCAGCTATATCAACCAGTACAACGGCAAGGGCGAGTTCATCCGCACCTTCGGCGGCAAGGGCAAAGAGCCGGGCCAGTTGGATTGCCCGCACGGCACTACGGTGGACCTGCGCGGGCCGCAGCCGCTGCTGCTGGTGGCGGACCGCGCCATCGCGCGCCTGCAATACTTCACGCTGGATGGCAGGCACGCGAGCTTCGTGGGCGGCGTCAACCTGCCGTGCCACTTCAGTGAGCGGCGCGGCGAGTTCGTGATCCCGGACCTGGGCGCGCGCGTGACCCTAATGGACCGCGACAACAAGGTGATCGCGCACCTGGGCGACGACAGTGCCGCCAAGACGTGGGGCGAGTTGCGCAAGCAGACGCGCGAGCATTTCACGCCTGGCAAGTTTGTGTGCCCGCACGGCGCGTGCTTCGATCACGTAGGCAACATCCTGGCGGTGGAGTGGGTGGAAGTGGGGCGCGTGAGCAGGCTGCGCAAGGTGGGTTGAAGAGGGTCACAGATCTCGCGATAGTTGACAATGGCACCCTTTGTCGTGTACCGATATGAGGAGCAAAGGAGACGATTTGATATACCTCCGAAGGTCTTACCGACGTGATGTCTCGCGGGGCCATGGTGTGAAATGGGCCTGAGCAAGGATTAGCTTCTCGCTGAGATCGAAGATGTCATCAGGACCATGCTACCGCGGCCCACGTTGCGGCATGACACGCCAGACAATCTTGCGTGGTTGGGACGAGTATCAGCCGTACTCACCGCTTGGAGCTCAAGCGTCATTGGGCACCTCGACGTCTTCGCGCGGGCTTTCCGGCAGGGCGATGCCGTCCTTGGTGAGTTCCCCGATAACCATCTGCACGACTTCGTGAATATGCTTGAAAGCCTCTTCTTCAGCGGTGCAGGGACACTAAGCGTGTCAGCGATCGTCATCCGGCTCCACCATCACTTTGAAACTATAGGTCCTCATGTCGGCTCCAACCAACTTCTACTGCACCCCGGCGCCACTCGCCAAAGCGTGACGAGGCTTCCCCTCCAACTCTTCCAGTAACTCCGAAAGTCGCGGCGCCGCATCCGCCTGCCCGCCAAAACGCAGCGCATTATACGCGGAAGTGAATTGCAGCACCAGCATCCCCACTTCCGAAGGAGGCAGCGAGCACGCGAATTCGTATGGCGTGAACCAGGCCGGCTTGTCGTAGCCGCGCCGCTTCAACAGCTTCAGCATGCGCCGGTAGAGCAGCGTGGCATCGGCTACGCTCACCTGCCCGCGCCGCAGCCGCCACACTCCCAGCCGCGTGCGCCACACACGCCAGAGCTTTGGCGCCGACCACGCGCCGACTACTCCGCAGGCGAGCGCCAGCAGCCACCACAGGCCGGTGTGGACCAGCCACGATCGCGCGGACGTCCAGTTGTCCCCCATGTCGAACATGCGGTCGAGCCAGCGCAGACTGACGCGCCGGCCGGCCTGTTCCATGCGATCGGCCAGCGTGGCCTGATGGCCGAGGTCGTAGCTGACTACCCACTCCTGCCAGAACGTCTCCACCGCGTCCTCATAGAGAGCCAGCTTGGTGAGCAGCGCGTTGGCGCCGGGCGAGGGGTCTGGCGGCGTCGGATCGAACGTCGTCCAGCCGCGGCCGGGCAGCCATGCTTCCACCCAACTGTGGGCGTCGGACGCGCGGATCACATACAGATCCGTCAGCGGATTGAAGATGCCGCTCTGGAAACCGGTCACCAGGCGCGACGGAATTCCCAGCGTGCGCAGCATCACCGCCATCGCCGAAGCGAAGTACTCGCAGTGCCCCTTCTTGCGCGTGAACAGGAAGTAGGCCAGCGGGTCGGCGACCTCGTGCGAGGGCAGTTCCAGCGTGTAGCCGTAGGCGCGGCGCAGGTACCGGGCCACGGCGAAAGCGCGGTCCGCATCGTTATCCAGACCGCGCACGGTGTTGCGCGCCAACTCCGGAATCCGCGGATCAAGCATGGGTGGCAGGCTCAGGTACTGCCTTCTTTCGCGCGTGCCCAGGAAATCCTCGGCTCCCGTATCGCCCAGCCAGCCGTAGACATCGTAGAAAAACCCTTCCGCCGGCGGGTGCCCGAGCCGGTAGCTGCCATCCCCACGGGCCATGATGGTGAGTTGCTTCAGGTAGACGCTATCGGGGCGCCCGGCGAAGAACAGAACGTCCGAATCGATGCTGTTCAAGCGGATGTGGTAATGGACGCTCCGTCCCAGACGCCTGCGCTGCCGATCGTCGGCAAGCTGAAAGACGCCTTTCGCGACGGCCGGAATCCAGCGTGGATCGGTGGAAGGTTCGAACCATGCCCGGCCGTTGAAATCGCTCAAAGTGGCGCCGCGCCATTTCAGGTTCGCCGGCGCTTGGCCATCTGAGAACTGCACGTGCATCACGGGGCGGGATGTGGTCTTGATTTCCCCGATCTCGCCCAGCGTGAATTGGTTCGAGAATCCCGGCAGGTAGAAGCGCTTGGACACCAGCCGCCGCAGCGCCGCATCGGCCGTGCGCGGCAGCATGAAGAAGAGCCCCGCGGTGAGCCCCAGAATGCCCACCGTGATGACGGCCGTCAGCGCCGCCAGCCGCGGGTGGAACCGGCGCAATCCGCTGCGCGCCACCGTCACCCGCTTCTGCATCGAGCGGCGGATCTCGGCGCTGGTGAAAGCGGCCATGGCGAACAGCAGGTACAGCGTCAGGAAAAGGAAGAAGTTCGAGTTGGTGGAGAGTATCGCGGCGGCCAGCAGCTCCAGAAACGCGATGGTGGCCATGAAGAAGTAGTCGCGATTGGTGCGTGAGGTCAAGATTTGGATCACCGCCAGGAAGAAGACCAGGTGCACGGTGGACTGGATGAAGGCGCGTGAAAGGAAAAAGTAATCCAGCGGGAAGAAGCCCACGTAGACCAGTGTGAGCGCCACCACCAGCTTCGGCGAAATATCGAAGCGCAGCGCGCCGGAGATCAGCAGCGCACGCGCCAGCAGTCCGGCCCCCGTCAGCATCACGGTGGGCGCATCCAGATAGCCGGAGCCTGCCACAGCCAGATAGCCGCTGACCACCAAGCCCCACAAGGCGAATTGAAAGAATCGCTCGACCGAAGCAGCGGCATTGGCCGGTGAGCGGGACATGATTCTATTGTACGTGGGGCAGGATGGCATCCTGCGCGCCGATTGTTAATCGGCGCAAAAATGGGCCGATTAAGCTGCCCCACTTCGGTGCCGCGCTCGCGTGGCGGCGACGGATTTGACAAGCAACGTCTCTAACACCTTTTGGTCCACATCGGCGAGGTTCTTGATCCTAAAAACGGCAGTTAGGCGGGGGCATCGGCGAGCCGGCCAGGGCTTCCGATGA
>OCTA010003341.1_pt1 | contig 14238 bp, 12 predicted proteins | sample 1538991 | NCBI WGS metagenome assembly OCTA01 (sample SAMEA3539302, study PRJEB22396) | soil metagenome | biome: tundra; feature: field; material: soil | place: USA | collected 2010-05 | depth 0.15 m
GGTCCTGGTGTGCAATGCCGGGCACGTGAAGAACGTGCCGGGCCGCAAGACGGACCTGTTAACCGAACCACGGGGTGTTACCGCAGCTCAGAGGACTGAGTGACCATGGCAGCGGTCACCACCCTGACCGAAATGTCGCGATCGGCAGGCCGCACGTGCCGTGACCTCGGCCCGGCACCATAGAAAGCGGACATCCGGTGCTGAATGGCTCACCTGCCTCCTCCTCGTTGCTGCTTGTCAGCGCAACCCGCGCCTGGCCTTGAGTGTCCCGTTCGGCCCTCTGAGCTGCGGCGACATCTGAATCATCAGGTACGCATTCCTTAGTTCGGAGAAGACCGGCAGGACTGCATCTGGCTGTGCAAGCTGAACGAGCGGGGGATGCTGCGCCGCTCGTTCGTGCCGCCGCAGGCGGGTGCGGGACCTGCGGATGCTGACCCGCACCCGCTCAAGGCTGGCCCAGGACCAGGCCCGGCACCAGGCCCGGGTGGAGAAGACCCTCGAAGACGCGCTGCTGAAGGTCTCGGCGGTGATCTCCGACCTGTTCGGCGTGTCGGGCCGCCGGTTCCTGGACGCCCTCATCGCCGGGGAGCGGTCCCCTGCGGCGCTGGCCGCCCTCGGCGACTACCGGCTCAAAGCCAGCAAGGCCACGCTGGAGGAGGCGCTGACCGGCCAGTTCCGGGACATCCACGCCACCGAGATCGCGATGCACCTGCGGCTGATCGACGCGATCAACGCCGAGATCACCGTGCTGGATGCCGAGATCGAGCAGCTCATCCCGCAGGTGCCGCGCACCGCCCCGGTCTGCACCGCGTGCGGCCTTGCCGGCGGCGGCCACGCCCCGGACTGCCAGGATCTGGGCATCGTGCTGCTGGGGCTGGCGGACCGCCTCGACGAGATCACCGGCATCGGCGCGGTCAACGCCCGGGTGCTCATCGCCGAGCTCGGCACCGACCCCTCCACGTTCCCCGCCCCCGGGCACGCCGCCGCCTGGGCCAAGCTGACCTCCCGCACCATGCAGTCCGGCGACAGATCCTGGAACGGCCGCGCCGGCAAAGGCAACCCGTACCTGCGCGGCGCGCTCGGCCAGGCCGTGATGTCTGCGGCCAAGACCGGCACCAGGCTCGGCGCGATGTACCGGCGGATCGCCCGCAAGCGCGGCAAGCAGAAAGCCATCATCGCGGTCGCCCGCGTGATCTGCGAGATCGCCTGGATCCTCATCTGCGACCCCGGCGCCCGCTACATCGAACTCGGACCCGACTACTACCAGCCCCGCGGCGCCCGCCAGAAAACCCGGGCCAGCATCCGGCAGATCGAAAGAGACAACCCCGGCAAGAAGGTCGTCCTCGTCGATGACCCCGGCGACGGCTGGGCCGGCAAGGCCGCCGGTTCCGGCAGGCCGGCGGAACCAGCGGCGTTACCGTCAGCCATCCCGCGCTCACCCGTCACTTACTGAGGTGTCACGCGACTCACCGTGATTTAGGCAGGTCACCCGCACCCCTCGCAGCCAAGCTGACGAGGGTGCCTGGTTGCTGCCCTCCGGTGGGTGGTTGTTTCCGGTCAGGCAAGACAGCTGGCGGACGTCTGCGAGGGCGATCCGGTGCGGATCGGGCCCGGCACGGACGTGACCGACGTGGCGGTGCTGATGACCGACTACAACCTCACCACCATCCCCGTCGTGGACACGAGGCGGCGGGTGCTCGGGCTGATCACGGTCGACGACGTGCTCGAGGTCACCTTGCCGGAGGACTGGCGACGGCGCGAGGCGGCCGTGCCCCCGGACGCCTACGAGGGCGATGACCCCGCCGGCACGGCCGGGCAGGCCGCCGATGCCGGGGAGGAGCGGTGAGCAGCGCGGCGGAGCGACCGGAGAACCTTCCTCGCGAGCCCGCCGGACCGCCGGGAGGTGACGCGCCCGGGAACCGGCCTGGCCAGGCGCCCCGCCAGGTGCCCGGCCAGGCCCGGAAGCTGACAGCGGTGCCGTCCGCGATCCTGGACGAGGCGCATACCGGTGACATCGAGGGCGCGCTCGGCCGGATCCGGGTCGGCGAGGCCGGCAGCCAGCCGCGGACCCTGGGACGGCGGCTGGCGACCTTCCTGGCGATCGTCGGCCCCGGCCTGATCGTCATGGTCGGCGACAACGACGCGGGCGGCGTGGCCACCTACTCCCAGGCTGGCCAGAACTACGGCTACACGCTGCTGTGGGTGCTGCTGCTGCTCGTCCCGGTGCTGATCGTCAACCAGGAGATGGTCGTCCGGCTCGGCGCGGTAACCGGCGTCGGGCACGCGCGGCTGATCAACGAGCGGTTCGGCCGGTTCTGGGGCTGGTTCAGCGTGGGTGACCTGTTCCTGCTCAACTTCCTGACGATCACCACCGAGTTCATCGGGATCTCGCTGGCCCTGGCGTACTTCGCTATCAGCCGGTACATCGCTGTCCCCGTCGCCGCCGCCGTCCTCATCGCGATCACCACGACCGGGAGCTTCCGGCGCTGGGAATCGGCCATGCTGCTGTTCATCGCCACGAACGCGGTGCTGTTCCCGCTGGCCTTCATGTCGCACCCTGGCTACAGCGCCTCCGCCAGGCACCTGCTGGTGCCCGGCATCCAGGGCGGGGCCAGCTCGGACGCCATCTTGCTGATCATCGCGATCGTGGGCACCACGGTGGCGCCCTGGCAGCTGTTCTTCCAGCAGTCCAACGTGGTCGACAAGCGCATCACGCCGCGGTTCATCGGCTACGAGCGCGCGGACACGTTCCTCGGCTCGCTGGTCACGGTGGCGGGCGCGGGAGCGCTGGTGATCGTCGGCGCCTACGCGGTGGGCGGCACCGTCCTCGCGGGGCATTTCACTGACGCGCTCGGCGTGGCGCACGCGCTGGAAGCCAAGGGCAGCGTGCTCGGGGTCTTGTTCATGATCGTGCTGCTGGACGCCAGCATCATCGGGGCCGCCGCGGTCACGCTGTCCACCAGCTACGCCTTCGGCGACTTCTTCGGCATGAAGCACTCCCTGCACCGCAGCTTCCGCGACGCCAAGGAGTTTTACCTGTCCTTCACCGCCCTGGTCGCCGCCGCCGCCGGGATCGTGCTGATCCCCGGCGCGCCGCTCGGCGTCGTCACCGAGGCCGTCCAGGCCCTGGCCGGCCTGCTGCTGCCCAGCGCCAGCGTGTTCCTCCTGCTGCTGTGCAACGACCGGGAAGTCCTCGGCCCCTGGGTCAACCGCGGCTGGCTGAACGTGGTAGCGACGGTCATCATCGCGGCGCTGCTCATGCTGTCCGGCACCCTCATGGCCGCCACCATGTTCCCGCACCTCAACGTCCCGACGCTGGTGATGTGGCTGTCCGCCGGCATCGCGGGGTGCCTGGCGGCCTTCGGGATTGCGCTGCGAGTTACCAGGAGGCGCCGCGGTACGGCGGCCAAACCGGCCCCGGTTAGCCGTGAAGAACGCGTGAACTGGCGGATGCCGCCGCTGGCGATGCTCAAGCCGGTCACCTGGTCCCCAGGGATCAAGTTCGCCATGATCGCCCTGCGCGGCTACCTCATCGTCGCCGCCGTGCTGCTGCTCGTCAAGGCCGTCCAGCTCGGCACCGGATTATCCGAAGCTGACCTGGAGGCCACGGCCGCTGGCTCCCCGCTGGCTGCGGCCGCCCGGCGGCGGAGAACGGCAGCGGCAGCGCGCCGGCCGCTGCCGCCCAAGTGCCGAAGTACCCGCCGATCAGCAGCGCGCAAGGTGGCCTGGGAAGGCTTTGTACCCGTCCAGAACATTGTCAGATGCTTTGAATATCCCAGCCTGCGCTTAGCGTCCTACCTTAAGCCGTGGCCCGGAGAAGTAACTTGGACATCAACCCGACCTGGCCGGTGTTCGCCAGCTTCAAGCCCGCGGCTCCGGATGGCCTGGCCGCGCCGTCCAACGGAGCCAGGCTCATCGCCACCTACCGCGGCCCGGCCACGTTCTTCGACCCCACCTACGCCCGCGACTTCATCACGATGTCCGCCCGCCCGCTACCAGGCAGCCGATGAGGCCAGGTCTGCCTCGCCACGGCCGACGACCTCACATCCGTGCCGGCCGCGACCGTGACCATTCCCTAACGACCGAAAAGGGCCGCCGGCATGCTAGGACCTGACTCGCGGCTGCTGACCGCGCTGCTGATCACCGCCAGCGCCGCCCTGCTCGTGGCCACGGTCCGGCTGCGCCCGCTGCCGGCCAAGGCCCTCTGCGGCGCCCTGTCGATCATGGTCGCGATGACCGGCGGGATCGCGGCCGTGAACTACTACTACGGCTACTACACCACCTGGGGACAGCTGTCGGCCGACTTCGGCGGCGGCGCCGGCAGCCTCGGCGTCATCACGGCAACAACTAGCGCGACCGCGCTCGGGTCCGGCCACATCGGCTGGGTCCAGTTCCCCGGCAAGCTCAGCGGCTACAGCCGGCGGGGGCTTATCTACCTGCCGCCCCAGTACAGCCAGGCCCGTTACGCGCACCTGCGGTTCCCGGCCGTCGAGCTGTTCCACGGCACCCCCGGCACGCCGCTCGCCTGGAGCACGGTGCTGCGGGTCGGGCAGGTCGCTGACTCGCTGCTGGCCCGGCACCTGACCGGGCCCATGGTCCTGGTCATGCCGGCCATCAACGGCACCGGCCACAGCTACCAGGACTGCGTGAACGGGCCCGCCGTCAACGACGAGACCTACCTCCTCAAGGACGTCCGCAACGACGTCCTCGCCCGCTACCGGGTCAGCCACGACCCCTACGAATGGGGCGCGGGCGGCTACTCCTCCGGCGGGTACTGCGCGGCCAACCTCGCCCTGCGCCACCCCGGCTCCTTCGGCGCCGCCGCCGTCCTGAACGGCTACTTCCGGGCCGCGCCGCCGGCGCCCTGAACAACAGCCCGTCCCTGGAAGCCGCCAACAGCCCGCTGTACGCGGCAGAGAAACTCAATCCGAACAGCAGCCCCCTGCCCGCCTTCTGGGTCGCGGCCGGCACCAACGACAAGGCCGACTACCCCGCCGCCACCATGTTCACCGCCGCGATGAACCGCGTCCAGCAGGTCCCCTTCGTCAAGCTCAACGCGGGCGACACCGCCAACGTCTGGTCCGCGGCCCTGCCCGCCGCCCTGACCTGGCTGTGGCAGCAGCTGGCCCCGCCCGACCTGCGGGTCCAGTTCCCCGTGCGCGCCACCGCCCGCGGCCTCATCAGCACGATTCCCGTCCCCCCGGTGAAGGCGCACTACCCTGGCCCGTGCGTGCCCGCTAAGCGACCCGGCCCCGCCGTCCTCCCGTGCGGCAAGCTCCCGCTCGGCCAGGCGAAGAAGGCGTGAATTCAACGCGTCCGGCAGCGGTGGCAGCCCTCCACCAGAAGGCGGAGGCAGGCGGCTGAACGCCGCCGCGCCTCCTGGCGATCGGGCCGGCCGACCGGCAGCGCCACCTTCCGTTCGGGATGAATCTCTTACCGGTGACACCGGCCGGATTCCTGGGCTCAGGGCTGGTGACCCACTGACGTGCCCGCCTGCCCTCGTTCTCGCGGGTCGCTCAGGCCGCAGGCCGGCCCGTGTCCGCGGTGTCGCCGAGCGACAGGTAGGTCTCGTCTTCCTGCGCCGTGTGCAGCCGCAAGATGGCGTGCAGGCCGTACAGCAGGCCGCGCAGTTCCGCGACGTCGGCATCGTCAGGCTCGCGGTCGCCGATATCGTCGGCGAGGCGACCGAGCCGCGCTATCTGGACGGCGATCTCGGCGTGCGCCCTGCTCATCGGGGCGGTGGGGTCCACGCCGCCGAGCACCCGGTTCAGCGCCGGGTACAGCTCCAGCTCCTCGGCGTGCTCGTGCGGCCATACCTCGCTGGTGAGCAGTTCCTGCGCGCGGCGGACCCTGGCCATCGCGCCGGGCGCGGTCAGGGTCTCCGCGGCCGTCCGCAGCTGGTCGGTGTCCGCCCGGATCGCCTGGTGCTCGGCGCGGAACCGCCGGGTGAGGCCGGCGTCGGCGGCCGTCAGCCGGACCTCGGGCGCGGCCGGCACGAGGGCACGCAGCGCGTTCAGTATCACCGCGACGTCGATGGCCTCCTGCAGCAGCGCGCCCCACACCGCGGGCAGCAGCCCGGCGGCCGCGGCACCCATGGCGGCCAGCGACAGGCCCATCCCGGCCAGCACGCTCTCCATGGCGATCCGCCGGGTACGCCGGGCCAGTACGGCCACCTCGCCGAGGCGGCCGATCTGGTCGACGGTCAGGACCGCGTCCGCCGCTTCCGACGACGCGGTGGAACCCCTGGCTCCCATGGCGATCCCCACATCGGCCAGGGCAAGCGCGGGGGCGTCGTTGATCCCGTCGCCCGTCATGATCACGGGTGCCAGGCGCTGCTCACGGCGCACGACGTCCAGCTTGCCCCCCGGGGTGAGCTCCGCGATCACCTCATCGACGCCGGTGAGCGCGCCGACGGCGTCGGCCGCTTCCGCGCGGTCGCCGGTCGCCAGCACGATCCTGCTGATGCCGCCCTGGCGCAGCGCCCGGATCGTCTGCCGGGCATCAGGGCGGATCCGGTCCTCGAGCAGCAGCACGCCCGCCGGCCGGCCGTCGACGGCGGCGAACACCGTCAGCGCGCCGTCCAGCCGGGCCCGGCGGCGCGCGGCCCGGACCCACGGCTCGGTTTCCGCGGCGCCCGCCCACCCGGCGCGCCCCAGCCTGACCACGCGGCCGCCAACGGTGCCCGTGATGCCCTGCCCCGCTACCTCCGTCACGGCGGCCGGCTGGCTCATCGGGCTGCCACGGTCGGCCGCTGCCCGCACGACCGCGGCCGCCAGCACGTGCCCGGACACCTGGTCCAGCGACGCGGCGAGGCCCAGGATCTCCTCACGGCCCGGGCCGCCGGTCCCGGCCGGGATGACCGCAGTCACCTCCGGCTGCCCGACAGTGAGCGTCCCGGTCTTGTCCAGCACCAGCGTGGTGCAACTGGCAAGCCGTTCAAGCACGCCCCCGCTCTTCACCACCACGCCGCGCCGGGCGGCCGCCGACAGCCCCGAGACCAGGGCGACCGGCGCGGCCAGGATAAGCGGGCACGGCGTCGCCACCACGAGAACCGCGACGGCCCGGGCCGCCCCGCCGAGCACCCACGCGAACCCGGCCACCGCGAGGGTCAGCGGCAGGAACCACATGGCGTACCGGTCCGCGAGCCGCACGAACGGCGCCTGCGAGTTCTCCGCCTCGCTGACCAGGCGCACAATGCCCGCGTAAGTGCTTTCCGCGGCGGTATCGCCGGCCCGCAGGCTGAACGGGCCGCCAGCGTTCACCACCCCGCTTGCCACCCGGTCGCCCTGGGCCCGTTCGGCCGGCCGGACCTCGCCGGTCAGGGCGGACTCGTCAAGGACGGCGACGCCCCCGGTCACTATGCCGTCCACCGGAACCACGTCACCGGGCGCCACGAGCACCATGTCACCGGCCGCGATCTCCGCAAGCGGCACGACTTCCACCCGGTCACCGCGAGACCGGCGCGCGGTCCTGGGCGCCCGGTCCAGCAGCGCGCCCAGGTCATGCCTGGCGCGCAACGCCGCCCACCCCTCCAAGGCCCGGCCGCTGGTCAGCATCACGCTGATCACCGCCGCAGCCAGCAACTCACGGACGGCTACCGCGCCCGCCAGCGCGAGCAGCGCGATCACGTCCACGCCCAAGCGGCCGCGGCGGACGCTCTCGGCGGCGGACCACAGCGCGTACCCCAGGCCGCACACCGCAGCGGCGAGCCACGCCGCGTCCCCGGCCCCGCCCGCGCCAGCCAGCCAGGCCACGCCCCCCGCCGCCAGGCCAGCGGCCGTCACGCTCAGCAGCGCAGCCGCCGACCGCCGGCTCAGCCATGCTGCCCCCGCCCGGAAGACACCGCTCCTCATCATCCTCTCAGCCTGCGCACCCCTGACCGGGAAGCACCCGGACGGAAGGCACCCGCCCGGGGGACTTTCGTCACTCCTTGCTTACGTGTCCTCCCGCGTCCGATCTAGCCGCAAGGCGGGCCGGGAAGGCCGGACCGTTTCAGAGCGGCTGGGATCAACTCCGCAGATGTGAGGACTCACATCGTTCTCTCACGGACGGTTCATGACCGTGCGCGCACGATGGGCCTGCCGGGCAGGCACCGGCGAAAACGAGAGGAAAACCCGCATGAACGTGGAACGCGATCCCCGCAGAGGCCAGGTGCGGCTGCCGGCATTCGCCGAGCCAGCCGCTGCCGAATGGCAGGCTCCGGAAGCCGGCGGCCCTGCTCTGGCCGGCCAGTCGGGGAGGGCACGCAGCGTGGGGATCCGCCAGGTCCGGAGGATGTCGAACTGGACGGCCGCCGCGCTTATCGTCGTTACTGGGGCGACTACGGTGGCCCTGGCTCACCACGCCATCTCCGTCGGGGCTCCCGCGGCCGCTGCGTCGTCCAGCTCCTCTGGGGTCGTCACCACGGCGGGAACGCAGGGGGCAAGCGGGCCGCAGGTCTCTCATTCGGTGGCAACGACCAGCGCGTCCGGCGTGACGACGACCACCACCTCCCAGGTCATGAATGGCAAGACCGTGGTCAGTCAGGTGCGGCATGCTCCCGCCTACCACGACAACTGACGTGATGACCGCGGTTCCCGCGCCCGGCGCAGCTAGCTCGTGGCGGCGGATCAGCACCGGCGACAACACCGTCGCCGTCGCCGAACGTGCCGCGCTTGGCACTACTGCCCGGCTCGCGGTGTGGCCGCCGGAGAGTCTCGGCGCGGCACTCGGCGCGGTGGACAGCGTCCTGAGCGCGCTTGATCGTCAGGCGAGCCGGTTCCGGGAGGACTCGGAGATCGCCTGGATCCACCGCAGCGCGGGTGGCCGGTTCATGCTCAGCAACGGATTCGCCGAGGCAGTCAGCGTCGCGCTTGAAGCGGCGCGGTGGACCGGCGGGCTGGTAGACCCCACCGTTGGCGACGCCCTCATCTCGCTGGGCTATGACCGGGACTTCGCCGCGATCGATCCCGAGCGGGGTGGGCCGGCTGGCGCGCCCGTCCCGGCACCCGGGTGGCAGACGGTCCGGCTGGATGGCCCCATACTCAGCCTGCCGGCTGGCGTCCGGCTCGATCTGGGCGCCACCGCCAAGGGCCTGGGATCCGATCGCGCGGCTAGGGCGGTCATGAACGCAGCCGGTCAGGCTGGCGGGGTACTGGTCAGCCTTGGCGGCGACATCGCCGTTGCCGGGCAGTCGCCACGTGAGGGCTGGCCGATCCTGGTGGCCGACAGGCCTGAGGATCCAGCCTCATCCCTGACCCAGAATGTGCGCCTGGCTGGCGGCGCGGTCGCGACCTCGTCCATCACCTGCCGCCAGTGGCGGCGGGCAGGACAGGTGCTTCATCACATCGTGGATCCCCGCACCGGGCTTCCCTCTGATGGCCCATGGCAGACGGTCAGCGTGGCCGCTGCCACGTGCGCCGACGCCAACGCCGCCGCCACGGCCGCTGTCGTCGCCGGCGAGCGGGCACAGGAATGGCTGGCCGTGGCCGGCCAGCCGGCCAGGCTCGTCGCCCGCGACGGGCAGGTGCGCTACGTCGGCGGCTGGCCGGACACCGATGGCGGCCGCATCAATGTCTCGCCGGCGAGCCATGTGTATCGCGGATCACGACCGGGAGCACTGCGATGAGCGTGGCCGCTGCCGCTGGGTCGCAGGGCCTGTGGTTCGTATCGCGTGCCAGCGGGCTGGTGCTGCTGGTCCTGTTCAGCGTCGTGGTAGTGCTTGGCGTGGCAGGGCGCACGGGCGCGGCGCCGAGGCACTGGCCGCGTTTCGTGTTCGTCGAGCTGCACAGGACGCTCGCCCTGTTCCTGATCGCGTTCCTCGCCCTGCATGTCCTGACCGCGATCCTTGATCCGTTCGTCTCGATCGGCTGGGCCGCCACGGTGCTGCCCTTCGTGTCCGGTTACCGCACGCTGGCGATCGGGCTTGGCACCCTGGCCGTCGACCTGGGCGGTGCGGTGCTGCTCACCAGCGTGGCCCGCAGGCGCCTGGGGTTCCGGGCGTGGCGGGCGGTGCACTGGCTGGCCTACCTGGCGTGGCCGGCGGCGTTCGCGCATTCCCTGACCGCAGGCAACGACCTGGGGATCTGGTGGGTCGTGGTGATCGAGTGGGGCTGCGCGGCCGCGGTGGTAACCGCTGTGCTGGCGCGGATCATCGCCGGCATCAGGCACGACCCCGGAAGCAGCACCCCGGCCGGCCGGCCTTCGGCTGCCTTCGAGCGGGTCACTGACCAGGCGAGGACGCACCGGTGAAGCGCAGCACCGACAGCCGCCAGCGGCACGCCGGGCAGGCCGCCGATCAGCTGCCGCGCTTGCTGCCGGCCGATAGCAGTACCGAACCCGCCGGCCTGGCGGAGCACCTTGCCCGGTACGGCCCGCTCCGGTCAGCTGGCCTGAACCGGCAGCGCCGGGAGGCCCTGATCGACGAGGTGGATCGCTCGGGGCTCACCGGCCGGGGCGGCGCGGGATTCCCCGTTGCGAGGAAGCTGGCCGCGGTAGCGGCGGGGCACGCCCCGATCGTCGTGGCGAACGGCACTGAGGGCGAGCCCGCGAGCTGCAAGGATAAGGTCCTGCTCGCCCGGTCACCGCAGCTGGTCCTGGACGGGGCGGTCCTCGCGGCGGAGATAGTCGGCGCCAGCCAGGCGGTGATCGTCGTGCATCACTCGGTCCGTGAGATCGTGGACGCTGCCGCCGCCGAGCGCACCCAGGCCGGCGCGGACCGAGTCCGGATCCGGGTCATGACGGCCGCGGACCAGTTCGTCGCCGGCGAAGCCGGCGCCGTCGTGCACTGGATCGAGGACGGCGTTCCCACCCCTACCAGGAAGCCACCCCGGATCTCGGAACGAGGGCTCGGCGGAAGGCCGACGCTTGTGCAGAACGTGGAAACTCTCGCGCACCTCGCGCTCATCGCGCGTCACGGCGCCTCGTGGTTCCGTGCGGTCGGCACGCCCGCGGAGCCAGGGTCGATGCTCGTCACGATTCTGGGAGCGGTGAACCAGCCATGCGTAGGTGAGATCGCGATCGGCACTTCTGTCCAGGAGACGCTCAGCCTGGCCGGCGGTGCGGCCGCGCCGCCGCAGGCACTGCTGCTCGGCGGCTACTACGGCAGCTGGGTCGACATGGCAGCAGCGCAAGCCATGCCGTTCTCATCGGAAGGCCTGGCCTTTCTCGGCGCGGGCCCCGGTGCCGGCCTGATCGCGGCGCTGCCCCAGGACGCCTGCGGAATCGCCGAGACCGCCCGGGTGGTGCGCTACCTCGCGGACGAGTCCGCGCGTCAGTGCGGACCATGCCTGTTCGGCCTTGACGCAATCGCCGGCGAGCTTCAGCGGCTCGCTGAAGGCCGCGCGTCCGATCTCAGCATGCTGCGGCGCTGGCTCGGCCAGGTCGACGGCCGGGGCGCTTGCAGCCATCCCGACGGCGTAGTAGGCCTGATCCGCAGCGCGCTTGACGTCTTCAAGCCCGAGCTTGGCCAGCATGCGCAAGGCTGGTGCCGTGCCACAAGGACGGCGAGCGTGCTGCCCGTCCCGCCGCGGAGGCAGCCATGACCGACGGCACGAGGCTCCTGGTCGATCCCATCGCCTGCGACGGCCGGGGACTGTGCGCTGAGATCCTTCCCGAGCTGATCACCCTGGATGACTGGGGCTTCCCGATCATCCGCGACGGTGAGGTGCCCGGCCGCCTGATCGCAGAAGCCCGCGAGGCCGTCCGGGTCTGCCCCAAGCTCGCCCTCAGACTCGAAAGCTCGGCTAAGGCAAGCCCACGGCCCTAGCAGCCCGAGATGCCGCCTGGCCGTGGGCCGTTGGGACTAATGGCCCTGCAAGCTGGGCCCAACGCCCTCATGATTTTCTCATGAGCTGCGGCCTAGCCTGGGGCATGCGGGTACTCGTGGTGGAAGATGAAACCCGGATGGCCCGGCTCCTCAAACGCGCGCTTGAGGAGGAAGGGCACGCCGTCGACATCGCCGGCAGCGGCGAGGACGGCCTGTGGCTGGCCACCGAGAACGCCTACGGGGCGATCATCCTGGATGTCATGCTCCCGGACTTCGACGGATTCGAGCTCTGCCGCCGGCTCCGGGAAAAGGGACAATGGGCCCCGGTGCTCATGCTGACCGCGAGAGACAGCGTGGGAGACCGGGTGCGCGGGCTGGATGCCGGGGCGGACGACTACCTCGTCAAGCCATTCAGCCTGCTGGAACTCGCCGCCCGGCTGCGGGCACTCGCACGCCGAGGTGACCGGTCACGCCCCGTCGTCCTGGCCGAAGGAGACCTGAAGCTCGACCCCGCGGCGAAACGGGCGTGGCGCGCGGAGACCGAACTGCGGCTTTCCCCGAAGGAGCTCGCCCTGCTTGAGCTGTTTCTTCGGCATCCCGGCGACGTGCTTACCCGCTCGCAGATCATCGAGGCGGTGTGGGACTTCGCCTATGACGGCGGCTCGAACGTCGTCGACCAGTACGTGAACTACCTGCGGCGCAAGGTCGACACGCCGTTCGGCCGGCACGACATCGAGACGGTCAGGGGCATCGGCTACCGGCTCCGTCACGCCGGGCAAGGCCCGTAACATGCCCATCCGGCTGCGCCTGGCCCTGGCATTCGCGGCCGCGGCTGCGCTCTTGTTCGCCGTCGGCGGGTGGCTGTTCAGCACTGCCCTGTCAGCCGCCCAGCTCGGCGCCATCGACTCCCAGCTCACGGCCCAGCTCGCCCAGGCCGCACGATACCTGCCCGGCAACGGCACCGGGCCACGGCCGGCCACGGCCGCGAACCCAGTGCCAGGCGAATACATCACGCAGGTAGTTGATTCCGCCGGCCGGGTCCGCGGCGCCAGCCCCGATGCCGGCACCACGCCGCTGCTGACCGCGGCCGAGCTGAGCCAGATCCGGCAGGCCCAGGCATGGGCGACCCGGACCATCGACGAGGAAGACACCAGGGTCACCGCCGCCCCGCTGGCAGGCCACCCCGGCCTGGTCGCGGTCGCCGCCGTCTCGCTGGAAACGTACGACGCCACGCAGCGCCAGGCACTACGGGAACTGGCCACCGGCGGCGGCATCTTCGTCGCCATCGCCGGCCTGGGGGCCTACTGGCTGACCCGCGCCGCGCTGTCACCCGTCGAACGGCTGCGCCGGCAGGTCGCGGCGATCTCCGCGCGCGGTAGCGTCGCAGGCGTCGAGGTCCCCCGCACGAGGGACGAGGTCGCCGCCCTGGCCGGGACCATGAACGACCTGCTCAGCCGGCTCCGGCGCGCGCTCGAGCGCGAGCGTGCCTTCGTCGACGACGCCAGCCACGAGCTGCGATCACCTCTCGCCGTGCTGCGCGGGGAACTTGAGCTGGCCAGGCGGCCTGGCCGCAGCCCCGGGGAGCTCGCCGCCGCGGTCCGCGGCTCCGCCGAAGAAGCGGAAAGGCTCACCAGGATCACCGACGACCTGCTGGTGCTCGCCCGCGGTGACGCCGGCCAGCTCGATCTGCGGCTCAGAGAGACGGACCTGCGGCAGCTCTTCTCGCGCAGCGCCGCCCTCGCCGCGGCCCGCCTCGCGGCGGCGCGGGTGACCTGCCGGATCGACATCCCAGCCGGAACCCGGGCCTGCGTCGACCCGGACCGGATCCGCCAGGCCATCGACAACCTTCTCGGCAACGCGCTGCGCTTCGCCCCCGCCGGATCAGTCATCGCGATCGTCGCCAGGAACGACGGCCCAGACCTCTCCATCGAGGTCCGTGACGCCGGCCCTGGCTTCCCCGCGGATTTCCTGCCGCACGCGTTCGAGCGCTTCCGGCGCCCGGACACCGGGCGCTCCCGCGACGGCGGAGGATCCGGCCTCGGGCTGGCCATCGTCGCGGCGATCGCCGTCGCCCACGGCGGAACAGCGACCGCACGAAACGATCCGGGCGGCGGTGCCGTGGTCAGCCTGCGGCTGCCAGGCGCCGCCCGCTGACTCCCTCATGGCCTGGTGCGGGCAGCAGCCGCATGGGGCATGCGCTGGGACCGCCGGCCCGTCGACAGGGACGACGTCTCTGGTCGCGCGCCGCTGCCCGGCAGGACCTACGGCCCTCCTCCTGGAGGAACCACGGCCCTGCCGACCCGGCACCGCCAGCGCGAGCATTGAGGCATGAACGCGAGACTCTGGCATCCAGGATGGCAGGGCACGGCCGACGCTGTGCGTGATGGCCCGGCGCGGACGGCGGTTCCGCCCGGCCGCGCCTGCTGCTGCCCGGCAACGGCCGTCGTCCGGGTGATCATGCCGCCCACCCCGGCCAGGCCGCACGAGACCGA
>OCTA010003343.1_pt1 | contig 14235 bp, 17 predicted proteins | sample 1538991 | NCBI WGS metagenome assembly OCTA01 (sample SAMEA3539302, study PRJEB22396) | soil metagenome | biome: tundra; feature: field; material: soil | place: USA | collected 2010-05 | depth 0.15 m
CGGCCGCGATGGAGTTGCTCATCCCGGCGAGGTTGACCCGGATGTGCTGGTCGAAGACCTCTGTGTCCCAGTCCGCCGGGTCCATCTGCTTCCAGTACCCGGCCGACAGCACCGCGAGGTCGATCTGGCCCAGCTCCTCCCGGACTCGCGCTGCAGCGGCCGCGACGGACGCGGCGTCGCTGACGTCGAGTGGCACGACGAGCATGTGCCCTCCCGACACCTCCCGGAGCTGCTCCTTGCGGCGGGCAGAGATCGCGACGGCCGCGCCACGGCATGCGAGTTCGCGTGCCACGGCGGCGCCGATTCCGCTGGATCCGCCGACGACCCAGGCAACCTTGCCATTCAGCTTCATGCCGGCCCCCTGGTCAGCTGGAGCTGGCTCACGCCGAGGTAGCCGCTGCGGAAGCCGGCCTCGCTGTAGGCGAGGTAGAACTCCCACATGCGGCGGAAGGTCTCGTCGAAGCCCCGGGCGTGGATGCGGGGCCACTGGTCGAGGAAGCGTTCCCGCCACAGGCGCAGCGTCCGGGCGTAGTGCGCCCGGAGCTCGCGCTGTCGCGTCACGCGCAGCGTGGTGTGAGCCGCGAGGGCGTCGTCGACCGCCTGCAGAGACGGGATGATGCCGCCGGGGAAGATGTACTTCTGGATCCAGCTGAAGCTGCGCCGGGTGACGAGGAGGCGCTCGTGGTCCATCGTGATTGCCTGGATGGCGGCCCTGCCGCCGGGAGCGAGGAGCCGGTCAAGGGCCGCAAAATAGGCGGGCCAGTAGGCCTCCCCGACGGCCTCGATCATCTCGACGCTGACGATGGCGTCGTACTCGCCTTCGACCTCGCGGTAATCCTGCACCCGCACCTCGACGAGCCCGGAAAGGCCGGCGGCTGCCACCCGCTCACGGGCCAGCCGCATCTGCTCGCGGGACAGGGTGATCGTCGTGACGCGGGCACCTCGTTGCGCCGCGCGGATGGCGAGCGTGCCCCATCCGGTGCCGATCTCCAGCAGCCGGGTGCCGCTGCGCACCCCGGCGAGGTCGAGGATCCCGTCGATCTTGCGCAGCTGTGCCTCCTCGAGCCGGGTTGCGGTCTGCACGGGCTCGCTCTCGTCGAACCACGCCGAGGAATAGGTCATCGTCTGGTCAAGGAAGGCGGCGAAGAGGTCGTTGCTCAGGTCGTAGTGAGCGGCGATGTTGCTGCGCGCACCATCGAGGGTGTTCTCGTGGTCCGTCGGGACGCGCCTGTCGATGAAGACACGCAGCCGCTGCAGGGCCGGAGGAATCAGCGTGGTTAGCCGCGCGGCAAAGGGCGTCAGCAGGTCGGCCAGGTCGGTGCCGGACCCGGCCCGCCAGTCCCCGGCCATGTAGGCCTCACCGAACCCGATCTTCGCGTCGCGGCCCAGCCGGGCGAAGAACGCCGCAGGGCGTATGACCTCCAATTCGGGCGATGCCGGCGACCCTGCTCCGAGCACCCGGCCGTCGGGGTAGGTCACGCGGACGGGGACCCGCCGGACGGCACGCTCGAAGATCATCTGTGCGATCGTGGCTCTGAGCGGCGCCTGTGGTGCTTCGGCGGCCGCGGGTCGCGTTACGGAGGCGGAGACGGTCATGGTCAGACCCCTTGATGTCGGGTTTGATGCGGTCGAGGGCGGATCGGCAGGCGATGGAGCCAGAGCCAGATGCCGTGCATGCGGATCAGGGCCGAGATCCGCTGGGGCATGAGGGGCTGGCGGAGGAGCCGGCCGGCCACGGCACGGCGCGTCGCAGGTTCCGGCCGGCCCCTGAAGGCCGCGCTGAACGCCACGGCATCGTGGCGTCGCAGCGTCACGGTCGTGGCGACAAGGTCCGGCCTCAGGGTGAACCGCAGTTCGTAGGTGCCGCTGACGTCGAAGAACGGGGAGACGTGGAAGTCCTTGTCCGTCACGGCGGCCCCGGCCTCGTCCGGTCGCAGGAGGTAGGCGTGCCGCTCGCCGTAGGTGTTGTGGACCTCCGCGACAATGCAGGCGAGCCGGCCGCTGCTGTCGTAGCACCAGAAGACGGACAGCGGGTCGAAGACGTGGCCCAGGACGCGGGCGCTGGCCAGCATGAGCACCCGTCCCCGGTCACCGAGATCGATGCCGTTGAGCGCCAGGTAGTTCTCGATATTGCCCTTGATCGTCAGGCGGGGATCGCCGAGGTGATCCTCGCTGCTGAAGTGCGCGAACGGCCTGAGGTACCCCGGCACCCTGGGGACCGAGTCGAGGTCGATGAGCCACTGGTAGACCTGGTGCCGGAAGGCGTGCCGGACCGGTCCGGGGCGCCGGTGCATGACCTGGCCGACGACCAGGGCCGGCAGCGTGGGCAGCTGTGCGCGGGCGCGGGCGGGCGGCGACGTGGCGGGAGACACCGTGCTCACCAGGCCACCCCGAAGTGCCGGGCGGCCTCAACGCCGGAGCGGCAGCCGTCCTCGTGGAAGCCCCACCCGTGGTAGGCCCCGGCATACACGGTGCGCCCGGTGGCCAGACTGCTCAGCCGTGACTGCGCGCGGACTGCCTCCGGGGTGTAGATCGGGTGCTCGTACTCCATCGTCGCCACGATGGAGTACGGGTCGAGGCGTTCGCGGTCGTTGAGGGTGACGAGGAAGTCCTGCGCGGCTCGGTGTCCCTGGAGCCGGTTCACCCAGTAGGTGACTACGGCAGGCTGGCCGGAGTGGTCGCAGGACGTCATCCGGTAGTTCCAGGAGGCGCGGGCCTGCGCGGCGTCCGGCAGGACCGAATTGTCGGTGTGCAGAACCGTCTCGTTGCTCGAGTAGCCGAACTGCTTGAGGGTGGTGACCTCCGCGTCGCTCGGGTCAGCGAGCAGGCTCAGGGCCTGGTCGGCGTGGGTCGCGATGACCACGCGGTCCATACGGGTGACCTGACCCGTGACGTCCCGGATCTGGACGCCGTCCTCGCGACGGGTGACGTCCGTGACCGCATGGGACGCACGGACGTCCTGCAGCAGCCCGGCGAGCCGGTCAACGTAGGTGCGTGACCCGCCGACGACGGTGTACCACGGGGGTGACCCGGCGGCCCGGAGCAGGCCGTGGTGGTCGAGGAACCGGAAGAGGTAGCGCGCCGGGTAGGCCAGCGTCGTCTCCCGCCCGGCGGACCACACGCAGGAGACGACCGGAACGGCGTAGTGGGCGATGAAGTAGCCGCTGAACCCCTCCCGCTCCAGGAACTCGCCGTAGGTCGTGAGGTTCTCGTCGTCCGTCGTGCGCAGGAAAGCCAGTGCGCACCGGCGGAACCGCTTGACCTGCCACAGCATCCGGAGGAACCGGGTGTCGATGAGGCGGCGCGGCTGGGCGAACACGCCGCGCAGCCCGCGGCCGCCGGCATACTCCAGCCCGCACCCCTCGCAGCGGACGCTCATGCTCATCTCGGTGGGGCGCACCTGCACGTCCAGCTCGCCGAAGAGCTTGCGCAGCCAGGGATAGGTCACGTCGTTGTGGACGATGAACCCGCTGTCCACAGCGAGCCGCCGGCCATCCGAATCCGTGACGTCGTGGGTATGCGCGTGGCCGCCGAGCCGGCCCTCCGCCTCGAAAAGGGCGACGTCGTGGGTGCCGGAGAGCAGGTAGGCCGCGGTCAGGCCGGAGACCCCCGCGCCGATCACGGCAACGGACGGCCGCCGTGCGTCCGCGGCCGAGCCGTGCTCCTGGGGAGCGCAGCCGATGGCGGTCATCGAGCGGTTGGCGTAGGTATCCATGATATCAACTTCCGTCTAAGGTTTGTCTAGGAACGACGGTAGCTATCGGAGGTCAGGCGTGTCAAATGTCTGTCTAAGTACTGTAGAGTTTTGACATGGACGCTCCCGAAGGCTTGCCGCTGCTGCGCATTGGTGAGCTGAGCCGGCGCCTCGGCGTGAGCGACCACGTCCTGCGGGCGTGGGAGAACCGCTACGGCCTGCTGCAGCCGGTGCGCTCACCGGGCGGCTTCCGGTTGTACTCCGAGGCGGACGAGTCGCGGGTCCGCCGGATGCAGGCCCACCTCGCCCACGGGCTGTCGGCTGCCGAGGCAGCGCGAGCGGTGCTCGGGGAGGACGGCCCGGCTGGGGCGGACCTCAGCCCGGCTGCCGAGCCTCACCGGGCCCCGGCGACGGCGAGTGAGCCCTCCGCCGCGCTCCGGCAGGCCCTCGACGCCTTCGACGAGCCGGCCGCCCAGGCAGTCCTGGACCGGCTCGTGTCCGACCTGTCCGTGACGACGGTGCTCCGGGACTTTGTGGTGCCGTATCTCACCGAGCTCGGGGAGCGCTGGGAGAGGGGAACGGCCAGCGTCGCCCAGGAGCACTTCGCCAGCAACGTCATCCGCGGGCGGCTCGCTGGGCTGGCCCGGGGCTGGGGGAACGGGTACGGCCCCCGCGCCGTCCTCGCCTGCCCCCCCGGGGAGCTTCACGACCTGGCGCTGATGGTCTTCGGCATCGTGCTCAACCGCAACGGGTGGCGGATCGACTATCTCGGGATGAGCACCCCGGTCGACGAGCTGACGCGGACGGTCGACGCGAGGTGCCCGGACCTCGTCGTCCTGGCCGCGACTCTGCCGGAGAACCTCGAGCCCCACGCTGCGCAGCTCACCGCGCTCGCCCAGCGCGCCCCGCTCGCCCTCGCCGGACCCGGCGCCACGCCGCAGATTGCCGGCGCCGTGGGAGCCCGGCTGCTCACCGGGGACCCGGTCACCGCGGCCGAGAATATTGGATGGCCGCGGTGAAGTGCTCGCGGGCGGCGCCTCCGGCTTGGTGGACAGCCGGCTGTGCCCGGCACTGGCGAAACCGGCCACGACGTGGCCGCGACAACACGCCACCACGGCTGCTACAACGGCGCCAGCAGACCACAGTGACGTGCACGACCCGGCCACCTTCAGCACGGCTCTCGCCGGCGGCGAGACGGCTGCTACCTCGTGCACTGCCTGAGCGGCGCGGCTTCCACCGCGGGCCGGCCTGACTCGCATCAGCTACCTCGGACGGCCCGGCTCGACGCCGACGACCTGCCGGCATACCTGCGCAGCCGCCGCGAGGCCGAGAAGCTGCTCAGGTGCCGCGTGTTTCCCGTGAGTGTCCTGCGCGCCGGAATCATCGTCGGGCGCGGCGGCATTTCCTCGGAGCTGACGAGACAGGCCGTTGAGCAGCTGCCCGTGATGGTCACACCGAAGTGGGTCAGCACCCGCGCCCAGCCCATCGCTGTCGGCGACGCCGTGGGGCTGGTCGGGTTCGGCCCCGCTTTCCAGCGCACGTGAAACCTCTACCTCGCCTAGCCCCCCGAAGCCGACCGGCTACCTCGACGTCCACCAGCTCCTGCTGGAACATGGCTGGTGACCGGATCGCTGTCCGCGTGCCCGCACTGGCGCCGGACTCCGCCCGGCGGCGTCGCGGCGTATTCTCAGATGATGATCGGGGTGTCGTTCCCGCAGCTGGCGGCGCGTGACCTTGCTGGGCGCGAGGTGGCGCTGCCGGCCGGCCTGCCCGGTGAGCGCAACGTCGTCCTCATCGCCTTCCGGCGTGACCAGCAGAAGCTGGTCGACTCGTGGGTGCCCTGGCTGGAACAGCGCGCGGCCACCGACCCTCGGCTGCGGTTCGTGGAGCTGCCGGCGATCGGGCCGCAGTGGGAACCTGCCCGGCCGGTCATCGACGGCGGCATGGCAGCGGCGATCCGCGACCAGGCGGTGCGGCGGCGGACCCTGACGGTATACGCCGAGTCCGCCGGGTGACGATCCCGCTGGGCATCGATGACCGCAGCACGATGTGGCTGTTCCTGGTGGACCAGGCCGGCCGCGTCGCCTGGCGCGGATCAGGTGGCCTGGACGAAGCCACCGCCGCCGCCCTCAGCACGGCGCTGGCCACCGCACCGGAGCCGGCCGCCGCTGCACCAGCACCGGCAGCCGGGCCAGAGGCCGAGCAGTTCGAGATGGCGTTCGACCCGCGGTTCCGGCTGCCACTGGCCGCGCTCGGGGTGACCCCGGCGACCGCGCACGTCACCGTCGCCGCCGACCGTCTGGTCGCCTGCTTCGGGCCATGGGTCTGCCGCACGACGCCGGCGAACGTGCGAGCGGTCCACCTCGCCGGGCCTTACCGCTGGCACCGCACGATCGGCCCGCGGCTGTCGCTGGCCGACCACGGCCTGACCTTCGGCTCCACCCCCGCCCGCGGGGTCTGCCTGCTCTTCCGGGAACCGGTGCGTGGCATCGGCCCGCTCGACGTGATCCGCCACCCGGGCCTGACGCTGACGGTTGCGGACCCCCAGCGATTCGCTGCCGCCGCGAGCCATTACGCGGGCCTGCCCGCCGCCGCAGGCACTGCGTCCGCATGAGCTACCCCTCAGCGCCTGGGCTGCCCGCAGCTGAGGCACTCGCCGGCGCCGGCGCCACGCCGCAGGTCGCGGCCGCGGTGGGGGCCCGGCTGATGGCGGGCGACCCGGTGACCGGGTCCGAGCGGGCCGGGCGGCCGCGGTGAAAGTGCTCGTGGCCGGCGCGTCCGGTTTCGTCGGCCGCCGGCTATGCGCGGCCCTGACCGAGGCCGGCCACGACGTCGTCGCCATGACCCGCAACCCTGCCGGTTACGCCGGAGCCGGCACGCCCGTCCACGCAGACGTTCACCACCCCGCCACCCTGGGCGCCGCGATGGCCGGCTGCCAGGCGGCCTACTACCTCGTGCACTCACTCGCCGACGCGGATTTCGAACGCAAGGATGCCACCGCCGCCGCGGCATTCGGGCAGGCGGGGGCGTGGGCCGGGCTGCAGCAAATCATCTACCTCGGAGGGCTCGGCGACGACAAGGACGCCCTGTCGGCGCACCTGCGCAGCCGCCGCGAGGTCGAGAAGCTGCTCGGATCGGCCGGCGTCCCGGTGACCGTCATCCGTGCCGGGATCATCGTCGGGCACGGCGGCATTTCCTGGGAGCTGACACGCCAGCTCGTCGAGCACCTGCCCGCCATGATCACGCCCAGATGGGTCACAACCCGCACCCAGCCGATCGCCGTCGACGACATCGTGCGCTACCTGCTCGGGGTGCTGGCCCTGCCGGAGGCGGCGGGCCGGGTCTTCGAGGCCGGGGGACCCGAGGTGCTGCAGTACCTCACTATGCTGCGCCGCGTCGCTGCCATCCAGGGCCGCCCGCTCCCGATCCTGCCCGTGCCGCTGCTCACCCCCCGGCTGTTCTCCCTGTGGCTGACCCTGGTCACCGACGTCGACACCGCCACTGGCCGGGCGCTCATCGACTCGATGACCAACGAGGTCATCGTGCGAGACCCCTCGATCCGCGACCTGATCCCCTTCGACCTCATGCCCTACGACTACGCCGTGCGGAAAGCGCTCGGCGAGCGCCGCCAGGCGAAACGTGCCGGCCGATGACCGCTGGCCGTAAGAACCGGTGGCGGGAACGCAGCACGTCCGCGCGGCAGGGACCTCCGCCGCTGCGCGGCCATGTCCTCCCGGCCCACACGGAGCCTGCGGCTGTCCGCGCCCGGCGGCGACGGGTCGTCACCGCCACCGGCATCGGCGGCGCGGGCCTGCTGGGAATCTCGCTGTCCACCAGAGCCGGCTCCCCCCAGTTCTACATCCTGACGATGGGTCTCGCCGGCACCTGGGCGGCCGGCGCCCTCAGCGCTGGACCCCTCCCCCTGGGCAGGACCCAGGGGGAGGGCAACGCCCACCCCCTGGTCATGCCAGTAGTCACCGGTGCTGGCGCCTTCGGGCTCTTCTACGGCGCCGCGCGGCTAGCCCGGAACATCCCCCCGCTCAACCGGGCCATCGGCAGCATCCTGCGCTACGCAGACGACGGCTCGACACGCCTCGTGCTCCTCACCGCGTGCGCCAACGCGGTAGCAGAGGAACTGTTCTTCCGCGGCGCACTCTGGTCCCTCGTGCAGGAGTCACACCCCCTCGTCAAGACCACGCTCGCCTACGCCGCCACGACCGCCGCCACCCGCAACCCCGCGCTCGTGCTCGCAGGAACCGCGACGAGCGTGCTCTTCGGCCTCCAGCGCCGCACCTCCGGCGGCATTCTGGCGCCCGCGCTCACCCACCTCACCTGGTCGCTCCTCATGCTGTCCTATCTCCCGCCCCTGTTCCAGACGCCCCGGCGGGCCGAGATCACTCGGGACTGACCGTGCGGGCGGCGTGGCAGATGGCGGCGGACAGTGCACCAGCCCCGCACAGAACCAGAAGATCTGCGCGCGGCAGCCCATGGGACCCGCTCAGCTTTCAGCCGCTCCGATTCGGCAGGGCGCGATCTCGCAAGGCAGCGGCGCCCGGTGACTACTCACCCATTGTGACGGCCCACCGTCTACCTGGCAGGGTGGCCTTAGCGCTGGCACCGGAGTGGCGCTTCTGCAGTGTTCATGTCCTCTACGGACCTCCGGTCGGTGGCCAGGATCGGCCAGACACGCAGCAGGCCTGCCGTTGACAGTGCCGGTACCGAAGGCGGCTGCGTCCAGAAACGCGCAGCTGCGCTGGTCAACCATGGTGCGCGCCTCTAGTGTTTCATGCCCTACGGACCGCCGGAGATGACTGCCCAGCCCTGCTCGGCCAGCGCCGCCGTCATCTCGGTGCACACGTGCGATCCGTAACCGGTGGCCGCACGTGCCCCCACGATGGACACCGACCGCAGGCACGCGTGACGCAGGTCCGCGTTGCCCCTGGCCCACAGCAGGACCGGCCGGGCATCACCGAGCGCGTCGAGCTGGGTAGGCCACTCAGGGTCACCGGGACAAATGACCCGGATCCCTGCCCGGCGCCAGGCCACGATCCTCGAGTCCGTGGGGACCGAGCCGAGCCGCGCTGCCCACCGTTCCAGGGCCCGGCCAAGGCCGGGGGCCGCGCCCGCTAGCTGCTCCGGCCCTGGCTGCTGCCCAGGCCCTGGTGTCGCCCGGGGTCCAGCGCGGGCCCGGGCCGCGGCGCCCGTTCCGCGCAAATCGCGGCGAGCAAATCAGCGGGACTGCTGCCGCGCAGTAGTGCCCCGAGGACCGGGTCGCCGGGATCGGCGACACAGCTCAGCGCTGTCCGCGCGAACCGCTCCTCATCGCTGACCGGAGGCATCAGCCCACCCCCAGCCACAGCCCGAGCGCATAGCCCACTTCCGCGGCCGTAGGCCGGCCGACGCCGGCGAGATCGGCAACGGTCCAGGCGAGCCTGATCACCCGGTCCACTCCGCGGGCGCTGATTTCGCCGATGTCCATGGCGCGTTCCAGCGGCGCGAGCGCGCCGGGCGCGGGCGGGTAGCTTCGGCGCAGCTCGCTGCCCGGGATCTGGCCGTTGAGCCGCCAGCAGGTCCCCTTCAGCCGGAACGCGGCCCGCTGGCGAGCCAGGCTGACTCGCTCAGCCACCACCGAGCTCGGTTCGGTAAAGCGCCGGTCGCTCAGCAATTCCGCCCGGCCCACCGGCAGGAACTCCACCTTCACGTCCACCCGGTCCAGGAGCGGCCCGGACAGGCGCGCCAGGTACCTGCGGCGCACCCACGGAGTGCACTCGCAGGCCGCCTTCGCCGACGACCCCCTGGCGCACGGGCACGGGTTGGCCGCGAGCACCAGCATGAACCTGGCCGGGAACCGCGCCGTCAGCCCGGACCTGGCCACCACCACCTCTCCTGACTCCAGCGGCTGGCGGAGTGCGTCAAGGACGTCCCTGGAGAACTCGGGGGCCTCGTCAAGGAACAGGCAGCCGTGGTGCGCCAATGAGGCGGCACCGGGCCGGATGGTCCCGCTGCCGCCGCCGACGATCGCCGCCTTGGTCGCGGTGTGATGCGGGGCGCAGAACGGCGGCTCGGTCACCAGTGGCCGGCCGGATGGCAGGGTCCCCGCGATCGAGTGAATGGCGGTCACCTCCAGGGCGGCAGCTGGCTCCAGCCGGGGCAGTATCGTGGGCAGCCGTTCGGCCAGCATGGTCTTGCCGGCCCCCGGCGGCCCGAGCAGCAGCAGGTGGTGGCCGCCGGCCGCGCAGATCTCCGCGGCCCGCCTCGCCGTCGGCTGCCCGACAACGTCCGCGAGGTCACGGCCGTGGGCCTGGTCTCCGCCGCCCGGCAGCCCTGCGGGCCCGGCAGGAGCGGGCACCGGGGCCGCCCCGCCCTCGAAAACCTGCACCGCTGCCGCCCCGGCCGGCGGCGGCTCGCCGCGCAGCCAGGCCAGCAGCGAGCCCAGGCTGCTCACCGCCAGGACCCGTAGTCCGGGGACAAGTGAGGCCTCCGGCGCATTCTGCGCGGGCACGGCTACGGCCGGGAAGCCGGCCCTGGCAGCCGCCGCTGCCGCTGGCAGCACGCCGGGTACCGCCCGCAACCGGCCGTCGAGTCCGAGCTCGCCGATGAACACGATGTCCTGCAGCGCGGTGACCGGAGCAGCACCCGCGGCGGCCAGGATGGCAACCGCGATACCAATGTCGAACCCGCTGCCTCGCTTGGGCAGGCTGGCAGGCGACAGGCCTACCGTGATCCTGCGCAGCGGCCAATGCTCCTTGCTGTTGACGACCGCCGACCTGATCCGGTCGCGGGCCTCCCGGAGCGCCGTATCCGGCAGGCCCACCAGCATGAGGCCGACCAGCCCGTTCTCGATGTCGACCTCGATCTCGACCGGATGGCCCTGGACGCCGACCAGCGCGATCGAGTGGGTACGGGCCAGCGACATCTAGCCCACCCCCTGGACGTGCTCGATCGTGAAACCGCCCGCAGGGTCCCTGAGCACGCCGATGACGTCGATGCGGATCTCGTCGAACAGCACTCCGTGCGCGATCACCCAGCGGACCGCCAGCCGCCGGAGGCGGCTTCTTTTCTGCCTGGAGACTGCCTCCAGCGGGCTGCCGAACCTCGCGTCGGAGCGTGTCTTCACCTCGCAGACCACCAGGGTCCGGCGCTGCGCAGCGACAATGTCTAATTCGCCGTCGGCGCACCGCCAGTTGCGGTCCAGAATCCGGAATCCGGCTCGCCGCAGGTGCTCCGCAGCTGCCTGCTCGCCTTGCCTGCCCAGGACATCCTTGGCGTTCACGCGCACCACCTCCGCCTGAGAGGCTGGCCGATGCAGGCAGCTGGCCGCTGCCCCCGGACCGGCGCTGTGCGAGCCCGGGCGGCGGGCGCCGAAATGTGGATCCGCGGCGCCGAACTGTCAGCAGCGCCTGGTTTGATGACCGCCGCAACCGACTACTGCTACCCGGAGAACCCCTCCTGCTTGGTGTCAGGCATCTGCAGGTCGCTCTTGGCTAGCTCCTCGACGTTGACATCCTTGAAGGTGACAACTCGCACGTTCTTCACGAATCGGGCGGGCCGGTACATGTCCCAGACCCAGGCGTCCTGCATGGTGACCTCGAAGAACACCTCGCCGTTGTCCGCCGCGCGGACATTGAGCTCGACTGAGTTGGTGAGGTAGAACCTGCGCTCGGTCTCGACCACGTGGCTGAACAGCCCGACCACATCGCGGTACTCGCGATAGAGCTGCAACTCCATCTCGGTCTCGTACTTCTCGAGATCCTCAGCGCTCATGTGCTCCCCTCCGCTCCGGCGTCGCGTTCTCGCGGCAGCGGCCCGCGGCCGCCGCTGTCCCCGCGCTCTTCGCTATCCCCGGCGCTCGCCACGCGCCGGCCGGGCCGGCCCGTGCCGCCACGCGCGGTCCGGATGAGCTCAACCATAGGACCATTCTCCCGCTCAGCTGCCCGGACCCGCGCTGAGCAGCACCTCAGCCCGCTCCTCGGGCGGTAGCTCGCTGTCGTCCGGGGGCAGTTGGAGCTCCGCGCCCGGGGGGAGCTCCGCAAGCCCGCGTACCAGCCCGGTCACGTTGGCAAAGGACAGCCGGTGCTCAGGGCACGGGCCATGATCGGCCAGTGCCCGCATGTGGCCGCGGGTGGAGTACCCCTTGTGCCGGGCGAATCCGTACTGCGGGTACTGCGTGTGCAGGCCTCTCATGATCGCGTCCCTGGTCACCTTGGCGACGACGGAGGCTGCCGCAACGCAGGCTGCCACCTGATCCCCCTTCCACATGGCCAGTGCAGGCACGGCCAGGCCGCGGACCGGGAACCCGTCGGTCAGGACGTAGGCGGGCCTGGTGGCGAGCCCGGCCAGGGCGCGGCGCATTCCGGTCACGTTGCACACGTGCAGGCCGATCCGGTCGATGTCGGCCGACGGGATCACGACCACATGCCAGGCCAGGGCTGCCTCCATGACCTGGAGGTAGGCGGCCTCACGGACCGGCGCGGCGAGTGTCTTGGAATCCGCCAGCTCGGTGCAGCGCGCCGCTCGCCGCGGGTCGAGCGAGACGGCAGCCACCACCAGCGGCCCGGCGCAAGCGCCACGGCCCGCTTCGTCAATGCCGGCCACCGGGGCCAGTCCGGCTCTCGCCAGGACGCGCTCGTACCCGGTCAGTCCTGCGGTGCGCCGGGGCGTGTAGCCCGGATGCCGCCATGTGGACGCCTGCATGGCGTCACCGGTGCCTCAGCCGCCGGCGCAGCCGCCGCTGCAGCCAGGTCAGCGGCAGCGCAACGGCGAACCCAGCGCCGAGCGGGACATAGGGCGCGGCCGGCGCGGCCAGCCGCAGCGCCGCGCTCGCGGCATGATCGACGCCCGGCTGGGCGAAGGTGGACGGAATCGGCAGGATCCGCCACCGGCTGGGCGGCCAGACGATCATGAAGGCCCGTCCGACAACCTCGCTCACCGGGATGGTCCCGCCTCCTGGATCGCCGGGGTGGCACCGGGAATCACAGGAGACACCCCGGTGATCGCCCAGGACCCACAGCCGGCCAGCTGGCACGGTGACACTGAACGACGACGTCGACGGCGCGTTGCCAGGAAAGAGATAGGAGCTCTCCTGCAGGACTGCCCCATTGACGGTCACCTGGCCGCGGGCGTTGCAGCACGCAACATGGTCCCCGGCGACACCGAGCACCCGCTTGATGTAGTCCTGCTGGCCCGGAGCGGTGCCGAACAGCTCGACCACCGAATGGAACAACCGGCCAAGCGTCGCGTCATAGACCCGGGCGACGGGATTGGATCCGGTGGCAGCCGGAACAACCGGATCCCAGGAGCCGACCCCGTTGAACACGATGACGTCACCAGGCTCGATCGGGCGGAAGTGATAGACGAGCTTGTTCACCAGCACCTTGTCGCCGATGTCGAGCGTGTTCTCCATCGAGGACGACGGTATGTAGAACGCCTGCACCACGAATGACTTGATCACCAGTGCAATGACGAGCGCGACCACGATGAGGACCGGCAGTTCGCGCCAGAACGACCTGGCCTTCGCCGGTTTCTGCTTCGCCGCGTCAGCGTCTGCGACCGAGCCCGCCGCCTCGTCCTGCGCAGCCGTGCCTGCCATCGGCGAACCTTTCAGTTCCGGGCCCGGCTCTGTGGCGCCTGGCTCGCCGCCACCGGGCCAGTCAGGCCCGTCCGCGGCGGCCAGCGCGTGCTCGTGGGCGCTCTGGTCGTCACTCATTGACTTCGAGCCTAGCGCCGCAAGCTGGCCGGCCAACTGCCAGCGCTTGCAGACGATGGCGAGGCCAGGTACGCCCCGGATCGGCACCATCGCCAGCCGGTTCCGCTCCGGCCTCCGCAGGGCGCACCCGCCTAGCGAGCCGACTGCTCGCGACGTTCCTTGATCCGGGCGGCCTTGCCCCGAAGCTCGCGCAGATAGTACAGCTTGGCCCGGCGGACCCGGCCGCGCGTCACTATCTCGATCCGGTCCAGCGAAGGACTGTGCACCGGGAAGGTCCGCTCCACGCCAACCCCGTAGCTGACCTTGCGGACCGTGAAGGTCTCGCGGGCGCCGCCGCCCTGCCGGCGAATGGCCACGCCCTGGAAGACCTGGATCCTGGACCGGGTGCCTTCCACGACCCGCACGTGCACCTTCAGCGTGTCACCCGGCCGGAAATCCGGGATATCGGATCTGATCTGAGCCTGCTCCAGCTCGGCAATCGCGGTGTGCATCGCTGTGGTTTCCTCGGTGGTCTTTACGCGCACGCCTGCGAACGCGCTGATTCGGTCACTTTGGCGCCGGGAGGAGCCCGGCCACGCCCCTGCAGACTGGGTCCGATGTCGGGGCAGCGCCTTTCAGTGTGCCATACCTTCGCCACTAACCCGAAAAAAGGACCTCAGCCGAGCGCGCGGCAGCGCCGGCGGAGCCGGCTCTTTGGCCCGCCGGTGATGTGGGCTAGCGGTCAGGCGGCCTGGGTGCTGGCTGCCTGGCCGGGGCCGGGGTCTGGTTCGGGGAGGCGGCAGAGGGTGACCTCGAAGCCGAGGGCGCCGAGCTTGCCGACGTGGTGGGCGATCTG
>OCTA010003344.1_pt1 | contig 14229 bp, 12 predicted proteins | sample 1538991 | NCBI WGS metagenome assembly OCTA01 (sample SAMEA3539302, study PRJEB22396) | soil metagenome | biome: tundra; feature: field; material: soil | place: USA | collected 2010-05 | depth 0.15 m
CGTCAGCTTGCGGTATTTGATCCGGTGCGGGCGGTCGGCCTCGGCGCCGAGCCTCTTGTGCCGGTCGGCTTCGTAGTCCTGATAGTTGCCTTCGTACCAGACGGCCTTGCTGTCGCCCTCGAAGGCGAGCATGTGTGTCGCGACGCGGTCGAGGAACCAGCGGTCGTGGCTGATCACGACCGCGCATCCGCCGAAGGCGAGGAGCGCCTCTTCGAGGGCGCGCAGCGTGTCCACGTCGAGGTCGTTCGTGGGCTCGTCGAGGAGCAGGAGGTTTCCGCCCTTCTTCAGCGTCCGCGCGAGGTGGAGGCGGTTCATCTCGCCGCCCGAGAGGTTCGCGACGAGCTTCTGCTGGTCGGCGCCCTTGAAGTTGTACATCGCGCAGAAGGCGCGGCTCGGCATCTCGCGCTTGCCGAGCAGCACGAGGTCCTGCCCCTGCGACAGCTCGTCATGCACGGTCTTTTTCGCGTCGGGCTTCTCGCGGTTCTGGTCCACGTAGCTCGGGACGACGGTTTCGCCAATCTGGAGCTTTCCGCCATCCGCCTTTTCGAGCCCCATGATCATCTTGAAGAGCGTCGTCTTCCCCGCGCCGTTCGGGCCGATGATCCCGACGATGCCGCCCTTCGGCAGGTCGAAGGAGAGGTCTTCGAAGAGCAGCTTGTCGCCGAAGGACTTCCTCACGCCCTCGGCCCTGACGACGACGTCTCCGAGGCGCGGCCCCGGCGGAATGTAGATTTCGTTCGTCTCGCCGCGGGCTTCGACGCCGCTCTCGCTGACGAGCTGCTCGTAGGCCTGCAGGCGCGCCTTGCTCTTCGCCTGCCGGGCGCGGGGGGACAGGCGCACCCACTCCAGCTCGCGCTTGAGCGTCCTCTGGCGCGCGCTTTCGGTCTTCTCCTCGATCTCGAGGCGGGCTTCCTTCTGCTCGAGCCACGAGGAGTAGTTGCCCTTCCAGGGAATGCCCGCGCCGCGGTCGAGCTCGAGGATCCAGCCCGCGACGTTGTCGAGGAAGTAGCGATCGTGCGTGACGGCCACGACCGTGCCCGGGAATTCCTTGAGAAACTGCTCGAGCCAGGCGACCGACTCGGCGTCGAGATGGTTCGTGGGCTCGTCGAGAAGGAGCATGTCGTTCTTCTCAAGGAGGAGCCGGCACAGAGCCACGCGCCGCCTCTCGCCGCCGGAGATTTTCGTGACGTCCGCGTCCGGCGGCGGGCAGCGCAGCGCGTCCATCGCGTTCTCGAGCGTGCGGTCCAGCTCCCAGCCGTTCGCGGCCTCGATGGCATCCTGCACCTTGGCGTACTCGGCCATGACCTTGTCCATTTCGGCGTCCGGCAGACTCTCCCCCATCTTCTCGCCGAGCTCATCGAAGCGCTTGAGCAGCTCCTTCACGGTCTTGACGCCGTCCTCGACGTTCTCGAGAACGGTCTTTTTCGGATCGAGTTGCGGGTCCTGCGAGAGATACCCGATGCGCGTCCCTCCGGCCGGGTACGCCTCGCCCGTGAACTCCTTGTCGACTCCCGCCATGATGCGGAGCACGGTCGACTTGCCCGCGCCGTTGAGCCCGAGGATGCCGATCTTCGCACCCGGAAAAAACGAGAGGTAGATGCCCCGGAGGATCTCCCGCTGGGGCGGGACGACCTTCCGGAGGTTCTGCATCGTGAAGATGTACTGCTCGGCCATGGCGGCGGGAATGTAACAGGAACCCGGGATAGGATTCCGCGCACGGGAGGACGACACCATGTGGTTGATCGTGGAACTCGCGCTTTGCGCGCTCGCGGGCTGGGCGACCGGACAGATCATGAAGGGCGGAGGCTATGGCCTTCTCGCAGACGTCCTGCTGGGCATCGCAGGAGGCTGGCTCGGAGGTTTTCTCCTCGGCCACTTCGCCATGGGAGGCGGCCTCCTGGGCGATTTCCTCATCCGCCTCGTGGGAGCCGTCGTCCTCGTCGCGCTCGTGAGGCTCATCAAGCGGACCTGACCACGAATGGAGGGGCATTCCGCCGGAGAAGTCAGAACGACACCCGACTTTTTTCGCGTGGAGTAAAATCATTTTGCACTTAGTTTAGACTTAGTCTAAACTAAGGTGTCAAGGAGGCTCCAATGGCCAAAAAGGGCAAGAGTGAAAAGGGAACAAAGGGCGTGGCGCGGGTCGTCGCGACTCTTCAACGGCAGCAGGCGAACGCGCTCGTCGCCTATCTCAATTACAAGAAGTACCACTGGCTCAGCTACGGGCCGCTCTTTCGCGACATCCACCTCATGCTCGACGAGCAGGCGACGCTCGTGTACGACACGATCGACGAGTTCGCCGAACGCGCGATCATGGTCGGTGGCGCTCCGCTGGGCGACCCGGCCGACTATCTCCCGAACGCGAGCGCGAAGCCCTCGAAGGGCAAGCTCTCTCTCGACGAGATGATCGCCGAGGCCCGCGCCACGCTCGACGTGGTGATCGAGGAGATGCACGCGGACGCCGAGGTCGCGACCGAGGCCGGCGACATCGGAACGGCCGACCTCTACACGCGCCTCGTCCAGGTGCACCAGAAGAGCCGCTGGTTCCTGAACGAGATCCTGCAGAAGAGGGACGGTCTCACGAGCTGACGTGACGTGGTAGTCCGGGGGGACGGCGGGGTCTCCCCGATAGACTCGGCGCATGACCACTCGCCCCCCCGCCCTCCTCCTTCTTATCCTCTTCGCTTCCGCCGCTCCCGCCGAAGGCTCGCGTCGCGCCTTCACGCTCGAGGATCTCTATCGCGTCAAGAGCGTCGGCGAGCCCGCAATCTCCCCCGACGGGAAAACCGTGGTGTACAGCGTGGCCACGAACGACTGGGCGGCGAAGAAAAAGACCGTCGCCCTCTGGCGAATCGATGCCGATGGGAAGAACGCCCGTCCCCTCACGTTCTCCGGCGCCAACGACGAACATCCGTTCTTCTCGCCCGACGGCCGGACGCTCGCGTTCGTCTCGACGCGCGCCGGCGACCCGCAGGTCTTTTTTCTGCCGCTCGAAGGCGGCGAGCCGGAGCAGAAGACCTTCTTTCCCGGCGGAGTCGAGGGTCCTGCGTTCTCGGGAGACGGCCGTCTCCTCGTCTTTTGCGCGGACGTTTTCCCCGACTGCGGCGCGGACATCGCGTGCAACCGCAAGGGCACCGAGGCGCGAGAGAAAAATCAGATAAAGGCGCATCTCGCCGACGCCCTTCTCTACCGGCACTGGACGGAATGGAAGGACGGCAAGCGCGCGCACGTTCTCGTTCTCGACCTTCACGAGACGGACGCGAAGAAGGCCCTTCGCGACCTCACGCCCGGCGATTTTGACTCGCCTGTCTTCGCCCTGGGTGGCGGGCACGGCTTCGACCTTTCTCCCGATGGAGCCGAGCTCGCCTTCTCCTCGAACCGGGATTCGGATCCTGCCCTCTCGACGAACGCCGACGTCTTCACGGTTCCGGTGGCAGGCAGCGCCGCCGCACTCGAATCCCCGAAGAACGTCACCGCGTCGAATGCGGGCTTCGACGGCTCGCCGCGCTATTCGCCTGACGGTCGCCTTCTCGCGTTCCTGAGGCAGACGACGCCGCAGTACGAGTCCGACCGCCTGAGACTGATGCTTCTCGACCGGAAATCCGGCGCTCTTCGCGACCTCACCGCGTCTTTCGACGACACTCTTCGGGATTTCGCGTTTTCGAGAGACGGGTCGCGGCTCTTCTTCACGGCCGACGTGAAGGGGAAGACGCCGCTCTACGAGGTGGATGTTGCAACCGGGACGATCCGCCCGATCTCGTCGGTCGGCGTTCTCGACACGGAGGCGATCGCCCCCGACGGCACGTGGGCCGCCGTGGCCCGCCGCCGCATCGGAAGCCCGCTCGAGCTGTATCGGCTCTCGCTCGAAAAAGGAGCGGATGAGACGGGACAACGCCTCACGACACACAACTCCCCTCTCGAGCAGGAGGTGGACTTCCGGCCGGGCGAGGAGATCACCGTCGCGGGCGCCGAGGGCAAGCCCGTGCAGGTCTGGATCGTCAAACCTCACGGCTTCGATCCCGCGAAAAAGTACCCGCTCATCCTGAACATCCACGGCGGCCCGCAGCAGCAGTGGACGGACGCGTATCGGGGCGACTGGCAGGTCTATCCCGGTGCCGGATACGTCGTGGCGTTCCCGAATCCGCACGGCTCGACGGGATTCGGACAGGCGTACACGTCCGCCATCTCGGGCGACTGGAATGGCAAGGTCATGACCGACATCGAGAAGGTCGCCGACGCGCTCGAAAAGCTGCCGTACGTCGACAGGGATCGCATGGGCGCGATGGGCTGGTCGTGGGGCGGTTACGCGACGATGTGGCTCGAGGGCCACACGGCGCGATTCAAGGCGCTCGCCGCGATGATGGGCGTCTACGACCTGCGCGCGATGTACTCCGCAACCGAAGAGCTGTGGTTTCCCGCCTGGGATCTGAAGGGAGCCCCGTGGGAGAACCAGGAGCTTTACGCGAAGCAGTCGCCGTCGGAAAACGTCGCGTTCTTCCGCACGCCCTGTCTCGTGATCACGGGCGAGAAGGATTTTCGCGTGCCCTACACGCAGTCGCTCGAGTTCTTCACGGACCTGCAGAGGCGGGGCGTGCCGTCGCGTCTCATCGTCTTCGAGAAGGCCGGCCACTGGCCGAGCGCGTTCGAGATGGGCCTCTACTACGCGGCGCATCTCGACTGGTTTCACCGCTTCCTCGGAGGCGCGGCATCGCCCTGGAAACCCGAGGACCTCGTGTCGGGACGTTGAGGGAGGCGCCCCGCCGTGTTCTCGCGCCGGACCCCCGCGCCTCACGAGCTGAACCGCCTGGCGCTGGCGCTGGCGGCGCGCACCCGCCCTTTCCTCGACCTGACGGCGACGAACCCGACCTCAGTCGCGCTCCGCTCAGGCGAGGCCGACCTCTTCGACGGCGCCAGGTCCGGCCGGGATGCGCGCGTGCTCGCGGCCCTCGCCGACGCACGGGGCCTCGTCTACACGCCCGATCCGAAAGGGATTCTCTCGGCGCGCACGGCGGTGAGCAACTATTACGCGGCCGTACACGGTGCCCTCGTGCCCCCCGACCAGATCGTTCTGGCGGCCTCCTCGAGCGAGGCCTACGGCTGGCTCTTCAAGCTCGCCGGGGATCCGGGCGACGTCGTGCTCGTGCCGGCGCCGTCCTATCCGCTTCTCGACGCTCTCGCGGAGCTGGAGAGCCTCACGCTGCACCGCTACGCGCTCGCGAGCGAGGACGGCTTCGCGGTTCACGCGGCGGCCGTCGAGGCGGAGGTACGGCGCGCCGAAGCCGCCGGCCACCGGGTCGCGGCCGTCGTCCTCGTGAATCCGAACAACCCCACCGGAACCTCGCTCGCGGGCGCGGAGCTCTCGACGCTCTTCGCGCTCGCGAAAGAGCGCGGGTTTGCGGTGATCTCCGACGAGGTCTTCGTCGATTTTCGGTACTCGGACCGGCCCGGAGACGTGCGCATCGCCGCCTCGGCCCCCGGCGCGGAGGAAGCCCTCGTCTTCTCGCTCGGCGGGCTTTCCAAATCGGCGGCCCTTCCGCAGCTCAAGCTCAGCTGGATCTTCGCGAACGGCCCCGCCGGCCTTCTCGACGACGCGCTCGAGCGTCTCGAGTGGATCGCGGATGCGTACCTTTCGGTCTCGACGCCGGTGCAGCTCGCCCTTCCGAAGCTTCTCGAGCACGCGCGCGGCACTCTCGACGCCATCTGGGCGCGCGTGCTTCACAACGAGCGCGCGCTCCGGGCGCGCTTCCCCGAAGGCGGCCCGGTGACCGTTCTGCCCGTTCCGGCGGGCTGGGCCGCGTGCCTGCGCGTGCCCGCCGTTCGCCCCGAGGAAGACCTCGTCCTCGACCTCCTCGAATCGCATGACGTTCTCGTGCAGCCCGGCTACTTCTTCGACTTTCCCTTCGAGGCCTTCCTCGTCGTCAGCCTCCTGCCCGCTCCGGAGGTTTTCCGCGAGGGCATCTCTCGCGTCGCGCGCTGTCTCGGCGTCCCTGGCTGAGCTCTGGCCGCGCGCCCGCCTCTTCGAGGTCCACCTACTTTGACGCGTGGCGCCTCTCGGGAATGTGCTTGGCGATGGAACCGCTCGTCCGGCGCTCGCGACGGAGATAGCGCCGGGGGATCGGCTCGAAGACCTCACCCTTTTTCACCATTTCGCGGACGAGCTCCTGGACGCGGTCCCTGTCGGCCCCGACCGCCTCGGCGATCATGCCGACGCTTCGCAGGAGGTCTCCTTCCACACTCGTTTCGAGGTATCGGACGATCTTCACGCGCAGATCGGACTCTCCCATCGATTCTCCTTCCTTCACCTCTTCGACCTGAGAAGCAGCTCGGTGAGATACGTCTTCCACAGATCGGCCCAGGTGTGCGTCTGATGGCCGTGCGTCTTCTCCGAAAGCGGAAAGACGATGGCCTGGCTGTTCTTCACGCGGGCGACTCCCTTTTCGAGGAGGCCGAGCTCGGGTGGGTTGATCGCGTCGTCGGCGAAGTTGAGCGCGAGAAGCGGCGCCTGGATCTTCTCGAGGAGCGGGGACGGATCGTAGTCGCGCGAGGCGTCGAGAGCGAACAGCAGGTCGTTCGCGTCGGTCTTCGGGAGGCGGTCGGCCATGTAGGCCTCGACCGCCGCGTCGGCGGCCGCGCGGTCGGGGGCCTGCCGCATCCAGTCGTGGGGGCTTCCCGACACGACGAGCAGGAGCGAGAGCGCGCCCCTGAGCCCGCGAGGCTGCACCGTGTAGTCGCCGCCCTTCCAATCGGGATCGTCGCGAATCAGGTCCATCGCCATCTTTCGCCACATCCGGTTCCGCCCCGCGATCGCGGTCGGAAGGCTCGCGAGCGGCATCAGCGCGTCCATGAAGTCGGGATACGTCTCGCCCCAGACCCAGGTCTGCATGCCGCCCATCGAGGTGCCGATCACGAGGCGCAGATGGCTCACGCCGAGGCTCTCCGTGAGGAGCCGGTGCTGGGCCGTCACCATGTCGTCGTACGTGTAGCGCGGAAACTTCGCCTTCAGGCCGTCGCTCGGCTTCGACGAGGCGCCGTGACCCACTCCATCCGGGATCACGATGAAGTAGCGCGAGGCGTCGAGCGGCTGTCCGGGGCCGAAGAGAACGCCCGCGAATCTCGGCCCGAGGAACTGCGCCGAGGAACCGCCGGTTCCGTGGAGCACGAGGACGGCGTTCACCGTGCGTCCCCTGCCGTCGTCGAGCTTTCGCCCGAGCGTGACGTAGTGCAGCTTCAGCTCGGGAAGGGTTTCGCCGCTCGCGAACCGGAAGTCGCGGAGGACGGCGTCGCCCTGCACCGGAGCAGGCGGGACGATCTGCGCGCGGACGGTCAGGGCCATGGCAAGCGCGAGACCGCAGGCGGGTGCAAGGGACTTCATGGGCCGATTAGACCGCGACTCGGGCCCTCTGACACAATCGCCGGGTTCCCCGAAGCATGCACGCCACGGTCTCCCTCCCGGCCTGGGCATTCGTCCTGCTCGCCGCCCTTGCGGGATCGGCGGTGCTCGATCGATTCCTGAGACCTGCGGCCCGCGCCGTGATACGCCGTCGCGCGAACCGCGTCATCGACGAGATGAACGCCCGCCTCCCCGTGCGCCTCCCGCCGTTCAAGATGACGAAGCGCGAGGTCCTCGTGGACCAGCTTCGCTTCGACCCGAAAGTCCTCGAGGGTGCCGAGGCCTTCGCCCGCGAGACGGGAACGCCGCGCGAGGACGTGCAGAAACGCGTCGCGCGTTACGCGTCGGAGATCGTCCCCGCCTTCAACGCCTGGATCTATTTCCGCGCGGGTTACGCGGCGGCGCGCGCCCTCGCGCGAATGCTGTATCGCGTTCGCATCGGCTCGGCGGACGACGCGGGCCTCGCGGCGATTCCCGACGGATCGGCGGTGGTCTTCGTGATGAACCACCGCAGCAACATGGACTACATCCTCCTGTCGTATCTCGCGGCCGAGCGCACTGCCCTGAGCTATGCAGTCGGAGAGTGGGCGCGCATCTGGCCGGTCCAGAGCCTCGTGCGCGCCACCGGCGCCTATTTCGTGCGCCGCGACGCGAACGACCCGCTGTACCGGCGCGTTCTCGAACGCTACGTCGCGATGGCGACCGCGCACGGCGTTCCGCAAGCCGTGTATCCGGAAGGCGGACTCACGCGGGACGGCGCGCTTCGGCCGCCGAAGCTCGGGCTCCTCGACTACATGATCCGAGGCTTCGATCCGAATGGGACCCGGGACCTCGTCTTCGTCCCGGTCGGCGTGAATTACGACCGCGTTCTCGAGGATCGCACGCTTCTGCTCGACCGCTCACCCGCGCAGGGCCGAGCGTCGTCGCTCGAGACGATCGGCGGAACGTTGCGCTTTCTGGGGCAGAATCTTCGCCTTCTCGTGACGAACGATTGGCATCGCTTCGGCTACGCCTGCGTCAGCTTCGGAACGCCCGTCTCGATGAAAGCCTGGCTCGAGTCCCGTCCTTTCGATCTTTCGGCCGCCTCCCGCGAGGAACGGTTCGCCGCCGTGCAGGCGCTCGCGGAGGAATTGATGGCGCGGATCGCGCGGATCATTCCGGTGCTGCCCGTCTCCCTCGTATCCGCGGTCTTTACGGCGGAGCCCGGCCGCGCCCAGAGCGAGATCGAGCTCAAGGCCGAGGTCCTCGCCCGCTGGCGGGAGCTCGAGGAGGCGGGTGCGCAGGTCTACGTGCCCCGTGGCGACCAGGACTATGCCGTCACGTTCGGGCTCAGGACGCTCCTGCAACGGCACCTCGTGACCGAACAGAACGGGCTCTTCCGGGCGGTTCCCGGCGAGCTGCCGCTGCTGCGCTACTACGCGAACGCCATCGCGCGCGCTCAGGACACTCTCCCGACGAGACCGGCGTCGTAAAGGCACCGGTCCATCGGGCACAGCGCTCGTACCTGGGCGCGCGTGAGAAGCGGCGTGAAGCGCCGCGTCGCCAGGTACGTGCTCACGTCCCAGAGGCTCTCCTCGGCCGTCTCCCAGCCGCGTCGGTCGAAGCGCGCGAGGTCGACGGGCCGCTCGAAGGCCCGCAGGCTCTTCTCGCCGTCGAGGTTGTAGTAGACGTCGAAGTAGCTCATGACGAGCTCGCGGAGCGAACGGTAGACGGGCGAACGGAAGCGCAGCCCCGAGTAGTTCGACTTCGCGACGGCGCCCCAGCAGCCGCCTCCGGGCCGCTCGCGGAGGACGGCGAGCACATGGTCGTCGTCCCGCACGGTTGAGCGCAGTTGGACGACGAGGGGCGGGTGCCCGATGCGCCGCAGGGCCGCGGCCGCGAGGAGAGCGCCCTCGAAGCAGTGCGCCTCGCGTGTCTCGAGGACGCGGCGTGGCGAACGCGCCGTCTCGCCGTCCCTTTCCTTGTTGTAGAGGAGATCGTCCAGAAAGCGCTGGATCGCGTCGGGTGAGCGCAGCCCGCGCGGGAGGCGCAACGGAGTCGTGATCGTCTGGTTCAAGCCGCGAGGATTCTAGAGGCAGAAGAGAAGAGAGATTCAAGGGATAAGAGAAGAGAGATTTCTTAGAATGAGGATGTGGATGGGCAGCCGGCGACGCGTACGACCTCGGCGGGCGCTTTTCAGCCCCTTTCGCTGAAAGGCGCCCCGGGGTTCGCAGCCGGGTTCACCCGAGGACCGCTGGTGGCGCGTTCACTCGATCCCGACGTTGCCGGCCGGGCCCTCGCCGAGGCGCTCGGTGCGCCGGACGCCGAGGTCGTGCGCCTCACACAGGTTCATGGCCGAATCGCACTCACCTTAGAAGAACCGGCGCGCAAGAGCCGGAGCAGCGTCCTAGGAACAGCGGACGCCGTGATCACCAAGCAGCAAGACGTTCTCCTCGTCGTCGCGTCCGCCGACTGCGTTCCCGTCGTTCTCGCCGACCCGGTGACGGGCTGGATCGCCGCGGTCCACGCCGGCTGGCGGGGCACCGCCGCGCGCGTCCTCGACGCCGCGCTCGACGCTCTCGCCGCCCGGGGCGTCAGGCCGGAGAACCTCCACGCCGCGTTCGGCCCGTCGATCTCGCGCGACCGGTACGAGGTCGGGCCCGAGGTCGTGGCGGCGCTCCGCAACGCGTACCGCGGCATCGACGTTCCGGCGGAGGCGGTGCGCGGAGGACGCGAGGACCGGGCCACCGTCGACGTCGCCGCGTTCAACGCCGCGACCCTCCGCGCGCGCGGTGTCCGCGCGGACCGGACCACCGCGTCGGGCCTCTGCACGTCGTCGACGCCCGACCTTCCGTCCTGGCGGCGCGACGGCTCACGGACGGGACGCATCCTCACCGGGATCGTGGGCGCCGGGGCTCTTCGCGCCCCTTGAGTTGCCCGCAGGCCGCGTCGGCCTGCAGCCCCTTCGACCAGCGGACCGTCACTGGGACTCCGCCGCCGACGACTGCCTTCGCGAACGCGTTCACGGTGGCGTCCGAAGGCCGCTTCAGGCCGGGCAGCCACTCCTTCGACTCGTTGAGCGGGATGAGGTTGACCTTGGCCGGCAGCGTACGCACGAGCGCCGCGAGCTTCACCGCATCCGCCGACGTGTCGTTGACTCCCTCGATGAGGACGTACTCGAACGTAATCTTTCGCCCCCGTTCGAGCGGCCACCGTTTGAGCGCCGCGAAGAGCTCGGCGAGGGGATACGTGCGATTGATCGGCATGAGCTTCGTGCGCGTCGAGTCGTCCGCCCCTGAAAGCGACACCGCGAGGTTCGGGCGGTGCGGTCGGCCCGCGAGGCTCTCGATCCCGGGCACGACGCCCGCCGTCGAGACGGTCGTGCGCTTCGGCGAGACTTCCTCTTCGAGCAGGTCGAGGGCGCGCGTCACCTGCGAGACGTTCAGGAGCGGCTCCCCCATCCCCATGAAGACGACGTTCGCCGCGTGCGGGCCGAAGCCCTTCGCGCGCGCGATTGCGAGGTACTGCCCGACGATCTCGCCAGCCGTGAGGTTGCGCCCGGCGCCCATCCGTCCCGTCACGCAGAACGCGCAGTCGACCGCGCAACCCGCCTGTGAGGACAGGCAGATCGTGATCCTCGAAGCGCCGGGCGTTTCGGGGTCTGTCCACGAAGGAGTCTTCTTCGACTCCACGATGTAAACGGCTTCGATGCGCGCGCCATCCGCGAGCTCGAAGAGAAATTTCTCCGTCCCATCGGGAGCCGGCGTTCGCGCGATGACCTTCGGGACGCCGATGACGAAGCCCTCCGCGAGCGCCTCGCGCATCGCTTTCGGCAGGCTCGTCATCTCCGTGAAGTCCGCGGCGCGGCGCGCATGGATCCACTGAAAGATCTGCGCGGCGCGAAACGGCTCCGGCGCCACGTCGCGTACCGCGCGTGCGATGTCGAGAGGCGAAAGACCGAGAAGATCCTGCATCGGATCGACGGATCTTCGATCCCCGCGGATCCCTCTAGCTTCTCTTCGCGACCGTGGAGCGGAGGGTGACGGTCGCCGCCGGGCGGCGGCGCGCGCGGATCGGCCGCGTGGGGTCGATCCCGACCGAGCGCAGAAAGCTCAGGTCCTTGACGTTGATCTGGAAGACGGCCGTTTCGACAGTGCCGCCTTCGCCGTCCCCGAGGCCACGGGCCGTCTGGAGCGCGCCGCGTCGAATGGACGGAAGGGCCGCCGACGAGCGCCGCCCGCGTTTCTCGAGCGCGACGGTGGCGTCGAGGACGAGATAAACGCCGTAGCCTTCGGCTTTCACCTTCGCGAGGATCTCGTGCACCTTCTCCGACGACGACACCGCCTCGTTGAGCGCGGCGCCGAGATCGCGAAGGTACGCGCGAACCTTGTCGTCCAAAGCCATCTGAGCGGCAATCTAGGCCGCTGCTGGCGGGGAGTCAATCGCGCAGGACGGCCGTTCGGTTTCCCCCGACGAACCGCTTTTCTTCTGCGCGAACGAGGAGCAGAATCCGGCGCCCGTGCCCACGTCACATTTCGTCAGCGGCCATCCGCTCGAGCCTCCCTTTCCCGAAGGGATGCAGCGCGCGCTCTTCGGGATGGGCTGCTTCTGGGGAGCCGAAAAGAAGTTCTGGCAGCAGAGCGGCGTCTTCACCACCGCCGTCGGCTACGCCGCGGGCTCAACGCCGAACCCGACGTATCGCGAGGTCTGCACGGGCCGCACGGGGCACAGCGAAGTGGTTCTCGTCGTCTTCGATCCCGCGGTGGTCTCGTACGACGCGCTGCTGGAACTGTTTTGGGAAAACCACGATCCGACGCAGGGCATGCGGCAGGGAAACGACACGGGCACGCAGTACCGCTCCGGCATCTACACGTTCGACGAAACGCAGCGCGCGGCGGCCGAGGCCTCGAAGGCCGCGTTCCAAAGGGAGCTCGCCGCCGCGGGCTACGGCGCCATCACGACCGAGATCCTGCCCGCTCCCGAGTTCTATTACGCCGAGGACTACCACCAGCAGTACCTCGCGAAGAATCCCGACGGCTACTGCGGCCTGGGGGGAACCGGCGTCTCCTGCCCTGTCGGTGTCGCCCGGACGGCCTGAACCGGCCCTGCACCAAATCTGAGACGCCGTCTCAGCGAAACGTTAGACTCCGCTGTTCGGGAGATCCACCGTGCGTTACGCCTCCGTCCGCCCCCGCTTCGAGCCCTTCCTCCTCGCCGTGGAGCGCCCCGGGCGCTACCTCGGCCTGGAGCGCAACGTCACGCGCAAGGACCTCGGCGGGATGTCGGTGACGGTCTGCCTTGCGTTTCCGGACGCCTACGAGATCGGGATGAGCCACACTGGCACGAAGATCCTCTACGAAATCGTGAACCGGCGGCCCGGCTGGGCGTGCGAAAGAACGTATGCGCCCTGGGTCGACTTCGAGGCCGTGCTCCGCCGGGAGAAGGTCCCTCTCTTCTCGGTCGAGTCGTTCGCCCCCGTCTCGGACTTCGACGTCGTCGGTTTCTCCCTCCAGAGCGAGCTCAACTACACGAACGTCCCGAACATGCTCGAGCTCTCGGGCATCCCCGTGCTCGCTTCGGACCGCGGCGATGCGGACCCGATCGTCATCGGCGGTGGCCCGTGCACCGCGAACCCCGAGCCACTCGCGGACTTTTTCGACGTCTTCCTCATCGGCGACGCGGAGGAGGCCCTCCCCGTCTTCCTCGAGAGAGTCGCGGCCACGGTGGGGCTTCCCCGCCGAGAGCGCCTCCTCGCCTTCACCGCCTGCCCGGGGATCTACGCGCCGTCGTTCTACGACGTGGTCTATGGCGGCGACCGCGTCGTGTCGACGGTGCCGAACGCGCCGGGAGTTTCCGAGAAGGCCAACCGTGTCTGGGTAGAGAAGCTCTCGGCCGACGTCTATCCCGACAAGCCGATGGTGCCGTCCGTCGACATCATCCAGGACCGGCTCGGCCTCGAGATCATGCGCGGCTGTACGCAGGGCTGCCGGTTCTGCCAGGCCGGCTACTGGTACCGGCCCGTGCGCGAGCTGGATCCAGCCGACGTCGCGAAGGCCACGGTGGCCTTCATCGACGAGGCGGGCTGGAGCGAGGTGGGCCTCCTCTCACTGTCCTCAGCCGACTATTCGCAGATCGAACCCCTCGTCGCGTGCCTCGCGCCCGAGCTCGCGAAGACGAAGGTCTCGATCTCGCTGCCCTCTCTCCGCGCGGAGGCATTCTCGGTCGGCCTCGCGGACGCCGTCTCGGAGGTGCGCAAGTCGGGCTTCACGTTTGCTCCCGAGACCGGCTCGGATCGCCTGCGCCGCGTCATCAACAAGACGTTCACGAACGCCGACATGGTCAAGGCGGCCGACGTCGCCTTCTCGCGCGGCTGGGACATGATCAAGGTCTACACGATGATCGGCCTCCCGACGGAGACCGATCCCGACCTCGACGAGCTCGTGACGCTCGTCAAGGACATCCTCGCCCAGGGCGCAAAGCACGGCATCCGCCCGACGGTCAACGTCTCCGTGGGCTGCTTCGTGCCGAAGAGCTTCACGCCGTTCCAGTGGTTCGCCTTCGACGGCGTCGAGAACCTCACCCGGAAGCTCGCCTATCTGAGGAACCGCTTTCGCTCCGTCAAGGGCGCGAAGATGACGTGGCACGAGCCGAAGGAGGCCGAGATCGAGGCGATGCTCTCGCTCGGCGACCGGCGCATGGGCCAGGCCATCCTCGAAGTGTGGCGGCGCGGTGGGCGCTTCGACGCGTGGAGCGAGCACTTCTCGTGGGAGCGCTGGAACGAGGCGCTCGAGGCCGCGGGCGTCCCGAAAACCCGTCACCTGCGCGCGAAGGACCTCAAGGAGACGCTTCCCTGGGACGTT
>OCTA010003346.1_pt1 | contig 14222 bp, 14 predicted proteins | sample 1538991 | NCBI WGS metagenome assembly OCTA01 (sample SAMEA3539302, study PRJEB22396) | soil metagenome | biome: tundra; feature: field; material: soil | place: USA | collected 2010-05 | depth 0.15 m
GTTGCTCGAAGCCGGCGGATTCAGACCCCGACTACACCCTCGATTGCGATGAGCCGGTCAACGTCCTTTGAGACTGCCGATGCCGAGCGTTCCGTCTGGCCCAGGCCGGCTGCTCGGCGGCGGCTTGATCTTCTGTTCTGCCTCGCGCACGTAGCTGGCCGGGTCCTTGTCCACGGGGGGGACGCCCGCGAAGTGAGTGGCCTCGAAGCCGGCGAAGGCGACGGCGAGATCGTGCCGCAGCTGAAGCCCGGCGCGGCGGCGGAAATCGGTGAGGCCTTCGCGCTCTTCCTCGGCCATGTGATCGCCGTTCGCCATATTCACCGCGGCGATGGCCGCGTACCATCCGTCACTGCCGACTTCGTGGCCCGCGACCGCGGCGATCGCATCCCGGATGTCGTTGTGGTCGTGGATTGCGTCGAGCGTTTCCTCCTCCACCTTGCTCAGGGCGCCGGTGCTCGTGCCCGCCTTGAGCAGTTCTGGATAGAACATCTCCTCCTCCGCCGCAGCATGCACTTCAAGGAAAGCCGAGAGCCGTGCCCACACGGAGCGCAGGGTTCCCGCATCGCCCCGGTCGATCTGCTCAAGGATCGCGAAGAGCCGGCGCTGTTCGTGATGGTCGTCGAGAATCAGCTGGGTAATGTCCACGGTGCCTCATGGGGTCTCTGTACGCATCTCGATGGTCGTACCGGTGTCGCCGGCCGTGATGGTGACATCTTGTATGGTTGCACGCATCCCGATTGCCACCAGCGGCGCGGCGGCTGGCCGCTTGGGCGCAACGCACGGCGCTGCGGGTCAGCCAGCAGAGACTAATGTCGCTGGTAAGCTTTTGCACCGTTAACTCGCGATGAGGCCGGGTGCCGCGGGCGTAGGTGACTTAACAGAGGTCTCTGACCCGGCCAGGTGGTGATGCCACCGGTATTGCCGGGAGGCTCGCGTGTATTGGCTATGGCCGGGCATTGCCACGGGGCGGGCCAGGTGCCGGGCGGGTCGAATGTGGCCGGTGGTCCCGACACCGAGGCTCACAGGAGGGTTACCGTGGTGACTTCTACCGGCGTTTCGCCGCTGCAACCTCACGAGGATCCGGCCGTCGGGAGCGCTCCGGACGACGAGCCCGCGGGATGGCTCGGGGATCCCGAGGAGGACATCCTCCGCGGCTACAAGCTGCATGCCAACGCCTACGTGACCAAGCCCGTGGACGTCTATCAGTTCATTACTGCAGTCCGTCAGATCGACGACTTCCTCGTGTCGGTCGTGCGCTTGCCCCGCCTGTTACCCAACGGACCGATGCCGTAACTGCCGCGGTACGTGACCAGGAGTACGTTCGGCTGGAGGTGCTGTGTTGGCTAGCAGATGGCCAGGAAGACGGCGAGGCCGGCCGCAGGCTGGCAGCGCCGCGCCGCGGGTCGTGGTCGTCGGCCTTGGTTTCGCCGGGTTGGCCACCGTAAGCAGGCTGGCCCGCGCCGGGCTGTCGGTGACGCTGGTCGACCGCAACGTCTACAGCACATTCCAGCCGCTGCTCTACCAGGTGGCGACGGCCGGGCTGAACCCGAGCGACGTCGCCTACCCGCTGCGGGGCTTCGCCCACAAGTACGGCGCCCGGTTCCGGCATGGCGACGTCTCCAGCATCGATCCCGCCGGCCGGCGGATCACGCTGGCCGGCGGCGGCCAGCTCTCGTATGACTACCTGGTCCTCGCGACCGGGGTGTCCGCCGCCTACTACGGCGTGACCGGGGCGGCCGAGCACAGCTTCGCCCTCTACACCCGCCGCGACGCTGTGATCCTCTGCGACCAGCTCATGGCCGGCCTGGAGCGGCTCAGCGCGGCGGGGGAGAGCCCGGACGTAGGTGTCACCGTGGTGGGTGGCGGTGCCACTGGCGTTGAGCTGGCCGGAACGCTCGCCGAGCTACGCGACATCGCCCTGCCGAGCTCGTTTCCCGACATCGACGCTTCCCGGGTGCATATCAGCCTGGTCGAGCAGGCTCCGGAGCTGCTTGGGCCTTACCATCCCTCGCTGCGCGAGTACGCGCACCGGCAGCTCAGCGCCCGTGGCGTCGACGTGCGGCTGGACACCAAGATCAGCGAGATCACCGAAGACCGGGTCCTGCTCGCTGACGGCCAGGATCTGCTCAGCAACCTGACGGTCTGGGCTGCGGGGGTCGGCGCACCGGAATCGGCGGGCGGCTGGAATCTTCCCCAGGGCAAGGGAGGCCGCATCGTGACGGGCCCCGATCTGCGAGTCGCCGGGCACGACCGCATCTTCGCGGTGGGGGACATCGCGCTGATCGAAGGCCAGCCGCTGCCCCAGCTGGCCCAGCCGGCGCTGCAGACGGGCAGGCACGCCGCCGCCCAGATCCGCAGGCTGGTAGCTGGACAGCCGACCGTCCCGTTCAGCTACCACGACAAGGGAACCATGGCCACGATCGGCCGCCGGTCCGCCGTCGTCCAGCTGCCCCACAATATCCGCATCCGGGGGACGCTGGCCTGGCTGGCGTGGCTCGCCCTGCACCTGGTGACGCTGCTCGGCGGCCGGAACCGGATCTCGGCGCTGATCAACCTGTCGTACCGCTACCTGACCTGGAGCCACGGCGGAGGCGTCATCATCGGCGACGACCCGCCGATGCCCGCGAACCGCTGACTGCCTTCTTCCGGCGCCGCGCGGAGGACTACGAGTGGCGGGAGACGCCGCGGCCAGGAATGCTCGCTGGGCTGGCCAGCCTGGGCGCGTGCTGCGTCGCGTTCGCGGTGGCCGGGTCACTCGTGCTCCGCACGCTCATGGCGCCTGCCGCCTCCAGCCTGCTGCATCCTGGCCGGTACGCGGCGGGGTGCTGACGCTGGCCGCGACAGCCGTCCTCAGCCTGGGCTGAGGTCCTCGATGACCGGGTCCTCCTGAGGGGGCGGGTCTTCCTGAGGGGGCGGGTCTTCCTGAGCGGGCGGGGCTTCAGTGGGCGGCCCCTCCGCAGCTGGCGCGTTCCCGGCTGACCGATGGGCATGTGCTCCCGTCAGATCGGCGAGCGCCCGGCGCATCGCCCGGATGCCGGAGCCTCGGGGCACCTTCAGCGAGACATACGCGGCCGCGCCCGTCGGGATAGGCAGCCAGAAGTTCGCCAGTCGCCAGCTGAGCACGCCCAGGGTGGCGACGCTCCTGGTCAGGCCGAAGCTCACCAGCAGCACCGGGGTGACAGAATCGATCACGCCGAGCCCGGCCGGGCTAATCGGGATGGCGCCGAGCACGTTCGCGATCCCATACGCGGCGAACAGGCCGACTGGGTTGGTGAAACGGCCGAACGCCGCGATGAAGCACCACAGCGACGCCGCGTCGAGCAGCCAGTTCAGCGCTGCCCAGGTCAGCGAGCCGATGAGTACCCTCCGGTCGCTGCCCAGCCTGCGCAGCGACTCGTCGGCCTGCAGCACGATCTTCTCGAGGCGCTCGCCGCCCACCCGGGGGATCTTGTTCCCGATCGCCCGGATGATGCGCCCGGCCCGCTTTCCGCCGCGGGTGAGGCCGACCACCAGCGCCGCCATGGCGGCGAGGAGCACTGCGCCGACGATGGCCACGGTCACGTAGATCGGGTGGAAGCCGGAAAACGGGATGGAGATCACCAGCGCCAGCCAGAGCAGCACATTCAGCACGACCGTTGAGCCCATGCCCTTGGTCGCCATCATCACGCCGACGTCGGTGCCGTCCAGCCCCTCCGAGGTGAACAGCTGGAAGCCGACCCCGGCGCTGCCGACCGTTCCCGCCGGGATGACATGCGCCACCGCGGCGGCGGCCAGGTCGATGCGGAACAGCCGGGAAATGCCCGGCCGCCCCTGAGGCGGCAGCAGGGCGCGGGTCAGCAGCGCGTAGCAGAAAAGGGATACCGCCTCCAGCACGAGACCGGCGATCATCCAGCCCACGTTCAGCCGGTCGAGCAGATAGAGGTCCTTGCTCGCCCCGACGAGTTCGGGGATGACCAGGTACTCGACGATCAGCGCCAGGATGAAGAGGAGGACGATGCGGCGCAGCGGGCGCCTGGCGGCCCGGAACCAGCCCCGCCGCCGTGCTGCCCGGCCCTTGTCAGCCACGGCTCACCAGCTCAGCTGGAGTCAAGGCGATGGAAGGCGACCTCGTGCAGCAGGAGGCGCAGCGCGGCGGCGACCGGGATGGCGACGAGCGCCCCAACGATTCCCATCAGCGCGCCGCCGAGGAGGACCGCGACGACGGTGACCACGGCGGGCACTTGCACGGTCCGGCCCAAGACCCTTGGCACGATCAGGTAATCCTCCGCTAGCCGGTAGGCGATGTAGAAGCCCAGGGTGGCGATCGCCACCGGGAGCGAGACGGTGAGCGCCACCAGGGAAACGATAGCCCCGCCGACAGTAGACCCGATGATCGGAATCAAGTCCAGCAGGGTGACGCCATGATTTAGGCGGTCAGGCGGCGAATGCCAGGAAACCGCTGGTCTGCCAGGTGTCGCCGCCCCGGGTGACGGCGAAGGCCTCGCAGGCGGGCAGGTTCTCCGTCCATTCGCGGGCGTCGTCACCCATCGCGAATGCGGCGGTGGCCCAGGCGTCGATGGTGGTGAGATGCTCGCCGACGAGGGTGATGCTGGCCAACGCGATGGCGGGCATGCCGGTGTGCGGATTGATGACGTGGTTCCCGCGCTCGCCCGTGCCGGATGTCGCGACGGCGATGTCCCGCCCCGTCACCACGGTGGTGAGGGTGCCAGGGCGGAGCGGATGGGCGACGCCGACCCGCCAGGAGCGGCCGGGGGCCGCCTCGCCCGCGCACTGCACGTCGCCGCCGCCGTTGACGCTGTGATCCCGCGAGCCCGCACCGCGCAGCATGGCCGCTGCGCGCTCGATCGCCCAGCCCTTGACCAGCCCGGACGGGTCGAACGCGCCGCCCGGCCTGGTGGTGAAGTATCCGCCGGTCACCGCTCGCGCCGTGGCGCACAAGGCGAGCACCTCGCCGAGTTCGGGTGCGCAGTCGCCCAGCGCTATCTCGCCGCGGCCATACCGGCTGACGTCGCTGTCCTCCCGGTATGTGGAGAATGTGGCATCCACCCAATGCAGCCAGCGCAGCACCCCCGGCAGCGCGGCGGCGGCCACGTCGGCGGGCACGTCGAAGGAGAAGACGGTTCCCATCACGTGCTCAGCGTGCCGCAGCCGGTCGCGGCCGAGATCCCGGCGGCCGCCGGGGCTAAGGCCCGTGTCAGGCACCGTTGTCCAGGACGCTTTGCAGGGACTTGATGTAACCGCCGCTGGTGTAAGTAGCGCCGGAGACCATGTCGATCTTCGAACTCTGCGCCGCCAGGGTCTCCTGGATGAGCTTCGGGAAAGCGAAGTCGCCGATCCGGATGTCGTTCTGGGTGCTCTGCGGCTGCTCAAGCACCGTTACCTTCGTGATCTTGTTTTGCTTCAGCGTCACCTGAATCTGGACCGGCCCATAGGCGGTGTTGGCCACATTGCCGGTGATGAGACGGGCGCCCCCGGCGGTGGAAACGACACCCGCTGACGACCCGGCGCCACTACCGGTCCCCGCGGCGGCGCCGCCCGCGGCCCCCGAGGCGGCGCTGGCCTGGCCGTACGGCTGCGAATTAGACGTGCCAGCGGCAATGCTGGCCAGGCCGGGCGCCCCGTGGGACTTGAAAGACAGCAGCATCGCCAGGCCGGCGACGGTGCCGCCGATAGCGAGAAGAACACGTCGCATCAGGTCCTCCGTTCAGAATTCGAAGGATTCGTAGTGGATCCGGCGGCGGGGCACGCCCGCCGTCCGGAGTTCGTCCACGGCGGCTTCCATCATGCCGGCGGGCCCGCACAGGTAGACCTCGCGGCGGTGCAATCCGGGGACGAGTTCCTGAAGCCGCCGGGCGGACAGCGGGTCGTTGCCAAGCTGGGCGCGTGAGCCGATCAGGTAATGCACGCGGGCGCCGCGGGCCCTGGCTATGGTGTCGAGTTCTTGCCGGAACACGACGTCGCGGCTATCGCTGGCCCGGTAAACGAGGGTGACATCGCCAGGAAGCGCGGCGAACATGGCCCGCAGCGGCGTGATGCCGACCCCGCCGGCCAGCAGCAGTACCTGGCGCCGCGTCCGGGCCGCGGTCAGCGAGCCGTACGGGCCTTCGGCGATGACACGAGTGCCTGGACGCAGGCGGCCCACGGCACCACTGTGGTCACCGTTCTCCTTGACCGTTATCCGCAGGACCTCAGGATGCGGCATGGCGGACAGGGAGTATGGGTTGGAAGACCACCACAGGCCACGGGTCAGGAACCGCCAGCGGAAGAACTGGCCAGGCTCGGCCCGCAACTCATCCAGGTGCCGGCCGCCGATGTGCACGGACACCACGCCAGGCGCTTCGCGGCTCAGGCCCACCACACGGAACTGGTGCCGGGCCGCACCTCGCAGCGGGCAGACGACGCGATACCACAGCACTGCGGCGGCGACCGACAGGTAGAGCGCGGACCACCCGATGCGGGCCGGCTGGTCAGCCACGAAATCCGCACCAACCGCGAACTGATGGCTGAACGCCAGGGCGATCGCAAGGTAGGTGTAAAAGTGCAGGTAATACCAGGTCTCGTAACGCAGTCGCCGGCGAGCCGCGCGGGCGGACGCGATGCCGACGCCGAGCAGCAGGAAGGCGGCCACCGTCGCCATCATGACGTCCGGATAGCTGAGGACCAGCGTGCCCGCCTCCTGCACCACGCCCGTGTGCGCGGTGAGCGCGTATCCCCAGATGATCAGGAGCGCATGCGCCGTGATGAGGCTGATGATGTACCGGCCGCCCATCGCGTGCCAGCGCGCCAGGCGGTCCATGCCGACGCCGCGCTCCACCGGCGGCAGGCGCGCCATCAGCGCGATGAGCACGACGACGCCGTATCCGGCGAGCAGCCCGAGTATGCGGCCGGCGTTGGTGATCCATTCGGCAAAATTGCTGACGGCGAGGGTATTGGACCACCACAGGATCAGGACACCGAGGCCGCCGAGGCCGATGCCCACCAGGACTGGGACCGGGCCGACCCGTAGCGGGACCGGCGCCAGGCGGCGCGGAGCCGGGCTTGGCGGTGCCGGCCGGCGCGGTGCCAGGTTCCGGGGTGCCGGGTTCTGCGGTGCCGGCCTTGGCGGTGCCGGGCTGCGCAGTGCCGGGTTCCGGGGTGCCGGGTTCCGGGGTGCCGGGTTCCGGGGTGCCGGGTTCCGGGGTGCCGGGTTCCGGGGTGCCGGGTTCTGCGGTGCCGGCCTTGGCGGTGCCGGGCTGCGCACGGCGGGGGATTGCGGTGCCGCCCTTGGCGGCAGCGGATTTCGGGGTGCCGGCCTTGGCGGCAGCGGGCCTGGTGGCGCCTGGCCAAGCGGCGGCCCGCTCGGCGGCGCCGGCGGCGGCCGACGTGGCCGTGCGGCCACGGGCTTGCCGTGGCTGGCAGGCCAGTCCGCGTCGAAATCCAGATCTGCTCCCGGTCAGCGCAGGCTTCCGGACCACCGCCCGCCCGGCTGGGCAGCCATGTCCGCTATCTCCTAATCATCAGGCACGCCAGCGCTATCTAGCGCACGCAGCGGGTGACGCAACCGGCCCGTAATGTCTGGCGCCCGCGGCGCCGCCGCGGCCTCGGCCAGGACGTGAGCCGGAGATCGTGATCTTGCGCGCTCCTGCTACCGGAGGATCACCCTGGCTATACTCGCCTGCGCGTTCCTCACCAGTTACCTGGCCACGCCTGCCCTACCAGTCACGGGTTCGTGACCACATGCTGCCGGCCGCGGGGCGCACATCCACACCATGCCGCCGCGCGGGCCGATCAGGGCGCCGCTCCCCGTCAGCGATCAGTGCGTAGTCCCGCAGGACGTGCGGCGGATACCAGTCCTTCACCAGGCCCTGCCCATCAGGCCCTGCTTATGAGACGCTGCCCATCAGGCACTGACCAGGGCCTCGTCCTGGAGCATTTGCCGAAGCCGGTTCCGGCCGCGGTGCAGCCGGGACATCACGGTGCCGACCGGGCAGCGCATGATGTCGGCGATCTCCCGGTAGGCGAAACCCTCGATGTCTGCGAGGTAGACGGCGAGCTGGAAGTCGTGGGGGAGTTGCTGGAAGGCCTCCGTGACGCGGGTATCCGGAAGATGCTCAAGCGCTATGTCCTCGGCCGAGCGGCCCCCGTCCGCCGTGTCCGGCTGTGCGCGCGCCAGTTCCCAGTCCTCGATCCCGGTGCTGGCCAGCACCGGCTCGCGCTGCTTCTTGCGGTATCCGTTGATGAAGGTGTTTCTCAGGATGCGGTTCAGCCACGCCCTGAGGTTGGTTCCGTCCCTGAACTGGTGAAACGACGCGTAGGCCTTGGCGTACGTCTCCTGGACCAAATCCTCGGCGTCGGCCGGGTTACGGGTCATCCGTGATGCGGCCGAATACAGTTGCCGCCGGTGGGCCAGCGCCTCCGCGAAACGCGGATCGGCGCGTTCGCCGAGGTGCAAAGACTTTCTCCTGTCCGCTTCCGCGTCATTCCTGGAAGTATTCGTCCACGACCTCCGCGGCCGGGGGCTCCGAGCCATCGGCATGGTTTCTTCCCTGGGCCATCAGGTCGTCCGCGGACGTGGTCGGAACGATCACCGTCCGCTCCACTGGGATTCCTGGCTGCTCGCGATCGTCGGCCGTGGCTCCCGGGTTGAGTGAGATGTAGGGCGGAAGGGTCTCGTCGACCTCGCTGATCACGGGCCCGCGGGGGCCTCTGCGCACGACCATCCGGCGGCGCAGCCAGCCCTGCGCCCTCTGCGGCAGGAACAGCCCGGCTACGCCGGTTGCCATCAGGATCACGCCCACGATCTGCAGGTTCAGCCAGCTGGGGCTGGTCGTGATGGCGAAGGTAAAGATTGCTCCGACAGCAATTAAGGTCAGGCCAGGCGCAAGTTTCATCTGTCATCCCTCCGGGGGAGTTCCGGTCGGCAGGCCGGCACCCGGCCTGTGAGCATGTGCTCTGCATTCATCATGACCGCCGGTACTGCGCTGCGTCCGCGGCCCGTAGCTGAACGCCGAGACCGGGCCGGCCAAGATCTGGGATGAGCAGCCCGCCGGGGGGCGTCGAGGGCTCGGTCGAACAGTAGCCGCTCGATGCGCTGGTGGTCATGGAAATACTCGACATGCCGCAGGTTCGGCGACGCCGCGACGCCGCGACGCCGACGTGCGCGTGCAGGGTGGGCGCGCAGTGCGCGGATACCTGCACGTTGTGCGCCGCGGCCACGTGCTGGCCGCTGATGCGGTCGGCATCATCCTGTCCTCCCTCTGGGCCCACTCAGATCCGGGTGACTGTGTCCCGGCCGTCCACGTCCCGGCCGGCGCACTGGGGGTGGGTGCGCTCCGCCGGGACGAGCGGTCGGCCCTTCTTCTACCTGCACAGGCAGGTCTCAAACACGCTGCTGGCTGGCTATCGCACTGAGCACGGGGGCGGCCGCGCCGACGGCGAAGCCTACTGGCGGGAGGCCTGCGCGGCGGGCTGGGAGGGCGTCGTCGCCAAGCGCGCGGTCATCTCGGCATGCCTGACGTCCGTCCCGCCGCCGGACGATGCAGTCCAGACTCGTGACACTCCAGGCATGCATGCCTGCAAGAGGAGAGGCTGAACGCACTCAATTGCCGAATAGAGGGCGTTGCGTGCCTATATGTTTATGCGCTGCCCTGTATGTAGCTAACGGTGGCGACGATCGTCAATTCAGCTTTGTCGTTGGTATCGGTGGCGCGCCGATCGCCGAATAGGAGTGTCTGAGGACTATATCGGCGGTCAGGACGGTTGCATGCGGATCATTCAGTTCAGCGCGCATCATGCTGCCGGGAGTCGCGCGTCTTGAAGCTGGTCTGCCTGCCAGTGTTCCGCTAGCTGCTGACAGCATCGAAAGCGTCATCACTGACAAGGCGATCAACGCCTTCGGCTCGCGGCGCGGGCAGATATCCGATGTCGTCGCCGGGATGATCCGCCGGGTATGAGGCCGCGTCTTATGTTGCCGGGAAGATGCGAACGCAGCCCGGGGGAAGCGTTGCCTCGACCGGCCTGCCGGCTTGCACGTCGAGCTGCTCGAGGTCTCGGTGCAGCATCAGCGCTGTGATAGGCGGGTCGGACGCCAGGGTGATGCGGGCGAGCGGGCGAGTGAGCAGGATCCGCTCGATCTGCGCGGTGAGGCTGGCGCCGGCCGGAGCATCGGGGGCCGGCGTGCCGAGCAGCACGTCTTCGGGCCGGTAGAAGATATGCACGGGCCCATGGGCGGCCGGGGGCGCCGCATCGGGGAGGAGGATCTGGCCGGCCCGCACCGCTGCGTCGGTGGCGGTGCCGGGTCCGAGTTCTGACCAGCCAAGCAGGCGGGCGGCGTCCTGGTCCGCGGGTTCGGCGGCGACCTGGCTGGCCGGTCCTGCCTGGCGGAGCTGGCCGCTGACGATGACGGCGAGGTCGTCGCCGATGCTCAGCGCCTCGTCCCGGTCGTGGGTGACGTGCACGGCGGGGATGTCGAGGTCGGCCAGCAGTTCTTGCAGCAGCGCGCGCATGTCTTCGCGGGTTGGCTGGTCGAGCGCGGACAGGGGCTCATCGAGCAGCAGCAGCCCGGGCTTGACTGCCAGGGCGCGGGCGAGGGCTACCCGCTGGCGTTCGCCGCCGCTGAGCGAGCGCGGTGAGCGGCTGGCCAGATGCCCGATGCCCAGACGGCGCAGCAGCGTGCCGGTGTCTGCGCCGGGGGCTTGGCGGGTGGCCCGGGGCCCGAAGGCGATGTTGTCCTTGACGGACAGGTGCGGGAAGAGGGCTGCGTCCTGGAAGACCAGGCCGATGCGGCGCCGTTCGGGCGGCAGGGCGGTGAGGTCGGCTCCGCTGAGGCGGATGCGGCCGGACTGCTGCGGGCGGAGCCCGGCGATGGTTTCCAGGAGCATCGTCTTGCCGGCCCCGGACGGGCCGAGCACGACCAGGACCCGGCCGGGGTCGACGGCGAGGTCGATCGGGCCGATGCCGAAGGATCCGGCCCGGCCGGCCAGCCCGGTGACGGTGAGCCCGTGGTCAGTTGTAGGCACGGTTGATCCGGGCCAGCAGGCGGCCGGAGGCCAGGGTGCGGAAGACCAGGAAGGTGGACAGCGTGACGATCAGCAGCACGACGGCGGCGGACGCGGACTGGGTGAGGCCGGATTGCAGGAACAGGTTGTAGATCTCGACCGGGGCGGTGGCCGGGTAGTAGGCGATGATCACCACGGCGCCGAACTCGCTGATCGAGCGGGCGTACACGAGCACGGCGCCGGTCAGTACCCCGCGCAGCCCGAGGGGGAGGGTGACGCGCCGGAACGCGTGCCACGGGGAGGCGCCGAGGCTCCGGGCGGCCCGTTCCAGCCGGGGGTCGATGGTCTCGAACGCGACGCGGGCGCTGTTGACGGCGAAGGGGCAGCTGACGAACAGCATCGCGGCCACGATGCCCCACTGCGATCCGTAGAACGACACCCCGAGGTGGGTGGCCGGGGCTCCGACCCATCCGGTGCGCCCGAGCAGGAACAGCAGCGCGATGCCGGCCACGGTGTGCGGCACCACCAGGGGAAGGTCGACCAATGCCTGGAGCAGGCCGCGGCCGCGGAAGGTGCCGCGGGCGAGCAGGTAGGCCAGCGGCACCCCTAGCAGGGTCGCGATCCCGGCGGTGATCGCCGCGGCCTGCAGGCTCAGCAGCGTGGCATCGCGGATCGCGGTGGTCGCGGCGGCCTGGCGCAGGCTGGCCACCGAGGACGTCGTGGCCAGCCGGACGATCGGCAGCACGATGAAGGCCAGCAGCAGGCCGCCGAGCATCCACATGACGACCCCGAACCAGCCTCCCGGCCAGCCGCGGGCACGCGTTCTCCCCGTGGCCGTGTTCACGTGCCCGCTTCGCCGCCCCGCCCCGGCGCTTCCCGTTCCGGATCCGGGCGCAGCAGGCGGGGCGCGCCGGCCAGCTTTGTCACCCGCCGGACGTGGGCCACGCCGTGGTGAGCGGCTGCAGCGGGGCCGGGACCTTGGCCTGGTTGCTGGCCAGGGCCGGGGAGATGACCACGAACCCGTTGCCGCGCATGATCGCCTGGCCCTGCGGGCTGAGCACGAAGCTGATGAACTTCTGCCCTAGCGCCGCGTCGGGCGCGGTGCTGGGAATGGTCAGCCCGTAGATGATGGGCTTGGCGGTCAGCGCGCCCAGCGAGCCCGCGTGGATGGTGACCTTGGCGTAGTCGGCCGCCATGGCCTGGTCGGACAGGTTGATCTGGGCGGGCAGCGCGATGTACTTCAGGTGCTGTTCCAGGGCGTCGGACCGGTAGATGGCCAGGTAGTCGATCTGGCCCGACTGCAGCGCGGCCAGCAGCGAGGTCTCGGTCTCGGCGACGCTGGAGTCCGGCGAGTTCTTCAGCACCGACGACGCGAGCGTGGGGTCGTGGTAGTAGCCCTGGGCGAGCTGGAGCATCTGCAGGATCTGGTAGCCGGACGGGTCCGCGGCCGGGTTGGACCGGCCGATGTGCACGCCGGGCTCGGCCAGCACCTTGTACCAGTTGGCGGGGGTGAGCTGGCTGGCGCCCTTGCTGTGGCTGGTGTAGGCGAAGGTGATCTGGTTCGACACGAACCCCAGGTACCAGGTCGCGTGCGGCTTGGCGGTGTCGGACATGAGCTTGGGGATCAGCGAGTAGTCCGCCACGCCGAGCACGTCGGAAGGCTGGCCGAGCTGGGTGATGTCCTTGACCATGTCGCCGCTGGCGCCGAACTGCGAGTGGATGGTCACGCCGGGATTCTGCCTCTTGAACGCCGCCAGCTCGGCGGTGAACGGGGTCGACAGCGTGCCCGCGCCGAACACGATGAGGGTGCCGTGCGCCCCTGGTGTGCTGCTGCTTGCGGTGCTGGGTGTGCTGCTGCTGCTCCCGCCGCAGCCGGCGGCCAGTGCCAGGACCAGCCCGGTGGCCAGCGCCAGCCCGCCCAGGCGCAGCCTGCGGCTCATTTCTGCCTCCGAGTGAGCTAGTACAGATCGGTGCAGAGCCTAACAGCGCGCGGCGGGGCGGCCCGGACGCGAGACCACATTGCAACGCCGGCGATAACATCCGGGGACATGGCGAGGTACCTGCAGGTCAGTAGCGACATCGCGGAGAGCATCGCGTCCGGAAAGCTGGCTGCCGGGGACGAGCTGCCGAGCATCCGGGAAGCGGCGCGACGCTACGACACCACGGCCACGACCATCGGCCGCGCGTACCGTCACCTCGCCGACGCCGGCGTGATCGACGTGGCCGACCGCCGCCGCTCGCGTGTCGCGGCCGGGGGCGGCATCGCCGCCGGGCGCCTGCTCGGCGGGCACGCGGCTCTGCGCCTGGCGGGCAGCGACGACCCTGGTCTGGATGTTGTGCTGCGCTGCGCCGGGGCGTCCGTCGTCACAGTCGGCGCGCGCGGCAGCTTCCACGGCTTGACCAGGATCTGGCGCGGCACCGCCGACGCCGCGGCCATCCACCTGCGCCATCGCTCCGGTGCCCACAACAGCCCGTTCGCCCGCGCCCTTCTCCGCGGCCGCCAGCCCGCGATCATCCACCTGTGGCGCCGCGAGCAGGGCCTGCTCACTCCCGAGGGCAATCCCGGCCATATCAGCAGCCCCGGCGACCTCCGCGCCCTGCGGGTCGCCCGCCGCCAGTTCGGCACCGGGACCCGCGTGCTGCTCGACCGGCTGCTGACCGACGCCGGAATCCTGCCCGCGTCCGTCACCGGGCCCGAGGCGGCCTCCCACCTGGAAGTCGCCATGACCGTCGCCTCCGGCCAGGCCGACGCCGGGCTGGGAGTGCGCGCCGCCGCCACCGCGCTCGACCTCGGCTTCGTCCCGGTCATCTGGGAAGACTTCGACGTCGTGCTGAGCGCCGCCGCCCTGCCAGCAGCCGAGCCCCTGATCGCCGCGCTGCGCGACCCGCACATGCAGTCATCCGTGTGCTCACTGGGCGGTTACGACCTTTCCCGGGCCGGCACGGTGCAACTGCTGGCTTGACCCGCCGCCGCTGGCCGTTACATTTGCCAGATGATCAGCGGCGCCTGGGCCCAGATCACGGCCCTGGCGGCGGCGTTCGTGATCGCGGCGGTCACCACTCCGGCCGGGGTCTCCGGAGCGGTGCTGCTGCTGCCCTTCCAGGTCAGCGTGCTCGGCACGCCAAGCCCCGCGGTCACCCCGACGAACCTGCTCTACAACGTGGTGGCCACCCCCGGCGCGATCTGGCGTGCAGTGCCGACTGCAGAATGTAACCGCTGCTGGCGCGCGAGCAACGCCCTGCCGA
>OCTA010003349.1_pt1 | contig 14219 bp, 29 predicted proteins | sample 1538991 | NCBI WGS metagenome assembly OCTA01 (sample SAMEA3539302, study PRJEB22396) | soil metagenome | biome: tundra; feature: field; material: soil | place: USA | collected 2010-05 | depth 0.15 m
TCTGCATTTATTTTATCTGTGCTATCCCCCGATGAGCCGGAAAACGTCCCATCCCGAAAGTTATTCGGTATCACTGTATCGCCAACGTAAACGCTACATTGGGCTTCATTAATGGGATTGGCATTAGCGGATACATGAGCATTAGCAGGATTCCACACTTCCCGCTCTGATATAGGCCCAAGTTTTGCAGTACCATTACCACTGCCATTAAGAACAACAGTGGCGAATTGTGTACGCAATGTTACATTGGTCATTATGTTTCAATTTCTTTAATTGCTGATACAACAGTTGGGTTAGAACCAACAGTAATAAGTACGGCCCACATTTCTGTCGTCCCACCTATATAGATTGGCGCCTGCATTTTAGATGCGTCAATATATGCAGCGCTACCAATAAATTCGTTTAGCGCCCCCGATGCAGCCGCTTCGCATTCTGATTGTGAACTTCCCAGTGCCAAATATCCATTACCATTACAAATAAGTTGCGCCCCTTTACGCTTTGGAGTATTTGCCAATACCTGTGAAGGGATAGCACCAACAAACAAAGGATATGAATTTATAACAGTAACTCTATTACGTTTTACGCTTGTTGGTAGCAATCGGCTTTGAGCCTCATCAGCAATTTCAACAAGACTCACTTTAACCAGATGACTTCCATCCATTTCAATTCCCATTATTTCACAACCTTAGCTACGGCCTTTACACCATTTTCTAGTCCGGTCAATTTGCCCAATGCAACTGCAATAACGACTATGCCTAGTGCAAATTCGCCAATTCGCAGCCAAAGATTTCCTTCCGACAATTTGCCAAAAAAGTCACCAACAGCATTAATGCCACTATCAACAGATGAAACTGCGCCACCAATTGCGCTAATAGCAGGTTGTGGACCATTTGCAATAAGCGATGATCCTGCACCCGCCTGTGCATTTGTTGCTTTAGCAGTTGGATTAGCAGCATACAATGCGGTCATTGAATTATATGGACCATGCAAACCAATTCCCGCATGCAATTCAGCTTCATAAAATAGATAGTCAGAATAGCCAATAGCACTATCTGGCGAGCTATTAGCAGTAGCAACAGCGTTTGTGTTGCTATCATAAAACCATACTTGACCCATATCTAATACCAATGTGGGGAACGGGATAGCCATTTAGCATAAGCTGCCGAGGGACTACCATATGTGTCTGTGTCTTTAATATATGTAAGACCCCATTTAATCTGTGTCGCGGGGTTGGTTTTCCAATCAGCACCAGCGCTAGCCATTTTAGATCCTGGTAGCGATTGTGGAATACCATATGCACCACTACTAGGATTAGTGGCAGTGGTATCAAAACCACTTTCACCATTCCACAAACTTACCAATGCTGATTGATTGGCACTATCACCCCAACCCATGTTTGCTGCCATTGACAAAGCGAGCGCTTTGTTTTGTGCATTTGTTCCGCCACCAGTTAGAACATTTGCGTTAGCAGTATTAATACTGGCGTTACTAGTTTGTGGTGCAACTACATTAGTAATTGGATTTGCTTGTGGTGCCGTTGTTGGGGATTTTCCAGTAATAACATTTTGGGTTGTCGCAAGAATACTCTTACCTTTTATGGCAGAGTAAATGAATATACCACCAATTCCGAGAGCGCCAAGTGCAACGCCATTTATTGGCATTACTTTAGCCTTCTCACATAAAGGAATTCGCCCGGAAAAGAAATGTTACCAGCGGAAACACCTTGTGCCGGATCATGGGCAGATACATATTGATTATTACCAACAGCAATACCCATATGTGTTTCCCAAACAATCAAATCGCCTGGTATTGATACATCAGCAGTATGGCCAACTGTTGTTGCTCCCGACCATGCAATATATGAAAGGGTTGTCGGACCATGTGAATTAGCACTAAATGGTGCGCCACCAGGATTTTGAACACCAGCTTGTGCCAATACCTTACTAACAAATGAACTGCAATCAACACTACCAGCCGGAGGCGGACCACCATATACATATTTCAATTTACCAATATAACTATCGGCAATTCCAGCAATACCTGTTACGGTACTCATTGGCGTTGCTGTATTACCACTAGTTTGTGATGCTACTACATTACTAATAGGGTTTGCTTGCCCAACTGTTGCCGGTGATTTACCGGTAATAACGGCTTGGGTTGTTGCAAGGATGCTTTTGCCTTTTATGGCAGAGTAAATAAACATACCACCTATACCCAAAGCACCCAATGCAACCCCATTAATTGGCATTATCCTGTATATCCCGGACCATCGCTCATTGCACCAGCATTAGCGAAATCAACAACATTACCACCAGCGGGTGTATATCCAGTGCCAGCGGGCGGCACCATTTGACCTGTTACCGGACTTGCCATAATTGCATGCCGATAAGTTGCCTGGAGTGCAACAATAGAACCAAACCCAAGTAGTCCAACATTTGAATCTTTTGCGATAAGAGTAAGACCCGCAACAAAAATGAATGCCATATAACCGGCCTTTTTAAGGGATGATGCATTTGCAGGATGATTTGCGTCCGATGCATGGGCAGTGGACATTGGGCCAACAGTCATATTATAAATGGCCCAAACACCACCAGCAACCGCAATACCTGCAACATAACTTCCTTCAGGCTTTAGCCTTGACTTAAAATCCATTTCAATTTTCCTTACTTTGTTGTGAACAATACGGCAGGCGAATGCGCGCCCTTTATTGTTCCATTAGTTGCATATACGTAACAGTAGTATTTCTGCTTAGATATCAGTCGAGACATTACAACTGATTGCGCTTTTGTAGGAGTAGTTACCGCCGCACCGCCAGAAAGCCGCCAATATACAAATACATAACCAGTTGCACCACTAACGGCATTCCATGATGCGGGGGCAGTAGTAGTAGTTGGATGCACATTAAGACCACTAGGCGCACCCAAATTACCACTTGGAGGCGTATTAGTAGGCGGTGGAGTTGTTGATACGGGTGCATTTTTAATAGATGGTGGATAACCATTTTGTCCACCAACAGGCGGATATCCTTGCAAAGCAATTGCCTGTTGAATAATGGATTGTTGAGCGCTAGTAGCAGCAACACCATTAATATATGCACCAAGCGCAGCGCTTATTACTCCACTATCTGTGCTCGGATCAGCTTGCTGCATTGACGTCAATGCAGCTTGCGTCCATTGTGCATTATTTGTATATGCACCGGGCACACCAGTTTGACTAGTTGACGATGAATATATGGGATTACCATATTGGTCATAGCCAATTATTTGACCACCAACATAACTAGCAGAATTAGAACCTGCCAATGTTGAGCCTGTACCAGTATAAGACAAGTCTTGAGGTGAGCCAGGACAATATCCAGATGATGGATTAAGTGCAGCACAAACATTACCAGCGGGGTCAGTAACAGTTGCGCCAGTTGCTGCCGCTTTGCTTTTTGAGCGCATATAAACAACAACCAATAGAACACCAGCTACCGCACCACCAGCATAAACATATTCCTTTTTAACGCCACCAATTTTTCCACTACTCTTAGAGGACGCTGTGCCAGTGTCAGGCATTTTTTATCCCCTTTAATATAGTGGAATTTCTGTAATTGATTGTGGAGTTGAATCTATACCAACTGTTGCGGGTCCAACGCTTACTTGTGGCGGCGCTACATATTCCGGTGGAGTATCCACAAGAACGGCACCCTGATAACCAAATGTTGCACCAGGATTATCGCCAGCAAACGCGCCGCTAACCGGGAAATTGTGTTGCCCAGTATAAGACCTAACCATTGGCCGACCACCGGGTTTCATCCACATTTGATTACCCGGAATTGGTCCTGTTGCGAATCTCCTATGCCTATGGGAAGTATTAAGGCCATACTCGTTAGCCTTATGCCATGCATTACTAACATGATCGTTTGTACCAAATCCACCAGCATTACTAGAGATACTGCCAGGAATGGTAGGAACGATATCCTCACCCGTTTCCGGATTAAAGAATGCCGTCCATTCATCTTGCTTAACCAATTGTGTTGGTGCAAACAATCGCCTAAGTCCAGCACCAGTATTACTAGCGTGAATTCTAAGCGATTGCAGCAATTGCCTAGTTGACCCTTCGGCCCTACCATGCTTATCCAATTGATCAGGCGATGGTGATGTTGGCCCATCAATTGGGAATGGTGCGGCATGGTAATTTGGAGTTTGATCCGATGTAGGATCTTGCCCCATTAGTCCGGCTTGCAACGATGCCCCATTAGGAATACCAGATTCAACCATTCCATCAATAGGATTCATCAATCCCGGATATGGCCCCATTGGGACCACTTCCCAAGGATATGGCGATGCCGTTTCTCCCCATTGTTTATGCATTGGATCGGCCGGACCACCATGCACTTCAAATGGTGGCGCTTCAGGACTACTGATAACAAATCCAGTAATACCATTAACACCAGGCACATTAGCCATTATGCTGCCGCCGGGTTAGTACTAGCGGAACGGCCGCCGGTAATGATTTGTGTTTCAGTTCCACCAACCAAATTCTTAAGGCCAGACGTTGCAGAATAGAATCCAGTTGGATTCTGGACAACAAGATAAAGCGCGCCCAATCCGGCCATTGCCATTAGCCACTTAGACATTGTTCCTTGCATTATACACCTATAACTTTCGCAATATTTTGCAATATTGATGCTGATGGTTTATCAGCCGTTTTACCAAATGGAATAACCAAAACGCTTAGAAGAACAAGTCCACCAAGCGCTTTGCCAAATGGTTCGTTTAGCTTTTCTGCGCCACCAATCAATATTGCCATTACTGCGGTTGCGGGGATAAGTCTCCAATTAAGACTAGTCCATGGGGCAGTATGATCGACGATCGGTGCAAAGATGGCTTCATTAGCCATTACCAATGCACCGGCCGCCAATACATAACCTGTTGAATTAGCCATTTAGAACTTCGGAATCTTGTTTACCAGTGGAAGGGCTTCAATCTTGCTACTAAACATAATCACAACAACGGCAGTAGCAACAACAATCATAATGGTCTTCTTATTCATTTTACCTTTTCCTTAGAAGCGATGGGCGGGAGTTGGGTCCTTATAAAGTTCTTCCGGAATTTCATGCGTACTAACTACCGGAACGCCATCATAAATAGACATAACACCCTTTGATTTAATACTACGGCCATCAGCGAGTACCAGCCAATGAGTATCGGGAAGTGGTTCGTCCTCTTCCTTTACCCGGGTAGACTGATTTGCCGTTCTAGTTGACGTATCTTCGTAAACACCATCATTGGCATAATCACCATCTTTGGTATAACGAGTGTCGCCACGATTAAACGACTCTCTATCACGCGCGGCTACTCCCTCATGTTCCGCATGTTCCGACCTAAGCTTTACCAATTCAGCACGCTCATCATCAGTAAGCGGAGTTGTAACCGGCGTTGTACTTGGGTTAACGGGGGTTGTACTTGGGTTAAATGGAGTTGTCATAAAACTCAAACTCTCCTAATCAAATAAACAATAAGTAGAATAATCAAAATTAGCACAATTAGGCCAACTATTCCGTATGGCATTTTTCATCTCCCGGCTTTTGCTTTGGTCCTTTAAGCCATTGCAAAAACATTTTAGTCCATTGATATGGAAGGGTAATAATACCAATAACGAAACCCCATGCCATTATCCACCTGCAATAAGCGCATAACGGTTCTGAGAAGGAGTTGCAACCCAGTTGGTAACGGCAAAGAAAGTAAGTGCGCCACCAAATACACCAGTAAGCCTAATAAGCGTGTTTACCTGTGTGTCAATGTACTTAAAGCGCAATTCCTGGCCAGGGTCATTTGCAAGATCCTGTGTCATAAAGACAGGCCAAACACCATTCTCTCTACCCATTGATGTATCAGCAGCAGCCGGAGCGCCACCATAACCAGTAAATCCATAGGACTTACCAACCTTGGATATCCAAAGGTTACGACCCTTGGTAAAGTAGTTAATGTTACCAATCAAAAGAGTCGCAGGATCGGGCCAGTTAGCATCACTAGTTGAGCGCGAAACATCAGACGCATCGCGAGTGTAATAAAGGATGTTTCTGAGTGGGAATCCAATACCATTGGAAAGGTCAAACTTAGCACTACCAGTTGGTAGCGCCGTGTTTTCTTGCTTCCAATACTGCAATGATCCTGGCAATGGCGGGGTCTGCGCAAATGGCCTACCATTAGGAGCAGCAGCAGCCGGTTCGGTATATGAATCCAAATAACCCTTAACACGAACCGAAGGAACGGTTGCAGCACCAGTAAATGGTGTACCACCAGAGGTTTTACCACCAGCAACAGCATTGGCCGCAGTATCAAACCAAAGCTCAACTTTCCAACCAGGCTTTGATTCGTTTTGCACCACTCCCAATGCATCCCTTAGAACAACTTCCAAAGGAAGATACATAATAAAGTGAGCAGCCGGTGATGCCTGCGAATTACCAGCAGTGGGGTTAGTTACATAAGTAATATCACCACGGGGGTCACCAACATTAAAGTAACCACCAAACTTATTCATCATAAGCCATTCATATCCAAGCAGTGAAATTACCACTTCACCACCAAGATCATAAAGAATAACCTTTTGAATAAGCGACCAAGGCCCATCATTTGCAAACGCACCAGCCGCATTTGAAGCACCAAAGAAAAGGGTAAAATCAAAGAAAATACCCCTAAGCCAACCAGTTGGTGAAAGGTTCCACAATGGCGCTTGAACGGGTGATGTCCAAGCCGCAACAGTTGAACCTAGCTGAACAGTGTTATCATAATCCTGTGTAGTGGATTCATAAACACCAACAGGAAAAGGATATGGCGTAGGCGGTGGGGCGTTTTTATTATTAACGCCACCACTTGCCGGTGCCTGTGACTTGAGTGGAGTAGTCATTGTGTTTGTTTAGTTCCTTCCGGGAACAATCAAATTAGTAGGGATACCCGCAATTTGCGCCCTTTGGTCTTCTACTGTCAATCTTGGTATTATCTCCAATCCACCTTGCGGGTGATCTCTATCCATTAGCGCCTTTCTAGCGTCATATGTCTTTCTTACGCCAGAAAGGAAAATTTCGGCATCACAAATGCTCATTGTGGCGGGCACAATTTGGATATAGGCAAAATACCATTCGTTATGGTGCTGGTATTTGACGGCTTCACCGCGTGAGCCATACAAAACGTTATCTGTCGTGCCATCGGCGATAGCCACGGCAAACCATCTTCCCACGTTTCCAATGGGATCGGCAATTCTATGCAGGGAAAAGGTATCGGCAATTCTTTTGGCGGCATCGGAATGCTCCAACGTGCGACAGTAATGTGTATGTTCCATTATATTGCTTTCACGATGGCGTCATAAACGCCAATCTTTTCTAGTAGGACAGTAATAATTGCACCAACAATAGTGATTACAACCAATTTCTTAGGTGCAATTTTCATGGCATTCTATTTCCATAAGGAAAACCAGAATCAAAACCTAGCATTTCATCATGTGATGGCAATTGAATTCTTGCCCAATCATCCAAATATGGATTACATTCAACAGAACAAAAATATTCTTCGGTTGGACCTTCCCAAAAATCATCATCAATAACAAATTGATCTCCACAATGATCACAATATATATCCATATTAACTCGCATCCACAATACAAATAAAGTCCTCATATTTGTGCATATAGAGGAACTGGAATGGTTGTAGAGTGGGCACAACTGCCTTTACTGTAGGGCCTTTATCACCAGCAATTTCGGCATATCGTTCAAGCATTTTCTTATCCCCGCCTTTAGTAAAGAAAAGGTGAGTAGCTTGTTCATAACCCCACACAGTTGTGCGCCCCGAATCGGTTGGCTTTTGAACAAAAATCCAAAGGCTAATGCCCATTGCACCGGCCATTGCCAGAATGGTGACCATTTGACCGTCAAGGTTCATTATCTTAGCTTTTACCATCGTGTCATCCATTACCAGAATGCACGCTTTACCTTTAGCACCATCGGAATAAGTTTTACTAAGCAATTTCCCATGCACGCGGCTAGCATTAGGGATATCCAAATCAATATCACCAAATTTAGGCCACACTAGATAACCACTAGGCGGCCCATTAAACATTTTCAATTCGCTTACTTTTGTGCTTGGCGGGAATTCGGAAATTCGACGATAACCAAGCCTTTCTCCCCATTGAATAGATACCTTATCGTCTGGTTTGGAGACTGCAATATAGGCGGGATATTGGGGAGTGGCGATATGTTGAATGAGTTCAAAAGCCAATTCAGTCTTTCCGCGCCCAGTTGGCCCACCAAATACCACATGTTGCCCATGCTTAAAATGGAAATAGGATTCACAAAAGGTTTGCCGTTTGAACACAGCAATATGGTCCGGCCTATATGCATAGTCCGGTTGCTCAACATAATTAGTTATTGGATGAAATGTCATTCGGGAGTTTGCCCATTCTGAGACATTTCCATTTCCCGTTGCATTGCTGCCAATTCCTCTTCGGCAGATGCTTGTGCCTGCAATGCTTCCATTGCCTGCTTAGCCATTTGTGTTTTAATTTGTGCTTCGAGAACTTCAGGCTTAACAACATTGACATTAGCCATTTTATCGGCAGATACAATCTTATGGTTTGCAAGCAACTGCAAAACCAATGGCATTACAACAGCGACCAATCCGGCATAAGGCCCAACCTGCAAAAGCGTATCAACAGCCTTTGCAATTCCATCGTTCTTACTGGCCAATTCAGCGACTTCAACAGAAATGGGCGGCGAATGCAAAGCAATAGCACCAGCATCGGCATACTGGCCAGTAATGATACAGCCTAGACCGACCAATTGAAAAATACCATCTACGGCTTCGGCGCGTTGTTCTGTAATGGTTTGTACTGTAACACTTGCCTTTGTATTCTGTGCATCACGCCTTGGCGGTGGCGTTGGCTTTACACCTTTTGTTTCGACGTTAATTTCAGCCATGACTAATACGCTTTCCCAGGCTCACAATGAGCGCTGTAATTGCAACAAAAAGTGCAATCATTGCTATTTTGGCCGTTTGTGCTGGCCCTTCTTTCATTCGCTTAATGCTACCTCGGATTGGCATATCTTTCTCTTTTCTTTTCGATTAGAAAGGGCGGCGCAATGAATGGCGTGAAATTCCCGACGTCGCCATATCGGGCGAAAGCCGCTCTGTCCATTACGCCGCCCATTTCCCTAAGGGTGTTCACCTATACACAGTATATCAGATAACCATTTACACCAATACGGTCGGGCCATTTTGGGTGCCCATTTCCCTTGACGCGGGCACCATTCTTGCGCTATACTGGAATGGTAGGACCGCCATTTCCAAAAGCGCATTAGATGGGAGATTAAAATGTGCTAGTTCTAAAGGACAAAGATGGTGAATTGATTCGTCATTATGTTTGTCCAGAATGCCTAGGAAAAACGACAACTCACTGGCGAACGGAGAATGAAATTAGGGAACAATTCGTAGAGGTCACACATCTACCAGCATGTAACACCGGAATTAGACATTACAATCAAGTTCACAACAGTCAAAGGAAGATGAATTAAAATGGCAGACAAGACCCCTCCCGTGGATGAATTCGTAATGGTGTCTGATGGTTCGGCAGAGCCGGAAACCAAAATGGTATTCGAGGTATTCGGCGACGTATTCACTGGTATTTATCTTGGAATGCGTAACATTCCAAGTGCCGATGGTGGATACCAGCAGGCACGTTTTGAAAAGGACGGCGAAACGTTCTTTACAAACGCCAACTTCTCAATCAGGGATGGGCTTAAGTCCGTTCGGAATGGCGCAAAGGTTCGCCTTACATATGTCAATGATTTGGACACAGGACAGGCTTCACCAATGCGGGTTTATACCGTTGAAGTGGCGCGTGTTACCCGGTCGGCTAGTCGTCCTAGCTAATTGAAATTCGTCCGGCCAAATGAGCGTACCGCTCGCGTCCCAAATAAGGGACGCGGGCGGTATCGCCATTATCGACGCAATTCAAATTATATCCATTTGAAATGTGGTCACGTTACTACCGAAGAGGTAGTTGAATTGACCCGCGTATGGCGACCAAAGAAAGGTAAATTCTATTGCGAAAATTGTGGTAAATGGATTGAAAGAACACCGCCTTTGGTGATTCCAAATGCGCCAGCTGAACCAATGTTTTAAAAGGCACGATAATGGCTAACAGATTTGGGGAACGTCATGAATTGACGCTGGAAATACTTCAAAGAAAAGAAAGGATTTGGGGTCAAGGCGATCGACCGTATAACGCACAGAGAAGCGCTAAAAACTTGGTTTATGGTACGCAAGGAAATGAGCCGAGTATCGACCTTTTGAGATGGGCAGCTAGTGCAACAGATGATGAACTTATTGGAGCGGCACAAAGTAGGGATGATGATTATGGGTTTCTATATTATAAGTAGGCCCAATGGTACAAATAAATGTTATTCAGAAAGAGAATATTACCACTTGGAAAGGTAATTCTCACCATGGTAATAAAGTCACCAAATTTGTCGCTGTAGATGGGGAAGGAGAAACAATAAATGGTCGCCATGAATATGTCCTCATTGGTATTGGGCAAGAACAACTTACTAACCCTAAAGGGCTTCACTGGACCGACATATTTGCATTTCTATATAAACATTATAAGCCCAATACTTCCTACGTGGGCTTTTTCCTTGGATATGACTTCACCCAATGGTTCAAGACCCTCCCTGAAAGTAAAGCTGCAAAGCTCCTCACAAAAGAAGGAATAGCTAGTAGAAAGCACCGAAATGCTAAAATACCTACTCCTCACGCTGTACAGTGTCGCAATTGGCAGTTTGATATACTTGGCAATAAGCGATTCCGTTTCCGTCCAAAAATATGCAACTGTGAATATGCTACTTGTAAATGTGCCTTCCAAAATCAATGGATGTACATTTGCGACTCTGGACCGTTCTTTCAAAAAGCGTTCCTTGCGGTAATCAATCCAAAAGATTGGCCAGAGGGAACAATTACACAAACTGAATATGATGACATTAAGGAAGGAAAAGGGAAAAGGTCAACAGCGCATCTAGGTCCAGAAATGATGCGATACAATAGACTAGAAAATTCCATACTAGAAAGGATAATGGATCTCCTTAATAAAAGTTTCGAGAGCATCGGAATTAAACTAGCTAAAAACAAATGGTTCGGCCCCGGTCAAGCTGCACAGGAATGGCTAAAGGGTAGAGCGCCAACTAGAAAGGAAATAGAGGATAATGTCCCAAAATGGTTTCGAGACTGCGCCAGGGATTCGTATTATGGCGGTTGGTTTGAAATCTTTGCGCATGGACTAATCCAAGGGATATCTTATGAATACGACGTCAACTCAGCCTATCCGTTTGTCATTGCGTCTTTGCCATGCTTGCTACACGGCGTTTACACAAGGGGAACAGGGAAACCTGCAATTGATTTGGAACAAAAGGAAATCTGTTTGGTGTATGCATGTGTTTCTAACGGAGGAAACAATTCCCGTTATACTGGAACAATGCCCCACCGAAACAAACAAGGTGGAATCTCCCGACCACTAAAAACGATTGGATGGTATTGGTATCATGAATTGGTCGCCGCTAAACAATCCGGTGCCATTGATGATATTCAGTATTTCGAATGGTCAAAGTACCGGCCATGTGATTGTGTACCACCTATTGCAGAGGTGGCAAATCTTTATGAATTGCGTCTCTCATTGGGCAAAAATACGCCAGCCGGAATGGCCTGCAAACTTGTTTACAATTCTATGTATGGTAAGTTTGCACAGAGTATTGGAGAGCCGCTTTTCGGAAATAGCGTTTATGCTTCGCTCATCACAAGTGGATGCCGCACTATGATTCTAAATGCAATAGCAACTCACCCTAAAGGATGGGAAAGTGTGCTAATGGTGGCAACGGATGGTGTTTACTTTATAGAGGAGCATCCAACATTGCCGCTATCCAAAACTGAATTGGGTAAATGGGATTGCACAGAAAGAAAATCGCTAACACTATTTAAGCCGGGAGTGTATTGGGATGATAAGGCTAGAAGTCAAATTGAAAACGGTGAATCGCCCACTTTCAAAGCAAGAGGTATTTCAGCGCGTGATTTTGGGCAGTGTATATTTGACATTGATTATCAATTTGCTCTATGGACGGAGGAATTTGTAACAGAATGGCCATCAATTGTTTACACTCCACAATTCAATATGACCACTGCATTGCAAGCCCTAATCCAGCATGATTGGTCGCTAGCTGGATTGGTAAGAAATGACAGGGAAATGAAGCAAGATAGCTGGCCCGGAGGTAAGCGCGGTGAAGTCGCCATATTCGATAACGAATATGAAATTTACCGATCAGTACCACGCAAATTGAAAGACTATGAAACAACTCCATACGCAAAACAATTTGGTGATACGTCAGAAGAAAATAACGAAATTTGGTTCACACAAGAATGGATGGAAAGGGGCGGTATAACGCCAGATGAATATGTAGGAGATTCATTCATCAGGATCATCACAGGAAAGGATTAATATGGGTCCTATTACGGCAGAGGATTACTATTTGCAAAGTGAACTTACGCGCCTAATGCTAAACCTAAATGGCGTTACAGGATGTTTGCGAATAGTAACAAAAGAAGGAAAGATAATTCATTCGCATTTGCCAGATGAAAATTCGAGAGTGGAAACAATATCATGACGCCACAAGAAATGGAACGTAGAATATGGGTCCTTGAAGATCATATTAGAAAAATGCAATACATACTTCTAAGAATTCAAGAGGATACACATGTATATATGGGTATTTGTGTAAACGGAGCATGTAATACAGGACACGCAAGACATCCACATTGGGACCATCCAAAAGATGTGGATTACTCACACGACATAATCCACATTTAGAAAGGCAACGAAATGTTTCCACCAGCAGCCGGAACAGATGACCAAGGCAATATTCATATCCCATTCAATTACGCATCGGAAGGCGTTCCATTTGCACGTTGGATGATGGTAGAAGAAAAGATATGGGAATCGCCAGGTCCTGTCTTTATTCAAAGCGTAATCATTACGCATAGGGGTGAAGTATTCATTATCTATGCCAAAGAAATAAATAGCACAGAGGAATACCCAAAGGAAGGAACAAAAGAATTTGAAATGAAACAAACGGGAACGCCAACCATTACCGGAGAGTCGCTAGTAATAAGAGATGAGAAAAGGAGTTACGAATGATCCTACTAAAACTCGGTAACAAATATGTCAATCCAGATAACATTCTTTGGATTACTATTACAAGATCTCAAATGGGATGGGATGAGGCGCATATACAATTCTCTGCCGATGGTCAACTTAGAATAAATCAATACAATAATTCGGAGGCATGGGAAACAATGCAATCGCTAATAAGGGGAGACGGTATACAATAATGTGTGTTATATGGCGCTGTGAATTGGAGCCAGATAATCAATTCTGCGCCAAACATAAAGAAAAGCCTAAGTTGCCATATAAAGAAAGAGAAAGACGACGCAAAAAGAAAGCGCGGCCTAATTGGCCATCATCTACGCCAACAAAGAAAATAAGAATACATATAGATCCGCAAGATCCGGAATGGGAGATGATTACAAATGAGTACTAATGGAGATGCCCTAGCAAGACTTAGGGCCAAAATTAAAGCAAAACAAGAAAAGGATAAGTTAAAGGCGCAGCGTAAACTAGAAGCACATCGCCGAAAGGAAGCGCGTAAAGCCAATAAAAGAAATCGGAATAAACGCGATACGAGAGGCGATAAGTAAATGGGCGGCTGGGTAAATAAATGGACGATAATGCTAGCAATAGCTATTGCATTTGCAGTAGCACCACAAGACATGATTTACCTAGTACATGGAATATTCACTGGACTAGTTAACCTTATTCATGCCTTCAAAGCGAATAGACTGCTTAAGTAATGGGTGCACATAAAGGTGATGGTGATTACAGAAGTCAAAGGAAACAAGAAAGGAAAGAACAAAAGCAAATAGATACAGCATCAATCAAAGCGCATAATAAAGCAAGAAAAGCAAAAGAAAAGGCCGAACGTAAACAGCTTAGAAAAGAATTTCGTGACAGAATGAATGCAAAAAGAAAGGTTGTAAAAGAAGCGCGAAAAGCGGCAAAAAGAAAAGGAAATAGTGGTAGCTTTTTATTTTTTAATGATACGGCGACCACCGAGATCTACACTCTTTCCCTACACGACGCTC
>OCTA010003350.1_pt1 | contig 14217 bp, 12 predicted proteins | sample 1538991 | NCBI WGS metagenome assembly OCTA01 (sample SAMEA3539302, study PRJEB22396) | soil metagenome | biome: tundra; feature: field; material: soil | place: USA | collected 2010-05 | depth 0.15 m
AGTGACTGGAGTTCAGACGTGTGCTCTTCCGATCTAGCGTCGGCACGGGCGGGAGCGTCGGTACGGGCGGGAGCGTCGGCCCGGGCGGGAGCGTCGGTACGGGCGGCACAGGCGGGAGCGTCGGCACGGGCGGGAGCGTCGGTACGGGCGGCACGATGACAGTGGACAAGGTCTTCGATCCTTGCCGGTTTCACTTCGGCACAATCGACTCGATCGCGAAGGCGAACCCGTCGATGATTCCGCAGATCGACTTCTTCACGCCCGGGTGGATGGGACAGAGCGACACGTTCGACATGAGCTCCGTCTGCACCGAGGCGAACGCGGGCGGCGCGTTCGTGGGCAAGGTACCGGTGATCGTCGCGTACGTGGCCGCGTTCTACGCGAAGCGTCACAGCGGTCTCTGCGACTGCAACGTCACGACCTGCGGCACCAACAACGACCTTTGCCACTACGGCGCGGCAGATATCAACAACAACCTCGTCGCGATCGCAAACGTGTACAAAAGCTACGCTCGGGGTTTCGCGAGCTGCTACGGCACCACCAAGCCGATCGTTTTCGAGATGGAGCCGGATTTCTACCAGTACACCATCAGCCTTCAAACCCAGCCATGGACGTTTGCGCAGGCCGGCCAAGTGATGTCGCAGTTTGTTGTGGCCATGAAGACCTATTTACCGAACGCTGCGTTCTCGATGGATATTTCGCCCTGGGTGGGTACCAACGACAATACCGGCGGCGACGGTTCCGACAACGGAAAGAACTGGTACTCGTACTTCGACATGAGCCTCTTCACGTTCATCAACACTTCCGGCGGCGGCACCGACGCGGCGACCGCAAAGATACGGGGCGATGCGATGACCTGGGCGGGCGTGAACCAGGTGACTGGGAAGCCAATCCTGGCAGATACAGGCTACGGAGCGAATGGCAGCCCTGCCGGGCCCGATCCCCTCTGGGACAACTCAACCAATATCAACGCCCGGATCGCAGATGGGGTGATCTCGATCAGCCAGTACAACGCGGCCTCCAATTGGGGGGCGACGATTGCAGCCGATCGGTCGCAGCTGCATATGCCTCGCTATTGTCCCTGATCGCCTTGGTATTCGACCAACGCGTCCTCGAGGAGGTCAATGAGCTCCGGTTCGTTTGGATCCGTCGCCGTTTTGACGATCACTCTTTTTGTAATTATCGGGTGCGCGGTGAGCGAACCGCTCGATCTCAAGACTGAAGCGGGAGACTCCGACGGCAGCCAGACTACCACCGATGGCGCGGCCAGGGCCACTGGAGGCAATAGGCCATCGTCGCAAGGTTCAGGTGGCGCAGCCGGAGGCTCCGGTGGCATCGGCTCGGGTGGCACCAGCGGAGGCACAAGCAGCCTTGGCACCGCTGGAACAGCGGGAACTCTTGGACGCGGCGCGAGCGGCGGCGGTTCCGGACAAGCGGGCGGCGGCCACGGCGGTGTCGCCGGGACTGCCGGCGGAGGCGGCGGCCACGGCGGTGTCGCCGGGACTGCCGGCGGAGGCGGCGGTGGTGTCGCCGGGACCGCCGGCAGAGGCGGCGAAGGAGGAGGGGGCCATGCGGGCGCGTCTGCCGCGCCGACTTTCACCGAAATCTACAAGAACATTCTCCTGGTGTACTGCGGGGGAAGCAGTTGCCACGACCCGGGAAGCCAACACGGGGTCGGCTTCTCGACGCAGTCGGGCGCCTACAAATCACTCATCAGCCTCGCCGTCATTCCGGGCGACTCCCAAGGGTCCACGCTCTACACGCTCGTCGCGACTGGTGCCATGCCGGACGGAAGACCGATGTTATCTAGCGATTTCATTGACGAAATAGGGGCATGGATTGACGCCGGGGCCTTGAACAATTGATATCCAGGAATGCCCACGAAACTCGGGCGCGGCCAAATTCAAGGCGCGGCTCAATAATGTTTCCGAGAGGTGAACCGATCCGGGTGAGGAGCGGAACTCTAGCTGCATGGGAGGGCACCAATCCACCATGAACGAGACAAGCGCTCGCGGTCATATCCGAAGGACTTTCTGCTGGATCGCGCCATGCCTGGGATTGCTGGCGCTGGGCTGCGTCGGAAAGATAGGCGGAGCCGGGACACCTGGTGAGATGACGATGAGCGGCAGCGGGTCTACGACCGGCGCTGGCTCGACGACCGGCGCTGGCGGGACGACCGGCGCTGGCGGGACGACCGGCGCTGGCGGCGCTGGCTCGACGACCGGCGGAAGCGGCGGCAGCGCGCTTCCGGCAGATCCCACCGCCGCCGGACTATTTCCGGTTCAGCGGCTAACGTCGCGAGAGTATCTGAACACGGCTCGCGACCTCCTCAACGACACCACCCTCGGACCGGGGGATGTGCCGAACGAGGCGGACGATACCTCCAACAACGCTTTCCCGTTCCGGCAACCCACGCCTATCGCGACCTCTGACGCAAGCAATCTTCAGGGCGCGGCCGAGAGCCTGGCGGCCAATCTTTCCAGCAAGGTGAGCACGATCCTGCCGGCTTCCTGCGCGTCGCCCGCCAGCACCGCGGAAGCCGGGTGCGCGACCCAATTCATCAGCACCTTCGCTCCCAAGATCTACCGCCGCCCGCTGAGCGCCGCCGAGGTGACGGATTTGACCGCGCTCTATCAAACCGGTCGCACGACGCTCGCTCTCACTTTCCAGGGCGCCATCGACTTCATGCTGGAAGCGATGCTGCAGTCGCCGGGTTTTCTGTACCACTGGGAAATCGATCCGGGCCCAGCGATCAAGGACGGCTCGGTCGTGCAGCTCGGCAACTACCAGATCGCGAACCGGCTCTCCTACTTCCTCTGGGGCAGCATGCCCGACAGCACGCTGTTTGCCGCCGCCGCGGCCGGACAGCTGACCACCGCCGCGCAGATCCAGGTGCAGGCGACGCGCATGCTCGCCGACCCGAAAGCGAAAGACACCCTCGCCGATTTCTTCGACGACTTGATGGACGTCAACACGCTCCCGACGCGGCCGAAGGATCCGAACTACTACCCGATGTTCAACGAAACCTTGGCCGGGGACATGGAGACGGAGTTCAGAAACTTCGGCGTCTCGGTCGTGACGGGCAGCGGGCTGTTCTCCGATCTATTCAGCAGCACGCAATCGTCCGTGACCCAGGCGCTATCCGCGGTCTACGGAATCAAGGGCGTCACCGGAACGACGCCACAGGCGACGGTTCTCGATTCGACCCAGCGCGGCGGCATGCTGACGCTGGCCGGATTTCTCACCATCACCGGCCAAACCAACGGATCCGATCCGGTTCGCCGCGGGCACCAGGTCCTGACCCGGCTCATGTGTGGGCAGCTTCCCGATCCGCCGGCGACGGTACCGCCGATACCTGACCCAACCAAGGGTGTGAGCACTCGCCAGCGGTTCATCACCCATGACCAGAACTCGTGCACCTTGGGCTGCCACAACGTCATGGACCCGATCGGTTTCGGGTATGAGCACTACGACGGCATCGGCCAGTTCCGCAGCATAGATCCTGACAGCAATACGGCGATCGACTCCAGCGGATCGATCACCCTCGACGGCAGCGCAGACACCTTCCCGGATGCGCTGGCGCTGAACAAGCTGCTCTTGAACAGCCCACAGATCCAGAGCTGCTTCGCAACGCAATGGGTCCGTTATGCGGCGAACCGCTGGGACACCCCCGCGGATGCCGCGTCGATCGCGGCGGCGACCAGCGCGTTTCAAGCCGCCAACCTCAACATCCGCAATCTGATCGTCGCGGTCGCGACGTCGAGAACCTTCCGATACCGGTCCCCCGATACCGGCGAGGTGCTGCAATGAACAAAGATCGTTTTTCGCGCAGGGCGCTGCTCAAAGCGATGGGTCTTGGCGCCGGGTTCCTCCCCCTCCTCAGCACCGAGCGCGCGCGTGGCGCGACAGCCACTGGATTTCCAACCCGGTTCATTTCGATCAACTGGACCAACGGCACCGTGCCACCGAACTTTTTCCCAGCGGGCTCTGCCGGCCCCCTGCCTGCGACGCTGCCACCCATCCTGCAACCACTCGCGCCTTGGAGCTCGAAGGTGCTGTCGATGCGCGCGGCGAAGACCCAGACGAGCCCCATCGATTGCAACGTCATGGAGGACGCAAACCTGAAATACGGCGGGCACTTTTCGTATCAGACGCTCCTCACCGGCTACGCCAACGCGGGCGGTCCGTCGCTCGACCAGCTGATCGCCAACAACCTCGCGACCACCGCGAACGTCACCAACGCGCAGCTCAACGTTGGCTGCCGCCCGAGCGCCAGCTCGACATCGTACCGCGCCGCCGGACAGAAGAACACGCCGCAGATCGATCCCTACAAGCTCTTCACGAGCTTGTTCGCGGGCCAAACCATGCCCCCCGCGGTGGTGAACGCGCTCTTCAATCGCAGAAAGAGCGTGCTCGATTTCGTATCCGGGCAGCTGACGCGGTTTGCATCCAATTTGGGCACCGACGACAAGATCACCGTGCAGGATCACATGGATTCGATCCGGCAGCTCGAATCCCAGCTCCAGTCGACTGCGACGACGACCTCGCCCGCCACCTGCGTGGCGCCCTCTGTCACGCCGAGCGGGCTCAATTTCAACAGCAACGCCAACTATCCGACCCAGGTGAAGTTCATGGCCGATCTGGTCGCGGCCGCGGTCATCTGCGGCAAGGCGCGCGCGGTCACCATGGACCTCATCGACGACGGCGGTGGCAACAGCTTGAATTTCCCCTGGCTCAACATTTCGAGCCCGGACTATCACGCGATCGCTCACCAGGGCTCGGGGGGCTACACCCAAAAAACGGCGATCGACCAGTGGTTCTACCAGGCATCGGTGGCCGAGGTGGTGAGCAAGCTGGCGGCGGCGCCGGAGGGCGGCGGATCGGTTCTCGACAACACCGTCATCCTCGTGGCGCAGGACATGAATGAAGGGTCGAACCACGGCATCTTCAGCATTCCCTACTTGATCATCGGTAGCGGCGGCGGTTTCTTCAAGACCGGCCGGATGGTGACCTTCCCCAGCCAGGTTCCGAACAACCAGCTCCTCACCTCGATCGCGCACGCAATGGGGCTGAAGGTGGCCGGGGTGGGAAACCCGAAATACACGGGCGATCTGGATTCGGTCCTGACGATGTAGCCCCGTGGACGGGTGCAGAGCCTCGCAACCGACCGCCGCCCGACGCCCGCTTCGTGTCGCGTGGCTGGTGCTTTGCTGGTTACCCTGGCCGGCCGAGACGGGTTGTTCGCGGGCGCCGGCGGCGGCTTCTCGGGACGCAAACGCCACCGACCCTATCGCCGCGGCTGAGGCCGGAGCAGGAGACGTGCACCCGGACATGTCTTCGGACGGCGCCCCCCTGCCGGTCGGAAGCCGGCTCTCGGCCGGCGCCGGCCACACCTGCGCGCTGGGCGCCGACGGCTCCGTCTGGTGCTGGGGGTCGAACGTCGACGGCGAGCTGGGCGATGGCACCATCGCGAATCGGCTTGTCCCGGGGCCGGTCGTCGGGCTCGGGGGCGTCGCCGCGATCGCATCCGGCAGCTACCACAATTGCGCCGCCACCACCACCGGAGGCGTGGCCTGCTGGGGTTGGAATTCCTACGGCCAGGTGGGCGACGGAACGCTCATGAACCGCACCAACTTCTACACGGTGCCCGGCCTCGCGCGGGCCCTGTCCGTCGCTGCCGGCGGCTACCACAGCTGCGCCGCGCTCGCCGACGGTTCCACGCGCTGCTGGGGCCAGAACGGTCTCGGCCAGCTCGGCGACGGCTCGGAGATCGATAGCGGGACGCCGGTCGCCGTGTTTTCGCTCCCCACGTCCGATCGGGTCGCCGCCGCCGGACGCCACACCTGCGCGCTCGTGCACGACGGCCTGCACGACGGTACCGTGCAGTGCTGGGGCGGCAACGATTCGGGCGAGCTCGGCGACGACGCTTCGGTAGACCAGGTGTTCCCGCTTCCGGTGCCCGGCCTGACGAACGCGGTCGCGCTCGCCTCGGGGTTCGACCACAACTGTGCGCTGCTCGCGTCGGGCGCGGTCGTGTGCTGGGGCGGGAACGAGAGTGGGCAGCTCGGCAACGGATCCACCACCGACAGCGATATGCCGGTCACGGTCGCCGCGCTACCCGCCGCCGCGCAGATCGCCGCCGGCTACGATCACACCTGCGCGGTGCTTCCAGATTCGACGCTGCGCTGCTGGGGATCGAACACGGCCGGGCAGCTGGGCGATGGGACCACGACGAACCGGCCGACGCCGGTCGCTGTTTCCGGCCTCACGCAAGTCGTCGCCGTCGCGGGCGGAAGCGTCCACACCTGTGCCGCGACGAGCGACGGTTCGGTGTATTGCTGGGGCTCGAACGATTCGGGCGAGCTCGGAGACGGCACGACGACGAATCACCCGACCCCGGCACCGGTGTCGGGGGTGCATCTGTGATCGCTTGCCAGGCCAGCGGTTACGTGTGGGCAACGTTCAATCTCAGAAGGGACCACGAAAAATGCGACCATCTGGAGACCATCGGAGCAGCCACCTACGTCGCCGCGGCACGGTACTATTCATCAGCTTGATCGCCGCGTGTGCGCCAGAGCAACCGACGAACGTCGCATCCGGAATTTCGGGAGGTTCGGGAGGTTCGGGAGGTTCGGGAGAATCGGGAGGTTCGGGAGGTTCGGGAGGATCCGGAGGATCGGGAGGATCGGGAGCGGGAGTATCCGGTTCCGGCGGATCACAGAATGCCGGCTCCGGGGGCACCGGAGCGTCAGCCGGAGCGATCGGAACTGGCGGCATCCCCGGCATTTCGGGTTCCGGTGGTTCAGGCGTCGGTACCGGTGGATCGACGACCGGGGGTCCAGGCACTGGCGGCCTTGCGACAGGCGGAGCCAGCGGTAGCAAAGCGGGAGCCAGCGGTGCGGCCGGTGCCAGCGGTTCGGGGGGGGCCATCGGGGCCGGCGGGGCCGGGGGCGCCGATTCGGCCGCCTTCGGATGCGCGGGCAAAGCATACAAGCTCTGCGAGGACTTCGAGTCTGGCACTGTGGGAGGTCTCCCGACGGGTTGGACCCTTTATCAGGGTTACGGCAAGGGGGCGACGACAGACGTCGGCCTCGCCAACGATCAATTTCACTCGGGCCGTATGTCTCTCAAGAGCGACTCGGCGATGACCGGTCAGCGTCGTGTTCAAAAGAGCATCGCCAGCCTCGGCGCGACGGCGAGCAAACACTGGGGCCGGGTCTTCTACGAGGTGCAGTCACCCGCGGTTAAGCCGACGAGCGGTGTCCTTCACATCACTTTTCTCGGACTTTACGGCTCGAATCAAGAGAACCGTGTCGTCGATATTGTAGAGGCAACCAATGGCACGCATCAGTGGCTCTACAACAACCCGGACGACAAAGGCAGCGAAGGGTCGGCGTACAGCTGGACCTTCGATGCCGCATGGCACTGCGCCGAGTGGTACGTCGACGTCGGCACCAAGAGCTACCGATTCTTCTCGGACGGGACCGAAGTGAAGTCGATCGGGTTCGCGAACAAGACCGACTCCGAGATGGTGGACTACACCTCGGTCATCGTTGGCGCCACGTTCTATCAGGTGCCACCCAGCGCGTGGGTCATGTGGTTCGACGACCTAGCGATCGACGACAACCAAATCGGGTGCAAATGAGCGTGGGCTGTCGTGGACTGCCCGTGAAGGTCGGCTTCTTCAAGCTCACCACGCACTGAGGCCGCTCGCGACACCTTCCCCATGGCGCCCAAGGAAAAAGCCGGTCACAATGCTCTTGGCTTGCGCGAGTTTTCCGTGCACATCTCTGAGCGGGGCGATGGCTTCGTGCTCACAATCGGCCAGGCTTCGATCTGGTTCGACAGCCGGACAGCCCAGAAGATCCTGATCCTGCTCGAGGACGCGCTGGCGGCCAGTGACCTGGGATGGCTCACGTCGAAGGACTCGAATTGAGGCCCCCCGCGAGGACGAGTAATCCAACGAGGAACGCCGAGAGACGCGACAGAGTTGTCGCGAGGCTTCACGACCGTCCCCCCCGCCTAGATCATGAACAAAACGCCAACGGCCAGGGTCGGGTAGCCTGTAAATTTGTTACCGAGAACGGTGAACCAATTGGCCCGCCCCGCCTCGAACCCGTCGCTCAGGCGGACCGGAGCTTCAGTACGACGGCATAGACCAGCAGGGTGACGTCGTTATTCACGTCCCAAAGCCAGGGCTCCACCAGGAGCGGGCTCTCCGCCAAAAACGAGGCCTCGGCAGCCAGCACGCGGCGCACGAACGGAAGGGCGGTACCCGACAACACATTGTTCGTCTGATTCAGTTGCGCGAGCAGCGCCAGTGGAGGTTGCTCGTCCCACCGCTCTCGCAGAGGATAGGTCTTCGACGACACGGTATCGGTCACGAACAGCACGCGCCCGCCGGGCCGCGCGAGCTTCCTCAGTGCGAGCAGGTGCGCGACCGCGAGCGCGCCGCCGATTTGGGCGAGCTGCGGATGCGAGCCGAGCGCGACGTAGGCGCTGAACATGATCTGGCTGAGCAGGCACGCCGAAAGCACGGTATCGAACCGCTCCGGCAGCGCCGCCGTCACGTTTTCCAAGGCCATTTGCGACAGCGCCTTCAGCTCCGCGGCGGAGACGGATTTTCCGCGCAGTTGCGGCAACTCGGCGAATGCACCGCTGAGATCGATGGGCGCACGCGATATGAGCTTCGCCGCAACCGTTTGCGGCTGACGGCCGCGGGCGCCCTGAACCGCTTCTTCGTCCAAGTCGACCAGGTGAATCGCCTCGAACGCTTCCGCCACCTGTTCCAAGTCGAGGTCGTTGCAGTTTCCCGCTCCGAGCACGGCAAGCGAGCCTCCACGGGCAGTCAACACGAGATCGGTCACTCGCGCGCGGTGGCCGGCGAACCGTTGCCAATCCTCGAGGCTTGTGCGGTTGTTGTAGCGTTGGTGCTCAAATAACTCGGGTAACGGCGGTGCAGCCACGGTGGGCCAATTTACCACGCGCGGCAAACGCAGCGTCCCAAAACCACGCGGTGAGCGCTGCTGGTTATGTCGTGGTGCGGTCGCACCAACCGCGTCTGGCTGCCCACCGGAGGCGGTCCCGGCACCTCGAGCCACTCTCTGCCAACCCATGAGCACCACAGCGGACGCTGCAACGAAAAATCTCGCATCGTCGTTCCTCGCGGTGGTCCGAGGTGATGCAAGAACTATGGCACCAGCGTCAGCAACCCCGGTTGTCACGGGAGCTGGTTGTAGTCACCCGACAAGCTGGCGGTCCCCTGAGCAAAGACATTGTAAAATGCACGGGTCGATGGTCTGCGTCTCGTCGGGGTTGTTGCGAACAATATCCCCGCTGCTGATGCTTGTCGTCCAAGCGATCCCGTTGAAGGTGAGGTTGGCCCTGCCGGCGAACGGATTGGCATCGGTGGGGTCGGGTGAACCGGTTTTGTGCTCCGGCGGAACTCTAGCTGGGTGAGCTCGTCGTCATACCGCGCTGGCACTCGTTCGGCGTTTGACCGCATTCCGTTCGCGCTGCTTCTCGGTGTCGGCTGGTGTTTGGCAACGTTGTCCTGCGGATCGTCGGCGCAACCCGCCGGTTCGGGGACGGGCGGCATCGGAGGGTCGGGGACGGGATCGGGCGGACAGCCGGGAGCCGGTGGCACCGCGGTGGCTGGCGGCTCGGGCGGATCCGGAGGCGGTTCGGGCGGGACCGGGACCGGCGGGAATCCGGGGACCGCTGGAACGCCCGGGACCGGCGGTGGGATCGCAGGTTCGGGTGGGGCGCGCGCGGGCACCGGAGGTACGCTGGGGAACGGCGGAGCGCCCGGAACCGGGGGCGCCTCGGCAGGCTCGGGCGGTTCTGCGGCTGGTGGGGCCGGCGGTGGAAAAGTCGGCGGCGGTGGAACCTCGGGCAGCGGCAGCCCGGACTCCGGCGTGACAGCCGGAGCCTGCCCGGGCGTGCCGATCATGCCGGACGTCCACGGGTTCGTCGCGCCCGGCAGCAACTCGGTCGGCATTCACGGCTCGTGGTTCGAGTACAGCGACTGCGCCGATCTAGGTGGGAAGAACTGCGCGACGGTGACGACGCCGCCCGCCAACAGCTTCCCGAACACCGGGGGCAAGATGTGCACCTCGGGGATGACGTCGTCCGCAGCCGGGGCCTGGGGCGCGGGAATCGCGCTCGAGCTCAACGACGGACCGCCGCAGATGCCCTACGACACGACGGCGCACGGCGTGAAGGGGTTCTGTTTCGTCCTCTCGGGATCAACGATCCCGTCGACCACCATCCGCGTTGCCTTCCCGACGCAGGACAACAACGACAACGCCTACTTCGAAGCCGTCTCCACCTTGGGCCCGCAGACCGTGCTGTTCTCGCAGACGGCGCAGGGGAGCTGGGTGACCCAGAAGACGGCGTTCGAGCCGACCAAGGTGATGCTGATGCAGCTGCAGATCCCGTCGTCGACCACCGCCCCCGTCCCTTGGAACTTCTGCATCGAGGGGCTGACCGCCGTCATGAACTGAGGGTCCCTCGCCAGTCATGTCCCGATACTGAGCCAGCGCGGATTGACAGTGGGCTCTTCGGCCGTGCGGCAGAGCCACAGGTCATACATACCCGCGAACAGCATCGGCTCCTGGCGCTCGAGCTCATGCCAGTTGTCGAGGCGGGTGGCGCGCGGATCACTCGGGAACCGGCTGGCATACATCGATGCATGCCGTGGACTCTTGACGGCGACGTGCAAGACGGAAAGCCCATTTGCGCGAAGTAAAGCGGCGACTTCGAGCAAGGAAACCGTGTGCTCCTGGACATGGAAGATGAGATCGCGACACTGCGAGAGTGAATAAAAGTCGTACGAGCGCGTGAGCCACGCACGCTCGGGATCGGTCGCTGGACGGGCGATGATCGACGCCCGAAAGGCACGGATGCCGGCCGCGGTCGGCTCCAAGCCGGCGCGGGCGATCGCGGCGCGTGCGGTCGTGACCGCCTGTCGCGCGATTCGGCTATAGAGCGCAAGCCGCATGACCCCGCCCGCACCGAGCAACGCGAGCAATACACCGAGCCCCTGGGCGGGATCCCGCAGGTGGTGAAGCACTCCGACCGCGCTGATGAAGTGGTAGCGCTCGAGCCGCGCGCCGAGAGCGAGCAGGTCGGCCTGAAAAAACGAGAGATTCGCGATGCCGGCAGCCCGGGTCCGGCGCCGGCCGTAAGCCAAGCTCGCCCGGCTCAAATCGATCGCGTCCACCTGCGCGCCCGGAAAGTTCAAGGCGGCCTCGATTGCCTCGCGGCCGGTCCCGCAGCCGGCGATCAGGAGCCGCTTTCCGTGCCCACGCGCTCGAGGCTCAGTTTCCGAAAGCGGCAACAGGCTGCCGACAGTCGTCCAGCGCGGGTAGGGGTTCTCTTCGTATTGCGCCCGGACCCTGCACGAGATCGGGTCTTCGATCGGCGTGAGGCTCGGGATCGTCGGGCGGATGGCCAGCTCCTCGAGGGGCTCCCGGAGCCAGATTCGGATCAGCTCCCGGTAGCAAGGTTCGTCGGACAAGGCTGCCAGGCGATCGAGCTCGCCGGCGGCGACTTCCCCCAGCGAGTCGTAGCAAGCGAGGAGCGCGACAGCCGCAGGAGTCGTGAGCTGGCCGCGCAGCGCGTTCACATCCTCGCGAGTCTCGAACACGTATTCGGTCAAAAAGCAGTAGCGCGCGAGATCGCAGAGCAACGGCAGGCGTTTCTGAAGAGTCTGAGGGTCGTGGGCAAAGAGCCAACGACGCAAGAGAGTGAGCCCGCGCTCGATCCCGACATCAGCCGCCAGAAAGCGGCGTAAGCCTGCCTGGAAAAGGGTATGGTTTTGGAACGCGGCCAGAAGGCGGGGGGTCAGCCGATCAGAAAAATCGGTGTCGTCGCGAGCGCCCTCGAAGAGCTCGAAGATCGGCGTCGCATCGGGATCGAGCCGCAATACGCTCAACCACGCTCTGTGGATCGAGCTGTGCGTGAGCGCATCGTCCTCCAGGCAGGCGAGCATCGCCAGCCGCGAGATCTCGCTGTAGCTCGCGAACACCCGCATCTCATAAAGGCGCACCAAGGTGGCTCGATGGGCGCGCTGCCCGGGCTCCAGGAGCACGCAGTGTTCGAACGACGGAAGCGCTTCCTCAGATCGGTTCAGCTCCAGCTGCAGTCGACCCAACGCGGCGTGGAACGCGGCCAGGCGTGGATGGGCGCGCACCCCACGGACCAGCACGGCTTCGGCTTCGTCGTGACACCCGCGGGCTTGCAAGGCCAGGCTCAAGATCAAGAGCGCCAGCGGCTGTTCGGGCTCGGAATTGAGTATCGCCAAGCAAACGCGCTCCGCGGCGAGAGCGTGTCCTGCCCGCAGCAGCCGTTCGGCGTCGCGCGTGAGCGAATTCAGATCGTTGGCCGCCACGGACTCTCTCGCATCGGCTCGACGCCGTAAACGAGGGCCCCATTCAAGTAAACGGTGACCGTCGTGGTGCAGCGTAAAGGCTGTCGACGCGCTGTCCGAGTAGTCATTGCAATTGACGAACCCTGAGCGTTCGCCGGTGCGGAAGCCAAGACCGCTCTCGACGGTCGAGCCGGCCCTGATTCCGACCCCATCGGCGCCCTATCTCTAAAGTGACGCTACCTCCGGAAAACGGGCCAAAGTCTCCTCGGACGTCACTCTCACGCCTCAGTGTGGGCGTGAACCGATTTTTGACCGTCGCGTGACTTGAAGGTTATGGGGGCCCCTCGCTTCAAGGGTCTGGCCACAGACGGAACAATCGCCATCGTGGCGCTCAACAGCCTAATTGGGAGGCAATAGCCATGCGGCCTTATATCGGACTTCGGCGATCGGCCATCGGTGGTGCCCTCATTTTTGCGTTCGCGTTCGTCGCCGCCAGTGGATGCGGGTCGGGCAGCAGCGGGGGCCAATCTGGATCAGGGGGCGGCGCCGCGGCCACCGGAGGGTCCGCGTCGGGTGGCCAAACCGGCGTGGGCGGCACCGGATTCGGAGGATCTGGGGCGGCCGGCCGCTCAGGCCCCAGCGGCGCGGCCGGAAACGGCGACGCCACTGGATCGGGCGGCACCGCAGGAAGCGGCGGCACGTCTGGATCGGGCGGCATGTCTGGTTCGGCCGGCACCACCGGCGCTGCGGGTGCGGTGGGAACGGGTGGCGCGGCCGGCACCGGCGAAGGCGGCGCAAGCGTAGGTGGCTCGACGGGCGGTCGGGCGGGCGCGGGGGTGGGCGGCCAGGCCGGGACCTCCACGGGCGGTCAAGCGGGCGCGGCGGACGTCGGCAATATTGACGAGCTCTACGAGGCGGAGGCGATCCCGCCCAATCAGATCTTCGGCTTCGCACAACTGGCAAAGGGCACCCCCACGTGCACGAAGCCCCTGACGGTGGGTGCCAGCTGCTTCTCGGCTGGCGGCTATGTGAGCTGGATCGTTTCCGAGAACGGCGCGCACCCTGCCGGCTGGATGCAGTTCAACGCGATCTCAGCACCGGCCAACGCGAGCTACGACGTCACGTTCTGGTACCACTGCGGCCTCAGCGACACCTACGGCGACGGCAACTGCGGCGGTCAAGCCATGACCGAGCCGAAACAGACCGGCTGCCGGCCCCACGTCTTCACCGTCAACGGCACGGTGATGCCCGACGCCTACCACTTTCCGTGCTTCCCCGGCTCGTGGTCGACCATGTACGCGGCAACGGTCAGTATGTCGCTGACCGCGGGCATGAACACGATCAAGGTGGCGGCGCCACCGCCGCGCGACGCCGTCGACGTCGACGCCATCGAGATTCTCCCGCCTGGCAAAGGGCACGCGCCCCTGATCGCCCCCAACAAGGATCTGCTGGGCGAATGACGCTCGCTCTTCGTATGGACCAATTGAGGCTGATGACGATTTCCCGAACGTCGCATGACCGGCATCTCGGTCAAGGAGTCTCCCTTATGCGCCACGCTACGAGCTGGACAGGAATGCTGCGGATGCTGGTGGTTGCCTGCGTCGCGGCGGGGTCCGGGGGCTGCGGCCTTTACAAGACGAGTAGCAGCCCGGGCACGGGCGGAACCACCGGCGCGGCTGGGTCCAGTCCCACGGGCGACACCGGTGGCACGGGCGACGTCACCGGCGCGGGTGGCAGCGGCGCCACCGGCGTGGGCGGTAGCGACGTCGCCGGCGTGCGTGGCAGCGGCGCCACCGGCGTGGGCGGCAGCGGCGCCACCGGCGTGGGCGGCAGCGGCGCCACCG
>OCTA010003357.1_pt1 | contig 14204 bp, 6 predicted proteins | sample 1538991 | NCBI WGS metagenome assembly OCTA01 (sample SAMEA3539302, study PRJEB22396) | soil metagenome | biome: tundra; feature: field; material: soil | place: USA | collected 2010-05 | depth 0.15 m
TTGGACTGTGTGGTTACCAGATACGGCGACACGCCCGGCACGGAATTGCCCCACTGCGAGTAACCGATTGAGCCTAGACTGCCCGCCGCGGCGCTAATTGTTAGGGGTACGCCGGAGCTGTATTTTACGAATCCATTGATCTTCCAGCCAGAGACTATCGCGTTGACTGCACGCGAACTGGAGGAGAGGAGTTGCTTCCCACGTCCGAAGGGAAGCTCGTATGCCCAACTGGCGCTGAACGACAGCGCCGGATTAGCGTCGAGTTGCCAGAAGCGCCAGCCGGGGTACTGGCCGGTAGTCAGAGTGAAGCTCTTCATCCAGGTGACGTAGCCGAACACCGTCAACCCTTTGGCGAATCGCTTGTTGACCTTGCTCTGCAGCGAGTTGAATTTCTGCTGGCCCACGGGGGCGGTATCGGTGATCCCGGTGTACTGCGGGTACGGCAGCAAGGCGTGATAAACGTTATTCGCCCCGGTTTGATTGACAAAGGCGGGAAAGGGTGATGTGAATCCCGCTGCGACGGCCGTTGCGGAATTGATCGTCTGGAGTAAGGTATTCCCATACTGAAGGTCGCTGAATGGCATGTAGTTATCGTTCTCGGCGAAGGGGAGGTGCGTGGTCTTCATCCCCAGGTAGACGACTTCCACCGACAAGTTGGGAAGCACTTCCCGCTGAACCGAGGCCGTAAGGTTCAGGGTTTGCGGCATCCTGGTTACATTGTACGGAACCCAGGTAATGGACTGACCGTTGAGGAACGATGGATTAATCGCGGGCGGCGTCACGAAGTTCTGTGGGAATGTGCCCGTATTCAGGTAGTAGAGAGGAGTATATCCATCCGCAGAACTGAAGGACGGCGAATTGTTGAACCCCCCGGAGAAAGCTGACGCTCCGTTGTGCTGAGTCGTGTGTCCGTAATAGATCCCGCTGGAGGCGCGAATGACCGTCTTTGGATTCATTTGGTACGCGATGCCCAGCCGAGGACCAAGGCCGCCCTTCCAATTGGTCGCGAAGTTTGGTCCGGGAAGGCCGGGCTGGCCGGCAAAGGCGAGCGCGCCCATTAATCCGCCCGCGCCGGGATTCACAATGTTCGGCTCAAAGCTGGATATCCTGTTCTGGACTTCCGAGATCGCCGGATCGAAATCCCAGCGGAGGCCGTAGGACAGCGTGAGCTTCGATGTCGCACGCCATTCATCCTGCGCAAATAAGCCGACTCTCAAATAGCGAAGACCGGTGTATACGGGGATGGCCGCACTTGCCGAACTTACCGCCCCCAACAAAAGGCTTGCGACGGAACTGCCCGCGGTTCCGAAGTTGGACCCATCGGGGTTGCTCGTCATGGAGTTGGAGAAGCTGAAACTCCCCTGCTCGTTGCTCGGATTGATCTGGTTGAGTTGATCCCGATCGATCTCGCCCCCGAATTTCATCGTGTGTTTCCCATGAACCCAGGTGAGATTTTCGATGAACGAATAGTGCATGGCATGGAATTTAGCGTCGTAAGCGCGGCCAAAGCTGACGGGCGCCCCGGTCCCGCCGGAAAAAGACATCGCAGGGAAGCTTCCGTTGTCGTCGGGAATTCCGGTGATTCCGAGCTTGTTGTCCCATCCCTGACCGTCGGTTCCGTTGGGGCCGATGTTCAATTCATAATCGCCTGCCAGGGTCACGTGATTGACTAACGTGGGAGTGATGATGTAATCGTGGGCTAGGCGAATTTTCCAGGAAGTGTCTTGCTGATCGGTGGTCCAGTCCAGCGGATTCGTCTGCTTCTGGCCCCAGACTGGTACGGGCCCCAGACCCGATCCTGGGTTGCCCCACAGGAGACGAGGCCGGGTCTGATGGGTGTAGCTGAACATGAGCTTCTGTTTCGACGAAATATTGTGATCGATCTTGATGAGCGGACTCGTGGTGTTGTAGTAGGGCCACGTAGGCGCTTTGTGGTCCAGGAAGTTGTTCGAGGCACCCGCAAAATTTGGGGGTGGGATGTAAGAGGCAATAATATTCGCGGCCTGGCCGATACGGTTCGTCGGGATTATATTTCCTGGAAACGGCGTCCGCACATAACTACCCTTTCCATCGGGCTGACTCGAAAGTGGGTCGTAAATTGGTATTTGCGCGCCGCTGGCGGACACCAGACCACTAAAATTCCCCGCCATGAATGCTGGCGTGGGTATAGTGACAATGCTTCCCCCACTTCCCACGCGGGAGTAGTAGAGGCCCAAACTCGCAAAGAAGAAAGTTTTGTTGCGGCCATCGTAGACATGTGGAATCAGCACGGGACCGCCCAGGGTGAACCCGCCCTCGTTTTGCCGGTAGGGTGTCCTGGTTGCCAAAAAGAAAGCCCGCGCGTTCAGAACGTCGTTTCCAAGATGGTCGAAAACGCTCCCATGTAGAGTGTTCGTCCCGGACTTGATGATGACGTTGGTGAACCAGTTGCCAAACCCTCCGTATTCGGCATTGAAGGCGCCTGTTACCACCGTGACTTGACCAACCTGTTCGAGAAAGGGGCCATTCTCAGATAGGGAGCCTTTCTCAAGTCGCTCGGTTGCTGGGGCCCCGTCGATGAAACCCTCCGTCGCGCTAGTTTGAGCCGCATTGACGGAGGGGACAAAAGTATTTGTTTGGGTAGCGCCAGGCATGTTATCAAGGAACCCCGTGATGTCCCGCTTCGTACCGGTAACGATCAGCGGAAGCTGTTCAACCAATGTGTCCTTGAAATCTACGGAGTTGTTCGCGGCGGCGGTGTCGAGCAACGGCGCATCGCCCGTGACATCGACTGTCTGGTTCATGCTCCCCGTCTGCAAGACCACGTCTACCGTGGACTCCACTCTGGGACGAACCTCCACAGTTTGCCGAACAAATTTCTCAAAACCGGCCTTTTCAATTTCTACACGGTACATTGCCGCCGGGAGATTGGGTGCGGTGTATAATCCCGCTCCGTCTGTAGTCAATTCGAAGACGCTCCCAGTCTCGATCCCAACGATGTGGACCTTCGCGCCTGGGACCACAGCGCCAGACGGGTCTTTGACCAAGCCCTGAATCGTTCCGCGGTCGATCTGGCCGAATGCCGGCGCGACGGCGGCAAAAAGACACAAAAGAGTTGCCACCAACCACGTGGTTGAGCATGCAGGACCAGCTTGCGCTGACTGTTGGCGTATCGTCATTATGGCTTCCTCCCCACTTTTCAGGAATGTCGCGCCAGAGCAGTGTCGTCCCCGCCGTCTAGTACGTTCTTCCTTTTGCTCACGCGCTAACCTTCCCATGATCTGTAATGTCAGCTTATGACACTATAGCAACATATTAATACGACTAAATCGAGCCTGTTGTCAAGACTTTTTTTGAAGGATTGCTTTGTTTCCAGCAAAAAACCTAAGCAGACACGCTAGGAGTCCCGAGAAGAAAGGTTGACATTCATTCCGCTCCCTGGTAATTTTTGACGTAGCAGCTTAACGTGATCTGTCAAGGTAGCATGGTCGTTGCCTGGTCAGGGTGGCCGCCCTCTGATGGGGTAAGATGAATGCGGACGCGAAGACACTTTCTTGGGAGCCTCTCTGCCATAGCGGCATCAGCATCCGTTCAGGGCGCGGAAGCCGACCCCGCATTCGTCAAAGCAATGGAGGCAGTCCGTGCGGCAATTCCCACGGCTGAATCCGATCCCGACAGGCCGCTCTACCACTTTCGTCCCCCGGCCAATTGGACCAACGATCCGAATGGAACCCTCTTCTACAAAGGCTGGCACCATCTCTTCTACCAGCTAAATCCGTTCGCGGCGAGACTGGGCAGTCAACATTGGGGACACGCCCGCAGCACAGACCTGGTTAACTGGGAGCACCTGCCCATCGCCATCTGGCCCTCGGCGGACAAGGGGGAAAGAGCGATCTACTCTGGTGGTGCGGCCATCGCGGACGACGGCCGGCCGCGGCTCATCTATACCAGCATCGGGCAGCCTCAGCCGGAACAGTGGTTGGCCATGCCTAAGGACGACGATCTTTTCTATTGGGACAAGTTCGCCGGCAACCCAGTGCTCACCCAGTCCGCGCACATGATGGGCGAAATCTCCCAATGGCGAGACCCTTTCCTGTTCCGCGAAGCCGGCTCGACCTACATGGTGTGCGGGGGCGCGAGTGGCGCTGGGCGGGCGCAAGTGCAACTTTATCGCGCGGTCAAGGACGACCTTACCGCGTGGAAACACCTGGGAGCGGTTTTTCAGAGCCTGGATCGCGAGATCCGCAACTTCGAATGCCCCAACCTCTTCAAACTGGATGGCAAATGGGTTCTGATCGTCTCGCCCAACCGCCCGTGCGAGTACTGGGTGGGAGATCTGGACGTCGCGAAAGTACGCTTCACCGCCGAAGCGCACGGTGTGCTGGATGCCGGCAACGCCTATGCCAGCAACATCTCGGTTGACGACAAGGGCCGTACGATCCTCTGGATCTGGGGCCGGACGAACACTCCCGAGGGCAAGGGATGGGGCAGTGTGATTACGATGCCCAGGATCATCTCGATCGGCCCGGATGGTTTCCTGCGGCAGCAGCCGGCGCCGGAATTCGAAACTCTGCGAGGAGAAGCCAAGACATTTGCAGCCAGAGAGCTTGGAGAAAAGCCGCTTGTACTGGACGGAGTGCCGGGCGACGCCACCGAAATCGAAGCCGAGTTCACGGGGAGCGGCACTTTCGGATTTGAATTGCGGCGACCCACCGAGGGCAAGCCGGGGGTGGTGGTTTCCATCCAGCGCGGGAACCTCACTGTAGGCGACGTCCGCGCCTATGTAGGGAACGCCACCCGGAACAAGATCCGGATCTTCCTCGACAAACGCTGCATGGAAGTGTTCGTGAACGATGGTGTGGCGGCGGTGTACAACCCGGTTGAAGCGCCCCGGGAGAATCAGGGCATCGCGGTGTTTGCGCAGGCGGGCGGATTCGGCGGACGCGGCGGAACCGGTGCGCCGGGCGGGCCTCTTCCGGGCGCCGCGGTAGCAGGCAGTGCCAGCCGTCCCGCATCCGTTCCCATCCGGATTGAGTCTCTGAAGGTATGGCCCATGAAGCCGGCCAAATTCAGCATGGAGCACTTCCACGTATGACCGGAGGCTTATTTTCATGAATGGGAATCTTCGCGTCATCGCGATCGGAGAAGTTTTGTGGGACGTGTTTCACGACTCCACGAGACTCGGAGGCGCCCCCCTCAACTTTGCGGCTCATGCCAGCCGGATGAGGCATCAGGTCAAGCTTGTCAGTGGGGTCGGCGACGATCCGTTGGGATGCTCGGCGCTGGCCGCCATACGCGAGATCGGTCTCGAGACGCGCTTCATCCAAACCGTAACTGGTTTTCCCACTGGAACCGCCAGTGTGCTGCTCGGCGCCGATGGGCAGCCCACCTTCCGGATCCAGCGGCCTGCCGCCTATGATGCGGTAGAACTTTCTGCAGCCGACTTGGGGGATCTTTCCGCTTGGTCTCCCGGCTGGCTCTACTATGGAACGCTATACCCACACCTCAAGCAGGCGCGGTCGAAGCTCCAGCAGATCATGGATGCTGTCCCTAAGGCCACGCAGTTTTATGATGTGAACTTGCGGCCAGGCTGTTTCTCCGCGGAACTCGTCATGGAGTTGCTGGGTCTCGCCAACGTAGTGAAACTCAACGAGGAGGAAATGCGTTCCGTCGCGCAGTTTGCCGGGCTGCCGCACGCCGCCATCGAATCGTTTTGCCGCGAAGGCGCGGCGCGCTATGGCTGGCAGACGGTCGCCGTCACGTTGGGTCCAAATGGCTCCGCCATCTGGAACGGCGGGGACTACGCCGAGGAGCCTGGTCAGCCGGTGTCCGTCGCTGATTCGGTCGGCGCCGGCGACGGCTTTGCAGCGGCGATGCTGCACGGTTTATCTCAACAATGGGGCACACGCGACATCGTATCATTCGCGAATCGCGTAGGTGCTTTGGTCGCAAGCCGTGCGGGAGCGATCCCGGACTGGAGTCCGGATGAGATTGCCCTATTTGTTGAGAGTGGCCGTTATGATCGGCCGAACGGTAAATCATCCCACGAGAAGCCCGGATTGGCGCGTCTTGACGGACTTGACGGAACTGTTGGGGCGCCGGATTTGGCCGGCCCGCCAAAGTAGCAAGCCAGGAGAGACTGTTGAGCGCCGCCCCTATCGAACCGTCGGGAACGGAGAAACTGAACGGGTACTTACTCCGGAGCGCCATTGTAGCGGCCATCGGCGGGCTGCTATTCGGATTTGACACGGCTGTGATCGCCGGCGCGACCCGGGCTCTGACTGCCGAGTATTCCCTGTCTCCGGCTATGCTCGGCTTCACGGTTTCGAGCGCGCTGTGGGGAACGGTTCTCGGTTCGCTGTTTGCCGGCCCGCCCAGCGACCGATATGGCCGGCGCGGATGTTTGCGGGCCCTTGGAATTCTCTACGTCTTCTCGGCTTTGGGGTGTGCCCTGGCCTGGAGTTGGTACTCCTTCCTGCTATTTCGGGTGGTCGGAGGTCTTGCGATCGGAGGTTCCTCCGTCATCGGCCCCATGTATATTGCGGAGATCGCGCCGGCGGCCAAACGCGGGCGGCTGGTGGGCTTCTTCCAGTTCAATGTGGTGCTCGGCATACTGCTGGCATATCTTTCCAACTACCTGGTGGCTCAGGTGGGTTTCGGCGCGGCGGAATGGCGCTTTAAATTCGGCGTGGCCGCGTTGCCCGCCGCCGCGTTCTTTGTGGCGCTGTTCGGCATCCCACAGAGTCCCCGATGGCTGGTGAAGGTGGGCCGCTCGAGCGAAGCGCGTGAGGTCCTGGTAAAGATCGGCGAAAAGGACGTCGATCGCGAACTGAACGAGATTGAGCAGTCCATCGGCGCCGAGCGTGGCGTGCGAAGCGAGCCGCTCTTTCAACTGCGATACCGGAAGCCTATTTTCCTGGCCATCACCATCGGGATGTTCAACCAGCTCGCGGGGATCAACGCAATTCTCTACTACCTGAACGATATCTTCGAACGCGCCGGATTCAGCCGCGTATCGAGCGATGCGCAAGCCGTAGCAATCGGTCTTACGAATCTGATCTTCACCATGATCGCCATGACCGTAATCGATAAGATCGGCCGTAAGAAACTGCTGCTCACCGGAGCTATAGGCACGGGAGTCTGCCTGGCCGGCGTATCTGCGATTTTCGCCAGCGGCCGCCACGGCGAGTACTTGCTTTGGCTGCTCGTGACCTACATCGCGTTTTTCGCTTTTTCGCAGGGCGCGGTCATTTGGGTCTACATCAGCGAGGTTTTTCCCAACCTGGTTCGCGCCAAAGGCCAGGGCTTGGGCAGCTTCACCCACTGGATCATGAATGCGCTTATCTCCGCTATCTTCCCTGTGATGGCGGTCTCGTCGGGCGCTGCGCCGTTTGTCTTTTTCGCCGCCATGATGGCCGTCCAGTTCGCGGTCGTGTGGATCTGGTACCCGGAAACAAAAGGGGTCAGCCTGGAGGAGATGGAGAACAGGCTGAGCAGCAATTAAGAGCTGTTCTGGACGCGCCGCCACATTGCCGGGTCCGAAAATCCGGTGTTTCCGGACCGCACCGGGTGAGCCTACGGACGTATTATATTACAGCTTGATTTCCCAACCTTTGCGGAAGGTCGGCTTAACCCACTTGTTCACATCCTTGTTATTGGTGAACTCGCCTTTCGGGTAATCCCACATCAGCTTGCCTTCCGCGTGGACGGCGGCGGCAGCCAGGATCATCCATTCCGTATAAGGACCGGCGATGCTGAAATTCGAACAAGGAACCGCCCCGCCCTTGCATCCGCGGACCCAATCGCGGATGTGCGCGGGATGGTTATTGCCTGTGCTGGCCCCAGGCGATCGGGTCAGGTAGGCGTTGGGGAGTTTGTAGTCAGCCCATCGGGAACCCGGAAGCAGGCCGACGCCCTCGCCGCGTCCGCTCGTTCCCATATACCCTTTGGTGCCGACGAAAATGCAGTTGTAACCGGAACCCTGCTGCCCTGGGCCTCCGCCGCGCGTGCCGGCAACACCACCCGCCCGGGCCGCGGCGCCACTGGGAGCAGCCGCGGGTGGGGGCCCCACCTGCGGGCCCGTACCGGGAATCTTGCGGGCCTGTTCCGCCGTCATGCCAGAAGGCGAGTAGGCGTCGCCGTTCGCGTGGTGATACCAGTAAACCGACACCGGGGGCATGTTGGGGCGCGCCGCGAAGTCGAAACGGAAGGCCAATTCGTCGGGGAAGGTGAGCGGAGGCATCGAATCTTTCTTGATGCATTCCACGCTGATCAGGTATTTCGGGTGCAATTGGAGCGCCCAGTTGGCTGGACCGAGGATATGAATTCCCCAATCGCCGATCAGGCTGCTGCCAAAATCATAGAAGCCTCGCCAGTTCCACGGCATGTAGAAGCCGCCACCTTGCGGAGCAAGCTGAATCAAGGGGTCTTCTGCGGATAGCGATCGGCCCCCGCCGGCCCCGCGCCCGGCCGCGCCGGCGGCGCTCGCCACCGCCGGACCGCGGCCACCGCTCGCGTTGCGGGCTGCAACGAAATCCTCGTAGTCTTTGTCGCCGACGGTGTAGTGGCGAAGTGCGGCGCCGCAGAGCCAAAGGTCCCAATCCAAGGTTGCCGGGACAGGAGTCGGGGGCGGAGTCTTGGTCATTCCTTGGGGCCACGCTGCGCGCCTTGTCCAGGCATGGACTTCGCTTACGTCGCCGATCTCGCCGGACCAGAAGATCTCACAGGCGACCCGCGTCGCATCATGCGAGTACCCCTGGTTGCCCATCTGCGTCGCGACTGGGTACTTTTCGAGCGCCTGCGCCAGGATTCGAGCCTCCCATGCGGTCCTGGTCAGCGGTTTCTCAAGGTACACGTGCTTGCCCATCTGCATGCAGGCAAGGGCGCACGTGGCGTGCAGATGGTCCGGCGGCCCCACCACAACCGCATCGATGTCTTTGCCCGATTTGTCGAGCATCTGGCGGAAATCCTTGTATTTCGCGGCATTCGGAAACGCCGTGAAACCCTGCTGGCCGCGCTCCCAGTCGCAGTCGGCGAGCGCGACGACGTTCTCGGATCCCAGCGCCCACGCATACCTCAAATCGATGTATGGTTGGCTGCCCGCACCGATCGCAGCGAGGTTCAATTTCTCGTTGGGCGATTTGTAGCCCAGTTTTGTCAGGGAGGGCGTGCTGCTATATCCGCCCGAGGGCACTGCGCCTGCGAGCAGCGCCCCAAAAAAGAAATGCCGTCTCGAAAAATCATGTTTCGACATGCATGCTCCTTCCCTCGGTCTAATTCATAGAAACTTCGGTCGCCCTCCAGATCCACGCTGGCAGCGCGGTTGGAGACGCGCTTACGTCTACTCGTCAAACGGTCGCAATACTGCGCAAACACTGCTCTGAGTGGCCGCGCGGGTTTCTGTATATACAGCTTTTGCCGGGCAGAATTACATGCCCTCCGGTGAAACTATAGATCTAAGGGATGTTCGTGTCAAGAGAAGGTGCTTGGAGAGCGTCATTTGCTATCGCTGTATTGTCAGGTTTTGAGTACATATAGATCATCTTCGAATACACAAATATCATATTTATTTTCACTATTTTACGAGAAATAGGCCGTGCCCTATGACACGATACCACGCTACCTTAAAGCGCTCAATCTCGAGATCTATACGCATATCAAGACTGACAACATTCAAGTAATATGCCAGTATTTTTTGTATTCTGTTATAGACACTATCGAAATCGATGCCTCAATCGAGATATACTGAGCGCAATCTCATGGATCCCAAGGCAGACGGGAAAATGTTCGACCGCAGGGATTTTCTCGTCGGCTCTTCGCTCGCCGCCGGAGCCGGTCTGATTTTTGGCGCAACCCCCATCTCCGCGGCCAGGCCCTCCTCCAACGAAGTGCGCGTGGCTCTGCTGGGCGCCGGAGCGCAAGGGCAGGTGCTCCTGGACGCCTGCCTGCAGATTCCCAACGTGCGCTTCGCGGCCGTGTGCGACATCTGGACCGAGTACAATCAGCACCGCGTTTCCCGACTGCTGAAAGACAGCGGGCATCCCAACAACGCCTACGTGGATTACCGCGAGATGCTCGACAAGGAAAAGGGCAACCTCGACGCGGTGCTGATCGCCACGCCGGATTTCTGGCACGCCGAACACGCCATCGCGTGCATGAATGCCGGCCTGCAGGTTTACTGCGAAAAGGAAATGTCCAACAACCTGGCGGACGCGCGCCGCATGGTGGAGACTTCCCGCCAGACCGGCAGGCTGCTGCAGATTGGCCACCAGCGCCGCAGCAATCCACGGTACCTGTTCTGCTATGAGAAATTGATCCACGAGGCTAAGCTGCTGGGCCGGATGACCGCCATCAACGGCCAGTGGAACCGCTCCAAGCGCGACTTTGCGACCATCCCCGAGCGGTACGCCATCAAGCCCGAGATCCTGGAGAAGTATGGATTCCGTTCCATGCAGCAGTTCCTCAACTGGCGCTGGTATCGCGGACTCGGCGGCGGCCCCATCGTGGACCTGGGGTCGCACCAGATCGATATTTTCAACTGGTTCCTGGATGCGCGCCCCCAAGGCGTCACCGCCAGCGGCGGCACCGACTACTTCAGCAAGGCCACGCACGAATGGTATGACACGGTGATGGCGGTCTATGATTACGCGACACCCGCCGGCACGGTGCGTGCCTTCTATCAGACCATCACCACCAATGGTTTTGGCGGCTACTTCGAGGTCTTCATGGGCGATCAAGGCACTCTAGAGATTTCAGAATCGGCCGGCCGCGGCAAGGTATATCGCGACGTCGCCAATGCGCCCGATTGGAAGGCGTTTGTGAAAGACGGGCTGTTGATCGAGCCCAAGGAAGCCGCTCAGCCTGCTCCGCCGGCCGGCGCGGTACTGGACATTCGCGAGACCCTTCCGCCGCCCAGTTACGGATTGCCCGTGGAGATGCGTAAGAAGTATCACCAGCCGCACCTGGAGAATTTCTTCGGTGCGGTGCGGGGAAGGAACAAACTCAACTGCCCGGCCGAAATCGGCTATGAGACCGCCGTGACGGTGCTCAAGGTCAACCAGGCGGTGGAAGCCTGCGCTCGATTGGAGTTCAAGCCCGCAGACTTCGAGGTCTGAGGATGAGAGCGCGCTCCCACACATCGGCAGCAGCCGCTGCGCTCATTCTGGCCGCCTGGCCGGCGCTCGCGCAGTCCGCGAAAAAAGCCCCGCCTCCCCAGCCGATGCTGGGTGACAACAGCGCGGGAAGCCGGGGACAGCCCGCCCATATCATCGCCTTGCGCGACCCCGAGGGAGACACCATCCAGCCCGAGGACCGGCGGCCATTGCCCTTTTCCACCCGCCAGACGTGCGGCGCCAATTGCCACGACGTTGCAGCCATCAGCCGCGGATGGCACTTCAACGCAGCTCTCGAAACGGCGCCTCCAGGCAGGAACGGACAACCGTGGTTCCTGGTGGATCGCGAAACCGCTACGCAGTTACCCTTGTCTTACCGGGCATGGCCGGGTACTTACCAGCCGTCTCAACTGGGGCTTAGTAACTGGGGGATGGCTCTCCGCTTCGGCGGGCGCATGCCTGGAGGCTTGCCCGAGGACCACCCCGGCGGCGCCGATCATCCGCGCTGGACCGTATCCGGCGGCCTCGAAGTGAACTGCCTCGCCTGTCACGATGCTTCGCCCGCTTACGATCAGGCGGAGTACGCCCGGCAAGCGGCGATGGAAAACTTCCGCTATGCGCCCGCCGCCTCGAGCTCGCTCGCCGTAGTTACGGGTTCGGCCAAAGCCATGCCGGATTTCTTCGACTATCTTCTGCCGTCTTCGGTGGAAGACTCCCTGCAGGATCAGATCCCCAAGGTGGAGTATGCGCGCCAGCGGTTTCTGCCCAACGGAAAAGTGGCGTTTGACATAGTCCGGGAAGTCAAAGTTACACGCTGTTACTACTGTCATACCAACATAGACGTGGAACAGACCGGGGCGCCCCGCTGGAGAGCCAGCGAGGATGTTCACCTGGCGCGCGGCATCACTTGCGTCCAGTGCCATAGGAATAACCTCGACCATATGATCACTCGGGGCTACGAAGGCGAGCCAGCGGCGGCCGGCGATCCCTTTGCCTCCGCTCTTTCCTGCCGCGGATGTCACATGGGTTCGGAATCCGCCGCGAATCAACCCGGCCGGATGGGCGCACCGTACCCGAAGCACGCCGGAATCCCTCCCATCCATTTTGATAAGTTGACCTGTACCGCCTGCCACTCCGGCCCTTGGCCCGCCGATAACACCCGCCGCATGAAAAGTGGTCTCTCGCACGGTTTGGGCGAGTTCAACGTCAATAAGTCGTCCGAGGTTCTACCGCACATCGAGTACCCGGTGTTCGCTCCGCAGCAGGATGGGAAGCTTGGCCCGCATCGCCTGATCTGGCCCGCTTTCTGGGGCAGGTTGCGGGCCGGGTCGGTCGCACCGCTCAATCCTGACGAGGTTCGGAACACTCTGCGAAAGGGAAAGCTGCTGAAGGATTTGGCGCCCGACGGCAGTTGGCCGCCGGTCGACGCGGAGTGGGTCGCACAGGTGCTGCGGTTATTGGATGAAGACGCGGGTACGGCCGGGCCGGCGGTGTATATTGCGGGCGGCAAACTGCACCGGCGGGATAGCGCCGGCCAGCTGGCGGCCGAAGGCCATCCGCAAGCACAACCCTATTTGTGGCCGTTGGCGCATGATGTGCGCCCTGCTTCGCAGTCTTTGGGTGTGCGCGGTTGCCAGGACTGCCACTCCGCCGGCGCGCCCTTTTTCCAAGGTAATGTGGCCGTCGATTCGCCGCTCGCGATGGACCGCGCCGTCCCATGGAAGATGTACCGGTTTGAGAAGAACCTGGACATCACTTACAACACGCGCCTCGCCGGGTTGTGGGTTTTTCGCTCCTGGTTGAAGACCGGGGGAATGCTGGCGGCCGTCCTGCTGCTTGTGCTTCTGTCCGCCTATATGTTGCCGGCGCTCGAACGCCTATCCGCCGGCGCGGCTGGTAACTGGCGCGCGCCGCTGGCCGATGAGGCGCCGCCGCCCGCATCCGGGTTCTTCCGCTGGTCGCGCATTGTCGTCAACGTCGCCGGTTTGGCGTGCTTCGCCGCCATCGCGGTCACCGGCTTCTACTCGTGGTTCGTGGAGAGCGCGCCCATGACCGGTTACCGGCTGATGGCGCATGTCGCCGCGGCACCCGTCTTTCTGGTCGCGGCGCTTGCGGTAGCGCTGTTCTGGGCGCATCGCAGCCGGTTCAACGCCGGTTCCGGGCAGGCGCGCGTCGTGCTGCTGCGCAAGTTTTTCTTTTGGACCGCAGCCGCGGTGTTAGTGCCCACGGTGGCCTCCATCCTGTTTGCCATGTATCCCGTGGCCGGCCCCGATCAGCAGCGGTATCTTTTCCTGATGCACCGCTGGTGCGCGCTGGGGTTTGCGGCCGCGGCGTTACTCTTCGGTCTTTGCGCACTGGCGGCCTCGACAAAGGAAGACGCGCCATGATGAACTTTCGAACCGGAGCCGTGTTCCTCGGCTTGGTCGTCTTCGCCGCTCGGTTTCCCTTTTCTCTGGTCGCCGTGCGCGGCGATGAAGCGGTGAAAGTTCAGAAGTTTGGAATCTTTCTGAAGCAAGGCCGTTATGAATGCTGCAATCAGAATCCTCGCGGCCCGGCTCTTTATTACTTACGCCTCATCTCCAGCTACCCGGGGCTTCGGTATGTTGATGCTATTTCAGTTAAACAAGGAGAGCACTATCATGACTCAGACTCGTTTTTCGCTGGCGGTATTAATTGGCATTACGCTGTCAGCCACAATACTGTTGTCTCAAACGGCAGACGCGCCCAAGTCCGAGGAGTATTTGCTCCTCGGAAGCCCCAACCGGGGCGCGGGTGAGCCGATTATTTTCGTGAATCCAAAAGACGCAAACAACATGATTGTTGTCGCCATGGCCACCCTGAACCGGTTGCCCGATGGGGAAGTGCCCATCATGCCACGCGGCACCCCGGCTGCAGGAGAATTGCGTGTCCGGGAACTTTCCACGCCTGATGGTTCCCGAACCGACATTGCGGTGACGCGCGACGGCGGCAAGACCTGGGAGTTCAGCGAGGACCATTTTCGTCAGGCGTTCAACAAGAACCGTTGCAGCGACTCCTTTGACGGAGCAGGACCGGATGGAACGCTCTACATGGGCTGCCTGGCCTACTTGAATCGCGGGAGTGCCGATTTCGACC
>OCTA010003359.1_pt1 | contig 14200 bp, 14 predicted proteins | sample 1538991 | NCBI WGS metagenome assembly OCTA01 (sample SAMEA3539302, study PRJEB22396) | soil metagenome | biome: tundra; feature: field; material: soil | place: USA | collected 2010-05 | depth 0.15 m
GGCGCACAATTGGAGTGGAGAGGAAGAGCGGTTAAGCCACCAGGAACCCCGGTTCCGCTGCGCTGCGCCGGGTGCCCCATCCTTGAATCGCCTTTTGATTCAAGGGTGGGAAACCACGAACCTAGACCCATCCGGGTGCAGGTGCCCCATCCTTGCCACTCGGCTCACGCATGGCTTATGGCGGCTTTGGCGGCAAAGCAGAGGTCGTCGAAGATGCGGGCCTCGAAGACGCTCCTGGCGCCAGCTGCGGCTGTAATCGTGTTCAACTTACGCGAGAGTCCGCGATAGGTCCGCATCATCTCGGGAACAGTGGGCCGCGCCGCCCTGGTGCGAACGAATGCGTTGCAGATTTCCCGCATGACGCCTTCCACCGTGCCGTCATGGATGTTCGGATCGCTGCCGTCCAAATCGCTCAAAGACTTCTGAACTCTGCGCGCCCTGGCTTCAAAAACAAACCAACTGTGCTGGCCAGGGTTGAGTTTGGCCCAGGTCACGGTCAGGCCCAACTCAAACGGCATATTAAAGCGTGGGGTGCGCGGTGGATTTCGATCCAACTGAACGCGGGAGAGATCGTGAATGGAGTATCGGCAGCTCTGTATGAGCGCCAAGATGCGATCAAGTCTGCGCTCGCCTCCGGGGATTCCGAGGGTGGCGCGCGGTTCAAGACCAAGCTGAGTCAATCCGACGATGTACGCAAGATAAAGGCTGCGAAAGCCTTCGTCGTAAGGGATATTCACGAATACGGCGTTTGGCTTAACTGGCGGCGGCACGCTTGCTCTTCTTGCTCAGCGCAGAAACCTTCGTGGCAGTTCGCAGTGTAGACAGCTTCCCGTCACCATTTCGGTCGCGCCAACGTCCATCAGCGGAAGGCGATGTATCCCGATGGAGCACTGAGAATCGGCCAGTCGCACTGCTCCTGACAATTGCAATGAGGCGCTGCTGGCGCGCCTTGCTCATCTTCAAGCTCTTTCCCACCTCGTCAAGGGTGGGGATCGGAGTCGTGATGTATACGGAGCGGCCCATACAAATATCTTAGACCAGATCGCCCCCGCTCGTTGCGGAAAATAACCCTCCGCCGGCGCACAATTGGAGTGGAGAGGAAGAGCGGTTAAGCCACCAGGAACCCCGGTTCCGCTGCGCTGCGCTCCGCTCAGGATGACAGCATTTTTAGGGGGAACCCAGGATGACAGCAGTTTTGGGGATGGCGGCGTGTGTTTTGGGTACGCAACGCGGGTACAATGACGGGATGAAGGAAACGGCGGAGGGTGTGGCGCGGGCGTTTGTGCGGGCGATCAACCGGCATGATGTCGAGGCTATGGGGGCGTTGATGACGCCGGAGCACCGGTCTGTCGATTCGCTGGGGAAGGTTGTTGAGGGACGGGAGAATGTGCAGGCGGTGTGGGTTGGGTACCTGCACATGATTCCCGATTACCAGATTGCCGTGGAGGAGAGGATCTGCGGTGGGCCAGTGGTGGTGATGCTGGGGGTGGCAAAGGGGACGTACACGACCGATGGTTGGTTGAGGGCGGAAAACGGGTGGGAGATGCCCGCGGCGTTCCGAGCGTTGATCAAGGACGGCAAGGTGGAGGAGTGGCGGGTGTATGCGGATAATGAGCCGATGAGGGAGCGGGTGAGGAAGAGCAAGTAAGACTGTAAAAGGCAATAAAGAGCAGTAGTGATAGGTATCCCACCTTAGCCGCAAAGTGCGCGCCGAAGATGGGGCACCCGACTACCCCTCCCAGTCAAGCTAGGGAAAGAGTGAAAGAACCTTGCTGATGGTCGAGATGACAGTTGCGGCGGTTGCGATGTTTTTAGTGATGGTCGTTATTTGAGTCTGGATGGTCTTGAGGGCGTCGTTGACCGCATTGATTTTAGGTTGGAGCTGGATAAACAGGTTGGTATTGCTGGCAAGGCCCTGCTCGTCGAGTTGCGTGAGGATGTCACCGATGGCCTCCTGGGCTCCGTGGATGAGATCTTTGCTATTGATGTCGGAGGCTTCCCAATAGGCTCTTCCGAGGGCGTCAAAGACGGCCTTGTAGGAGGCGGCGGTGTCAGGATTCTGCAAGATGGGTGAGGTGTTGGTGCTCATGCGCTTTCTCCAGTCAATGGGGTCATTCGAGAGCATATTGAGGGCGCTCAGGCGCTAATTAGTGGGCAGCGATTTGTAAAAGCTATTGAGGTCCTTGCCGGCTGCCGCAAGCTCGGCGATCTTCTGCTGAATCGACTCGGGGTTGTTTCCCTGAGCGGCGGCGGCAAGCGCCTGATGGGTCATGGCGAGGGTGTGGAGAGCCGTCTGGAGTTTGGCGAGCAGGTCGTCATTGGCCTTCTGCTGGTTGGCGAGATCGATGAGGGTGCGAATCTCTTCGCGGTGCTCATAGGGGCTGACAGCCGTTCCCTCATGGCGGATGGACTGGTCCAGTTGAGTGACCAGGGTCTGATAGTCGACATCCGCCTGGCGGCGAAGGATAACGATGTCGCTATTGAGCAACTCGCAGAGGAATTGGACGTTGGGGTTCATGTCCTGGGTGACCTTGGGAAGGGAGCCTTTGACTTTTCGGGCGATAAGGTAGTCGGCCAAAACGAGGACTGCGGTGCTGACAGCGTTGGCGTTGGCGGCGCTCATGACGGGAACATTGGGAATGGCTGTGCTGAGATCGGTGGCGGCTGTCTGGTTGAGAGTTTTGAGGTTGGCGCCGACGGCAGCGGCGGCAGTGTTGAGGCCTTCGGGGGACTTGCTGGAAGTGAGGTCGACGAGGGAGTCGGCGTAGGCCTTCAGTCCGTCAAGAACCTTGATCCGGGCATCCAACTGCGCGGGGGTGAGCAGAGGCGCCAAATCCTTATAGGGGCTCCAGGTGGGATCCTTGTCGTAGGCATACACGCTGGCGGCGGCCTGTTCCTCGAGGCGAAGCCGCATGGCGGCACGGTAGGCATCCTCGGAGCTGTTGATGACCACGCCAGTGGCCGTTGAGAAGGCGGTAGCATGCTTTGCCAGTGGCGAGAGTGAGCATCCGGTGGCGAGGCTGCTGAAAGCCAGTGCGATTGCCGCTATGAGCACGCACGCGGATAAACGGACCCTCGGCCCTACCAAGCAGGACGCGCCGATGAGAGGTGGGGATACCTTGCATCGCATGAGTCCATGGGACACCCGTATCCGCCGGTTGTCAACCTAAAAACTTCTCGCTCGGCATGAAATTTCATTGCATATGCGCACGAGCTATCCGTGATGGTATTCTCACGGCAAACGGATGTAACGAAGGGAGGATCGCGATGTCAAAACGGATCGTCTATTGCGCGGATGGGACGTGGCAATCTCCGGTGAACGGCACCAATGTTTACCGGCTTTATAAGGCGTTGACCGTGACCTCGGACCAGGTGACGTTTTACGACGATGGAGTAGGCGCCGATGCGACGGGGCTGAACCGCATCCTCGAGGGGGCCTTCGGTCAGGGGATTCTCCAGAAGATACAGGACGGCTACACGAAGATAGCCCATGTGTATGAACCGGGCGACGAGATATTCCTGTTTGGGTTTAGCCGGGGGGCGTATACGGCTCGGAGCTTGGCGGGGATGATTGCAGACTGTGGCCTGCCGACGGGAGCTTTCAGCGACGACTGCGTTACGCAGGCGTTCGCAGCCTACCGCGATCCGGTGAACCGGGCTTCGATCCTTGCCGGGTTGACGGCATGCGGGCTGGGAGCGGCGACGATCCAGATGGTGGGAGTGTGGGACACGGTGGGTTCTCTGGGAATCCCCGCGATCTTCGGAACTGTGGACGAGAAGGCGTATGGGTTTCTCGATACAGGTCTGCATCCGGACATCAAGAACGCCTACCACTGCCTGGCAGTGGACGAAAAGCGGGCGCAGTTTCCGGCTACGCTGTGGACCTCGTCCCCGGCAGCGGGCCAGACGATCGAGCAGGCATGGTTTTCAGGTTGCCATGGCGACGTGGGCGGAGGAACGGCGCAGGGTGGAGGAGTGGATGCAGGGACTCGGCTGTGCGACATTACGCTTGGATGGATGGTGGCCAAAGCGCAGGGTCTCGGATTGACGATGGATCCTACAGTCGCCGCGCAGTATGGAACATTGCCCGCAAAGTTTGCTCTGGATGCGATTCGGGAGACATGGACTCCGGCGGATGGTCAGCCGCATCTGCGGCCGGTTGCTGCGAATGCAGAGGTCTCCAACAGCGTGGCCGTGCGTGTGCAGTACGCCCTTACTTACACGCCCGGAAACCTGACCCTGGACAATGGAGTGCTGGGGGATGGATATTCGATGGTGACAGTGGTCGACGAGAGCGCTTTCTAGACCAATTGTCCAGCTCCTAAAGCCCCGTTGAAGGCGCGCATGTGGATGAGCGTTCCTGTGGCTCCGGCGCCAACCCGTGGGAGTCAAGAGGGGACGCTTTTGCGCCAGGGTTGAAACCGTGGCCTACCAGCCGCGACTGACCGGATTCCCCAAAACGCAGGTTCTTCGGCTCCGCTGCGCTGCTCTCAGGATGACGAGTCGTGGAGAGGCTGGTAGCGCCCCGGTGGCGGCGTGCTGGTGGGCAACCTGGTGGCCGGATCTCGCGTGTGCCGGGCCCTGCGGGTTGAGTGAAGAGGTACGGTCAACCGGATTGGGGGTCGCGCAAGAGGGGGGGGATTTTGTATCCTAAGGGGGATGGCACCGCTTGTTGGCGGCTAATCCAACGCAAGGAGACTTTCATGACAGAGAAAGTGAAGTTGACGAAGGCAACCGCGAAGCCACGCAAGACCACAGCCAAGACAAAGACAGTCGCTGAAGCAGCCAAGGCGACGCCACCGTCTCCCGAGGAGATCAAGCAGCTCGCTGAGAAGTACTGGGCGGGGCGCGGTTTCAAGGATGGAAACGCGGAGCAGGATTGGCTCAAGGCGGAGCACGAACTGCGGAAGAAGACTTCCTAAGCGAGGACAATTGAGCCTGAATCATTGTGTTGAACACTGCAAGGGTTAAAACCCCGATTGGTTAGCTGCGCCCTTTCAACACACTTCCGATTGAGATTTGTGGTTTCCCACCTTTCGACAGAAAAAAGCCGCAAGGATGGGGCACCCAGCGTTTGCGGCTGGGAAAGCCAGACGCAAAGAGGCGGTCCATCTTCCCACAAGGAATGGACCGCCTCTTTGCATTCCGGAGTTTGTTGCATCGCACGCCGGAAATATTTTTGTTCGGGTGAAATTCCCGAGAAGCTTCCTCGGGGGCTAAAGCCCAGGAATCTTGAGGGGACCGGTGTGGCGCGGCTGAAGCCGCGCCCTTTCAAAGCATCGCGATAAGAGCATTTCTCCGACCCATTTAGAGCGGAACCAGAGTAAGCGTGCCCTTGCAGAGAGTCTTCTGGGTGGTTTTTTCTTAAGGAAAAAGCCACTTGGCGGACGTGCTTTCGGGGTACATCTACTCTGGTTCCGCTGTAAGCCGCCGGTTGCTACAACGTTCGCTTGAAGAGGGGCGTGGCGATGAGTAACGTGCCCATGCCGAAGACGAAGAGGAAGAGAAGGTCGTATTGGATGGCTACGAAGCCGCCGTCTTTTAACAGAATGGCTTTGAAGCCGTGGACGCAGTAGGTGAAGGGGTCAATGATGGCAATGGCGCGGAGCCAGGGTGGAAATGCGTTGATGGGATACATGGCGCCGGAGGGGTAAAACAAGAGCAGGTTGAGAACGCCGAACATGGCGCGGGGGACGAGAGGGTCGTCGACACGGACCATCATGAGGAACATCATGCCGTTGAAGGCAATGGCGGTGACGATGATGAGGGCGAGAAGTTCGAGGTCGGCCTGGGGATGGAAGATGATGCCGAGTCCGGCCATGAGGGAGCCTATCACTGTAAGGCAGATGCCGGAGAGTACGGCCTTGATGGCGCCGGCCATGTTGAGGCCCATGACCAGCTCGAGGCGCGTGATGGGGGTGACGAGATAGCCCTCGTGGACGCCGCGGGCTTTGTCGTCGATGTAGAGCATGCCTCCGCCGATCATGACGGAGATATACATGGCCAGCGCGCAACAGGCGGGGAGCAGGAACTTCATGTAGTTGACGTAGGGATAAAGCTCGACGATCTCAAGGGCAATGGAGTTAGCAAGGCGGGGCTGGATGACCGGGGTGGTGAGCGCGGCGACCAGCGATTGCATTTCGCCCTCGAGGCTGCCCGAGGTGAACAGGTCGGAGTTATCGACGACGAGGCCGATGCGGGGGGCGTCCTGCGCGTAGACGCGGCGCGAGTATTGCACTGGGATGATAACTGCGGCGTCGATCTTGCCGGTGCGGACGTCTTCACGGGCCTTGTTCTCGTCGGTGTACTCGACGGTGGTGAAGGTCTTGATGTTTACGGCGATGGAGTCAAAGCCTTCGCGAATTTTGACGGCCTGGGGGCCGTGATCGTAGTCGACGACGGCGACGTGCGCGCCGGTGATTTTTCCACCGAAGGCATTGCCCATGATGAGCAACTGCAAGATCGGCATCATGAGGGACATGATCATGAGGGTGGGGGAGCGGAAGAACTTGCGCATCTCGCGCTCGACAATGGCAAACATTCTGTTCATGGCTGGGCTCCCGGACGGGGCGGCATGGAGAAGACTGGCGGTTTGACTTGCTCATCGCGGAGCTGGCGGCCCGTGTAATGGACGAAGACATCGTCGAGGGTGGTGTTCTGTACGCTGAGAGAGGTTAGAGTCTCACCGAGGGAGGCGGCTAACTCGACTAACTGCATGGTGGTTTTGGAACCGGAGGAAGTTAGTACCCGATAGTAGCCGGCAGACTCGGCCTGAACGCTGGTGACGCCTTCGAGCTTTTCAAGGCGGCCCTGCCACTCGGCGGTTTCGCGGTCAAAGTGGACCTCGACGACGTTGGCGCCGGGGACGCTGTGCTTTAGCTCGATGGGCGTACCGAGGGCGACGAGAGTACCGTGATCGACAATGGCGATGCGGTCGCAGAGCTTGTCTGCTTCTTCCATGTAATGGGTGGTGAGAAGCATGGTAAGGTGCCGGGTTTCCCTGAGGTGGTTGAGCATCTCCCAAACGGCGATGCGGGAGACGGGATCGAGGCCGGTGGTGGGCTCGTCGAGAAAGAAGATGTGGGGATTGTGGACCAGGCCGCGGGCGATTTCAACGCGGCGGCGCATTCCGCCGGAGAGGGTCTTAACTTGCGCGCCGCGCCACTTGACGAGGTCGACGGCTTCTAGGACTTCAGCGATGTTTTTTTCGCGCTCGGCTTTGGGGACGCTGTAGAGCTTGGCGTAGATGCTGAGGTTCTCTTCAACGGTGAGGTCGGGGTCGCTGGTGAGGGCCTGGGGAATAACTCCGATCATGCGGCGGACGGCGTCAGGGTCTTTGGCCACGTCATAGCCGGCTACCATTGCACGACCACTGGTGATGGGGACGAGCGTGGTCATCATGCGGATGAGGGTGCTTTTGCCTGCGCCGTTGGGGCCGAGGAGGCCGAATATCTCGCCGTCGGCGACGGAGAAGGTAACGCCTTTGACGGCTTCGAAGGCGCCGTAGCGCTTGACGATGTTTTCAACGGCTATGGCGGCGGGTGGGGACGCATTAGGCTGGGTTGGGCCGGACTTGATTGGGCCCGTCATTGTTTCACCAACTTGCTCTTTGGGACGTAGACTTCGGCGGTCATGCCGGGGACAAAGCGCTCGCCGGGATTGTCGATGAGGAGCTTCAATTGGATGGTCTTGATGTCGCGCTTGCGGCTGCTCACGTCGCGCTGGGTGGCGAAGTCGGCCTCAGCGGCTTTGACGATGATTTTGCCCTGGAGGATAGCGCCCGAGGGCATGACGACGCGGAGCGAGTCGCCGAGTTGGACTGTGTCAGCCTGGGTCTCAGGAAGGGGCGCGTAGATCCAGGTCTGGGTGAGGTCCATGATGGTGACGATGGGCGCGCCGGCGGCGACGACCTCTCCCTGGCGGGTGGCGCGGACGTTGACTTTGCCGCTGACCGGGGCGAATACCTGGGAGTAGCCGACCTCGACTTTGGCCTGATCCGCAAGGGCACGGGCGTTCTCAACCTGGCTGCGGGTGGATTGCACGGTGCGGGCTGCGACGGCGGCGAGCAGCTCATGGGCGCGGGCCTGGCGCAGCGAGGCCTCGGCGGCGGAGACGTTTTCCCTGGCGGTATCGACGGCTGCTTTGGCCGCTTGAAGCATGGTGGCGGCGTCGTCCTTGGCCTGGGCGCTCATGATTCCCTGCTGGGCCAGCGCGACGGTACGGCTGGTGTCGGCTTGCTGGTGGTCGTACTGGGCCTGGGCCTGGGCGAGCGAAGCCCTGGCGGCCTTGACGAGAGCCTCGGCGTTGACGGCGGCGCTTCCCACCTCGCCAACTGTCTGGCGCTCGGTTTCGACGGTCTCGCCGAGCTTGAATCTCTGACTTGACGCGGTGGCCTCGGCGGCCGCGCGGGCGGCCTGCAGGTCGTCGCTCTCGATGATGGCGATCAGCTGGCCGGCCTTCACGTCCTGTCCCTCGTCGACAGTGAGGGTTTGGATGCGGCCGGGAATCTTGGCGCTGACCACCACCTCGTTGGCATCGACGGTACCGATCAACTGCAAGTCGCCGGTGGGGCGGACGGTGACGAAGTACCAGATCAGCGATCCCACGGTGAGCAACCCCAGGATCAGGAAAACTCGATTGCGTGCGTTCATCAGTGCCTCGCTTGATGTGTTTTGAATTCGCTCAAATTGATTTCGACGGTTTCGATTCCGCTGATTTTGATCTCTCTTGCCGAGGGCATGGGCGTGGCCGCCAGGACGCGCGCGGCTACCTGGGCACCGTACTCGCGATCAATGAAGAGCGACTGGCCCAGATACTCGATGGCCGCCTTGCGGCGAAACTCCAGCGCAGCCCGCTCGAAGGGATCGGTCTGGCCAATCAGCCGCATCATGGGCGCGGAGAGAAAGTAGAAGACATTGGGCCCGAGCGCGGCGTAGATCACCTGCGAACTTTCGACCGGGATCAACTCGCGCAGGCGAATTCCCTCGACTGCCACGGCAAGAATCTTGTCTCCCAGCGGCCGAAAGAGCTTCTCAACCAGCGGGCTCATGGCGTTCGACTCTCCCTTGCGGAAGCGAATCATCTCCTGCTGCATGAGGTTCTGGAAGACGGGCTGGGAGTAGATGCGGTCAAAGTGGTTGAGCGCAAAGCAAAGCAGCCGCTCACCCGCCGAGCACTGAAGGGCCAGAACCCTCATGCTGGTGGTTGCCATTCGTTCGGCCACTGATTCCAGGGCCGCGGCATAGAGAGCTTCCTTGCCCTGGAAGTAATAGTAGATGAGGGCCTTGTTTACGCCGGCGGCTTCCGCAATCTGCTCGGTGCGGGCGCCTGCCAGTCCGTTCGAGCTGAACTCACGGGTAGCGGCCTCGAGGATGCGGGCGCGGGTGTGGTCGGCGCGTTCGGTCTGGGAGCGGTTTGGAGGGGTGGTGGGCATTTCATTAACTAACTGGTTAGTAAATTAAATCAAAGAGCAAGAATTTACAAGCTGTTTCGAGGAAAAACCGATGAAATTTGACGCTTGCTGGGATTTGTTGCGAACTGGCTGCCCTCGAAATGATCCCGATACTTGGTCAAGATGGATGAGCAGGATGTAGCAAACCATGGTCAGCGCAAGCATATTCGAGGCAAAAACCAAACTCTCTCAGCTAATCAAGCAGGCACAGAGGGGCGAAGGCCACTCGGACTCGGGCGTAAGCGTTAAGACGATATCGCAGGACCGCGACGTGAGGACGCATAGGTCCAGGGGTGAACCGGCGGTGGACTACTTTTACACCGCCACGTCACACCGCTTCCGCGGCGCTCTGTGGTCTATTTTTGCTCCGGCGCGCATACATGATCGAAAACTTCAAGCTGCATGTCTTTCGCGTCGTCGCCGACACCCTTAACTTCAGCAAGGCCGCAGAAGAGCTTCACGTATCTCAACCCGCTGTAACGTCCCAAGTGAGAAGCCTCGAAGAATCGCTTGGCATCGCGCTCTTTGATCGCGTAGGACGCAACGCAACACTCACTCCGGCAGGGAAGACGCTCCTCCCGTATCTACGCCGCTCCGATTCACGCACTACCGCTCGCCTCTGTTCAGCCAACAACTCCTGCGCGCCGATACTTCTGCGGACCTGCCCCGTCTCCCGATCGACAACCTGCATGCTCGTCACGCCGGTGGTCGCCATCTCATCCGCCTTGACGGTTTATTCTTGTGAAGCACGTCGTGCCGCATTCCCCTGCGCATGTTCTGATACAGGAGAACCTCGATGACCGCTGAGTTGATCCACCGCCTGCACTTTGCCTTCACCATCACCTTTCACTATCTGTTTCCCCAGCTCACCATGGGCCTTGGGCTGCTGATCGTGGTGCTCAAGTCGGTGGCGCTCAAAACCGGCAGCGAGCAGTGGGACCGCGCCGCACGCTTTTGGGGTCGCATCTTCGCCATCAACTTCGTCTTCGGCGTGGTCACCGGCATTCCCATGGAGTTCGAATTCGGCACTAACTGGGCGCGCTTCTCCCGGCTCTCAGGCGGCGTCATCGGTCAGCCGCTCGCCATGGAAGGCGTCTTCAGCTTTTTTCTGGAGTCAGCCTTTCTGGGCCTGTTTCTTTATGGTGAAAAGCGAATATCCAAGCTGATGCATTGGTTCTCGGCTGTCATGGTTTTTATCGGTTCGTGGATCTCAGGCTTCTTCATCATCGTCACCGACGCCTGGATGCAGCATCCGGTGGCCTATGATCGCCTGCCCAACGGTCAGTTCGAGGTGCTCAGCTTCTGGCAACTGTTGATGAATCCCTGGGGCCTGCTGCAGTACGCGCACAATATGACCGGCGCGGTCATTACCGGCTCCTTCGTAATGGCCGCCACCGGGGCCTTTTACTTGCTTGAGAAGCAGCACGAGGATTACGCCCGGATATTTCTGAGGGTGGGCGTGATTGCCGGACTCGTCTCCTCGATCCTCATCATCTTTCCCACAGGAGACCTGCACGGCAAGTACGTTGCGCACAACCAGCCAGCCGCGATGGCCGGGATGGAGGGGCTTTTCAAGACCGAGAACGGCGCGGGCATGGTGCTCATCGGCCAGCCCAACGAGGAGACCGGCCAGATCGACAACCCCATCGTGGTCAATGACGCGCTGAGCTTCCTCATCTATGGAACCACCAAAGCCGAGGTCAAGGGCCTCGACCAGATTCCGCACGACCAGTGGCCTACAGCCCTGCCGCTGCTCTATTACGCCTATCACATCATGGCCGGCCTCGGAACCTGGTTCGTGCTGCTGATGATCGTGGCCGCTCTTCTGCTCTGGCGCAGGCGGCTCTATACCGCGCACTGGGTTCTGTGGGCGCTCCTGCTCAGCTTTCCGCTCCCCTACATCGCCAACACTGCCGGCTGGATGACTGCCGAGCTAGGCCGCCAACCCTGGCTCATCTATGGCCTGATGCGCACCAGCGAAGGCTACTCGAACACCGTCTCAGCCAGCAACGGTCTCTTCACCCTGCTGGGCTTCATGGGACTCTATACGCTGCTGGGTCTCCTGTTCACCGTCCTCATCTACCGCGAGATCAGCAACGGACCCGAGGCCATCCCCGCCGATGCGGGTCACGCTGATTGAGGGGTCTGCGGGCAGTTCAGCAAATGCTGGGTGCCCTATCCTTTCCGCGTCTTTTTGCGGAAAGGGTGGGAGTCCACAAAACTTGACTATCGTCCGTTCATCAGGAGTTTCATCATGATGGGTTTTATCTGGTTCTGGTTGGTTGCCGTGATGATCGTCGGCTACGTGGTGCTCGATGGCTTCGATCTCGGCGTAGGTGTCTTGCATCTGTTCCTGGTCCGCACTGAAGCGGAGCGCCGCGCCACACTTGCCAGCATCGGCCCTGTTTGGGACGGTAACGAGGTTTGGCTGTTGGCTGGCGGCGGCACACTCTACTTCGCGTTTCCGCTGCTCTACGCCTCGGCCTTCAGCGGATTCTATCTGCCGCTGATGATCGTGCTCTGGCTGCTCATCTTGCGCGGCATAAGCCTTGAGCTGCGAAACCACATCGAAGTTGGCGTTTGGCGCGCCCTGCTGGACGGGATCTTCGGCCTTTCAAGCGCTCTGCTCACCATCTTCTTCGGCGCCGCTTTGGCTAACGTCCTGCGCGGCGTTCCCCTCCAGGCCGACGGCTACTTCTTTCTACCTTTGTGGACTAACTGGCAACCCGGTCTCCACCCCGGTATTCTCGACTGGTACACCGTGATCGGCGGCCTCGTGGCACTGGTGGCGCTCACGCTGCATGGCGCTCTCTGGCTCACCATCAAGACCTCGGGCGACCTGGCCCAGCGCGCCCGCCGCATCGTCACCCCACTCTGGCTTGCGCTGGCGGCCCTCACCGTCGTCAGCCTCGCCGCCACCATCATCGTCCGCCCCGCCAGCCTGAACAACTACTTCAATTACCCATTCACCTTCGTCGTTCCCGTCGGAGTCATCGCTTCCATGGCCGGCATCTGGCTCCTCAACCGGTCGCTGCGGCGACCCCAGCCGGTGAAAGCGTTCCTCTCTTCGTGCCTCTATCTGTTCTTCATGTTGGCCGGGGCGTGCTGGGGCCTGTATCCCACGCTGCTGCCCGCCACCACCGGCGCGGACCGCGATATTACCCTCGCCCGCGCCATCTCCGGTCCGCACACGCTCGCCGTAGGCCTGGTCTGGTGGGGCTTCGGCATGACCATGGCCATCGGCTACGTCGTCTTTGTGTACGGCAAGTTTCGCGGCAAGGTGGATCTGCACACGGGCGGGCACTGACGGTTTGGAAGAACTCGCTTGAGTGATAGGACGGGACGGGTGTCCTCGCATCAACGTGGCAGAATCAACGCGAGCTGTATTGATTTGACATCGACGGATTGAAGCCTCCACAAGCTGTCGCGCTGCTCTCAAAAACCGGATTGCGGCCCTATAGCTTTCAATTGGGTTCCCTCCGTATTCTTGCCGCTGGCAAGGTAGTCTTCGAAGCCCTTGAACCGGCGCGAGCCCCGCACCCAGATGTCGCCGGGACACAGCGCATTCTTCAATTCCGACAGAGCGCACAGCTCGCAGTAATGCCGGTCGCTGCCGGTGCCCGTCATCACCATTTTCTCCCAACGTTTCTTGATGAATCCGGTGGGTGCGTCGGCGGGTACGCAGTCTGTTCAGGCTTCGAAATAGCGCGCATGGTCGAGATCGGCAATCAGCCCCGTCTGTGTCGGGCGCCAGCCCAGCCGTTCCTGCGTCAGCGCGCTCGAAGCCGGCGCGTCGGCACCCACGAACACCCCGAGCCAGCCAAAGTGCTCGCCTGCCTCGTCAGAAGACTTGGCGACGACCGGCACATGCAGGCCCCGGCCGATTGCCTCAGCGATCTCTCGAAGCGGCACGCCCTCTTCGGCGACCGCGTTATAACGGGCTCCAGCAGATCCCTTCTCAAGCGCCAGTCTATAGAGGTGGGCAGCATCGAGCCGGTGCACCGCGGGCCAGCGGTTGAGCCCGTCGCCGACAAACGCCGAGACACCCTTCTCGCGGGCCACGGCGATCAGGTAGGTGATGAGGCCTTGCTTGACTGGGTCGTGGACCTGCGGAAGACGCATCACCGAAACGTGCACGCCCTGCGCCTCCACTGAAGCTGCTGCCTCTTCCGAAGCTATGCGGGGAATCGGGGAGTTGGGCGCATCTTCCTCGGTTGTGAGGCGGCCCGGCGTGAAGGCGACCCCGGTCCCGGAGGTGACGATCAAGGGGCGGTCAGAGCCAGCGAGCGCGGAGCCGAGGGCCCCGATAGCATGCCTGTCTGCCTCACAGTTCGCCGCCCACTTCGAGAAGTCGTGGTTGAAAGCGGTGTGAATCACGCCATCCGAGGCGGCGACTCCACTCCGCAAGCTGTCCAGATCCTCAAGATCACCCCGATGAACCTTGGCGCCAGCGGCGATAAGCGACTTGGCGCCCGCATCGGAGCGCGCCAGTCCGAGCACCTGATGGCCCGCGTTAATTAGTTCCTGAACGATGGCAGAACCGATAAAACCTGTAGCACCGGTGACGAATACACGCATGTTGACCTCTCCTTTACTTCATTTCATGACTGGAACTCATGACCGGAGCCCCATTTGCGGCTCCGTGATTCTCAAGATAAGGGATTGAGAAAATACAGTCTATGCTGTAGAGTCCGTATTATCTTCGCAATCGTCCTGACCAGGCGAAACAGGATGGCCTATGGATCCACT
>OCTA010003360.1_pt1 | contig 14200 bp, 6 predicted proteins | sample 1538991 | NCBI WGS metagenome assembly OCTA01 (sample SAMEA3539302, study PRJEB22396) | soil metagenome | biome: tundra; feature: field; material: soil | place: USA | collected 2010-05 | depth 0.15 m
TCTGCGTTGATGTAGTCGAAGCCAAAGCCCGCCGGCACGTCCGGAGACTTGTCTGCGAAGATGGCGGTGAGATTTGAATCTTCGCCATAGAAGTAGATCAGGTCCGCGCCGAAATGTCCCTGCTGCAGAAGATAGCTGGTACGCGCGAGATAGTTGACCCAGGTTCCGGCCTCTTCAGCCCATGTCTCATTCCGATTGAACCACTGACCGAAGGGTCCAAGCGTCAGCCCGGGAGCCTTGTTGATCAGCGGTTGGTGTGCCGACTCGTGAATTACAAAGCGGTTGATGCCGTTGAGAAACTCCTGATCGGCAGTTGGCTTCAGCGTTGATGGCGACCAAGCCCAGGGCGCGGCGGCTGCGGTCATTGATTCGGCCGCGACCAGATTCTGCCCGTAGATATGCGCCACCGACGCCGACTCGCGATCATCTGCGTTGTAACCGAACTGTTCATTGTTGACCCCGGGCACCTGCGTCCACATGGCGCTCATGGGAACCTCGTTGAACTTCTTCACTTCCATGCCGTCGGCAACAAAGGCGCGCCCGCTCTCATGCGACTCCCCGTAGTGGCCCATTCCACGTTCATGCAGGGTCTCCTCCAACTGGCCGTAGTGCTCATCGGCAATCAGATCACCGATCGTCTTGCGGAAGTCCCACAGGAATTTGTCGCTGGCTTCCGCACTCTCCACAACCTGCCCTGCGAGCACCGGCATCCAGGGCACAGGGCTGTAACCGCGACGCTTGGTGAACTGGGCGATCATGTTGTCAGTCCAATTCTGCGATCCGGCTTCCCAGCTATCGTTGATCACATAACGAATGCCCTTCTTCCCCATGAAGTCCGGGCCAACAGTTTCCTTGTAACTGTCGAGGTAAGTGTCGAAGTATTTCTTCACGAACCGTCTGTCGAGCTTGTCTACTTCAAGGCCGGTTGCCTCTGCAGTGGCAGGATGATTTGTGATGCCCAACAGGGAGTATCCAAACCGAAGCACGACCCAATTGCCGGGCGGAGGTGTCCAGTCGAGAGTACCGTCAGGATGCATCTTCGAGGTCAGATCCATGACGTCGGACTTGGCAATGGCATCATCTGGCGAAACAGCTGGAGTTGCAAAGCCATACAGATCGGGTTCTGGCGTAAAGGCCGCCTTCTCTTCAAAGCGGTTCACGCGGGCCCCGGGGTGCAGCGCCAATTCGGCAACTTCATAGTCAGTTGGAGGTGCGCCGACTTTGATCCCGAATGAAGCCGGATCAAGTCCAGAGGCCCACGGAGGAAGAGGCGGTGGTGGCGTCCGCTTGAAAGTAATGCGGAAGTATTTGGCCGTCACTGCAGGGAAGGAAATGGTGTGCTCTGGAGCGCTGCCGCCTGAGAGTTTGGCAACCAGCCGGAAATTCTGTCCGTCGTCGCTCGCCTCAAGCGCCTTTTCCGGAGCGGAAATACCGGCCACCATCGCGGTAATGAAATCCGGGTCTTTCGTGACAAACGTGATGGCGCGAATCGCTTGCGGTTCGGCAAACTCGTATTGAATCCACGAACTCTCGCCGGCCGCCGGAATAGGAATCTTGGTGGTTTTCTCCAGGTCCCCATCGCTCAACATCGCAGCATCCGGCGCACCGCCGCTGGAAGTCATCTTCGGGTGCAGTGACTCGAGAGACAAGTCCGTTGCAGGCAACTTATAGGCAACGACAACCGAATCGGCGTAGTATTCCGGCGCCTTCGCGGCTCCCTCCGGAGCGCCCAACGAGTCGCGGATGCCGATGTTTTGGAAAGCACCGGTGTTTGAAGGTGGATGCGGGAGAGCTCCAGTGAACGGCTTTCCGCCCTCGACATAGGTCGTACTCCACACATACTTTTTCATGCCTTCTGAAGGAGGCACCCACGGACCGCCAGACTCGCTCCATCCCGGCGAACCGGCGATGGCCTCTTCAAGCCCCAACTGATCTGCAAGCGTGGTAGCATACTTGAATGCGTCCTTCCAATCAGGGGTCATGTAGGCCAGGCGCTTATCCACCACTTGGGGTGTCTGCAAGGCAGCGTCGAAGTTCTGGAACCCTCCCAGGCCAACCCTGTGCATCCATTCCAGGTCCAGCTTGATGCCTTCTTTTGAGATGTTGCCGTTCATCCAGTGCCACCACACGCGTGGACGAGCACTCTCTGGCGGGTTCTCAAAGCCCTTCTTGAGCGGGTCAGGGGTGCTTTGCGTCCAACTGACTCCGAGACCAATCACCAGAATGACGCTTGCCGTTATCAACTTCATTGCAGGGAGTTTCATTGCTTCTCCTTCGTAATCAAAACCTTTTTGTTGGTTTTCAAGGGCTCAGACCTCCTTGGTCAAGCTGATCCGGAGCCAGGCCGGAAGCCCTCCCAGGCTTATGCGGTCAATTGCATAAGTGTGAGCAAAGCGGGTTTGCTCGATGATCCCGGCAACTTCATCCGAATCATAGGCCATCCGCAGTTGCTTCTTGAGAAAATACGGCGCGAGCATTCGCCGGACCAGGCTCTCACCCTTGAGGTTAGTCCTGATCGCATTGCGGACCTCTCGCCTGTCGCAGTTACTGTAGGTTTCAAATAGGTAAGCCGATCGGTGCGGCTTCAGAATGCGGAAAACTTCGTCCAGACATTCTTTGGCAAAGTCCCATAGATAGAAGCTACCCGTGCAGGTCACGATATCGAAGAAACTATCTTCGTAGCCGGTGTGCTGAATGCAGCCCTGCCGGACATCGGCGCCAAGCCCAGCCAGTTGTCGCTGCGCCAGCTCAACCATGGATTTTGAGATGTCCAGACCGAACAGCTCAAGGGTCGGATTCAGCTGATAAAGCTCAAACAGCAGCCGGCCCGGTCCAGTGCCAACATCCAGAATCCGGCCGCGCTCGATTTTGGATGCAAGGTAGGCTGCGATCTCCTGGTGCTGGCATTGGATCGCCCGCGCTCGCGTGAGGTTTCTGTAAAGTCTGGCTGCAAAACCTGGAAGGTTGAGAAAGCTGTCTTGTCCCCTGCTGGCCACTGTATTGCGCCCGGGTTGAAAGCACCTGCTCAGGATGTCCATTTTGCCTCTAGGTCACTGACTTCGATCTGCCGCAACAACCCAACAATCATCACGCCGCGAGCCGCTTTTGCCAAGGCTCTGCATCACTCGCGTCAGGCGGAATCAGCTCTCGCGAGGCCTGGCTTTCTCAGAAAGTATGTGGGAGTACAGCTCCAGGCGTGACAGAAGCTGTTGATGTGCACGTCATCGTAAGGCGACGCCTTTGAGTTGGCCGGATCGTACACTTCCCAAAACGTATCTGCCCCCCGCTGGACCATCCCACCCCAGTAGGAAGCGATCAGCTCGTCTGCTTCCTTTTGCAGACCGCAACTGACCATTGCTTCGACGACGTAATGATACAAATATGGCGTCGACGGGCGAACAATCTTCGCGGCCTTTGCTGCACTTCGCAAGACATTGGCTGACTCCGCCCGGGGGAGGACGTTGGCGAGAGTCAGCCAGGCCTGGCTTGCCCATGAAATCTGCCGATCGGGGCCGCTCACAAACAACCCCTGCTCAGGATCGAAGAAGATCTCTTTGGCGGTGGAGAGCATCTTGGAGAGCAGACCGTTGAGCCTGGATTGCACACTCTTCTCGCCAAGCTTTTCGGCGAGTGCGATAGTCGCCCGCAAAGAACAGATAATGACGCCCTGGGTTGCGGCATCCCGGTGCAGCGACGTCTCCCAATCGATAAAGATCCAAAGCGTTTTCGGGTCAACAAAGAGGCCGTTCTCATTCACAAACTTTGAAATGAGATCGACCTGGAGAATGGCGGTCGGCCACAGGTCGCGGACGGTGGCCAGATCGCCGGTCTGTTCGAGATACTCGAGAAGAGCAATGTTGAAGATCGCAGCGTAGTCCAGAATCACGTCGCCGGCCCTTCTCGGAAAGGGTTTCTCAAACACGCAGGCGCTCAGCATGCCGTCGTCCTGCGGGTATGCCGCCAACAGATACAAGCAGCGTTTGACCAGGTCGATATTGCGGTAGGTCGCGTAGTTGGCAAGGGCCTGGAGTCGAAAATCTCCAATCCACAACCGCTGATCTCGCCTGGGCCCGTCTTCGAAAACGGTTTGCATGCAATCCCTGAGCGTGTTCAATGCAACGCGATCGATATCTACGATCAACTGCGGTTTTCCCGGGGGAAGGGGAGCGATGTCGTTGGCAGCGGAAGTGACGCTCTCCACATAGCAGTTCGAGAGGCGGATCGAATACTTCTTGGATAAGGAGACAACCTCCAGCTTCACGTACCTGAAAGCGTGCCGGCGAGCGGTGACAAACGAAAGTGGCAGCGGATCGAGGTTGACGACTTCGTCTGGCAGCCAGGCTGCAGCCAGGCTGCCTTTGTATGGATAGAAGCTCTCTGCCACGTCGCCCGGAACTTCTCCGAACGTGAGCCGTAGTCGGGCCGGCGAGTCAATATTGATGCCAATAGCGCTTAGGTCGAAATGCAGATAGCCAGTGACGTGTCTTCCAAAATCCAGGTACACGATGTCGTCGGGTTTAAGCAGTTTTTTTTCAATGGAGTGCGCATCTCCTTCGGGGTGCATATCCCAGCGCAGATAGGTTTCCGAATTCGCGACTGGGACGACCTCACTCTTGAGAAGACAGCGCTCTCTGTGCAAGGGTGGCTTGAATTGATTCGCCATGCGAACGAACCGATTCGGCAGAACCGGGGAGGGCTCCAGTCCGGCGGCATCGGTTGGCGCGGCGGTTCGGTGCGTTTGCGACCCAGCGCTCAGGGCCGAGAACCCAATTGAGGCAGCCGTTGCGGACTTGAGAAGTTCTCTGCGATTCAATTTCTCTGCACCCCCAGCTCAACGCACTGCTTCGTAGCCTTCTGGCTCTTCAGCCAGGTTAAGGAAAGCGAATCCCGGCAATACTAGGTAAAGTTATAGAATTGGTGCAGGTGGCGAACGGATACGGCAGGGAACCGCTGCGTATTCAGACTTTTGAAGGCGAATGTTACAGGGATCCGTATCCGTTACGGCATTTCCAAAAACCGATAAGGAAATTTTTGCCCGCCGAGCCTTGACTTTCAGTTTGCGATGGCCGGTCGCAGATTCGGGAGGCTATAATCGTTTCTCTTGGAGCTTGGCCATGTCGACTGCCCCGATCCCCGCAAGTCTTGGGTCTCCAGAAACAGTCGATAAGAAGGAAGTACTTCAGCAACTGGAACGGCTTTTGAACAGTTCCCATTTTCGCGGAAGTCGCCGATCTTCGGCTTTCTTTCAGTACGTGGTGCAGAAGTCGATCGATGGCCCGGCCGATAGGCTTAAAGAACGGACGATCGGGATCGAAGTCTTCCACCGGGAGCCTAGTTTCGACACGGCCGCCGACTGTATTGTGCGCGTCGTTGCGAGCGAGGTCAGAAAGCGCCTGGCACAGTACTATCAGGAGCCCGGACACAATCGGGAACTGTACATAGACCTCCCTCCCGGAAGTTACGTTCCTCACTTCCATCCTCCTCAGGCGGCGGTTCCTACCCTCCAGTCTGTCGCCTCTCCGCCTCCCTCGATCGTCGCAAATCCAACCGATGTGCCGGCGCCTTCTTTTGGCTTAAGGCATCTTGCGGTTCTGCTTAGCTCGATTGCAGCCGTCGCCCTGTTGTCCTATATAGGATTCAGGTACTGGAGCGGACGCGCCAGCCAATCCGATCTGCTTGCGCCGTTCGTAAGCAGCCCCCAACCGGTGACGATCTGTGTTGCCGCTCCGGAACTGACCGCGAATCAACCCGGAGCCGAAAGTCCCGATGCCCAGGTAGCGCTGGGGCATCCGCCCAAAAACAATACTCTGATTCCGTTCGCCGACACCATGGCGCTCTCGCGGGTGCAGGCGATTCTTTTTGCCCACCAGCAGGATTCAGATGTCTTGCTCGCGGACTCAGCGACCTTTGATGCCTTGCGATTCGGCCCGTCAATTATGATCGGCGCGCTCGACAATCCGTGGACGATGCGCCTGGCGCAGGGGGCCGATCACCGCTTCTATTTCAAAGGGACGGACGCGAATTGGGGCGAGATTGTCGATAGAGAGTCAAAATCGGGCCAACACTGGTTCGTTGACTTTAAGCTCCCTTACTCTGACAGGACCCAGGACTATGCAATTGTGTCCGTCACTGACGATGGGACCTTGGGTAGACCGCTCCTGGTATTGGCCGGAATCGGTCCGAATGGCACGATGGCAGCGGGGGAGTTTCTCATTCACCCTGGAAGCTTGGACTCATTAAGGAAGATGGCGCCGGCCGGGTGGAGCGGGAAGAACTTCGAAGTCGTGCTTGGAACACCGGTGATCTCCGGAGTTTCAGGCCCGCCCAAAATCCTTGCGACGCACTTCTGGTAAGTGAAACCGGAACTACTTTGTCGAAACCCCCTCAAACGCGAAGACGCGGTGCCGTTCGTGTTGTGCGCCTGCATTTCCTTCCAAGTCAGATCAAGATAGACATGGCCTTACCGGCGGGCGCCGCCTCTTTCACACCCGAGGGAATCGTTCATTGAGCGGATGGCGGAGTCAATCCTTTGGCGGAGGCCGTAACTTCCCAACTCGACCGTGTGTTACGCTTTCCCTTCTTTTTTAATATCAATAGGTTACATAATCAACTGCGCCGTAACTCCCTAACGAACCGTTACGCACCTTGCGCATGAGTTTATTTAAGCCCTACCTTTGGTCCCGTTTCGCATTGCAACATTTTTCTGGAAGGTCTTCGCTTCGTAGACCGCTTCCCGGCATGTGAAACAGGGTGCAACCACGGATTATTGCCTCACTGGATTACCTCAGGAGCGGTTCGGAGCACAAGTTCCGGAGACGGTTGCTCCGCGGCATCGGGAATGGGTTGAGCCGGCCTAAGCGTGAATTCAGGGTCAAAAAGGCTTACACCACAGGAATTCCCCTTTCAACGATTACCAAATATAAGAGCGTCAAATGGAGGCACAATGCGAGCAATCCGAATGTGTTTAGGACTCGTCGTTCTGCTGCTGGTCGCGGGCAGGATGTTCGGACAGGCGGGTGCAACCGGCACCATTCTCGGAACCGTAACCGATAGCACTGGGGCAATAGTCCCCAACGTGAATGTGACAGTAACGAACACAGGAACCAACAGCGCTTTCAAGACCGTAACGAGTTCGTCGGGTGACTTCAATGCCCCAGCGCTGAACCCGGGAACCTATTCGGTTTCAGCAGAGGCGAAAGGCTTTCAAAAGTCAGTAACAACCGGCTTCAACCTGGATGTCAACGGGAAGGTCCGCGTCGATCTGACCCTGAAGCCGGGAGCGGTGACGGAAACTCTGGAAGTGACAGCGCAGGCCGTTGCGCTGGACACCGATAGCGCCGCGCTATCTCAACTTGTAAGCCAACAGCAGGTGGAGGAGCTTCCCCTGAACGGGCGCAACTTCATGCAGTTGCTGCTGGTCGGCGCGGGAGCCGTCACAGTGGGTGGCGAACAGGGCACTATGCGCCAGGGCGAAGGCGACGCCATCAGCGTGAATGGCGGCCGGCCTGAAGGCAACAACTACACCCTCGACGGACTGGTCAATACCGATCCGGCGCTGGTTACGCCGGCCGTGATCCTGTCGCAGGATGCGATCCAGGAATTCAAGGTGGAGAGCGGAACCTACCCGGCGGAATACGGCTTCTCGGCCAGCCAAATCAACATTGTGAGCAAGGGTGGCTCCAATAGGCCACATGGCACGCTCTTCGAAGACAACCGCAACAATGCATACGACGCGAAGCCTTTCCCCAATATCAATGACGTTAACTCCGGAACAGCCACTTCGCTCCCGATATTGCGCCAGAACCAGTTCGGGTTCGTCGCGTCAGGTCCCGTTTACATCCCAAAGCTCTATGACGGGCGGAACAGAACCTTCTGGATGGCCAACTACGAAGGCTGGCGCATTAACAACGGCGGCATTGCGTTCGAGTCGGTGCCCAACCCAGCGGTCCTGCAGGGCAACTTCGGTGCAGAAACCTACGCGGCCGGCATCGGTGGGTTGCCGGGCGGTGCGCTGCCACTCTATGGGACAGCCGCTTGTACCACGCTGCTCAACGCTGGCGACAACTGCATGCCCGTCGATCCGCTCACGGGTCAAGCTTTCCCCGGGAATTCAATTCCTTCCGCCCGTTTTACGAGCCGGATCGGCATGGTCGCGGTGAACAACAAATACTGGGCAGTTCCAACGGCCGCTAGCCAGCCTGAAGGCATCAACAACTTCAGAAAGAATTACCCTGGGGCCTTGGATACCAACCAGCAAACCTACCGTGGCGACCAGAACCTGGGCAAACTCGGTTCCGTCTTCGGCCGCTTTACCTACTCTAAATACGTGAATCACTCGCTCTACAACTCCTTTTCGCTCGACTATGGAATCGAGGAGTACTTCGAGAACCAGAAGGCCTGGGCGGTATCGCACACCATCAACATCGGCAAGGCGAGCGTGAACAACTTCCGGTTCGGCTATCTCGACGCCTATGCGCCCGAGAGTTCGGTCACTCCGCCTTCTACATTGGCCGGCCAGTTGAATGAGACAGGAGTGTTCACGACCTTCGGTCCGCTGCAGGAGACCTGGCCCAACGTGGGTTTGTCTGGATACAACAGCGGCGGCGGCCCGGTCAACTCCTACAGCGGCTCTGATAGTCCGGCGTGGGAGTGGGCCGATTCGTTCAGCATGGTCCGCGGACGTCATACTGTCGGAATTGGCCTTGACTACCGCACGTATTCGCTGACGCGCAATCTGGACGACGATTTCTTCGGTGACTGGAGCTTCTCGGGGGCGACCGCCCGGAGCAACTCGGCTGCCAATAGCTGTACCAACCCAGCCGTATCCGTCAACGGGGGGACGGCTGCACCACTGTGCGGCACCGGCAATGCCGTGGCCGACATGATGCTGGGGTATTACTCTGGGGTCGGCGGATTCGTGCCCGGTCCATTGAGCCCGACTACCCAGGCGGGCAACCCGCAGACGCACATCTTCAAATACTTTGCGCCGTACGTTGAAGATGACTGGAAGATGACCCCGAAGCTGACCGTCAGCATGGGTCTGCGCTGGGATTTCCACGCCGCAACCACAGAAGCGGAAAACCACTTCTTCTGGCTCGATACGAAGAATGCCAATGGCGGCCTCTGCTATGCCGATCCGAAGCTGACTTCTGACGGAGTGGCGCCAGGGGGAGACGCCAACAGCGGCCCCATCCTGCGCTATTGCGGCTCGGTACCGCATCCCGGCTCGAAGAAACCTTTCGCGCCGAGGTTGGGCATCAACTACCGCCTCACCCCGAAAATGGTTGTTCGCGGTGGGTACGGAATCTTCTTCGACTCCTATGAGGGTCGCGAGATCGACGACTCGGCGGATATCTATCCCTACAGTATCCGCAATAGCCTCACTCCGACGGCGGTTCCAACTCTGCCCAAGTTGAGCAACCAGCTTTTCCCTGCCTACAGCACGCTGGGGCCGTTCCCCTCATCGACGCTGTCGTTCATTGCGGTCATCGAATCGGAGAATCCGCTCAATCCTTACGTTCAATCGTGGACGGCTTCTGTAGAGCGCGAAATTGCGAGGAATACCACCCTCGAAGTGAACTACATCGGAACCCACGCCGTCCATTTGCTGAATCGGCACGATATCGCTCAACCCTATGCGCTACCGGCAGCAAACCAGGCGTTTTGCCAGCATAAGGACGCCACCGGCAACTACGACAATCTGTCAGTTGCCCCGTGCAATCCGTATGTTGCGGTGAACGGCACCTACCCCCGGTTACCGTATAAGAACTTCACCGGGTTCTACATCAACAGCGATTTCCACGGCTACTCTCACTACAACGCCATGAACGTGAAGTTCGAGCATCGCGCTGGAGATTTGGCCGTCACCTCGGTCTACACCTGGGCCAACAGCAAGGACGACAAGTCGGCTGCTGCCGGAGTGGGCGCCAGCGGTACCGGCTACCAGGGCTTCATGGACAACCACAACACGAATCTCGACTACGGACCATCCGACTTCGACGTCGACCAGCGGTTCGTAGCCAGCTACATCTACAACCTGCCCATTGGACGCGGCAAGAAGATCGCCGGAACCGCCAATCGGGCAGCAGACCTTGCGATTGGCGGCTGGGAGCTTACCGGTATCACAACCTTCCAAACCGGATTCCCGTTCGGTGTGACTTCGAACGATATTGGCGGCGTTCAGGCCACCGTGGCCCCGCGGCCGAATATTGTCTCGGGCTGCGACCCTCACGCCAACCTGACGGCGAAGTTCCAACGCTTGAACATGGCCTGCTTCAGTCAACAACTGCCCGGCACATTCGGAAATACAACCCGCAACTTCCTGCGCCAGCCAGGCATCAACAACTGGGATATGGGATTTGCAAAGAACTTCCACTTCACCGAGACATTTAATTTCAAGCTGAGCGTAGACACGTTCAACACCTTCAATCACCATCAGTACGGCGGTGACGTTGGAGGCCTGGTCGTTGGAGGATCGGGTGGCAATGAGGCCATCGACAACAGCGTGAACTCCTCCTCAGCCACCGCGGGAAAGATCCACAGCTCTTCGTCATCCCGCATCCTTCAACTGGGAGGAAAACTGAGCTTCTAGGAAACAGTGCGAAGCTCCACCTCTACTCCGCCACGCCGCTCCGGCGTGGCGGAGTTTTCTATACGGGAGATACACTACATCAATGAAAGTGAAACATTCGAGTCTGGCCCTGGCGCTGGCATTCTTTTGGCTCTTGCCGTTCGTCGCGGCCGCACAAGCAGGCAGCGATGATGAGCGCGAACGATATACCGCGGAGGGGCAGCAGGCTCTCGCAACAGGCCACTTTGCGACCGCGTGCGCGGACTTTGAACAACTGGCGAAGCTCGACCCGAACGTCGCGGAAATCCACGCCAACCTGGCTGTGATCTATTTCAAGCTGCGCGAGTATGAGCGGGCTGTGACTGAAATCCGTACCGCGCAAAGGCTCAAGCCCGGCCTGCCCAAACTAGACAGTCTGTTGGGCATGTCATTGGCGGAGATGGGGCAGTTCACCGAGGCGCTGCCGCATCTCGATAAGGGATTCAAACAGACCGCGGATACCGAAGTGAGGCGCATGTGCGGATTGCAACTTCTGCGCGCGTATGCAGGCCTTGGGCGGGATGATGACGCGGTGGAGACCTCTCTAAAGCTGAACAAGTTCTACCCTGACGATCCTGAAATCCTCTACCACACGGGTCGAGTCTATGGGAGCTTTGCTTACGACGTGATGGAAAAGCTGCATAACAAGGCGCCTGGATCAATCTGGATGTTGCAGGCGCAAGGCGAGGCCAACGAGAGTCAGAAGAATTACGAGGCGGCGATCGTTGCCTTCAACCACGTCCTTCAGATCGAGCCAGGACGCCCCGGCATCCACTACCGTTTGGGGCGCGTCTATCTGACGCGTTACAGAGAAGGGCATAAGCAGGAAGACTGGGATGCCGCCCAGCGCGAGTACACGGCCGAGCTCTCCGTCGACTCCAGCAACGGAAATGCCGGCTACGAACTGGCCAATATGCAGGCTGAGGTCGGCAATTTTGAGGAAGCGCGCAAGGACTTCGAACAGGTTATCGAGCGTTTCCCCGATTTTGAAGAGGCGTTGGTGGGCCTGGGCGCCGTGGTGATGAAGCTGGATAAACCGCAGCTTGCCCTGGCCCCCCTTGAACGGGCAACCCGGCTAAGGCCAGACGATGAGGTCGCGTGGTACAGACTTTCTCAGGCTGAGAGGGCCGCGGGGAACAAGGAGGCACAGCAGAAGGCGCTGGAAGCCTTCAGGAAGCTTCACAGTGTAACGCCCGGTACTCTCCGCAGGCCGAATCAAGACGGGGAGATCACGCCGCAGCAGATCGACGCCAACCCCTGAGTCACGAAATTGCCTGTCCCTCAGTTCGCTTCAAAAAGCCGATCTCTAATTGCCCTCCTTTGGGTTCATGATCGGCACCAGGTTCTTTTCGGACAAAGGAACAGGGCACTTATCCCGGCACCATGGCTCTTCAAGCAAAGCGGCACGATACTGGCACTCAGTCGATGCATTGTTAGACGCGCAGATCCACCGAAGCGGCGCGGAATCTGCAATCATTCAACGCAGAATTTGTCTGCTTCAATATAATTTCTTTCAACTGAGGGCAAGGATGATGACGCGGATTCAGACGCTGACACTCGTTTTTGCGCTCGGTTGCACAGCGGCTTTTGCTGACACCGAGGCCAAGCCGGCCGTCACGCCTGTTCAGGCGGAGTTGATGACGGATATGCATGCTGCCGTCCAGAAGGTCGGTGCAACTGTCTTCGCGCGCGTCAGCGTCGACTGGCGGGGCACAGATTGCGTCCTCATGAACGGAGCGATTCTCGAGGGGCATGTGGTCGCGGTGGTTCCTCACACCAAGACCGCCAAAGGATCCGAGATCGATCTCGCCTTTACCAAGGCGCAATGCATGAGTAAGAAGATGGGTGACTTCCAACTGGTGCTTGTCGCGCTGGCCGCTCCGCCGCAGAATTACGACCTCGGTATAATCAGCGACCCAACACCATTTTCCACCTCGCCCACGGTCACCTCTCCCTCGGGAGGGTGGGCTAATTTCGCCAACTTTCGCGCGAGTCAGGTCATCAATCTCCAAAACGAAACGAACATGCTGGAAGGCTCGTTGGCCCCGCGCATGCAGGTGGGGGATGTATCCGGCATCAGGGGATTGAAGCTCAGCGTTGGCGCCGGGCCTGAAAACAGTTCTGTTCTAACGTCGAAGAACCACGATGTGTCGCTGGAGCGGCGCACACTGCTGCTGCTGGTTCCGCTGCATGGGACATTTCCCACAGTTTCGGCCAATCCAGAGGCCACTCTGTCACCGTCTACCGGCGCACCCGGCCCGGAAATTTCTACGGCTATAAAAATGGAAAATCGCTTCCCAGTCCAGCCCCCTGTTGCCGACATCGATCTTTGTCCGCCGCCGCAGTGCAACCAGGAGTTGCCGTCGGGCGGTGCGGGCGACCTGGGCAACATCGCGGCCAGCATTTCGATCAGCCAGTTCGGGTACGCTCCGCGTCCTCAGAAAGTCATGAACCAATTCGACTACGATGAGGTGCTTGCTTATCTGGGTCCCAGGGAACTTCTAGTCGCCTTTAACCCTCACGCACTTTTGTCCAGGCATAACCTAGGGCCAGCGGGCTTCACTGAACGCGCGATCCGCGCTGTTCTCGTGGACACCGACACGCGCCAAGTGACACGCACTGTCGAATGGGAACTACCTGACATGGGGCAATACCTCTGGCCGCTGTCGGAAGGCCGTGTGCTGGTGCATGTCGGCTCCGAGTTGCGTGTCTATGGCGAGGGGCTGAAGATTCAGAATCGCGTTCCTATCGACGGACCGCTGGCCTTTGTGCGAGAAACCCCTGATGGTGCTTTTGTTGCCATCGGCGTGATCCGTGAGCGGCACTCGCCGGAGTTGCATGCCCAGCTTAGCCAGAGCCTGGGCGGCAACCCGGAAGAAGATGTGGATATCCGGATTCTGAATCGCAACTTCGAGACCATCGCCACATCGGTCGCTCGCTCGGGCCTGATGGCGCCAACCCTCCTCAATGAGGGTCAGGCCATGCTACTGGCGCAGCCGAACATGCGCTACCGCATTTCGATGCTGACCTGGGGCAACCATGCTTCAACCTTAGCCCAGTTCAACTCGAGCTGCACGCCCGAACTCTCCAGCATTGCGCCGGACCTGATCTTCATGGTGAGCTGCAATAGGGAGAACGAAGAGCTCGAGTACCGCATACTGCGCCCAAACGGAACGCTCGTGCTGAAAGGCATCTCAGACTGGAATGAATTTGGCTATGCCGCCAGAGGCAGTGCTAACCGAGATGTTTTTGTGGTGAAGATTGTGCGGTGCAGACGCCCCGTTCCTTCGAAGGCGTCCTTTAACGCAGCAGACCTCTCCACTGAGGAACTGAGGGTTTATCGTGCTGGAGACGGAAGGCGCCTCCTCACCGCGCTGGTTGGTTCACCATCACCTAACCGCGACGGGTTCGCGCTGGCGCCCGACGGCTCACAGCTGGCAGTGCTGACCCGCGACCAGATCGCCCTCTATTCTGTGCCTCGCAAGTGATCTCCACACACGGCGCCGCCTTGAGTGCCTCGCTCTTCAGGTCACGGTGTTCCTTCTGCAGACTCAGAGTCGATTAGCCCATGGGTGCAATCCTCAACTTGCT
>OCTA010003361.1_pt1 | contig 14197 bp, 11 predicted proteins | sample 1538991 | NCBI WGS metagenome assembly OCTA01 (sample SAMEA3539302, study PRJEB22396) | soil metagenome | biome: tundra; feature: field; material: soil | place: USA | collected 2010-05 | depth 0.15 m
CCACCGAGATCTACACTCTTTCCCTACACGACGCTCTTCCGATCTCCTCATCAATCGTCCCAGGATATGGCTGGCCAGGTGGGGAACGCGCACCCAGGGAAGGATCAGCAAGCGGACATTGTTGGTGATCCAGTTGAGCGTTCTGGCGCGCGTCGCGTCGTCCCAGCCAATGTGCCGGTCCCGCGCGTTCACTCGCCACGCCGCCGAGCCAAACAGCGCACAGGCCACATCCCGGCCTGCCCGGTCGCGGATCAGATAAGCCACATTCTCGCCCACCCCACGGCGAAAACCCAGGTAGTGGTGGTTCACCAGGTAGTGTGCCAACACGCCGTAGCCAGGATCTTTGGGACCGAGCACTTCTATCGAAAGCGGCTGCAACGTCGTCAAAGGCGAGGCGATGAGCTCCGGTTCCGGCCAAGGCACCTCCGGCGCCGCAGGACCAATTAGGCGAGTGGGCGGCGGACGACGCCGGGCAGGCAGGCTGATCAAGCCGCGCTTTTCAAGCTTGATCAACATGCTTGCCGCCGAAAAATTCTTCAGTCGCCCTGCGGCGGTGCGCCAGTTCCATGCCTCCGCCAAAGCCAGCGCGATTTGGTTGCGGCTCCAGGCGGGATGATCCGAAAGAAGTTTCTGGATAAAAACAACGTCCTCATGACTAAGGAGACGGCCTTGAATCGGACGCATCAGGGTATCCATGCATCCAAAAGTTAGCAAATCAAAAAAAGTAAGTCCAGCAAAAAAATGGCTCGCGCCTTTTAGGGCGCCGCGCCCTTGGGGTTCAGCTCATGAACGCAGGGCGCGAAACCGCCACCAGGGGAGTGCACCCAAAGCCGACCGACCGAGCTCAACGCCCCACCGCGAAACCCAACTTCTTTCGTTCAGGTCTTTCCAGTTTAACGGCTATCTGGATGGAGCACCCCAAGGTCGGCGTGACCATAAAACGGCGCCCGCCTGGGTAAGCGCCAGGATCGCCGGCAGGCCAGGTCGCCAGGACGTGTCGGCGCGGCCTGGGCGTCGGCACTTCCGGCAGGGGGCCTATTTATCCGTCCCGCCCGCGCCATGCGGCAGGGCGCGTTCCTTCGGACTCCCTCTCGGCCCAGGGCTGCCGGGCCTCGCCGCAGGGGACCCCGGACGGCTCAGCCGCTCAGATGCGGCACGCGTCATTCTCCGTCGCCCCTCTCGCGGTTACCGGGCTCCTTCTCAGACCGGCTCGCAGCGTCCCCCGGGCGCCCGTCGAGCGGTCCGCCCGAGTCGGGGACGGCTCGCCTTAGCCGTTGCCGTCGAAGTGGCTCGCCAGACAATGGCGAGACTATCAACGACGGAGGAAACATGCATGTCAGTCAAGCAACAAAACACGAAATTAGACGCAGGCCGCTTCGGAGAGCTGCATAAGGCCTACCACGACCGCCTGCTTAACAGCATGACCGGTCTCGTCAGAGACCGGCAAGCGGCCGAGGAGATCACCGCTTCGGGCCTTCGCGAAAGCGTTCGAACACCTGGCCACCTTCCGAGGCGAAGCGTCGTTCTACACGTGGATCCAGGCCATCGGACGCAACGAAATCCGCAATTACTGGGACCGGAACCGAGCGCTCTCACTGGAATCCATCACCGGACCGACGCCCGGGGCGCTCGTAGAGTGTAATTCCGTTGCGGACCGTCTGGAGCAGTCCACGGATCGACGCAGGCTGCAAAGGGCTATCCAGCGGATCCCACCTCATTACCGCCGCGCGCTCAAGGATCACTTCGTCCGCGGCTATTCAACCCAGCAGATCGCCCGGAGACAACGAATTCCTCTGGGTACCGTGCTCAGTCGCATCTTCACGGCCAAGAAACTCCTGCGGCGGGCCTGGGAGGTCTCCCGATGAAAACTACCCTGACGCAGTTGGCTCAAAGCTGGAAGGCCGGCGACATCGCCCAGGTCCGCGCAATCCTTAAACGGACTTCAAAGATCAAGGCCATGAACTTTGCCGTCTTGATTGCGCTCACGGAAGGAGGGGAAGCCGCCGGTCGATTGCTCCGGATTTTGGCTGGCTATGAACTATAGGCTGTGCCGCAACAGGGTAAAACGCGGCGACCCTGAAGCATTCTCTCACGGGCGCCAACACACCGCGACCGACCCTTGACTAAAGCCGCAAAAGACGTACAATCGTACGTAGAATGCGTACAATAAAACCTTTGGATGCGCTCATCGGGACGACCAGGCAGAAGGTCCTCTCTCGCACGCATCTTCAACCGGAGCGCTGGTGGTACCTTCATGAACTGGCGCGCTCACTGAGTCTGCGGCCATCGAGCATTCAGCGCGACGCCGCCATTCTGGTCGCCGCAGGCATTTTGCTTCGGCGCGAGGACGGCAATCGGGTCTACTTCAAGGCAGACCCCGCTTGCCCGATCTTCTCCGAAATTCGCGACGTCCTCATTAAGACCGTCGCCCTGGTAGACGTTCTAAGAAATGCGCTTAAGGCATTCGCTCCGCGAATCCGAATCGCGTTCGTATACGGCTCCATGGCTTCTTCTGAGGAGCGCTCAACAAGTGATGTGGATCTCATGATCATCGGTTCGGTTCGCCTGGCGGAGGCCGCCGCAGCACTGCGCGGCCTTGAGGCCCAACTCGGCCGCAGCATCAACCCCACAGTCTACACCCCGACAGAGTTTGCAAAAAAGTTGGAAACCGGTAATAATTTTCTGAAGACCGTGGCCGCGGGCAAAAAGCTTCTCATATTTGGGAAAGAGGATGACCTGGCAGACATTGTTGGCGAACGGGCGGATCAAGCGCCATAGGACGAGCCTCCAAGAGATCTCTGATCTTAGGGCCGTCGTCGAACGTGATCTCAAAGACGCCCGCGTGGAGATGATTTCCGCGGACCGACGATTTGCCACGGCATACAACGCTGTCCTGCAACTTGCGAAAATTGTGATCGCCTGTTCAGGCTACCGGGTGAGCGGGCTGGGACATCATCAAGTTACGTTCGAGGCCCTCGAGTTAGCCATCGGACCGAAGATCAGCAACAGGGTCATGTATTTCGACACCTGCCGCCGTAAAAGGAACCAGGTCGATTACGATTTCGCGCTGGTCGCCAGCGACACCGAGTTGGAGGAACTTCTCTCCAATGCGGAACAGTTTCGGATCATAGTTGAGGAATGGATAAGTACCCACCATCCGGCTTATGCGAATCGCCCGTGACCAACCAGGATTGCTGCGGAAAGCGTGTCAAGATAATCGCGGAGCTAGACCTCACCGGGGCGCATTTACAGGCTGCCCGTCTTCGAGCGTGTAAATGTCCTGCCATAAGTCCTGTAACTCGTCCGCCACTCTTTCACAATCGCCTCCTGAGGCCAGATGACGCCGGCCTCGTCCTCCTCCGGCAGCAACACGATCACACGCACAGGCCCCGCAGGCAGCGCCTCCGGGACGCACGCCTGCAGTCGATGTTGTTCATCGATATCACCAATCAGTTCGATCGCCTTCACACGTCCGGTGTCCATTGGGGGTTGCTATATGACTCCCGCTATCATAGCAAATCCGGATTCCCACGGATCTTCCGCCCCGTGCGTCGAGATCCATACCGGAGCAGTTCCGCAGGCCGATTAGTGTCGCCATACTCCGCAAGAGAAGACAGCGTGCAAAATATGATGTAGGCGATTTCGGAGTCGTCAGACGCGGTGCCGAGGGTCCCACCGTTCGGGTTGTTCTTCCGTACTGACGCGCAGATCCAGGGCGACGGGCATGCAGAGCCATTGCTGGCTCTCCGGGGCCGGAAATGCAGAGGCTGCGTCAGTTGGACAGCAAAATGGTTTCACAAACAGGGGTGAACAGTCCCAAGCCGAAATGACATTGGTCTCCAATCGCAAAAGGTCGGGGTGGCCTGGGACTCCGAAACCGCAGCATAAACATTCGGCCATAGCCCTTTGCCTGGGATTGCCGACGCCGTCGACAAAAACTCATTGCGCGGACGAAGCGGGATCCGCTCTCAACAAGCAAGCCGACAGACAGCCCGAACGGAAATCCTACATCTGGGTCTTTCAAGCAGGCTCCTCGAAACCGCCCCGTAGGCATTGTGCCCAATCGAGGCAGGGGCGGATAGGTTAATGGCGGCTCGGTAATCGGGAAGTATTGTCGAGGGGGCACGGGCTCGCTGACCCGGCTGGCGGTTACGTCTCTATGCGTGGCTGCCAACTCCTCGGGTGCGTAGTCGAACACGACCTCTTGAATGGCTTCCATCTCCACTTCTTCCGTTATCAGGCCTTGAATCCTCAGGCTCTCCAGCAGCACCGGAACAAGGGGACGCAAGCGCCCGGAGCTGCCTAGGCCATGCGACAGATGAATAGGGCAGAAGTAAGGCGTTGCCGAGATGAAAGTAGTCGTTAAGCCGTCGCTGCCGTTTCCAGGCGAATCCGGAAGCCACGGTCTATAAGCCGAGTCCTGGCCGACAAAAATGGGAGTCACAAGGAGGTCTGGGCGACCGCCACGTTGCCGAAGCCGGGTAAGTCGCCGTAGGGCATTGACCTCGGCAAAATTGAACCCGCCTGGCGCCCAGACCATGACATGGTCAATGAAGCCGTCGTCGTCCTCGTCAAGTGGCCACCAGAACGCGTGCTGGTTGGCTTCGCAGGGAGTGCCATCGGCTTCGTGCCCACTTATGCTGCGGCTGGGATCCCCGAGGAGAGCCATTACGGCGCTGCGAAAGCGGTCCGCAACCAGCAGCGTATCGGTCACGGCGGGCAGCACCGGGCGGTTTACGGTAGCAGTATTGAGCGCATAGCGGACGAGATTGACCGATTCCTGTCTGCGTGGCTGAACTTGGGGTTTCGGACGAGCCACGTCATAAACCGCGCGTGGGACAGCGTAGTGAATCCACCGCGCACCGATCGGCCGTTCCAGCCCGTCCTTAATATCGTGGCCAGACTCCCGGAGAAGGCAGCGCAGCAAAAGCGTGTCCGGCGATTCTGATAGCAGAATCGTCTGGTACGTCTTGGCCTCGGCCTTGCGGTCCTTCCCATCGCTGGTCTTCGTTCGCGGCAGCAGGTCTACGGCTTCTGCTTTGACGTTTTCGACCGGGGCCAGGCGGCGTTCCAGCAAATAGTCGCGGTACTCCTTGCCGTCAGGCTTACCTTGATCCTCGATACAGACGCAGCGCCAGTGTGTCTGGGCGGGTCCCGCGGTCACGACTCCGTCGATCTGCTCAGGCGCGGTCATGTAAGCCTGCGCCTGGGACCATGACTCGGCCCGACCGAAGTAGGTCATCCGGCCGAGAATGAGCTTCAAGTCAAACTGTTGCTGTGGATCTAGACTGACTTCCGGCCAGTGGAAAAACAGGGGCTGGTTCTTGGCGACTGTGGCGAATGTGTCGAACACGGCGGAACCGGTGTTCTTGACGATGCCGGCCTCGTGGATCGGGAAGTACTGACGCGTGTGACCACCGCTCGTCCTGGGCAGCCAGATAGAAGGTATTGCCGAAAGCGCACCAAGAAGGCCGGCGAGTCGAGACAGCGGAATCTCGTCGTCACTCGCATCAGTGATCGCACCGGGAGCGGGCGGCCCCTGATGTCTCGGTTGGATATCATCCGACTGGGGCAGCGAGGTTAACCCGCGGCCGGCGACGGCTACGAAAGCCCGGAGCAGACGCCATTGCGATGGGGGCCACTCAGCCCGGCCATCGCTGTGATGCGACTGCCAGGGGTGCAGGTGCGCACGTCCGGTGAGGAAGCGAATGGAGATGGCGAAGTTCATTACTGTTCGCCGCCCTCATCGGCACCGGCCATTTTCTTCTGAAGCTTTTTCCACGCGGAATTCCATTCCGTCAAGGCCTTCTTGACGACACCGTGGGCTGGATTGTCAGTCTCTTCGCCTGCTGCATTTTCTTTCTTTTCCGGATTGTTCTCCAAAAGAGCCTGCTGATCCTCTTCCGGCCATTCACCCTTAACGACCAGCGCGTTGAATGTTCTCTTCTGGGCCCCCTTGCCGGTTGTAACCTGTTTCACTTCCGCACGACCCGTGAATGAGCTCAAATTGAAGTCTTCGGAGCCGAGTGTAGCGGGAAGCTCTTCCTGCCCGACAACATCCACTGCGTACGTGACGACGACAACGCGGCGCTGTGTCCACTCGTCACCTTCGGTCTGGCGCGGGAAGCAGGTATTGCGAGCAGTCGTAAATGCGGCCCGAATATCCGCCGAGGAAGGCCACGCCCCGTCATCGACGCCAGGCTCCCTGGGTTCGCCATCCGGGGTCACCTCTTTGCTGGTCTCCTGGGCCTGTTCGGCGCTTGCGCCGCCGAGATTTCTGGATTGGCCGTCCACGGTCACCTTGCAATGTACTACCTCAAATTCGCAAGCTGTTCTGAGCCGAAGATGTTGATGGATAAAGCGATCGATTTTGTACAGGGCCCACGCTTGCAGAAAACGGTTCTTGCTCTCATCGAGGCCATATCCCTTCAGAGTTGAGAGGTGGAAAATGAAGGAGGCCGTAATGCTCGATGAGGTGAACTCCTGGCGCGGATACGGGATGTTATCTTTTGCTGTCACCTCGCCGCGATAAACGCCTCCGGAATTGGCTTGGTTTGGGGACGAGGCTTCGATGTATGCCGATACCAGTCGCGGCAAGCGTATGCGGCCATCAATCTCCTCAATGAAGACGCCGTGCAGTACGCATCCCGGGTCACGCTCGAAAATTGCCGGAACCATTTTCCAGATATGAACTGGGCGCTGCTTGTTCGCGCCAAGCGCATCCTTTATCTCGTGGCGAAATACCGAGCCGTTTCGCTTGGCCCCAAGTACATACGGTGATGCCAGGCGATGCGGTTCACGCACGGACGACGTGAGAAACGCGTTGCCGCGATGTCCGTCGAGCACGCGTACGTACGGAATCCCCTGACAGTCCGCGTTATAGTCCTCCCCCTGAAGGCAGACCTCTTCAAGCCGGTTTGCCATCGACTGTACTGACTCGATCAGAAGCATGTCGAAAGATTCAACGCCACCTTCGGGTAGGCTGCCAATTCCTTTATAGAGCGCCGGTCCAAGGTCGGGGAAGCCTGTCGGCTGAAATCGGCCGCCGGATCCGGGAGCGACGCGCAACGTGGCCTCCACGAGCAGGCGCGAGGCAGAATCGAGAGGAGTGAGATTGAGGGGCATACGTTTTGTTCTCCTGATATCAAATAGTGTTTTGGGGTTTGATCGCCAAAGCGGCGAGAACGCCTGGCTGGAATACGGGAATCAACAGCATGCCCGCAAGGCGGCGGCACTGAGTCACATCCATTTCTAACGCTTGCATGTCCGGTTCGCGCAGTACAGTCGGGTAGCCCTTCGCGCGCAGGCGACGAGCGGCAAGCTGCACGGCTTGGGAAACTCGCCCGGCTTCTAAGAGGGAGAGTATGTCGAGGCACAGGGGCGGAAACGGCTCGGCGCCAGAACGGCCAAGTGTGCAACCTTCGACCGGTCTACAAGGCAGACGACCGCCGACAAAACAAAGCTTTAGGAGGTGGTAGACCCGGGGTAGTTCAAATGCCGACTGCAATTCTCGCTCGCTGAGTAGTTCGTGCTGGTGCCACTCAACTGGCTTCAGCCGAGTCTGCGCTTGTCCATCAGGACCGAACCACACCGCGCCTGTCTGCAGGTCGGGGGTCGGTTCGTCGCGATCCTGGCGGATCTCCATGGAGGCCCCGTTCGACTCTTCTGCGTCAACGAGTGACAGGGCCTGAATTAGTTCGGTAAGGCGCAGTTCATCGACGGCGCCTTGCCAGAAAGCGAGCAAGTCTTCAAAGCTGCCGCCATGAGGGTTCCAGAGAGGCAATCCCGGGCCGGCGCCGCGCTGCGCGTCTATGAGCCGCCGACGCAACACGGCCGCCAGATTGGCGTCAAGCGGCGCCCCGCGCGCCCAGACATCACCGCGCGTCGTTTTGTCCCAAACCCACGAATGTCCTTGACGAGCCACTGGCAGCAGGTTTGCCCGGAGGGATTCTACCGCCGGTCGCTGCTGGTCGTAGGATGATGATTCGCCCCATGGCGCGATTCCGGCGACGGCGCGGGCCAGGCGGTAAGCTGAAGAACGATCTGATTTGCCAATGATCTCGGCCCAAGCGCTCCCAAGGTTACCAACCGGAGAAATGCACTTTTCGTATGTCTTCTCGCCCTTCCTGATCTTCACGACGCCCGGCTTCGTTGGGTTCACTCCGAGTTCGTGCATCAGGCGACCGACGGCGACGATCAGATCCAATAGTCGAGACGAAACCTGTTCGTGGCCCGTAGCCGTAGAGGTGGTCGCATCAAACCAAGCGCGCTCAAATTCGATTCTGGCCAACGTCAGTCTGCGGGGCTGCTGGCTGCTGTCAGCTAGATTCACAGCGACGCTCTCCGCGAACTCTCGCAATTCTGCGAGAAGGGATAGTGTCGGTGAATGATTCGGAACCAAGCAACCGTTCGACACTGCGACAAGCGTTGTCTGTCGGCCCGAACCGCTTCGCTTCAGCAATGAATAGCGATGAAAGGCTTGAATCCCTCGGTCAATTCCAAGTCCCCTTACGGCGAGTGCGAAGTCGAGCGAGCGAGAACAGATCTTTTCGCCAAGCTGCATTCGTCCCTCGCCAAAAATTCTTTGGATTTCCGCGAGGGTGGATGGTTTGCTCCATGTCGGGCACCAAAGCTCACCATTTGCAATTGACTGCTCCGCGCCTTCGACCTCCTTTGGACCGATCGTCGTCGAGCCGCCAAACGACGATCGACAATAGAATGGAAACGACGCCCGTTCTGAGGTCGTTCGATGCCGCCTGGTGGCAGCCATCGACCACACCAGTGTGCCTTCCAGCAACAGGACAAAGTCCCAGGGGTTAACCTGGGGTTAACCCTCCGCTTCGGGTCCGACACAAACCCCTGTCCGACGTTCGGCGCCTCCATCAGCGAAGGGTAGTACATCGCCCCGCTTGAGTCCGCTTTAAGCGCCTTTGGTTGATTCTCGCCAAGGAGGCTGGCCCCAAGTTGAACGAGGCTTCCGGACGAATCGTCGAGAAGCACGTCTTTTAGCCGTTTCTGATAATTGACTATGTACTTGCCGCTAGCTTCTCCTCCTCCGCTTGCCAGAATCGGAAACCACGAAGGAAAGTCCGAATCGTTGGGCCGCGAAATTGACATGCCCACGGCATCCAGCCACTTTAGCGTGCTACTCGAATGCACGCGATTGCGCAGGGATCGAAGCAACTGGGCCTCGGAGAGGTCCGCCTTCGATTCCCTCATCTCCTCCAACCATTTCGACTGGTCGGAACCCACAATTACCCCGAGGCTGGCGGCGAAGCCGCTGAAAACATCACGAAAGTGCTCTGTGCCTGGACACTGCGCTTTGAGCAGTGCGGTCAGGGCGTCGCCCCCGGTGTCCCGCTTGCCAATGTGCAGGTAACCCGTGCCCTTTTGCCACGGTGCAATGAGCGCAGTGAACCGGCATTCCTTGAGCAGCCAATCGGCGAGTCGGCTTTCTGGCCTAGTTGAGTCCGAAGCACCCCATTTGGTTTGAAGGACGTGCAGGAATCCATCCTTCCACCATGCCCGCGCCAGCGGGTCAGCTTGTTCGGCAATGAGCCGGAAAACGCCGAGGCCCTTGAGGTAATTGCCCAGGGGTTCCGGCGTGCAGCCGCGCAATTCGAGAACGGCCATACGTTAAACGCCCGCCATCTGTTGATCCTCTTCGATGCTGTCGCATGGCGTCTGTACGCCCGGCGAAGACGGCAGAGGAACCCCCGCCTTCTGTTGATTTTCTTCGATGCTGGCACGGCAGTCGGCTGCCCGCAGAAGTCCCTCGAGGTAGGCCAACCGAAACGGACCAAGCCGTTCCAGCAACAATTGCATACGTTCCCGCCACGACGCGCCGTAGCGCGGCGATAGCCCAAGCTCCATCGGATCAAGCGATAGTGTGATCTCGGGAGCTGTGAGGGACCCTTGCAAGTCCGCATCGGGAATTTGGCAGCCGGGCAGCGTGTCGCCCTCGCGCACGCCGCGGGCCTGCTTCTTCTCCTCCGGACAAGGATCGGGCACGTTGGTGAGTTCGTCATGCGGAGAACTCCGAATCGACATGCGCACCTTGCCATGATGAGCCGCGACGAGGTAGACGAGCAGGTCCAGCTCATCGGGGGGCAGCGCTGCAAGTTCCTGAAGCAGCGGCCCGCCGGTGCCGGCAGTTAAGGGTGGTTCTCGGACGGCACCGAAGTCTGACTTGCTCAATCCGTCAGGCCATGCGAACGCGTCGTGCGTCGGGTTGGCGCGATGGAGCGTTTCTAGAATCGCCAGGGCGCTGGCTAGTTCGTGGCGGAACCCGCGGCGCGAGCCGTTCTTCTTCCAGGCGTTGCCGGGAGCCTTGGCAGCCGGCTGACCCGCAAGTCTCTGCTGAACAACCTCCTCGGCGAGCGCCTCCGACTTCAGCTTCGAATTGAAGACAGAGTGCGCCTTTCCGCGGTCGTGCCAGCGACCCGCCAGCCGCAGAATTCTTCTGTCCGCCTTCGACACATCAGAATCCCGCATGATCTCATCGAGTTTCCGGCAGACATGGCCGGTGTGCTGCAGCACGTTCAGCCACTGGTCGATCTGCGACAGATCCTCCGCTTCCTCTTCATCGTCCTGGAGAGTCTCCTTGGACGGCTTGACAGGATCCGGCAACTCGAAATCTGTGTCGCTGGTGTCCCCGGTCCAACCGAGCACGGGGCTATATCCGCCGCAGGATTTCTCCAGTAGGTAAACCTGACCAGGATAGACCTCATCCGCGTCACGGGGATTGACTATCTCCCATCCTTTGCGATAGGTGCGACGCCAGATGCGTCCGGCCGTCCGCAGAACTGGAAGCGATTTGCCGAATCGGTGAAACGGCACCGGACACAATTCGCGTCGATCCGGCCGGTCTTTCTTACCTGGCTCGGCACCGGAAAGGTCGCGCCAGAAGGCGTGGATGTCGAGTTCATCGCCATCGCGAATGAAGCGGGAGATATCGACGTCCGCCCCCGCCAGATCGGGCGTCGTGTCGAAAAGGTCGAACAGATCCTTGTCACGTGGTACGAACCGCGGTTCATAGGGGAAGAGCACTTTTGGGCAATCGCCGGTTCGCTGCGAGTCAATCTCGTCCTTAAACGCCGTCAAGGACTTCAGACCAACGTCCTCGATCTTTCCCAGGAGGTTCCTGGCTGCAAGCAGGTCGGGTCGCTCGTAAGGCTTTGCCCAGTGATCGACCGGCTGCTTGTCGCTGCCGAATTCGAAATCGAGCCAGAATACCTTGCCGGATTCGCCGGGATAACGCGCACAGCGGCCGAATCGCTGCACGAGCGAAGCCCAGGGAGCGAGTTCCGTGTAAAGCACGCCCGCAGACAAATCCACGCCAGCTTCAATGACTTGCGTTGAAACCAGAATTCGGCGCGATTGGTCCCTCCGATTCAAAAATTCCTGCCACGTTTCGCGTTCCATCGGGCGAAACCGGGAGTGGATCAACTTAATGGGAGCGTTCGCGAGTTCTGGTCGCTTCCGCAGCAGGTCGAAGAGAACCGTGGCGCGATCAACCGTATTGACGATGATCAGCGTCAGCCCTGTTCGAGCGTGGTTCTCCGGGTTGCAGGCGTGGTCCGCAACTCGTCTCAAGTAGCCCGCTTGCTTTCGCTCCGCATCTGCTGTGTCCGCCTTGTTATCTTTCGTCTTCGGCTTTTCCATTTTCACTCGGGTTGGGATAAGTTGCTTTTGTATTTCAAATAGTTGACCGCTCCGAAGCTGCCGATCCGTCTGCTCGCTCTCCGTCAACTTCTGCCGCGTGTCCCATGCCGACTCGACCTGCGGTGACCAGTCCACTGCTCGTTCCAACCAGTGTTTCGCCATCGTCGCGCTCATCCAAAGCGATTGGCATGGTTTTGAACCGTGGTTCTGGGCCGGTATAGGAAACTCGGACCGCGTGGGGCGAAGGGGCAGGGTTCTACGCCAGGCGTCGAGTTGCAGGCTGGTAGCCAGGCCTGTGTCCATGACCTGAATCTCGTCGAACACCCAAAGGCAGTCGTTATTCAACAGCCCGAATTCCAGCGGCCAGCGTGCGCGACCGGCCGCATAACCGCGGTTGAGCGCCCTCGACAGGAGCATATCCTGCGTGCCGATCAGAATGGCGTCTCGCTCCGGCCATAGCGCCCAGTCGGTGCGCTCTTCACCGCCGAGCAAGATGTGGACGGCGATGGGACGCCCCAGGTCGCCATTAGAAGCGGCCCATCCGCCAACCTGCGTGGCCTCCAGATCTTGCCGATAATCGCGCAATCGCGATGTCTTGGTCGGCAAACCGTCTTCACACTCCGACCAATGTGCTTCGCCTGCAAGCAGACCCAGGCGGGCGAGCCACTTGGCTGCCTCGTTCGCTGTTTGCTCGACAAGAACACGCATTGGCAGACAGTAGACCAGCCGGCGAGGCGTCCCGGCGCGGGCTGCCTCATCCGCGAAGCGCCGCCGCCACAGCCACGCGAGGATTGCCGCCGATGTTTTCCCCAAGCCGGTCGGGACATCCAGCAAAGCCGCTAAGGGACTGTCGAGGGCAAGCCTTCCCTGGTACGGAAGCGGCGACGGCTGGCCTGTTGCTTGGCTGAAAAACGCCTCGTATTTCTGAAGCGATTCGGATGAAATACTCACGGTCATGCCTGCAAAACTATCCTGCGTCGTCGCGGCTTCAAAGGCAAGCCTATCATCATTAGTCATTTATGCGGCAGGAAAATATTTGCCGACCGAGCATCCAGGATAACCAATGTTGCCCTAATGATGCGGTATCCTACATTTGGGCAGTCGATCCGATTCCGGCTGGGCGCAATTTAATTGCGTGGAGGGCCTTTGCGGATTTCATATTTAATCTGCTACGACATCTGCGACGACAAACGCCTGCGCAAAGTCTTCCACACAATGCGCGGATACGGGGACCACTTGCAGTATTCGGTGTTCGAGTGCCAGTTGACGGCCACGGATCTGGCGCGGTGCCGCGCGGAACTGGCGGCGATTATCCACCATACCGAGGATCAGGTGCTGTTCGTGAACCTGGGGCCCGCCGAAGGGCGGGGGGACCGCGTGATCGCGGCGCTCGGCAAACCGTACACGGCGCTGGATTCGCCGTGCATCATCGTTTGAGGAGTCCCCATGGGCGCGCTCCTGATCCAGATCGAAGCTAGGCGGGAACTGCCGGATTATCTGCCGGCGCGAATGGTGAACGAGTTCGCGTATTGTCCGCGGTTGTTCTTCTATGAATGGGTAGAAGGCCTGTTCGCGGAGAGCGTCGATACGGTCGAGGGTTCCATTCAGCACCGGCGCGTGGACTCCAAGGCGACGGCGCTGCCGGACGCCGGTGAGTTGACGCAATCGATCCACTCGCGGAGCGTGACGCTGGCGAGCGAACGGCTGCGGGTGATCGCGAAGATGGACCTGGTCGAAGTCGAGGGCGGCGTGGTGACGCCGGTGGATTACAAGCACGGGCATCCGCGGGATGGCGCGGAGGGTCTGGAGTTGTGGCCGAGCGACCGGGCGCAACTGGCGGTCCAGGGAATCGTGCTGCGGGAGAACGGGTACCGATGCGAGGAAGGCGTCGCGTATTACCGCAAGACGGGGCAACGGGTGCGCGTGACGTTCGACGGGGCGCTGATCGCGGAGACGGAGGCCTTGATCCTGGAGGCATGGGGACTGGCGGAGGCTGGAGACATTCCGGCGCCTCTGGTGGATTCGCCGAAGTGTCCGGGGTGCTCGTTGGTGGGGATCTGTCTACCGGACGAGACGTGGCGGGCGGCGGAGGAGGTCGAGGAACCGCGGCAACTGGCGCTGTTCGATGTGCCGCGGCGGAAGCCTGTGAAGCGCGAAGTACGTCCAATGATGACGCCGCGCAACGAGCTGCGGCCGCTTTATCTGAACAGCCAGGGAGTGAAGCTGGGGAAGAGCGGGGCGGTGCTGACGGTCAAAGATAAAGACAAGCTGCTGCAAGAAGTGAGGATCGGCGAGATCTGCCAGGTGAACCTGATGGGGAACGTCCAGGTGACGACGCAGGCGGTGCAGGCGCTGTGCGATGCGGAGGTGCCGATCTGCTACTTCTCGATGGGCGGGTGGTTCTACGGGATCACGATCGGGTTGAACACGAAGAACGTATTTCTGCGGCGGAACCAGTTCCGGCTGTCCGAGCAGGAATATTTCGCGCGGACGATCGCGCGGCGGCTGGTGGCGGGGAAGATTCGCAATCAGA
>OCTA010003363.1_pt1 | contig 14192 bp, 15 predicted proteins | sample 1538991 | NCBI WGS metagenome assembly OCTA01 (sample SAMEA3539302, study PRJEB22396) | soil metagenome | biome: tundra; feature: field; material: soil | place: USA | collected 2010-05 | depth 0.15 m
GGCGGCGAGGTGGCCGGCGCTCTCATCGGCCTCGCTGATCGCGACTTGTTCAGGCTTTTGGAAAGGCTCAGAGCGCTTGGGCTGGTGTTCCGCTACGAGACCGACCGGCAGATCGTCTATTCAGCTCACCCCTTCCTCCGCGAATTCTTCCGCAATCTTCTGGGAACGACGCCGGAATCCGTTCATGAGTCGGTGCGCTCCAAGCTTGCGCCCAGCCTGGAGGCGCGGCCATCCAAGCCGCCACGGGACCCGGCCATTCTGGATCAATATGAACTGTTGATTGAAGAGACTTTACTCGCCGGATGCGTTCGGGAAGCGTTTGATCTGTTTTGGTTTGGTTTGGGTGGTTACAAGAACCTAGGCTGGGTCCTGGGCGACAGCGCCCGGGGCATCCGCATCCTGGAGCGTTTCGTCCCGCTGGATGATTTTTCCCGCGTCCAGCCTCATCTTCCTCCACACGACCGGTCCCTGCTCGTCAATGACCTCGGCCTATTCGCAGCGAGCCTCGGCGACCTCGCCAGAGCGCGCGCAGCCTTCGGGTATTGCCAGTTGCTGGAGGCAGCCGCCGCCGACCATAAGGAGGGGTCGATCCGCGCCCAGAACGGCGCTGAGGTCGAGTTGCTCGCCGGGCGAATCCGGCAAGCAATGGAGCACTCGGAGGGCGCGCTTGCCCTCGCCACCAAGGCAAAGAACAAAGTCGGCACGGAGAACTCCCTTACCTCGCGAGCGGGGTCGCATTTCGCTCTGGGAAACACCGCCGCGGCAGTTGCCGACTTCCAGCGCGCCACCGAACTGGAAGGCGAAGCCTTGCCTGGCGGGAGCGGCATCAGGGAGGCGGAATGCAAGCAGCTTCGCGGCGAGCGTACCCGAGCGCTCAGCCAAGCGCTAGCCACTCGGGAGAACGCTGCCGGGAAAGAATGGAACATCGTCCTCTGCATGTGCGATACCCTGCTCGCCAGGTTGCTGGTACCAGGTGATCCCGCCCAAGCCGCCCGACATCTGCAGGACGCCCGCGCCTTCGCCAACCGTTCCGGCGCTGTCGACCTCCAACTCCGCTGCTTCCATGCCGCCTGCGAACTCCAGCGCCACCTCGGCGATCACCCTCAATCCATCGCGGAAGCCGAAGCCGGCATCCTGCTGGCGGACACTTGCGGCTTTGGGAAATACTCCATCGACCTCCGACTGTCCCTCGCCGAAACGTACCTCGCCGCCGGCGACGCCCGCAAAGCCCTCCAAAACGCCCGCAACGCGCTCGACCGCTCCGAACTCCCGGATTGCCAATATGCTTGGGGAAAGGCCGACGGCCTGCACTTCTGCGGCATCGCCCCTGCGCCTCGGCGAACGCGAACTGGCCCGCCAACGCCTCACCGCCGCGCTGGAAATCCGTGAACGCCTCGGCCACGGACGCATCGAAGAAACAAGGAAGGCGTTACGTGATCTTCAAGGTGACAGCGTGCCTTGAAGGCGCCACCGAAGGCATCGTCACGCGCAGTCCGGCCGCGTCCTGCGTCCACCGCACTGTGCCCTGGTATCCGAGCAGTTCGACGCTCTCCACCTTCTCACTCACCGACCGCAGCACCGCCTCGCGCTCCGGCCACCCCATCACAAACGCATACAGCGTCTTGCCCTTCGTGGTGTACCGCACATCCTCCGCAGTCAGATCCTTGCGCCCGCCCTCGTTGAACGCAGCATCCGCCTTCACCTGCGTGCCCGGACCCTCGCCAAACACCTTCCACGGCCGCGACCCGTGGATGCCTTCGCTATTCACCGCCATCCAATCGGTGATCTCCGCCAAAATGCCCCGCTCCTCCGCATCCAGCTCGCCTGAATTGGGCAGCGGGAAATTCAGCAACAGGTTGCCGTTGCGGCTCACGATATCGCACAACATATCGATCACCGTCTTCGGCGACTTGTACTTCGCGCCGCGCTTGTAATGCCACTCGCCGACGCACGTATCGGTCTGCCACGGATTGGGCCAGATCTTGTCCACGATGCCGCGCTCCACGTCCAGCACGCATGTGCCGACTTCGCAATCCTCGCGCCGCTTGCTGGTGTAGACCGCCTCGACTTTGCCGCCGTGCCGCCTGGCGCTCTCGTTGTAATGGTGCGACACCAGCCGCAGGCCGTACTCTTCAAACGGCAGCGCGCCGTCGGTGTAGAGCAGGTCGGGCTGATACTGGTCCACCAGATCCTGTATGCGCGCGAGCCATTGCCGCCGCCATGAATCCGGGATGCCGTCCGGTCCCCACTGCAACTCGCCCTTGGCGAACGGCGCGCAGGCGGCTTCGTGGTAGAGATCGGCGTTGGCCGGGTCCACGCCGTCGTAAGCCACACCGGCCAGCGGCCCCGTCTGGTCGCTGCCGTGGCTCACGGCGAACCATTTATAACTGATCCACAGGTGCTCGCTCACGCCGAACTTCAGACCCTCGCGCATGGCAGCCTTGCGGAACATGCCGACGATATCCTTGCGCGGCCCCATGTTCACCGCATTCCAGCGCGTGTGCTTCGAATTCCAAAGGTCGAAATTATCGTGATGAACGCCCATGCTGACGAAGTACTTCGCGCCGGCCTTTTTGTAGAGGCCGACCAAGTGGTCCGGGTCGAACTTGTCGCCCTTCCAGGTGGGGATGACGTCCTTGAAGCCGAACTTGCTGGGATGCCCATACGTAGCGACGTGGTGCTTGTACTGCTCGCTGCCCTGCATGTACATGTTGCGGGCGTACCAGTCGCCGGCTTCGGCGGCCGATTGCGGACCCCAATGCGCCCAGATGCCGAACTTCGCATCGCGGAACCATTCGGGGACCTGGTACTGCCGCAGCGATTCACGTGTGGCTTCAAAAGGAGTGGCGGCTTTGGTGAGGACGGGCGCGGCGAGACTTCCCGCAAGCAAGCCGAGGGCGTCTCTGCGGGTGAGCGTCATGTGCCGGGCGATGCTAGGCTTTGGGCGGCTGCGCGGAATCGTGCGGCGTGGAATCGTCCGTGTTCACGCTTTTCAGCGAGTCCTTAAAGCTGCGAATGCCTTGGGCCAGGCCCTTCCCGAGTTCCGGCAGCTTTTGCGGGCCGAAGAACAGCAGGGCAATGGCCAGGATGATCAGCAAGTGCCTGGGTTGGAGCAGATCTTCAATCATGTTATGCCTGCCCCGATAGTACCACAACCGGAAGATGCGCGCTTCACCCCCACTCGCCCGAGAACCTTTCCCCAGGCAACGCACTTCTCTTTGTGGCCGTTTTCCACGTTACATCTATGTTACATCTTCGGCGCTTATGCCCAACTTGGTCCAACAAACCACCACAAATTACCATTTGAAGCCAAAAAATGGGGGTATTGGCCGTGCGCAAATGGGGGTAAAGCGACAAAATGCAACACTTTTCGACACTATTTGATTTAACACTCTCAACGCCCACGCCCACCCCAGCCCAAGCGCGCCGCGCCCCGCCGCCCATGCTAAAATCGGACGAGTCCCGCAAATGACCGAAATCCTTCCGTCAATCCTGGCTGCGGATTTCGCCCGCTTAGGCGAGCAGATCGCCCAGGTCGAGCAGGGCGGCGTCACCATGCTGCACCTCGATGTCATGGACGGCCACTTTGTGCCGAACCTGACCATCGGCCCGCCGGTGGTCGCTTCCATTCGCAAAGTCACGCGCCTCAAGCTGGACGTTCACTTGATGATCGACGATCCCGACAAGTACGCGCCCACCTTCATCGACGCGGGCGCCGACCAGGTGAGCGTCCATCAGGAAGCCTGCAAACATCTGGACGGCACGCTGCGCGAGATCCAGCGGGCGGGCGCGCGCGCCGGTGTCGTCATCAATCCGGCGACCCCGGTTTCCACGCTCGACGAAGTGCTGGGGCTGGCGGATTTTGTTTTGGTGATGAGCGTCAATCCGGGGTTCGGAGGGCAGCGGTTTATCCCCTATGCGCTCGATAAGGTCCGGCGGCTTGCGGCCATCCGCAGTGACCGCCGGCTGGCCTTCTCCATCGAAATCGATGGCGGCGTCACCAAGGAAAACATAGGCGATGTGGTGCGGGCTGGCTGTGACTGGATCGTCACAGGGTCTTCCGTATTTCACACTCCGGATCCGGCCGCCGCTGTGGCCGAGTTGCGCCAGGCGGCCATCGACGCGCATGCTGTCCGCTGTTGAACGCCGCGCGGCATTCGCAACACCCCGCCGGCTGGGTATCCCCCAGGCTGGCGATGCAATTGCTATCCTGGACTAAAGCGAATAAGTCTGAAGCGAGAAAGATCGGCACGAGCATAATGATGTATCCACGTATTCTTAATAGCCTGATTGTGGTCGCCACGCTGGCGGGCCTCCTGAGTTCCTGCGGCCTGCGCCGCCACAAATACGCCGACCCCATCACCAAGAACACCGAACAGCCCGATAAGGTGCTTTTCGACCGGGCCATCAAAGATATCGAGCATAGCCGCTATGAGATCGCGCGCCTGACGCTGCAGACGCTCATCAACACCTACGACAGCAGCGAGTTTTTGGCCAAGGCCAAGCTGGCCATCGCCGACAGTTGGTTCCGCGAAGGCGGCGGGCATGGTCTGGCGCAGGCCGAAGCCGAATACAAGGACTTCGAGTTGTTCTATCCGCAAATGGAGGAGTCCGCCGAGGCCCAGGAACGCGTTTGCGATATCCATTACAAACAGATGGACAAAGCCGATCGCGACCCCCTCCATGCCATTCGCGCCGAGGACGAGTGCCGCCAGTTGCTGATGGCCTATCCCAACAGCAAGTTCGCGCCCGAAACCCAGCAGAAGCTGCGCGACGTGCAGGAGGTTCTGGCGGCCCACGAGTACGCCGCCGGCGTCTTCTACCACCACAAGGGCGCCATGCCTGCCGCGGCCAATCGATTGACCAGCATGGTGGATCAGTATCCCCTGTTCAGCATGGCCGACGAAGCGTTGTGGATGCTCGGCGATGCCTATGATCGAATGGGCGACCGTTTCGAAGAGAAGTCCGCCGGCGCCTACACGCGCATCGTGAAGGATTATCCGCTGAGCCCGCACGCCCCGGCGGCCAGGCAGAAACTGGAGGCCATGAAACGTCCCGTGCCGGAGGCCGATCCGGTGGCTTATGCCCGCATGAAGTACGAGTTGGAAAACCGGAACGCTCCGAACCGCATCAACCGCTTCATCGACGCGTTCAAGAGTCGCCCGAATACCAGTTTGGCGGCCAAGGGCGGAACTCCGTCCATGAGCGTTTTGCACCCGGGGATTCCGGTTAGCGTGCCGCAAGGCGCCAGTGCCGCGGCGGCTCCGGGCGCGACCGGAACACCAGGCACCGAAAATAACGTCACGATTGGTCTTACCAACGATACGAAGGAACTGGACCAAAGGCCCGATGCGCGAGCCAACCCGCCTGGCGCGGCTGCCGCGTCCCCCGCCGCACCGCCTGCGGATCAGGCCGCCAAACCGGCCGACGCAGCGGCAACTCCCCAGCAGCCTTTCGCCACTAACCATCCAGTGACCGAAGCGGATCGGAAGAAGGCCATGAAGATGGCGCAGGAGAAGGCTAAGCAACAGAAGAAAGCCGCCGCCAAGGCTGCCAAGAGTGGGACGGCTCCGCCGGCCCAGCCCCAGACAACGCCTCAATCTCAGACGCCGCCTCAATCTCAGACTCCGCCCCAATGACGCGCATCCTGCTCGCCGACGACAGCCCCCACGCACAGCGCATGGGCGAGCAGATTCTCAGCGAGGAGGGCTTTGAGGTCGTCACGGTCAGTGATGGCGACTCCGCGTTGCTGCGCCTGGAGGACGTGGATCCCGACTTAGTGCTGGCCGGCGTCGCGATGGCGCACCGCTCGGGCTACGAAATCTGCCAGTACGTGAAGCTCAGCCCGCGTCACAAGCATGTCCGGGTGGTCCTGGCCGCGGGCGTAAAGGACCAGCTCGATGAAGCCGAAGCGCGCCGCGCGCAGGCCGACGGCATCGTGCAAAAACCGTTTCAGGCGTCCGTGCTGCTGAGCGTAGTGAAGCCGCTGGTGGAGATGGCCGTGAAGGAACGCGGGTCCGGTCCGCCCGCTATCGCAGCGTCGGGGAAGCGGCCCGCCCCGAAGGCGCCAGTGGTGGCGCTGATCGATCCCGAGCGCGTACAAGCGGCCGTGACGGTGGCTCTGGACGCTTCCCTCTCTGGTATCATTGACGAGATCACCGAGAAGGTTCTGATCGCGCTCAGCGCCCGATAAACTCTATGCCCGATAACAGTTTCGATGTCGTCTCCAAGATCGAATTGCCGGAGGTCGGCAACGCCATCCAGCAGGCCATGAAGGAGATTCAGCAGCGTTACGATCTGAAAGACTCCAAGTCCTCCATCGAGCTGAACGAGAAGGACCACAAGGTTCTCCTGGCCAGCGCCGATGAGTACAAGTTGAAGGCCGTCATCGAGGTCCTGGAAGGCAAGCTGGTGAAGCGCAAGGTGCCGTTGAAGGGGCTAACTTACGGGACGCTCATCCCGTCGGCCGGCTCCTCGGTGAAACAGGAGATCTCGCTGCAACAGGGCATTCCCATCGAGAAGGCGCGCGAGATCGTGCGCAAGATCAAGGACAGCAAACTGAAGGTGCAGGCCGCCATCCAGGGCGACTTGGTGCGCGTCAGCAGTCGCGACCGCGACACATTGCAGAGCGTCATCAAGCTGCTGCGCGACGCCGATTTCGGCATCGACGTGCAGTTCACCAATTACCGGACCATTTGACTTCTTGACAGCAATCAGTCAATATGTCAAAATAAAGCTGTGACCGGGACAAAGACCGCCAAAACTGAAGAATCGAAGACGTTGACCCTTCGGCTGGGCCAGAATTTCCATCGCCGGCTGAAGGCCAAACTGTTGGCCGACGGCACGAATTTCCAGGTCAAGGTCCAAGCCATGCTTCAGGACTACGTCGATGGCCCCGCTGAGGAGCGGGAAGAGACTGCGCGCCAGATCGCCATCGCCCGCGAAGCCATGCGCCGCTATGCTCCCGCCATGCGCGAGTTGGCTCGTTGACGGAACCGGTCTGGGTGAACCCGGCAGCCGTCACGCGCTTTCACGGCGAAAGCCTCATGGAATTCGGAGGCTCGCCCGGAATCCGCGACCCAGGCGCCATCGAGTCGGCGCTGGCCAGACCGCGAAACCTGTTTGTCTACGGGAAGCCGGATCTGTGCGATCTGGCCGCCGCATACACCGCCGGCCTGTGCCAAAACCACGGATTCGTCGACGGCAACAAGCGCACCGCCTTCCTCACCGGCTTCGTCTTCCTCTACGAAAACGGCGACACCATCCTGGCCGAGCAGGCCGAAGTGATCGCCGCCATGCTGTCGCTCGCCGACCACACGCTCGACGAAGCCGGCTACGCGGCTTGGTTGCGGGAGCACATCGCTGCGAACCAGTCGTGACACGCCGCATCGAAACCCACGTGCTGGATGGCCCGGCAGGGAAACTCGAAGCCCTGCTCGAACCGCCTGAGGACTCAACCCCGCGCGCGGCGGCGCTGGTCTGCCATCCCCATCCGTTGTTTGGCGGCACCATGCATAACAAGGTGGTCCACCGCGTGGCGCGCGCGCTGCGGACCTCGGGCTACGTGGTGCTGCGCTTTAATTTCCGCGGCGTGGGGAAAAGCGAGGGCCGCCACGACCTGGGCGTCGGCGAAATCGAGGATGCGCGCGCGGCGCTCGACTGGCTGCGCCACCGCTATCCGGGCCTGCCATACACCCTGGCAGGCTTTTCGTTCGGCTCCCGCGTGATCCTGAGCTTGGGATGCGCCTTGCCGGACGCCGGACGGCTGATCGCGCTGGGCTTCCCCGCCAAGCGCGACCCGGTGGGCGTGCTGGCGCATTGCACCGCGCCCAAGGTCTTCATTCAGAGCACCCACGATGAGCACGGCCCGCCGCCGGAAATGGAAGCTCTCTACGCGCAAGTGGCGGAGCCCAAGCGGCTGATTTGGGTGGAAGCGGAGGATCACTTCTTCGCGGGAGGCTTGGACGAGTTGGAAAGACAGGTTGCCGCGCTGGCGTGAGAGTACTGGTTGGAAGCGTAGTCGCCCAAACTCGAGAAAGAGGTTTAAAACTCCCAAAAGTGTTTGAGTGGGTGTAGAATCAATGGTGGAGGTTGGCCGTGCCTTTACCCATTCGATTCCCATTTGTGTTCTTGATGTTTTCCCTTTGTCTGCCCGCACAGGACCGGTACCGGGTCGAAGCCTTCGCCGGACAGCCGGCGCCCGAGGGCGTTGCAGCCACCGCGTCATTCCTGCTCAGCCCGCAAGGGTTGGCGGTGGACGCATCCAATCACCTGTATATCTGTGAAGTGAACGGCCGTAGAGTCCGGAAAGTGGACCTCAGCACCGGCATGATCGGTTTGTTTGCCGGAACCGGAGTGTCCGGAGATTCCGGCGACGGCGGTCCGGCGCTAAACGCTCAGTTCTCGGCCGTGCGCTATGTTGCCCTCGACAGTGCCGGCAATGTCTACATCTCCGATAACGGAGCTGCTCGTATCCGGCGGATTGACGCGGTCACGGGCACCATCACAACATATGCGGGCACGGGGACGGCAGGCTACAACGGCGACAATATAGCGGCCACCAGCGCGAACCTGAACTATCCGCGAGGCATCCGGCTCGACGCATCGGACAATCTCTATATCGCCGACGTCTCCAACCAACGCATCCGCCGCGTGGACGCCGCGACCAAGCTGATCACCACCGTCGCCGGAACCGGCACGGGCGGCTTCAACGGCGATAACATCCTCGCTACGGCCGCCCAACTGCAGTCTCCCTATGGCGTGGCCTTTGACAGCTCCGGCAGGCTCTACATCGCCGATGACGGCAATCGGCGGGTGCGCCGTGTGGACGCGGCGACCCAGTTGATTACGACTTACGCCGGCAATGGCACATACGGCTACAACGGCGAGAACATCCCGGCCACGTCCGCCGAATTCGCCAGCATCCGCAGCATCGGGCTCGATAGCGCCGATAACCTCTACATCGTGGACGCAGGCACCAACGTGCGGGTTCGCGAAGTGGACGCCGCTACGCAACACATCAATACCATCGCCGGAAACGGAGTGGCCGGGTTCAGCGGCGATGGAGGCCCCGCGGTGAACGCCAGCCTGGACGACCCCGAGGGGATCGCCATCGACAGCGTCAGCAACGTGTATGTGTCGGACTTTAACGTGCAGAGAGTTCGCCGCATCAGCTCTGGGATTATCGATACGATCGCCGGGTCCTGGGGTCCGGAGAATGTGCCGGCCACCAGCGGGTTCCTGGCGCGCCCCGGCCAGATGGCTGTTACTAGCTCCGGAACTGTACTCATCGCCGACACGCTGAATTCCAGGGTCAGGCAGGTGGATGCCGCTACCCAGAACATCCATACCGTAGCGGGGACTGGCGTACCTGGCTACAGTGGCGATGGGGCCGCGGCAACCAGTGCAACGCTCGTCCCCTACGCCGTGGCTCTGGACAACTCCGGAAACTACTATATCGCCGATTCCGACAATAGCCGTGTGCGCAAGGTCTCCCGCGGTGTGATCACCACGATCGCAGGCACGGGAAACCCCGGATACAACGGCGATGGCATTGCGGCGAGCAGTGCCCAACTCAACTACCCGAATGGGGTCGCCCTGGACGCCGCGGGCAATCTATACATCGCCGATACCTACAACAATCGTATCCGCATGGTGCCGGGAGCGTCGCCGTCCGCTGGCATCCAGACCGTGGCGGGCACGGGCGACCCAGGCTACAACGGCGACAACATTGCGGCTACCGCTGCGCAACTCAATTTCCCGTATGCTATTACTCTGGACAGTACGGGGGTTCTATACATCGCGGACGCAAACAACAACCGGATACGCCGGGTGGTTGCGGGCACGATCACCACGGCGGTGGGAACCGGCGTAGAGGGTTATAGCGGTGACGGAGGTGTTGGATCGAGCGCCGAGATCAACTACCCTTTTGCAATCACTTTGGACCCCCAGGGAAATCTCTTCATCGCGGATGGCAATAACGTCCTCCGGAAAGTCATTGGCGGAACCGGCGTCATCACCACGGTGGCGGGGACCTCGGTCGCGGGTTACTCCGGCGACGGCGGTCCGGCGCTGTCTGCACAGTTCAACTTTCTCAGTGGAGTCGCGTCCGACAGTACCGGCCGCATCCTCGTGGCGGATTTCGGCAACGACGTCGTGCGGCGCCTGGTACCTCAGTTCCGGCTGACAACCGCCGCGAATCCGAAGGCCGGGGGAACTGTCACACCCGGAGGTTACTTCGACCGCGGCGCGTCCGTGGTCATTACGGCTACCGCCAATCCGGCTTTCCAGTTCTCCAACTTCAGCGGCACGGTTTCCGGCACAACCAATCCCATCACGGTCAAGATGAACAGGACCACTAATGAGGTGGCTCATTTCAGCGTCCTGAATCCGGCCATCACGGGAGTGGAGGTCACGCGCGGCAATGGACCTGGTCCGGACGAACGCGATTACACCATCCGCCTGACGAATACGGGGCCGGGGCCCGGCGGAGCATGCCAAGTCTCCAGCGTCACGCTGACCGTGACCGCCGGCACCGGAGCTACTCCGACTCTACTCACGCCTTTGCCCATCGTCTACGGCACGCTGGCGGCGGGAGTCGGTAAATCTAAGGTCGTGGCGGCGACCGTGGCCCCTACGATCACACGCCTCAATATTGGTTTAGGCGGCTCTTGCCAAAACGCGTTGAACGCGGCGGTTCCGTTCAACATCACAATCCCGACGCAGCGATAGTTGTCAGCGGGCGTTCGATTTCACTGCTCTCTGGTTCAGTTCAGGCATCCAACGCCGCTCCAGGGTGTGGGCAAAAGCGAGGGCCGGCATGGCATTATGGTCCAGGTCCCTTTGTGGTCTCATAGTTCTTTATGCCCTTCACGCTCGATTCCAAAGTAGCCCTGATCACCGGCGCAGGCCGCGGCATCGGCCGCGCCATCGCCGAGAAACTGGCGGCTGCGGGCGCCGCAGTCATGATCAACGATCTGGACCCGGCTCCCGCCTTGGAAGCCGAATCCGCCATTCGCCAATCCGGCCGCGCCGCCGCGCATCTCGCGGGCGATGTCACCGCTCCGGATTTCCCGCAGAAGCTGGTGGACGCCACTCTCGCTTCGTTCGGCGGTCTGGACATCATCGTCAACAACGCCGGCTACACCTGGGACAACGTCATCCAGAAGACCACCGACGAGCAGTACCTTGCCATGCTCGGCATCCACCTGGTCGCGCCGTTCCGAATTCTGCGCGCCGCCTCCACGCACATCCGCGAAGCCGCCAAGCGCGAGGCCGCCGAAGGCCGCCGCGTGATGCGCAAAGTGGTCAACATCACCTCCATCGCCGGCACGGATGGCAACCCGGGGCAGGCGGGATATTCGTCCGGCAAAGCCGGCGTCATCGGTCTGACCAAAACCATGGCCAAGGAGTGGGGCCGCTACCACGTGAATGTGAACGCCGTCGGCTTCGGCCTGATCGAAACGCGCCTGACGCAGCCGCTCACGCAGGCGGGCGCGACCATCGACGTGCAGGGCCGCCAGATCGCGGTGGGCGTGCAGCCCAAGACGCTCGACGCGCTCAAGGCCGTCTGTCCGCTGGGCCGCGCCGGCACGCCGGAGGAAGCCGCCGGAGCCGTGCTGTTCTTCTGCTCGCCGCTCTCCGACTATGTGACCGCCGAGGTGTTGATCTGCGGCGGTGGAATGCACTTCTGATGTATCGCTTATTGTTAGCCGACGACGATGTGCAGCAACTTGGGATTCGCAAGCTGCTGCTCGAAGCGGCCGGTCACGAAGTGGCCGTGGCGGAGGATGTGCCCGAGGCCCGCCGCCTGCTCCAAGAAATGCGCCCGGACGTACTAGTGATGGACCTGCGCCTGCCGAAGCTGAAGGACGGGCTGAGCTTGATCCGCTGGGTGGACGAACAGTGCCTGGCGGCCAAGATCATTGTGCTTTCCGGCTGGACGGAAGAGCTTTGCGAATTGCCGGAAGAGAAGCTGGTCTGGCGCGTCCTTGGCAAACCGATCCGCAACGACGACTTGCTCGAGGCGATTAGTGCGGCAGTTTCCGCGCCTGCTCGTAATCTTCCGTCAGCCGCTTGGTGATCTTATCGGCCACGTCCGAGCTGGCGCCGCGAAACTTTCCGCCCATGCTTTCCTGCGTAGTGGACCAGATGACGTCGCCATCCTTCGTCACCAGCCGGACGGCCGCATTGGCCTCGTGCCGCCGCTCTACGGAGTGGCTGGATTCGCTTTCTCCCGCGCCAAGGCCCATGGTCTGATCAGTGCTGTTGGCGACACGCGAGCCGCCGCGCAGCGAGCCGGCATCGCTGCTGTGCCGCGTACCCAGGTTGCTGTGCACGTTGAGGCTATCGCTCGATGAATGCGTCTCGTTGAAGACCAGATCCTCAGCCGAGCCGCGCAAAATGGCGTCGGCCTTTTCCTGGTTCTCGGTAATGACGAAGAGCTTCGAACCTTGCAGGCCATTGATGATCATGTCCCGCATTTGGGCGGCGGTTTCCCCGCCCGAGAAGCGATCCACGTACACGCGCCGCAGCGTCAGCAATTGCCGCAGGCTATCGGTCTCCACGGCGGGGGGCGGCGCGGGCGGCGCAGGCGTCGGGATGGAATCGGCCGGCCCAAATAGCAACGCCGCTAGTAACGGGAGAGCCGTCATACGTCAGCCCCGCCCCTTGCGCGCTTCATCGTCGGTGTATTCCACGCGGCGGCCGGTCTTCGCCTCCAGCTCGGCCAACACCGCGCGCACATCGCCCTTGCCCACCTGGAGCACCAACGCCTGCTGGCGGCCGTCGGCATCGGTGTAGCCTACCGTTACAAAATGCTTGCGCGACTTGCTGAGGAGAAAGAGAGGCGAAATCAGAATCGCTTCCGCGTAGCGCCGGCCGACGTGCTGGCCGTACTCCAGCGTGTTCACCTTGTCGTATGGGACATGCAACGTCAGCAAGTGCGTGACGAAAAGCAACTCCCGATCGCCGGTCATGTCGACACGCACGTCGCACTTGTTTGGGAAGGCGGGAACCGTGGTGCCGGTCAAGTAGGCGCGCGCGCCGCCGGGTTGGGCCGCCGGCAGGATCGGCGTGAGCACGCCGCACGCTATCAGCATGGGCAACGCCCATGCTCGTTTGGGCATAAGGATCATGGAACAACATAGTGGCCGTGAGCCGCCAGTTGTCTCACAATGAGCCGCTACTTCTTCGATTTCTCGGGCCCGGCCAGCAGGCGGTCGATCTCCAGATCGAGGCCGTCGCCCTCGAAGATGTTCCGCGTGTCGAATTCGTAGCCGAAGTCGTTGCGAATCATACCCTGGCCGTCGATCAGGAACAGGTGCGGCACATTGACCGTCGGGTTCTGCGGCGTGGCTTTCAGATACGCCGCCGATGCCTGTCCGCAATCGAACAGGACCGGCGTGGTGACCTTATGCTCCGCCACAAAGTGGGCCACCGTGGCTGGCGTGTCCCGCGGAATCGCGAACGTCAGCACGGCAACCTTGCCGCCATATTTGGCCTCCACCTTCTCCAGGACGTCCGCCAACTGCTGGCAATGCGGGCAGGTGGTTTGTATGATGTCGACGATCACGATCTTGCCGCGATAGTCCTGCAAATCGTGTTGTTGCCCGTGGAGATCGGGAAGCGAGAAGCCCGGCGCGCGGCGGCCGGACAATTCTCCCGAAGCGAACAGCAATGCCGCGGAGGCCAGTAAACCTAAAACATATCGCATCAGAACAAATTTAGCATTACTCAAACATGGTAGGCTGGAGCCTGGTACTGCCACTGTCCGTCCGCTAAAAGTCGATTCACCGCGAGCCGTCTGAGCTAACGTTCGAAGACTGCCTGCGGCGAATCCATTCCAACCGCAAATCCCAAACAAATCTATTGCAGGAGAATTGGAATGCAGGATTGCTTCGACTTGAAGACCATTGGCGTGACGGACGCCATATTTGAAACCTTTCAGCTTTACGAAGCGCGCGGCCTGCTGTTGGGGCGCGTGTCGGTGGTGCACAGCGATCGATACAGGATTTACACCGTGCGGGGCGAGATGAGCGCGGAGGCCATCGGCGCGCTGCTCTATCGCACGGAGCGATCCGCGTGGCCGGCGGTGGGCGACTGGGTCGCCGTGCAGCCGGTGGGGCCGGAGGAAGCGCCGTTACAAGCAATGATCCACGCCGTGCTGCCGCGGCGCACAATGTTCTCGCGGC
>OCTA010003364.1_pt1 | contig 14187 bp, 11 predicted proteins | sample 1538991 | NCBI WGS metagenome assembly OCTA01 (sample SAMEA3539302, study PRJEB22396) | soil metagenome | biome: tundra; feature: field; material: soil | place: USA | collected 2010-05 | depth 0.15 m
GGGGGCCGAGCGGGGGGAGGGGGGAGGGGGGCGACGCTCACCGCCCGGCGACGTCTCCTCCCACACCCACGACGGCGCCCGACCGGCAAGCGACGACGAAGGAACCCGGGCCGAGCGGGGCGAGGCCCGCGGCCGCCGCCCCGCCCGAAAGGCCGCTCGGGCGCGGACACACGTCGCTCAAGATCTCGACCGCGTCGGTGTCTCTGCCGGGGGCGCCGAAGGCACCGGCGTCGCCCGCCAGCGTGACGAAGACGACCGTACCGGATGGGTCGACCAGCAAGGCGGCGGTGGCTCGAGGCGCGTCGACCTGGGGCGCGCCCCCGTCGAGCCGGGCCAGGGCGGGGTGGTTTGCGAGCACGGCCCGGGCGCTCTCTCGGCCTGACGCGTCAAGCGTGACCGCCGTCTCCGTGGCCGCCCCGAGCATGGCGAGCGTCGCGGTCTCGCCGCGCAACGCCGGAGAGCCAAGCCAGATTCCGCCCCCTGTGGCCACGGAACGGGCCGCGAGGGTGCCGCGGATCAGGTCGACAGACGCGAAGGTCGCTCCACCGGCGACGACCGCGACGAGGGTGTGCGCGTCGGCCAGCGAGGCGCTGCCCGTAATGGGCGAACCGAAGCTCCCGACCCGCGACGGCTCGGGCGAGCCTGGCACCCAGGTGAACACCGCGCCGCTACGGCCAACCGCGACGACGCGACCGAGCGCGGAGACGAGGGGCGAAGCGATGGGTTCCAGGAACCCCGTTCGGGCGCGCTCGCGACCGGCGACGTCGAGCACCGCGGCCTCGCGCCCGGTCGCGACCACGACTCCGCCGTCTTCGAGCGGGAGCGGGGCGGGGGACGCATAGCCGTCAGCGGAGGGCCTCCCGAAGCGCGTGCGCCACCGCACGATCCCCTCGCGGACGGCGACGGCCTCTCCCGCGCCATCGACGAAGACGAGCGTATCGTCCGAAAGGAGAGCCGCCGGGCCCGCGTCGAGGCCGCCAGTGGGGGCTCGCCAGAGCTCCGCTCCGCTCCGCGCAATCGCGATCACTTCGCCTCGCGCGCCGACGACGTACGTGACGCCGCGGGCGTCGACGAGCGGTGCCTGTTCGATCGCCGTCCGCGCCGGCGCGCGCCATTCGACGTGCAGATGCGACATGGGCAGCGGCGTTCGCGCGAGGCCCGAGCGCGCGGCGTCGACGCGATCGGCGCGGGCTCCGTCGGGTGTACCGACCACGAGATCGCGCGGTCGCGATGTCTCCATCGCCTGGGCTCGCGCCGTTGCCGGGCCGAGGAGCGGATAGCCCGCGCCCGCCAGCGCGGCCGTGAGGGCGATCGCGAGCGCAGCGCGCACGCGCCAGCTCATCGCTTCGCGCGCACCACGAAGTCGGCTTCGATCTCGGGCACCGTCTGGCCGCCCGGCGTCGTGAATGCCCGGGCGACATGGCCGAACGCGCGCAGGCGATCGCCGCGCGCGACGGCCAGCTCTTGCCCGATGACGACGCGCGCCAGGCAGGGCCCCTTCGCGCAACCGCGGCGATCGTCGATGAGGAGGAGGGTGCGGTGGCCCGACGCCCGCGGCTCGATGATCTCGCCCTCGATCACGATGGGCTGGCCGATGTCGGTCGCGAGGTTCGCGAGGGCCGCGTCGTAGCCGAGCGTCGCCTGCTTCTCGAACGCTTTCGCCTCGACCGCGAGGCTCGCCACGCGCTTCAACGCGACATGAACCGTTCGCGGCGCGAGGGCGGCGGTGCCGCTGCGAACTTCGACCGAGATCTCCCCGGGAGCGATCAGCGTCACCGCCGTCTCGAAGGCGCCGTCGGCGGCGACGGGGGTCGCAGCGCCGTCGACCGTGACGGTCGCGCCCTTGGCGGCGCGCCCCGCGAGCAGGACGTGGTCGGTGTCGACGACCGCGCGCGCGCCCGGCGTATCGACCCGCAGCGGCGCGATGGCGACGCGCACGCTCACGGTGCCCGTGTTGGGGCTCGACGCGGGGGCCGCAGCCGGCCCGGCCGATGGGCCCGTGGCGACCGTGTACGGAATGTCGAGGGATACGACGCGCGACTCGTCGGCCGGCCCCTCGGTCGCAATCGCCTCGTCGATCGCATACGAGCCCGTGCCCCCGGCATCGAGCGTGACCGGCTTGCCGTCGACGCGAACGTCGCTCCCAGCGAGCGCTTCGACGTGGATGAGGATCCCCGGATGGGCGCTGTTCATGGGGCTCACGTCGGCGCGGACTCTGTAGGCGACCGGCACGACGAGCGACACCAGCTCGTCGCGCCCCATTCCGGGGCGATCGATCTTGAGCGTGAGGGCGTTGTTGCCGACGTGCAGGGGCTGCGCGAGCGGCAGGTCGCTCGCGCCCGAGGTGAACGTCGCCGACACGCCGTCGAGTTCCGCGGCGGTGCCGTCTGCGCAGCTCGCGGGATCGCACGTCAGGTGCAGCACGTCGGTGCCCTCGGGCGTCACGCGAGCGAGCGCCGTGATCGGTGGCGCCCGGTGCCAGAGCAGCGCGATCGCCACCCCTCCCGCCAGCACGAGGGCGCCCGCCGTGAGCGCCACCGCGGCCAGCGGGACCCCCCCCTTGCGCACGATCCGGGGCGGAGGCGGTGGAGGCGCGTCGGAGAGCGGCGCCGGAGCCGGCACGATCGGCGGGAGCGGACCGTCGACCCCTCGAGGCCGTGCCTCCCGCCGCACCGGTTGCATGGGCGCCGGCTCGGGCGCCTCGCCCGGTCGTGTCGGCGCGATGCCGGGAATCGCCACGCCGAGCATCGTTCGGTTCCCGACGAGACGGCCGGGCGCAGGTCCCGGAGGCGCCGGCCCCGGCTGGAGCGGCGACTGCTGCAGAGACTGCTGCAGAGACAGTGTGGACGTCACTGGCGGAAGAGGACTCGTGGCCATGCCGAGCATCGTCCTCCCCAGACCCTGCGCGGCGGCGTTCAGGGGGCCCGGCGTCGGCGGCGGGGCCTCGGGAGCAGCACCGAATCCGAGCATCGTTCGCTTCATTGCGTCGGCCGGTCGAACCGGGGGAGCGGCAGCACCCATGGGACCAATCGGCGCGGGAGCAACGAGGGCAAGAACGGGAACTGACGACGCGATCCCCGGCGCGGGCGGCGGCGCGATGGCTCTCGGTTCCGACGGGGCCGCCCCGACCCGCGGGGGTGGGGGCGGTGCGGGCGGCGCGACAGGCGGGGTCGACCCGGCCGGGTGCGCGCCGGGCGAAAAATGCATCATCGTTCGCGTGGTGGGCGACGGCGCGGGCCCGACGCTCGTGGGCACGGGCGCCGGGTTCGCCCTGGCTCCGGGCGGCGCGGGCACTACGGAAACCGGAGGTATCGTGGCCGCGGGCGTGAGCGCTCCACACTGGCCGCAGAACTTGGCCCGGTCGGGGAGCGGATGCCCACAGTGTGCACAGGAACGCGTAATCATCGACCCTGTCGGAACTTCGAGGCTTTGCGCGCGCTTAAGAGGTCTGGGCCTGTGTGTGACAAAAGAGAGGCAAGCCCGATGAGTTTTTGCCGCTCGAGGGACGCGAACGTTTAGTCTGGTTACCTGTCCGGCTTGGCAAAGCCCATCGGGGATCTTACCTGGCTCCAGGCCGCGAACGATCGAAACAATCGCGGTGAAGGGAACCGCTCAGCGGTTGAGGGACACTTTCACAGTCTTCATCTTTTTCGGCAAGGAGAGTTGAAATGCGCAGCAAAATCTTGGTTCGTTGGGGGATCGCGTCCCTTCTTATTGGGGGGGGCGTCGGGGGCATGTTCGCGGCCGGTTGCGGCGGCGACGACAATGGGACGCCGGGGAACAACCTCGACTCCGGAACTGACGTAAATAACCAGGTCGGCGACGACGCGACCGGGGGCGACGACACCGGCATAGTCACGCACCGGGATGGTGGCCCGGACGCCGACGCGGGTCCCGACGCGGCCCCGCCGGTCGTGTTCGGCAAGTTGATCTTGGTCCATGCGTCTGCGTACGCGCCCCCGCTGCGCTTTTGCTTCGGCCTTTCACCGTCCACGGCCGCTCTGGACGCTGGACCGACCTCCATCCCGAAGACCACGTTCCCGGCGCCCAACACCGAGCTCGGATTGCCGCCCGGCACCGGCGGCGCTGCGGCGAAGAACGCGTCCGATTTGAAGGGCGAGAACATCACCATTTTTGGAATCAACGCGAGAGCCCCCGGGCTCGGCAGCCAAATTGCGGATGCGGGAACAGCAGAGCTGAACTGCAGCCAGATTGTGGGCGACGGCTCGCTGGGCACGGACGCCGGCGGTCTCGGGCTCGTTCAGGGCCGAGACTACTGGAACCTCGGGACGCTCCCCGCCGGCACGGTCGCCGATGGCACGACGACCCTCGTCACCGTGACGGGATGCGCGCCAGGGAATACGGACACGAACGATCAGGCCTTGCTTTGCCCGCCAGGCTACGACCCGGCCAAGGGCAACCTCGGCCTCTCCTACGCCAGGCTCGATACGACGACTGTCCTCGATGGCGGTTCCGTTGGGGCCCAGGTCGCGTACGGATCGTATCCGTTCTCGCAGTACGCCAAGCTTGCGGGCGGCAGCGGAGCCGCCGCGGCGGGCTTCTTCGTGACCACGCTCCAGCCCGCGCCGACGCCCGACGCGGGTGACGCCGGCGACGCCAGTACCGACGCAGCGACCGACGCGGGCGATGCCGCGCTCGCCGATGCCGGGGCTCCCGTCCTGATTCCCGTGACGAAGTTCATCCCGGTCGCAGCCCCCATCACCTACGGTCAGGTTCTGCCGACCACGAGCGTCGTCCCCGTCTCGGGTCTGACGTTCGATAGCACCAGCGGCGTCGCGTTCACCGCGTTTGCGGCTGACGGCGGAAGCGGTGCGAGCGTGGGGGTCCCATTCCCGAGCATCCAGGCCATCTCCTACCCGGGCGCGACCACCGCCGAGTTTGCGAATGGCGTCGGATACGTGTTCGTCCTCGTGGGCACACCCCTCGTGCCCCAGTTCCTCGGCCCCGATGGCGGCGCCGTTCCGTCGGCCGATGCGGGGACGTTCAACCCGCTCTCGCCGCACATCCTCGGGTTCCCGACGAACCCACCGTTCGGCAACTAGTCAGGGCAAGCAAGTCAGTCACGCAATCAGGCCGAAGGCCTCTCGCCGATGGCGCTCCGGGCTCTCCGGGGCGCCATCGCGCGTTCGTGGGGTCCTGACGCGCGGAGCCAGTGCACTGCGCGTTTGTGCATTGGCCGGAGCTAAGCGAGGATGCCTCCCGTCGTGCGGGTGTTCGTCCTTGGCAGCGGGTCGAGCGGCAACTGCCTCGTGATCGAGGCCGAGGGCGAGCGCCTGCTCATCGACGCCGGCATGGGTCCCACGCGGGCCACGGAGCGAATGCGAACGCTCGGCGCCGATCTCGTCACGTCGCGTGCGCCACTCGGTCTCTTCGTCACGCACGACCACGGCGACCACTCGGCGCACGCGCTCCCCATCGCCCGCGCCCTTCGCGCGCCCCTCTATGCTCACGCCGGCATTCACCTCGACCGGGGGGCCAAGCGGGTCCAGGTCGTCGCGTACGTGCCGGGGCGCCCGGTGGTGCTCGGCCCCTTCACCGTCGAGACGCTCGTCATTCCGCACGACGCTCCGCAGATCGCGCTCCGGGTGTCTGCGGGTGGCCATCGCTTCGGGATCGCCACCGATCTCGGGCACGTGACCCGCGAGCTCCGCGCCCTCCTCCGGGGGTGCGACCTCGTGATGCTCGAGTCCAACCACTGCCCCGAGCTCCTCGAGACCGGCCCGTACCCGCGGCGCCTCAAGCAGCGCGTCGGCGGCCCGCTCGGCCACCTCGCCAACGCCCAGGCCGCCGACCTCGCGGGCGCGCTCGAAGACACGCGCGTCTCCCGGCTCGTGCTCGCGCACCTGTCGCGCACGAACAATACACCCGACCGCGCGCTGTCGACCGTCGCCTCGCGCCTGCGCCGGCTGCCGGTCGAGGCCCTGCTCCAGGGGGAGTCGCGACGGCTCGACGTCACCGGCAGCCGGCGCGTCGCGCACGCAGAGCAGCTGGGCTTCAGCTTCTAAATCGCAATGCCGCTCACTCAAGAGGGGAGAGCGAGATTGGCTGCCGAGGCGCAGAGAGGAGACCGAGTGAGCCGCATTGGGTCCAGGCCGCCGGGGCCATGTCCTCTCCGGCGAACGGGCGGTCTGGCGTTATGTCCGCCATTTCGCTAGAGAGACGCGCACTATGCCGGACCGCATCGTGCACTGCTTCTTGCTCAAGAAAGACCTCCCGGGGCTCGAGCGAGCGCCGTTCCGAAACGAGCTCGGCCAGCGCATCTACAACGAGATCTCGAAAGAGGCCTGGCAATCGTGGCTAAAGGACTCGGTCAAATTCATCAACACGTACCGGGTCGATCTGGCCTCGCAAGAAGGGCAGACGTTCATGGCCAAGCAGTGCGCCGTGTACTTCGGCTTCGAGAAGGGCGAAGTGGCGGCCACGGCGTGGACGCCGTCGGCCGGTGGTGAAGACCCCGCGGGCAAGGCGGGACACGGCCACGGCGAGCACGGGCCGGAGTGACCGCCCGAAGGCTCGCATTCATGGCCTGAGCGAGAGCCTCTAATTTGAGCATCGATGGCCATGAAATCGTTGGTGAAGTGTAAATGACTGCCAGCTCGACGAATGGATCTCGCAACGCGTACCGAACGGGGGAGTTCCAGCCTCTGGCCGTGCCCGACGCGCCGAGCCCGCGGATGCCGCTGGGCATCGACGGCTTCACGTACGCCGACACCTACGACGCGGCGAGGCTGCAGGCGCTCCTCGATACGTTCGACGGGTGGTTCGCGGCGACTGCGCCCGAGCGGCACGCGCAGTTCGAGGCGTACCGCGCGTCGAAGGGCCAGGGCATGACGCCGCTCCAGCAGAGCGAAGCGCTCCTCGCGGCCGCTCCGTTCGTCGGTCGGTTCGTGGGGAAGCTATTCGCGGTCGAGTCGGAGCTCGAGGTCTTTCGCGACAGCGTGCGCCGCAACGATCCGCTCTGGCGCTTCCGTAAGGACTTCGCGAAGAAGCGCGTCTTGAAGGCCGATGCCGGCAAGGCGTGGGCGGTCGGTCTCGGCCTCGCGCCCGAGCTCGCACGGACCGTGGCGAAAGCCGCCCTGCAAGCGATGACCGCGGCCCCCGTGGGGGGAACGATCGACGAAGAGTCGACCGTCGCCTCGGCGACCTTGCCGCTCCTCGAGCTCGACGAGGTCGCCCGGAAGGCCTCCAAGGGCGGCGGCGCCCGGTGGACCGACGAGCTTCGGGGCCGTGCGCGCGCCGTGGCGGCGGCCGTACGGACCCAGGCGCCAGCGGCCATTCCGGGTGAAGCCGGTGACGACGACGCCGCCCTCGGCAAGGCCGTCGCCTTCGCCCTCGACGCGCTTGAGGCGTGGCTCGGCGCGCGGCGCCGCGACGCGCACGATGGCGTGCACCGCTGGGTGACCATGCGCGTCCCGAAGTCCCTCGACTACGCGCACCTCGTCGAGGTCGAGCGGCCGGACCCCACGCTGCCGGAGCTCCTCGTCGGACCGCACCACCAGCGCCGCCAGCGCCTCGGGTTCTCGCTGACCGACCGGCGCATGTCGCCCCGCGAGGTCGAGCAAGAAATCGACTACTGCATGCTCTGCCACGATCGCGAGAAGGACTCGTGCAGCCACGGGTTCCATGACGGCAACAAGACCGGCTCGGGCGGCTTCAAGAAGAACCCGCTCGGCGTCGCGCTCGAGGGGTGCCCGCTCGAAGAGAAGATCAGCGAGATGCACGCGATGCGGCAGGCGGGCGAGCTCGTCGCCGCCATGGCCATCATCACGGTCGACAACCCGATGTGCCCCGGCACCGGGCACCGCATCTGCAACGACTGCATGAAGGCCTGCATTTTCCAGAAGCAGGAGCCGGTCAACATCCCCCAGGTGGAGACGCGCGTCCTAACCGAGACGCTCGACTTGCCGTGGGGCCTCGAGATTTACCAGTTCCTGACGCGCTGGAACCCGCTCAATGTGGCGCGACCCGCAATGCGCCCTTACTGCGGGAAGAACGTGCTCGTCGTCGGGCTCGGCCCGGCCGGCTACACCCTCGTGCATCACCTGGCGTGCGAAGGCTTCGGCGTCGTGGCGATCGACGGCCTCAAGGTCGAGCCGCTCGATGCCTGGCTCGTCTCCGACGGCGAGACGGCGCCCTCGCCCATCGAGCAGTCGTCGCTTCTGTTCTCCGAGCTCAGCGAGCGCCGGCTCCTCGGCTTCGGCGGAGTTAGCGAGTACGGCATCACCGTTCGCTGGGACAAGAACTTCCTCACCATCCTGGCGCTCACGATCGCGCGCAACCCGCACGTTCGCATCTACGGCGGCGTGCGGTTCGGCGGCACCATCACGCTCGACGACGCGTGGGCCCTCGGCTTCGATCACGTCGCGATCTCGGCTGGCGCGGGGCGACCGACGATCATCGACATGAAGAACAACCTGTCGCGCGGCATCCGGAAGGCCAGCGACTTCTTGATGGGTCTCCAGCTGACGGGAGCTTACAAGCACACCAGCATCGCCAACCTCCAGGTGAGCCTCCCGGCCATCGTCATCGGCGGCGGACTCACCGCGATCGACACCGCGACCGAGCTCCTCGCGTACTACCAGGTGCAGATCGAGAAGGAGCTCGAACGCTTCGAGCTCCTCCAGCGGAGCGGGTACACCGACGAGGCGCTGCGCGCGAAGTTCGACGACGAAGAGTGGGCCGCGCTCGAGACGCACCTCGCGCACGGCCGGCAGCTCCGCGCCGAGAAGAAGCGCGCCGCGGCCGAGGAAAGCGAGCCCGACGTGCAGACGCTGCTCGACTCGTGGGGCGGCGTCACGCTCGTGTACCGGAAGGGGCTGAACGACTCGCCGGCGTATCGCCTGAACCACGAAGAGGTGGCGAAGAGCCTCGAAGAAGGGGTGCGCTACGTCGAGCACCTCTCCCCGATCGAGGCGGTGCTCGACGAGCGCGCGCACGTCAAGGCCATCACGTTCAAGCACGACGATGGTCGCCTCGTGGACCTCCCGGCCCGCACGGTCTGCGTCGCGGCGGGAACGAGCCCGAACGTCATCTACGAGAAGGAGTACCCGGGCACCTTCGACCTCGACGACCGCAAGCACTACTTCCGCGCCCACTCGGTGAAGGTCGGCGACGACGGGACGCTGCGCCTCGAGCGCGCCGAATCGAAGGCCAAGGCCGACGACGCGTTCTTCACCAGCTACCTGAAAGACGGTCACTTCGTCTCGTTCTACGGCGACAACCACCCGCACTACGCCGGGAGCGTCGTTCGCGCGATGGCGAGCGCGAAGGACGGGTACCCGCACGTCACGAAGCTCCTGCTCCCGCCGGCGGCCGCGAAGGCGCTCGATCCCGCGACCCAGCCGGCCCGCGAGGCGAAGCTCCAGGCTCTCTTCGCGAAGCTCGACGTCGAGCTCGTCGCGACGGTGCACCAGGTCAACCGCCTGACGCCGACCATCGTCGAGATCGTCGTGCACGCCCCGATGGCGGCCCGGAAGTTCCAGCCCGGCCAGTTCTATCGTCTCCAGAACTTCGAGACGTACGCGCCCATGGTGACCGTCGACCGCAAGGGCGACGGGAACGGCATCCCCGACGTGCACGCCAGGGCGCGAATGTCGATGGAGGGGCTCGCGCTCACGGGGGCGTGGGTCGACAACGAGAAGGGCCTGCTCGGCACGATCGTGCTCGAGATGGGCGGGAGCTCCAGGCTCTGCGCGGCCCTCGCGCCGGGCGAGCCGATCGTCTTGATGGGGCCCACGGGGCAGCCCACGGAGATCGTGGCCAAGGAGACCGTGCTGCTCTGCGGAGGAGGCCTGGGCAACGCGGTCCTCTTCTCGATCGCCCGCGCGTTCAAGGCGCTCGGGGGCCGGGTCCTCTACTTTGCCGGCTACCGGCGGGGCGAAGACCTCTTCAAGCGCGACGACGTCGAGCGCCACACCGACCAGATCATCTGGTGCACCGATCTGGGCGCGGCCATCGAGCCGAGCCGCCAGCAGGACCGCCACTTTCGCGGCAACATCGTGCAGGCCATGGAGGCGTACGCGACGGGCAAGCTCGGTGGTCCTCCCGCCATTCCACTCAAGCAGGTCGCGCGGATCATCGCGATCGGAAGCGACGGGATGATGAACGCCGTTCGCGTCGCGCGCCACGGCGTGCTCGCGCCGCTCCTCGATCCCCGTCACCTCGCCATCGGGAGCATCAACTCGCCGATGCAGTGCATGATGAAAGAGGTCTGCGCCCAGTGCCTGCAGAAGGTGCGCGACCCCCACACGGGCCAGGAACGCGTCGTCTTCACCTGCTTCAACCAGGACCAGGAGCTCGACGCCGTCGACTTTCGCAACTTGCACGAGCGCCTGCGCGCGAACTCGATGCAGGAGAAACTGGGCAACGCCTGGCTCGACGAACTGCTCAAGGCGGCCCCGGATCTCATCCGGGTATGACGCTGGCGATCGACGACCGGCGGAGTCGAGAGACCCGAGAGAGCGGGGACGACGTGCCGGCCGCTGCGCCAGACGAGCGGCGCAGGGCCGACGGGCTCCGGCGAGACCTCTCGCTCGACGGCTCGTTCTGGCGTCGCGCCGCCCGCTGGGGTGCTCGCGGGCCCGAGTGGTTCGTCCGCATCGCGCCCCCGATCGTCGGCGTGATCGTGTGCGCCCTCGCCACCGAGCACCGGCAGGCGATCGCCCACAACCTGAGGCGAATCCGGGGCTCTCGCGGCCCGCTGCGCGACGCCGCCGACGTGGCGCGGACGTTCGCGACGTACGCGTCGTGCCTCACCGAGGTGCTCGGGGGCGTGTCGCGCTCGGAGGCGCTGATCAAGGGCGAGCTGCACGTCGACGACGCCCTGACCGAGGGCCGGGGCCTCCTGTTCGTGACGGCCCACACGGCCGGGTGGGAAGTGGTCGGTCCGCTCCTGGCGCGCGACCGGCAGCTCGACATCACGATTGTCGAAGCCGCAGAGTCCGACGCCGGTGCCAGCGCGATCCAGGATGACGCGCGGCGCGCGCTCGGGATGCGCGTCGCCCACGTGGGCGACGACCCGCTGTCGGCCCTACCGCTCATCAAGCACCTGCGAGACGGCGGCGTCGTCGCGCTGCAGGTGGATCGCGCGCCGCGCGGGATCCGGACTCGCGCCGTCACGCTGTTCGGCGAGCCGGGCACCATTCCCGAGGGGCCCCTCCGCCTGGCGATCCTGACCGGAGCGCCCATCGTCCCGGTCTTCGTCGCCCGGACGGGGCATCGTCGCTACGAGGTGGTCGCGAGCGCTCCGGTCCGATTGAAACGCAACGCCAGCGAGGGCGAGCTCGACGCCGCCGCCCAGGAGCTCGCCGCGCGCCTCGAAGCGTTCGTCCGCGCCCACCCCACGCAATGGTTTCACTTCCGAGGCGAATGAGTCTCCTCTGGCACTTTCCCTGGCACGATGGTCGTAGCCGTGCATCATTGGGGGCCCCGACGCGATGAGTACCCGCTGGCATATTGGCGCGAAGCACCTCCGCGGCGCGATCGCTGCTTACGCGAAGCGCTTCGACCTCCTCGAGGTCCGCGCGGCGCGGTCCGCGCAGGCGCCGGCGGCGGGCTCGCCCGATCGGACTGGCGCTGACGGAGCGCCCGGCCCGTCGATCGCGACCATGCGTCGCTGGCGCAAATCGGTACCGCCGCACTTCGACTTCGCGGTGGTCGCGGGGCCGCACCTGTCGCGCGTGAAGACGAGCGACGTCGTCGACCAGGAAATCGAGGCCGCCATCGCCGCGATCGACGCCCTCCAGGCGCGCTGCTTCGTCTTGCGAACCCCGCCCGACGTCACGCCCACCTCGCTCTGGCGCGATCGCATCGGCAAGATCATCGCTCGCATCCCGCACGACGTGACCCACTTCGTCTGGGAGCCGAGCGGCGTCTGGGAGATGCCCGACGCGGCGGCGCAAGCCCGGGAGTGGGGCGTCGTGCTCGCGCTCGATCCGTCGCGCGAGATGGTGCCCTCCGGCCCCATCGCCTACCTGCGGCTCCGGGGCCTCGGCGAGACGCAGTCGTTCAGCCCCATTGCGCTCGAGCGGATCGTGAACGCCGTGGGGGCGCGGCGCGACGCGTTCGTCATCATCGAGACCGACACGGCGCAGACCGAAGCGAAGCGCCTGCGCCAGCTCTCGCGCAAGAGCCGGCCCGAGACGGTCGGCGGCGCGGCGCGACTGATTCGCCCGCGGGGCGACATCATCGTCCGAGACGACGAGCAGGAGTGATCGGCTTGGGCCCGGCGGTAGAGTCGCTAGGTCGCCGCCGAGCGGCTGCGGCGTCGGAGGGGCACGTGGCGCAGGCAGCGCGTGAGGTCCTGGCGATCGGCAATGCGGTCGACGCCGTGGTCGCCGGGATACTCATGGCCGCGGCGGAGTCGCCGGGCGTGCTCCTCGGGCCGGTGCAGATCCTCACGGGCGGGGCAGGGGCGGGGCTGCTCGCGATCGACGGCCGGGTGCGGCAGCCGGGGCTCGATGCGCCGCGACCCCGGGGCTTCCTCGCGAACGAGGCCATCCCCGAGGCCGCCCGCGTCGGCGTCCCGCTCCTGCCCGCGGCCGTCGCCACGGCGCTTGCCTCGCTCGGATCGCTGACCTTGCTCCGCGCTGCCGGCCCCGCGCTGGCGTGGGCGCGTCCGCGTTCCCCGGAGCGTGCGCAGGTGATCGAGGCCATCGCGCGCCGCGGGGCGCCGGCCATGGCCGAAGACGCCGTCGCGGTCGAGCTCACGTCTGCCGCGGGGCGGGCGGCGCGCGGTCTTCTGACGCCCGAAGACCTCGCGGCCGCGCGCCCGGTCGTCACGCGTTGCGATGAGCGCGGGCTCGGGTCCTCGGGGCTATTCACGGTCCCGTGGCGGGCGGCATCGCCGGCCGACGGGTCGACGGCGCACGTGGTCGCGGCGGCCGACGGCCGGGGTATGGTGGCGATCGCCTGCTACGAGGTGCACCTCGAAGGGGTCGCCGTATCCGCGCTCGGCCTCACCGCACCGCACCTCGCTGCGCCGGTCCTCCGGGGCCAGCCGCGCGTCGCGCCCGGTGAGCCCCGCGTCGCGTCCGCGCCCATGGCCTTGCGCGCGCGACAGGGTCTCGTCGACCTCGCCATCGGAGTCGCGGCGTCGTCGAACGCCGATGCGTCGCTCGACGCCATGCTCGCCGCGCTCGATGCGGTCCCGACCCTCGCCGAGGCCCTGGCCGCAGCGGCAGGCAGCCGGACGATCGCGATCGTGTGCGCCCGCAATCTCGCGCGCACCCTCGCGTCGGCCTAGAGTAGAGGGAGACTGGCCGCAGAGCCGCAGAGGGCACCGAGCGGTGAGACGGGCTGGTACCGAGCGACTTGCCCGTGCGAGAGGGTCTGCGCCGCACGACACGCGCCCTATGTAAACCCCGTCTCTCTGCTCTGCGCTCTCTGCGGCTATTCTCGCTCTCGAGGCGAGAGGCGAGCTAGATGCGCTTCAGGTCGATGCCGTAACGGCGCGCGTAGACCGTGATTCCGAGCTTGTCGATCGATCGAATGTCGCGCGTCGTGACGTTGAGCGACACGAATCGCTTGAGCTCAGGTACCCAGATGCGACGGCGCTGCACGTTGACGTGCTGCCACCGGTTCGTCTTGATGTTCGAGTGCGAGACGTTGTGCGCCTTGAGCCTGCGCTTGCCCGTGATGTCGCTCTTGGCCATGGGGCGGCGGAGTGTACGCACGAGCAGTCCTCTGTCAAGCGCGCTGACGGGCCCGCGGCGACGAGGAGCGCGCGGCTCGAAGGCGCGCGCGCGTCCGCCGGCACGAGGAACGCGTTCCTCGTAGGGGAGGAGGGGTCTCCTCGTATGGGAGGAACGCATTTTCCTCGCATGCGCGGGCGCGGGCGAGAGAGACCTAGAAGGCGGCGAGATTGCCGAACTTCTTGACGAGGGCCCGGCACCACCCCCGCACGGCGTTGAACGTAGGGAGGGGACGGAGGGTGGTCTCGTCGAGGTAAAGGCGCCTCGACAGCTCGACCTGCACCGCGTGAATGCTCTCGGAGGGGCGCCCGTAGTGCTGCGTCGTGAAGCCGCCGGCGTAAGGGTCGTCGTGCCGGACGGACCAGCCCTGGGACATGGCGTGCTCCTCGACCCCGTCGATGAACCGTGCGGCGGCGCTCCTCCGACCCCGCGTGCCCGGGACGACGTCGGCGCGGCCGCGCACGACCTCGGCCCC
>OCTA010003365.1_pt1 | contig 14183 bp, 9 predicted proteins | sample 1538991 | NCBI WGS metagenome assembly OCTA01 (sample SAMEA3539302, study PRJEB22396) | soil metagenome | biome: tundra; feature: field; material: soil | place: USA | collected 2010-05 | depth 0.15 m
GGCGAACGCGAGGCCGATTTCCTCCCGGAGTTCGCGAACGGCACACGCATCGTAGTCCTCGCCCGCGTCAACATGCCCCGATGCTGATGAATCCCATGCGCCGGGGGCGGTGTCTTTGCTCGCCGATCGCTTTTGCAGGAACAGTTCCCCCGCGCCGTTGAAAACCAGCACGTGCACCGCCCGGTGCAGCAGGCCGCGGGCATGAACCTCCCGTCGCGCCGCCCGCCCGACCACGGCATCATCCCGGTCGACCACGTCGAAAAACTCCTCCGATGATTCTTTTTCCGCCATCAGAGTCCTTAAACTGGTCAACCCGTTGTGCTCAGGTCAAGTTTTCCTCCGGAAGGGTTTCTGCCGCCGCGCCGTCGCGGACGCAACGCGCTGTTTTTTCCCCGCCACTTCGCCGCGCAGCCGCTCGGCCATCATCCGGCCCACCAGTTCCCCGACCGCCTCTTCGCTCGCGGCCGGAAACAAGCCCATCACGTCGCACAGATTCGCCAGAAGATCCATTCCGTTCAATCCGACGGCTGGTTGCCGCCGGCCTCTCCTTGACTTCCCGCTTCTTTGAGGTTTCCGCGCCGCCAATCCCCGGCCTCTCGCGGACGCGCCGCGCGAGCGGTTGCGATGACCGCGGTCACGGTGGGGATGCATGGATTGATGCCAGAACAGCCGGGAAGCGACTGCTCTGCGTCGACAAGAACCCATGTTGTTATCTCAATGCAACCCACTTTTTTCCAACTGTGATAAATTTATTTATAGCGGCCGCTGCAGATCCAGGCGCCAAAAAGGAATCTTTTCTTTTCCAGCGACTTGTCTGCGCAGCGGACATTGCGCCAGGCGCCTGCTCCGGCCTCTGCCACCCCCCAGCCACAGGCAGGGCGAGGCCCGGGCCTACACCGCTCCGCGCAAGGCACCGCTCCTAGTTGTCACCCGCCTGCCTGGTGCGGAGCGCCCGGTAGGCCCCCAACATCTCCTTGGGAAATAGCGCGCCCATCTCCGTCAGATGAGCGACCATTTTCGCATTCGCAAGGCCCTTGCAGGCCGCGTACCGGAGCAACATCACCACATCCCGGGAGGATCGTGGCGATCGCAAGAATCCCAGCGCTGACCTGGCAGTGTCTTGTCCGTGCCGACAATGTTTTTTTGAGGCCATGGAAAAGTCCGATCTGGAGGCCCTGACGCCTCCGCATCTCCTGGGGTGGGGGTAAACTGAAAGCGCTCCATGTGACGGTGACGGCCGCCTGGTTTCAATCGCCCCGGGCACCCAAATTTTGGTAGGTTTAATGGCTCGACAAATGCCGCCCACCGGGTTCGAAAAAACCCACGTTGACTTCAGATTGCCGGTTCTAGAACGGCGGAGCCGGTCGACGTAACCGGAGTGGGTCAGCCAGGCGCCGCTTCAGGCGCTCGTCGCTGCGAGCGCCCGCGAGCGGTCCAGGCAGCCTGGAGGACGCAAAGTCCGCCGGGCTGCTAGCCTTGCCTGGCCCGCAAATACCGGCGCACCTCGGACAACCCGTGCGTGTTGAGCACTTGCGCCGCCGTCAGTCCGCCTTTGCGCGCCGCGTTGATGCCCGCCCGGCAAAAGTCGAGGCCGGTGACATCATGCGCATCGGGGTTGATCGCGCAGAGCAGGCCACGGCCCGCCGCAGCCCGCCAGTGCCGCCAGTCCATGTCGAGTCGTTGCGGATTGGCGTTGAGCTCGATCACCACGCGATTTGCCAATGCCGCGTCGATCACCTTGGCGACGTTCACGGCGTACCCTTCGCGCTTCAGCAGCAGCCGGCCCGTGAGATGGGCGAGGATGGTCGTGCACGGATGCTCGATCGCGCGGATGATCCGTGCCGTCATCTTCGCCTCGCTCTGGGTGAAAGCGGAGTGCACGGAGACGACAACGTAATCAAGCTCGCGCAGCACCGACTCGTCGAGGTCCAGCCGGCCGTCCGGCAAGATGTCGCACTCGACGCCAGCCAGGACCTGGGTCGTGTACCGGCCCGAGCGGTTGAGCGCCGCGATCTCCGCGACCTGCCGGCGCAAGCGATTCGCATCGAGACCATTCGCCTGGACACTCGCCTGCGAATGATCGGCAACACCGAAATACTCCCAGCCGCGCGCCTGGGCGCCCGCGACCATCTCGGCCAGCGTATTCCGGCCATCCGAGGCCGTTGTGTGATTATGAAAGACCCCGCGAAGGTCGGCGACTTCGACCAGCAGAGGAAATTCGTCCCGCTCCGCGGCCTCGATCTCGCCCAGTCCCTCGCGCAGTTCCGGCGGGATGTCGTGCAATCCGAGCGCCGCAAAAAGACCGGTCTCGGTCTGGATGGCCCCGGGTTTCGCGCCCGCGCTCTTTCGCCGCGCCTCGGCTTTCTCTTTGGCGGTTCCCTCCCCCCCAGCCGGGACCAGCCCCCATTCGCTCAGGCTGAGTCCGCGCGCCTGCGCCCGCTGGCGCAATTGCACGTTATGGTCCTTTGCGCCGGTGAAATGGTGCAGGGCGAAGACGAACTGGTCCGGCGGCACGATCCGTAGGTCCGCCTGCAGGCCACCGGCGAATCGAACGCTCGTTTTCGTTTCCCCTCGGGCGGTCACCTCCGCCACCTCCGGCCGCGACACGAACCATTGGACAATTGGCGCCCACTCCTCCGCCGCCACCATGAAGTCGAGATCGCCCACCGTCTCCAGTCCGCGCCGCAAGCTGCCGGCGTGCTCGGCCCGCCGCACCTGCGGCAGCGCCCGCAGCCCCTGCAGGATCGGTTCGGCCACGCCAAAGGCTTCCCACCAGAGATGCCGTCGTCCGTACGCTTCGCGGTTATGGATGCCCGCCAGAAGCTTTTCCTGGGTCTTTTCGCCAAATCCATCCAGTCCCGCCACTCGCCCCTCCGCACACGCCCGGGTCAGGTCCGCGATCGAGCGGGTCCCCAGTTGCTCGTGCAACGCCTTGATCTTTTTCGCTCCCAATCCCGGAATCTCCAGCATTTCGACCAGCCCGGGCGGAATCGAGGCTTTCAGTTTTTCGAAGTACTCCAACCGGCCCGTCGCGTGCAATTCAGTGATCTTCTTCGCCAGCGCCTCACCAATGCCTTTGATTCCCTGCAGCCGGTCTTCTGCAATCACCGTGTCCAGGTCCTCTTCCAATGCCTCGAGCGCCCGCGCCCCCGCATGATAGGCGCGCACCTTGAAGAGATTCTCGTCCTTCAACTCCAACAGGATCCCAATCTCGTTTAGAATCTCGGCGATGGCGTTCTTGTTCATGGTGCGCCTCTGCCTCTCACTACACGACAGATCGGCCAAAGCTCAAGTCGTACAGGCGGCGCGCTTGCGGTCCGTGGCGGCTCTGGGCCCGGCAGGCTGCGAGCTTGTCTCGCGCCGTTGCGCCCGGTGGCGGCGCTTTTGATTGCGGCTCCGCCGCTTCGGGATTCACTGTTTCCATGGCCTTCACCTACCGCCGCACGATTCGCTTCGCCGACACCGATGCCGCTGGCGTGGTATTCTTTCCGAACTATTTCGCCATCTGCCACGAGGCCTATGAAGAATCGCTGGCCGCCGATGGCGTCGAGTTGCGGTCCTTCTTTTGCGACCATGACGTCGTGGTCCCGGTCTCGAAGAGCCAGGCGGAATACCTGCGCCCGCTCACGTGCGGCGACAAGGTCGGCGTCACGCTTACGCCGGCGCTGCTGGGACCCGATAGCTTCGCCATCAGCTACGAATTGCGCCGGCTCGGTCCCCCGGACAAGCTCGCGGCCCGGGTGCGCACCGAACACGTGTGCATTTCGTCCCGCTCGCGCGAACGCCACGCCCTCCCCGCCGCCATCGCCGCCTGGATCAAGCATCACGCCGGCTAAGCCACTCGCTGGGGCTCGCGGCCACGCGAACCGGAATGGCCCGGCAGCTTGGGAGACGCTAAGTCCGATACGTTGCCCGGGCCAGTGCCGTCAACGCCGAGCGGTTGATTTTGCCCTGGGCGTTTCGTAGCCACGCGATCGGCATGTAGTGTTTGGGCCGCTTGTGCGGCGCCAGTTCGCGGGCGAGGCATTGCGCCACGCTCGCCAGGTCCGGTTCCTTCGTGTTCGCCGGATAACAGGCTACGACCGCTTCGCCCCACTCCGCGTCCGGCACGCCGACCACCGCCACGTCAACGAACTGCCCGGTCGCCTGCAGGACGGCTTCGACCTCCGCCGGCTCGATCTTTTTCCCTCCGGAAATGATCACGGCATCGCGGCGTCCGAGCACGTGCAGCCCCCCCTGTTCGTCGAATCGGCCGAAGTCCTCCGTGGACCATGCGCCCACGTTTTCGCGCCCGTCCGGATAATAGCCGTGAAAGAGCGATTTCGCCGCGATCTGAATCACTCCGTCCTCGTTCAACGTCAGGCCGGCATGCGGCAGTGCCGACCCGCATCCGCGCCGGCCCCGCAGGAACTCTTCCGGTCTCAGCGCCGCGACCATCGCCGCCGTTTCTGTCATGCCATAACCCGGCGCCAAGGGCAGGCCGGCATCAGCCGCGCGATCAAGCAAATCCGGCCAGGCCGGGCCGCCTCCGATGAAAATCGCGCGAAACCGCCGCAGCCGGTCCGCCACTTCCGGGCGGCCGAGCAATCGCTGCAACTGGGTCGGCACGAGCGAAAGAAACCAATTGTCCGCCGCAATCTGCGGCCAGCGGCCGGCCTCCAAGTCCGTCCAATCCCACGGAACGTATCGGCCGCCGGTGAGCGTGCAGCGCATCCAGGCCATCAAGCCGCTCACGTGATGCAGCGGCAGGACTCCGATCGCGCTGACCTGGCTGACCTCGAAATGTTCACCAAAGCCCTGCACCGCCGCGGCCACCGTGTCCTGATCGTGTCGCGCCCAGCGCAGCGCTCCGCTCGAGCCGCCGGTCGGCAGGCAAAGCCAGCCGCTTCCCATTTCCGCTTCCCGCTTTTCGATTTTCGATTTTGGATCGGCGATGAGCGGTTGCATCAGCGCCGCAAGCTGCGCCCGTTCCACGGCGCCCCACGACGGATCCGCGACGAAGACCGTCCCGCCCGCCGCCACCGCGTCGCCAAAATCTGCCATGAACCTGCCCGGCTGCGATGCTTCAACGATCACGTCGCGCGGGCCGTCCGCCCGGCTGCCGGCCCCGACGCGTCGGGCTAGTTCAGTGCGTTCCATATCACCTCCACCTGCAAATGATTGACCGCGTGGAGCTCCAGGAAAGGAACGGGCGGCATTCCGTCAAACCGGCCGTCCTGAAACAGCGGTCCCACCCCAAAACCGAGGGCGCGCGGCTGCCGGCCTTTGAACGAAAACGCCATGCGCAGCGCCGCCTGCCGGCCCACGCCGGTTTCAAAGGCGGAAGAAAAAACCACATCCGCCTGATGTCCCGCGAGCATCGCCAGGACGGTCGCCGGGTCGCCGGCCAGCGCCGGCTTCACCACCACCACCCCGCGCCAGCCGCGCTCCAGCCACGCCTGCAGACCCGGCAGCCCCGCCACCGATTCGTCCAGCGCGATCGGCGTTGGATAGTCGCGGGCCAGCCCGAGCAAAACGTCGTCGGTTCGACGTTCCAGGGCCGTGCCCTGTGAAGTCTCAGCGTAGCAGGGCTGCTCGACGAACTCGATGGGCCGCTCCGCGCAGCGTGCCAGCCACCGCATCGCGCGCCGCGCTGTCCACGCCCCGTTGGCGTCCAGCCGCAACTTCGCATGACCCGGCAACCGCGCCAGGAGATCATCCAACACCACCCACTCGTCCGCATCGTCCAGCACGCCGACCTTCCATTTGAAGGCGACATAGCCCGCGGCGAGCGCCTGGTCCGCCGCTTCGCAGGCCGCCTTCCCAGCCGGCAGCAACGCCGCCACCGGCAAACGCTGTACGGCTGGAACGCCGGCTTCGCGCCCGAGAGCACTGCTCAAGGCGAAACGCAAACACCCGTGACGCTCGTCAACCTGTTCGACGCATCCGGCGTCCACCACGCCGCCCAACCTGCCCAGTAGCGCCTCTACTTCCGCAAGGGTCTCCGTGCCAAACCACGGAATCGGCGCCACTTCGCCAAAGCCGACCCCGCCGGCTTCGTCCTCCAGTCGCAGGACCAGCCCCTCGCGCTCCCGCCACCAGCCGTGGGCGGTCCGCACCGCGCGGCGGAAGGGAAGGCGGTAACGGCGGAATTCCAGGCGATAGGTCACAGCCTCTGGGTGTAGCGCGTGCTGCGCCGCGCGCAACCGCGCAGGCAAACCGGAGCTGAAGTGGCACGGGCGTCTCGCCCGTGGTTTGGAAAGTCCTCCAGCAGGCGATTCTCACCTCGGAATCCTCCTTCGCAAGGCCTACGGAGAACAGGTCGCGAGCACCCGTCCGCCGAAGCTTCCAGCGAAGGCGAAAGCTCGCTCCTACAATTTGCAGAGATACGCCCAAGCGCAAAAATAGGCGTTGAGATTTTTTGGGGCGGCATTATATCGTGCATGGCAACCATGACTAAGCCTGTCACGATTGCACCGCCGACTGGCCAGCAGTTCTATCCGGCCGCCGACGATTTTTTTTCCCGTCTCCTGCCGACGGCGTTGACCTACGACGACGTTTCGCTCGCGACCCTCTATTCGGAGATCCTGCCGAAGGATGCCGATCTGACGACGAACTTGTCGGAGACGCTGCGCCTGCAGATCCCGATCATCTCGTCGGACATGGACACGGTCACCGAATCGCGGATGGCGATCGCCATGTCGCTGAACGGCGGCCTTGGCCTGATCCATTACAACATGCCGGCGAAGGATCAGGTGAAGGAGGTCGCCCGCGTGAAGCGCCACATCCACGGTCTCATCCAGGATCCCATCACGGTTTCCGTGAAGCTGTCTGTGGGCGACGTGCTCGCCATGATCGAAGAGCGCCATTTCACCTTCCGGACGTTCCCGGTCGTGGACGCACAGGGCCGGCTCGCCGGACTCCTGCCCGGCAGCATCGTCAAGGAGCGCTATCGCGCCAAGAAGGTCACCGAGGCCATGACCCCGCGGGCGAAGCTCACCACGGTCCGCGAGAGCGATCTGGGCGGCGATCCGATCAAGTACGCCGACACGTTTTTCAGCGAACACATCGGCATCAACAAAATGCTGGTCGTCGATCGCGAGGACCACCTGCGCGGGCTGGTGACCAGCACCGACGTCGAACGCATTGTCGGCGAGGTCAAGTCGCAGCGGAGAGCCAGCCGCGACGCCCATTTCCGCCTGGTGGCGGGCGCCGCGATCGCGCCGGTGCGGAAACCCTCGGGGGAGCTCGATCGCGAGAAGATCACCGCCCACGTCGGCGCCTTGGTCGACGAGGCCATCGACGCGGTCGCGGTCTCCACGGCCCACGGTCACAGCGCCGGGGTTGGTGACATGGTGAAGCTGCTGCGCCGCGCGTTCCCCGCCCTCACGATCATCGCCGGCAACGTGACCAGCGCCGACGGCACCGAATATCTCGCCGGGTGTGGCGCCGACGCCATCAAGATCGGTCAGGGACCAGGCTCGATCTGCACGACGCGAATGGTGGCCGGCGTGGGCATCCCGCAGTTGACAGCGCTCTGGGCCGCCGGCAAGGGCGCCCAAACCAAAGGCGCGCGAATCATTGCCGACGGCGGCATCACGAAATCCGGCGACATCGTCAAGGCGCTCACCCTGGCGGATAGTGTAATTTGCGGCGGACTGTTTGCCGGCTGCCGCGAGGCACCCGGCGAGATCCTCGAAATCAACGGCAAGCTCTACAAACAATACCGCGGCATGGGCACCCTCGCGGCCATGAAGGCCGGCTCGGCTGCACGTTACGGTCACGACAAGGAGGACAACACCCGCAAGATCTCCGCCGAGGGCATCGAGGCGCTGAAGGAGGTCTCTGGATCGGTTGACAGCGTGCTGGCCGACCTCATCGGCGGCTTGCAATCCGGCATGGGCTATCTCGGAGCCCGCGATCTTGCGCAACTGCGGGAGAAGGCGCGTTACGTGCATGTCACCGCCGCCGGTCAGAAGGAAGCCGCCCCGCACGACGTGATCGAGGTTTCGACGAAGGCCCAAAACTGAGCGAACGGGCGCGACCGACGCGCCGGGCCTCCGGAGCCCAAGGGGCGTCGTGTCCCCATGAGATATGCCGTCAGGGCCTGGTCTTCGTCAGGCTGCGATGGTGGACGCGGGGCCAGGCGCAACCTCGGACCCCACACCACTTCCGGCGAATCTCGTCAATCAATCGTTAAACTGCGTAAGGAGCTAATCTTTACTGCATTTAGGCCGGGATGCCTTACAAGACGTCGTGCCCTTTTCACAACTATCTCCGTCCGTCTACCCCAGGGATCGCGCTGTGAACCGTGGTTGCTCGGCATGCCGGTGGGTGCTGGCCCTGCTCTTTATCGGTGCCGGAGGGACCGCGTGGGCCATGCCCTCCGCTCCCGCCGGAATCGTCGAGTCGGGCGTGCCGTCCTTTGTCGTCCTCGGACCGGAAGCGATCGGCCTGAGCTCGGCGCCCACCGATCTGCAGCTTCTCCCCGACGGCCGGATTCTCGTGGTGTCGCAGCGGGAGATTGCCTTTGGCGATGGCGTGCGCTGGGAGTCATTCCGGGGGACCGACGGAGACACCGGCTTCGTCTCCGCCCAGGTGGCGGTGGACGGAGACGGCCGCATCTACGCCGGCGCCAACGGACAGATCGCGCGGGTCGATCTGAGCGAAGACGCCCACTGGCATCTCACGCAGGCAACCGCGGTGCCGGCGGACGAAACCCTGCCCAGCGCGGCCCTGATCAATGTGGCCGTCTTTCCCGACACCTGGTACTGGTATGGCGGCAGCGGCGCCATCGTCACCTGGCGACCCGGCCAGAAGGCCCGCATCACCGGGCATGTCGCCGCCATCGACCGGGTCATGGCCCTGGACCGGCAGGTCTTCGTCAGCAGCCAGGCTTCCGGCGATCTGTATCGGCTCGGTGGTGACGGCAGCGCGATCCGGGTTTCGCCCGAGGGCACCCTGGCGCGCGACAGCGTGACGTGCAGCGCCCCGTTCGGGCCGGGTCAACTGCTCATCGGCACGAGCGGCAACGGGCTGAAGATCTTCGACGGAACGAGCTTCCGCAACTTCGAGACCCGCGGCCTGCTGAACAGCGGCCGCCGCATCACCGATGTGTGTCCCACGGACCACGGGTTTTTCGCCGCGGCCGTGGACACCGTCGGCATCGTCTTCTTCGACCGCGAGGGGCACACCGTGCAGGTTCTCGACCGCACGCTCGATCACCGGTTGGCGCGAGTGCAACGCCTGAAATTTGCCGCCAACGGTGTGCTCTGGGCCTTGTTGAACGACGGCGTGGCCCGGGTGGAGTTCCCGTCGCCCCTCTCGTACTTCGAGCCCCTGCTCGCCAGCGGACTCGCCTACGCGAAACCGCTGCGGCACGACGGCCAGCTCTGGCTGCTGGCCGACGGCCGGGCGATGCGCGCCGTCTACGATGCGGCCGGACGGCTGGAACGGTTCGACGAAGACACGCCCGCCGGGCGTTACCTGTTCACCTTGTCGGAGGTCGATGGGCAACTGTTCGCCACCAACGAGGCGGGAATCTTCGTGCGCGAGGCCTCCGGCTGGACCAAGATTGCCTCCGGCATCGCCAATGCGCGGGTGGGGATCGCTTCCTCCGCGGACGGACTGCTTTATGTCGCCCGCAACGAGTACGGCTGGATCCAGCGGACGCCCGCCGGCTACAAAATCCGGCGGATTCCGGAGCCGGGACTGGACCAAAGTTACGACACGAAGACGGACCAGGCCGGTGTCGTCTGGCTGGAGCTGGGGGCCAGCCGCGTCGGCCGGATCGATCTGCGCCATGGAGCGCCGACGATCGAGATCCTCGGAACCCGCGACGGCCTGATCGACGGTTGGGTGCAAATCTTTGTGTTCGACGGTGTCGCCCGCTTCAACATGCCCAACCATCTTTGCCGGTTCGATGAGACCACCCATCGGTTCGTCGAGGACCGGGAGCTCCTGGCGCGCTTTCCGGAGGTGACGGCGTGGAACGGGCGGCCGACGACCGACGCGGCCGGCCGGCTCTGGTTTACGGCCAACGGCGGGGCGAACTTTCTCAGCGCCGTTTCTGGCGAGGGCCGGCGATCCCTGGAGACGGTGCCGGTCGGTTTCGAACCCAACGAGTTCACGATGGAGGACAACGGAGTGGTCTGGATGTGGGGAAGACACCGGCTGACCCGCTTCGATCCCCGGATGCCCAGTCCGCCCGCCGTCATCCCGCGGGCAATGATCACGTCCGTGCAATTCTCCGCGAGCAATCGCGAGCTTTTCGCTCCGGGGCCGACCCTGGGCCGTCTCCCCTACACCGACAACTCGCTCGTCGTTCATTTTGCGGCGCCCGCCAATCCGTTTGGCTCGCCCGTCACCTTTGAGGTGCTGCTCGAGGGGGCGGTGACCCAGTGGGTCTCGATGGGCAATGTCGGGTCGGCGGCGTTCAGCCGGCTGAAGGAAGGCCGCTACGTTTTCCACGTGCGCCCCGTGGCCGGCATGACGATTGGAACCGAGGCGCAGCTGGCGTTCACCGTGCAGCCTCCGTGGTACCGCACTCCGCTGGCGTGGATTCTCTACGTGCTCGGAGCGCTGGGCATCGTGGCCTTTGCCGCCTGGCTCTCGTCGTTCCTGGAACGCCGCGAAAAGGTGCGCCTGGAACGGGTCGTGACGGAGCGCACCCGGGAGCTCAACGCCACCAACGCCCAGCTTGGCCGGCAAATCGCGGAGACCACGGAAAAATCCGCCGCCCTGTCCGCAAGCGAGGAGCGCTACCGGGCGCTCAACACCGAGCTGGAGCAACGCGTCCAAAACCGCACCGCCGAGCTTTCCCAGAGGAACACCGAACTGTTCCAGGAGCGACTTCTGCTCCGCACGCTGATCGACAACCTGCCGTTGGCCATCTACGCCAAGGACATCGCCGGTCGCAAGACCCTGGCCAATCCGGCCGACCTGAGAAACATGGGTTGCGTGACTGAGGCCGACGCGGTGGGCAAAACTGACTTTGATTTCTTTCCCCAGGAAGTGGCCGCAAAGTTCTCGGCCGACGATCAGGCGGTTATCCGGACGGGCCAGCCCGTTCTTGATCGGGAGGAATTCTTCCTCGACAAGGAGGGACGCAAGCACTGGCTGCTAACCAGCAAACTGCCCCTGCGCAATCAGAGCGGAGAGTTTATCGGACTGGTGGGCATCGGCCGGGAGATCACGTCGTTGAAGGAAGCCGAGCAGAAGATGGAAGTCCTCCACCGCGAACTGCTGCAGGCGTCGCGCACCGCCGGCATGGCGGAGGTGGCGACCGGCGTGCTGCACAACGTCGGCAATGTCCTCAACAGCGTCAACGTGTCGGCCGGGGTTGTGGCCGAACGATTGCGCACCTCCAAGGTGGATGGCGTGGCCAAACTGACCCGGCTGCTGCGGGAACAGGGCGCGAACCTCGCGCATTTTTTCACCGTCGACGATCGCGGACGCAAGGTGCCGGCCTACCTGGAACAACTGGCGGAACACCTGGAACAGGAGCGGGTGGAGCTGGGCAAAGAACTGAGCGGACTGATCCTGAACATCGATCACATCAAGGAGATCGTGGCGATGCAGCAGAACTACGCCCGGGTTTTGGGCGTGGTGGAAACCGTGGCGCTGCCCGAATTGGTGGAAGACGCCTTCAAGATTCAAGGCGGAGCCTATACTCGTCACGGGATCGCGGTGGAGCGGGATTACGAAGAACTGCCGCCGCTGTCGGTGGACAAGCACGCGGTGCTGCAGATCCTGGTGAACTTCATGCAGAACGCGAAATACGCGTGCGATGCGTCGAACCGCCCGGACAAGCGAGTGACCGTACGCATCCGGGCGGCCGGCCCGGAACGGGTGAAGGTCGAGGTGATAGACAACGGGGTCGGCATCGCGCCGGAAAACCTCACGCGAATCTTTTCCCAGGGATTCACCACGCGCAAAGGGGGCCACGGCTTCGGCCTGCACAGCGGAGCGCTGGCGGTGAAGCAGCTGGGCGGCTCGCTGACCGTGCATAGCGACGGCGTGGGGCATGGCGCCACCTTCATCCTGGAACTGCCCTGCAAGCCGCCGGCTGAGACGTCAACCGACGGTCAGGCGTGACCATTTCGCGGCTCGTCGGATCCACGAGGAGCCGCGAATAGCCGGAGAACCGGTTACGGCAGCCATTGGATGTCGGCAGCTTGGAGGACGCGCATCCTCCCGGCGGTCAGTCGACCAACGATTCGAGCAAGGCCTTGAACTTCAGCTCGGTTTCGGCGAACTCCCGGTCCGGGTCCGAACCGGCCACGATGCCTCCGCCCGCATAGACCCGGGCCCGCGCCCCGTCGATCAGTGCCGAGCGGATGCCGACAAAGAAATCTCCATTCCCGCGGTGGTCGACCCACCCCACGGGACCGCCATACAGCCCTCGCGCAAAACCCTCGAGCTCGCGAATGTGCGCGCAGGCGGCTTCGCGCGGCGAGCCGCCGACCGCGGGCGTGGGATGCAGCCGCGCCAGCACGTCGAGCAGACGCACGTCCGCCGGCAGCGCGGCGCTCACCGGCGTGTGCAGGTGCTGCACGTTGGCCAGACGTTTCAGTCCCGGCCGGCTCGCACATGCCAGCCGAAGCCCGAGGGGAGTGAGACGCCTCTCGATCGAAGCGACCACGTGGCGGTGCTCGCGCAATTCCTTGTCGTCGCCCAGCAACGTGCCGCCGAGCGCCGCATCCTCGCTGGCCGTGCGGCCGCGCGGAGCCGAACCGGCCAGCGCCTCCGTCAGCAGCGTGCCTTCCGCCACGCGCAACAGCCGTTCCGGGCTGGCGCCGATGAAACTCTGGCCCCGTCCATTGGCGAAGGAGAACGCGGAACAATCGGGAAAGCGCTGGCGGAGCCCATTGAGCATCCGCAGCGGATGCAGGTGACCAGGCGCGGCCAGCTCCTGGCAGCGGGCGAGCACGATCTTCTCGAACCGTCCCGCTGCGATCATCTCCCCCGCCCGCGCGACCGTCGTGCGATAGTCGCCGGACTCGGTGGCAGTGGCGCGGGCATCTTGTCCGTGATCTGCTGTTGTGGCACGGGCCTCCCCCCCGTGAAATTCTTCCTTTTCCCTCAAACCCACGGGCGGGACGCCCGTGCCACTTCTCTCCCCATACTCAAACGCGCGGAATTTCCCGTGTGCGCGCCAGACCTTCGCCGTCAGCGCATCGAGATCCGCGTCCGGCGCCACGACCAGATTGGCCACCGCGACCGTGCGATCGTGCGCGCGCGACACCTGCCAGCGTGGCACGAACGGCCGCACCGCCGGAAACGGCTCGCCGGCCTCCACGTCGTCGAAAAACGAAAATGCCCCGAAGAAGTGCGGCCCGCCAAACGGCCGGCTCGTTTCGCCGACGGCGATGGTGCGGGCGAGCACGTCGTCGATGAATCGCTGCGCGGCCGCAAAGCGGTCGGATCCGCCCGCCTCGAACGCCAGCACCGCCTCGGCCCCCGCCACCGCCCAGTCCTCGGCCGCGCGCTCGGCATAAAAATGGAGTTCGCCGGGCTCGAAGATGGACTCGAGGACCGCCAGGGGATCGAGCGGCGCGACCTCAATGGAAATGCTCACCAGCCGCGGCTGCCCGTCGCCGACCGCCGCGGCCCGGCATTGCGCCAAGAAGGCACGCAGAGCCTCGGGTGTGGCGTTGGCCGCCGGATCGAGCGGCAGGACGGTCATAAGGAGGACTGACAGCTACCAGCCTATTGCTTGCCGCTCGCTGCCGCAGGCTTCTCCGGTCGCGGAAACAGCACCAGTCCGGGCTGCAGCTTCGCCCCGGCGAGACTCGCGCCCCACTGGAGTTCGTCACTCCACTTCGGGGCCGGCGTGTGGCCAAGCGCGGCGTAGACCTTGGCGGTGGTGCCCGGGGTCACCGGCGCCAGCAGGGTAACCCCCAGCCGCAGCGCCTCGGTCATGGTGGCGAGGGACGTGCGCAGCAACGCCTGGTCGGCCGCCTCGGTCGATTTGGCGAGTTTCCATGGCGCCCGTCGCTCGACATACCGGTTGATCGCCTTGATGAAGGTGAGCGTGCGTTCCAGCGCCGCGTGGAATTGGAAGCCCTCGCACAGCGAAATTGCCTCGTCGCGCGTGCGGCTCCAGAGCGCCTGCAATTCACGCTCGGGCTCTTCGACGATCTCGACCCCTGGGACGACATCGCCGGCGTAACGCCCCCCCATGTTGAGGGTGCGGTTGACCA
>OCTA010003366.1_pt1 | contig 14180 bp, 9 predicted proteins | sample 1538991 | NCBI WGS metagenome assembly OCTA01 (sample SAMEA3539302, study PRJEB22396) | soil metagenome | biome: tundra; feature: field; material: soil | place: USA | collected 2010-05 | depth 0.15 m
TGGGACGTCGGCCTGGAGCCGCATCGCGACGGCATCCCCGAGGAGGTCATCGAGCTTGTCGGCAATCTCGACGGGACGATCACCGAAGGGACGCGACGCGCCCGCTGCAGCGACCTCGAAGGCTGACCAGTACGGCTCGGGAGACGCGAGACGCCGTTCGTGGGCGTCCCTTCCGACAGCCAGCATGGTCCCGGGCATCAGCTGGTGGATGCCTTCGTAGATTGTGTAAGGAGCCGGTACGCAGCCGAGGCCGAAGTAGCGAGCCAGCGTCTGGCGGTCGATCTCCGCGCGAAAAGCCGGGAAGGCCCGCAGCGCCTTCAGCTCCGAAGCGAAGAGGAGCGCACGGCCGACCCAACCAAAGTAGAGGGGTTTTTCGCCGAGGCGATCGCGGACGAGGTGGAGGCTGCGATCGGCCCGATCCCAGAGGGCGAACGCGAACATCCCGTTCAGCTCCTGCAGCGTCTTGGCGAGGCCCCACGTGTCGATCGCCGAGAGCAGCACCTCGGTGTCGGAGCGACCTCTGAACTGGGCTCCAGCTGACTCGAGGCGGGCCCCGAGCGTGGCGAAGTTGTAGATCTCGCCGTTGTAAGCGACGACGAACCGCCCGCTTGCAGAGACCATGGGCTGATGTCCCTCGGCGGACAGGTCGATCACCGCAAGGCGACGACAACCGAGGCCGATGCCCGCCTCTGGATCGGCCCAGGCACCGCCGTCGTCGGGGCCGCGATGGACGAGCGTGTCTGCCATCGTTCTTGCCAGCGCCGTCAGCTCGTCGGCGCCTCGAGCCCCAGCAGGGTCGAGAAGACCGGCGAATCCGCACATGGCTGGAGCATCTCACAGACGCGCACGAATGTGTTCCGGCCAAGGCGGATAGAGTTTCGGTTCGTTCGGTGAGCGGGGGGTCCTGTGCACCTTGATGCCACGATTATCGGGTCGCTCGATCCCCATCTCTTCCTCCACCGCTGGCCGCCGTGCAGTGGAAAGCTCCGTTGCGACCTGCAGGAGTTCACGGTCGCAGAGTTCACCGAACCATTCCGGTTCGGGCTGGTCGCCCTCGGCGTCGGCATTGTGCTCGGTCTCGCATGGCGCCTTGCGCGTCGACGTCGTCGACATGGCAGCGCACCGAGACCGATCCCCCTCGCCGGGCTGCTGTTCGCGGCAGCGGCGCTCGCCGGCTACCAACGCACTGGCCACCTCGTGGTCGGGCTCGCCGTCTCGGTGGGGCTCCTCGCCGGCGGCGGTCTGATCGCGGACCTGGCGAGATTGCCGCTACTCCCTCGCATGCTCCTGGCCGTGCCCGGGGCGATCGTGCTCGCCGAGCGGTCGGCACTGCCTGATCCCGGATGGGCGAGGGTGTTCGTCGCTTTCGTCACCGTCGTCGGGGCTGGGCTCGTGGCGGACCTCGACCGCCGCAACGAGCGGTCCGGGCTTGGTCCGGTGCTTCTTGCCGTGACGATGGTGGGACTCTGGGAGTCCGTCCCGGACCCCGATTTCGCGCTGCTGCTAGTAGGCGCCGCCCTCCCGGTGGCCCTGCTCGGGTGGCCCGTTCCGCTCGCCCGAGTCGGCGGTTCCGGCGCGGCTGCCGCGTCCGGGTTCTTGGCGTGGGCCGCCGCAGTCGGCGGTCGCGGTTTGCTGAGCGCCGTGGTGGCTGGCACTGGGTGCCTCGGTCTGTTCGTCATCGAGCCGGTCGCCCATCTGTTGCTGCGCGGCCGACGGAGCGTGCTCGAGCGGCTTCCTCAACGGTGGTGGGTGCCCGTCCTCGTGGGCCTCGTGCAGCTGGGCCTTGCCGCCGCTTGCACGCGCATCGCGGCAGCGGGAAGGAGTCCCCTCGTAGCCGGTGAGATCGCAGCCGTGTCGCTCGTCATTGCGGTCGTGCTCGCCTGCGCGCTCAGCACACGCGCCACCGCTCGGTTGGTGGAAGGTCGGCCTCCCATGGTTGCGCAAGTAGACCGGAGATGACGAGCACCCCGGGGTCGGCGCCGACTACAGGCTTGCTTACCGCAGGAGCTCCCCCGTCGTTCCTCCCTCGTCAAAGTGCTCCGAACCGGGCGCCGGCTGTCCCGCCGTCCTTACGGCGCGGTCGTGCGGCGCGATGCGGTCGAGGAAGGCTTGCCAGCTCTTAGCGCTCTCCTCCAGACTGAACGCCGCCACGGCCCGCTCGCGCGCCACCGCACCCATCGCGTGGCGTAGCTCGTCGTTGGTGACAAGCTGCTCGAGTGCCTCGAGGAGCGCCTCGTCATCCTCGGGTGGGACGACGAAACCGCTGACGCCGTCCGCGATCACTGTCGAAGCACCGGGAACCGCGGTGGCGACTGTCGGGAGGCCGGAGAGGGCAGCCTCGATCAGCACCCCCGGCATCCCCTCGCTCTCCGGGACGGAGGTGAACACAAAGACGTCGGCCGCTCGGAGCAGGGCGGGAACGTCGTCGCGGCGACCGAGCACCTCTACGCAGCCGGAGAGAGAGGCCGCTCGTCGCACCTCGTTCTCGAGCGGCCCGTCACCCACCACGACTCCTCGGACGTCATGGCCGCGTCTACGCAGCTCGTCCACGGCGGCGAGGAAACGGAAAGGACGCTTCGTGGTAGTCAGGTGACCGACGAAGACGAGGCTGACGGCGTCTCCGCCGTGAGCCACCTCCTCTCGGGGTCGGAACAGCTGGGGGTCCCGCCCGTTCGGCAGGAGGACGATCCGGTTCGGCGGGACGCCGAAGACCCGTTCAGCCTCGTCGAGAGTCTCGACCGAGACGCCAGCCACGTAGTCGGCCCGTGACAACAGCACGCGGTAGAGGACCCGGCGCGCCCCGTGTCGTGCCGCTTCGGTCGTAGTCCCGATCGCGAAGTACACGAGGGGTGTGTCGCCTCGGTTCACCCAAGCGAGGTACTTGAGGGGCTCGCCGCCGTGGGCGATTATGACATCGGGCCGGAGTGTGTCGAGAACCCTTCGGAGCCGGACGACGACGCGGGGATCAAAGCCGAGGGAGCGGAGTCTTCCCATTGGGACCTCGAGGGAGGAGTCCGCTCGCAGCACCGTGGGCGGGGAGCGGAAAAGCGTCAGGATGTAGTGGCCGTCGCAACCGTCGTCGAGCAGGGTACGCAGGTCGCGGGCGAAGACCTGAGCGCCTCGGGCGACGTCGCACGGCAGCACGTGCAAGACGAGCCGCCGCCTCGTCCCGTGCTCGGAACACGTTGCAGACGTCGAAGCGGCTTTTGCCGTTTCGACGGTTCCGACAAGCTCTCCGAGCGCGGGCTCAAAGCAAGCGTCCCTGTCGGTCATTCCTCGTACTCCCGCCTGGCGACGAAAGTGAACGAAGTGTCCGGCCCTCCCGAGGGGGACCACCTCGACCACTTCCATGCCGGAATCGGAGGCCAGCCGGCCGAATCCTGCGGCGGCGTAGCCATGGACCGCGACCCCATGGGCACCGTAACGGACCTTGCGCAAACGCAACCTTAAGCCGGGAGACGGAAACGAAGCGACGACATGGCCAGCGGCCCGCCCCATGCGTCCCAAGAGCTCGGCAGGCTCACCGATATAGTCGAAGACGCCCAGGGCGACGGCGACGTCGTAGGCATCGACTTCGGTGAGCTGCTCCCATCCCCGCGGCTCGACCTCGACAAGCCCCGGGAAGGCGGCTGCCTGCTGACCGGCGAGCGCGACCATTGCCTCCGCCGGATCGATGCCGGTGACGTGGATCCCTTTTGCGGCGAGGGGGGCGAACAGGGGACCGCTTCCGCAGCCGACATCGAGGACCCGTTTTGCCCCCAACGCGACCGTAGTGTCGACGGCTAGCCGCAACCGATCGAAGAGCGGGCCCCGGCCGAGCGCCCTGGCCACCGGCTCGCTCGAGTAGAAGGTGGCGAAGCGGTTCGCCCGAGTATGGAAGTAGGTCTGGAAGTCACCACTCGACATGACTACATGCCTTGCTGCCGTACCGGCTGAGAATCTGGGAGAACACTCCGGCGATCCTCCCCCGTCCCACGAGCTGCTTGGCCACGGCCATCGAGCGTATGGATCCCCTGCTCGGGAGCGTCGCACCGAAATCGTAGGAATGGTAATAGAGGACCGCTGGTCCGGTGGTCGAAGCGAGTGCCGCGGAGATTGCGGCCCTGGGAAGCAGCCGCTGATAGCTGCCTCCTCCGATCGGAATGCGGTGCCTGGTGAGCACGGGCAGCTCTTGGACCGGTGACCCCTCGCCGAGACGGCTGGTGTCGGACACGTATTGAAAGCCCGCTTCGGCCAAGAGGTCCCGATAGCGGGCGAGGCCGAGCGTCTGGGGGATGTCGAAGCGAGGAGACCGGAAGCCCCGAACCGGCACTTGTACCAGGTCCTCCACCATGGCACGTCCCTGTCGCAACCACTCGAGAAGCGCCGCCGGGCTCCCGGGCAGTCGGCCGTGGTCGGGCCCGTGGCTCGCGATCTCGTGACCACTGGCGACAAGATCGGCGAGTTCGGATCGCACCGTAGCGGCGTAGTTGCCCACGACGAACAGCGTCACCGTGGACTTGTCCCGGGCCGATCCGAGCAGCGACGCCAGACCCGACAGTCCGCTGCGCGCACCCCTAGGACGAGCAATCGGCTCGCCCAGGACAGCCATTCCGTCGTACCAGTCCTCGACATCGACGGTCAGGCAGACCTCCGATGTCACGCTGCACGCCTCGCCATAGCGGCGTAGGCGGCGCGAAGACGAGCAACGACCTGGTCCTCAGAGAAGCGGGGGACCACCCACTGGCGGCATCGGTCTCCAAGCTCGGAGCACCGATTGGGATCCTTCAACAGCTCCTCGACGATGCTCGTCAGCGCCAGCTGGTCGCCACGCGGAGCCAGTAGGCCCAGTTGCGGATTGATGACCTCGCGCACCCCACGGATGTCGTAGGCGGCGACTGGTCGGCCCATGGCCGCGGCCTCGATGGCCACACGGGGGATGCCCTCTCGATACGAAGGGAGGACAACCACGGTTGCGGAGGCCAGGTAGGGGCGGACGTCCTCGACGGCACCGACGAACGTCACGATGCCGGCCTCCGAGGCCGCGGCCACCTCCTCCTCGGACAGGGCGTCGCTCTGGTCGTGCTCGAACGGGCCGACATGCACGAAGTCGGCCCGACCGGCCAACGACGCGGCAAGGCGGAGGAAGTCGGCGCACCCCTTTTCGAACACCAATCGGCTGACCATCATGACGATGAGGCGTTCCGAATGCAGCACCGGCGACACCGGGGCGAGGAATCGATCCATCACGATCCCGTTGCCTATGTAGTTCAGCTTGCGGCGGGGGCAAATCCGTGTCGCGGGTAGCACGTGTTCGTCCTCACGACTCTGCACCAGTACCCGATCTGCCCAGGTGCAGCACCAGCGCTCAAAGCACCAGCCTAGGACATTCGCCATTCGGCTGTTGCCCTCGAAATAGAGCGCTCCGTGAATCGTATAGATGGCAGGGCTGCCCGCCAGTCGGGCGGCGGGCAGGCCCAGAAACGATGCCTTGGGCGTGTGGGTCTGCACGAAGTCGAATCGCTGGCGACGCAAGTACCGCCATAAACCGACGAAGGAAACGAAGTCGGAGAAGGCGAACTCCCGGCGGACAGGGACGACCTCCACCGCCACGCCGTCGGGGGGATCGTCGTAGGGGTCACCGCTCACCACGGTCCAGTCCACGTCGTTCAAGGATCGCAGTTGGTTGGCCAACAGCACTCGTGCCGTCAGCGCGGTCGTGACTACTCGGCAGCCCCGTGTTCGATGGGAAGGTGCTTGGTTTACCGCATTGGGAGTCGACGCCATCAGTGCCCGCAATCCCCTCCCGTGCGCCTTGTCGACACCGGCCCCGCCTGACGGTTGCCTTCATCGTCACGGACGCCCCAAGCGGTCCAAACTATAAGCACGGCGAGGGCGTTGGTGATCGACCGGACGGCGGGCCTGTGTCGTCCGGATCGACGGGACGCGCTTCGTGGTCGCACCGCCGACGCCGTCGAGGGAGTGCGTGCCATTTGACCAGCTAGCCGACAAGGTTCCGCGAGGTGCTCTCGGCGCCGCGAAGCGGTTGACTACCAGCGCCCTCCTTGAGGGTGCTCAGTGAAGTCTCCCGCGCCCTGGTGGCCGCCGGCCAGCTCACGAGGACCAACAGCAGCGGCAGTAGTGACGTCCGTTCTCTCACCAGGATCCCGAGGTTCCCGAGGCTCGCGAACAGGATGATCCACACCAGCGAATAGAGCGCAACGAGAAGAAGGTACGGGTGGCGTCGCATGGCCGTGAACGCCGAGGCGAGCCGCCGCCAAGACACGATGAGGAGGGCCACGAGGAACGTGTTCTCGAGCGAACTCGCGAGCTGCGTCAAGCCATGGGCCTGGAAGGGCAAAGGCCGGATGAGGACGTAATAGATGTCCTTAGGGATGCTGGTCGGAGACAGCGAGACAGACGCGGTGACTCTCGAGCCCTGCGTTCCAGCCCCGGCGCCTGTGTTGATCGCGTTCTGGTTGAGCACGTGCTGAATCGAGGCCACGCTGAGGCTTTGGAGTCCGAAGAAGTGCGCAGTCAACTTGGCCAGGATGAGGCCGCCCACGACGAGGACCACCGCGCCGAGCAACTTCGCCAGCGGGGTGAGCGGAGATGCTGTCTTGGACTTGCTGACTAGGTAAGCGACAGCAAGCGCTGCGAAGAGCATCAGGGCGACGTGAGGTCGGATCAGGGCCGTCAGGGCGAGGCCGATCCCTAGGAGCACGAAGCCGCCCCGTGCGCGGGCGAGGATCCTCGCAGCGCCGAGGGCGCCCAAACCGAGCCCGAGGGAGATCAGCGCGTCCTTTCCTATGGCGGAGGTCCAAAAGAGGAGCGACGGGAAGAAGAAGACCAGCTTGGCGTAGCGCCGGTGATCTCCGTCCGGCAATGCGACGCGGAAGGCGCGGTAGAACAACACGAGGCTCACGAACCCCAAGAACGCGAATACGAAGAAGCCGCCGAGGACGTTGGAGTCGATGACGGTGTAGATGATCCCGGTGATGATCGAGGTCGCTCCATCACCGATGACCCGCCCCACGTGGAACGAGAAGTCGCCGTTCCGAATCTGGGCGGCCACCTGGGCGCCGACTCTGCTGTAGCCGTACGCGTCGGCAATGCCACTGTAGTAGTGGTCGTTAACGTAGATCCACAGCGGTGCCGCGGCGAGCTTTAACGCACCTGAGGCCATGACGAGGCGGAAGGTTCTCGCGTCCTGATCCACACGGGCGACCGATCGCGCGATGGCCGGGACAACGAACACCAGGAGGAAGAGCCCCACGATGAGGCCGATCCAGGTGGCGGACGGGATGTTCACCGTCGCTGTAGGAGGCCGGCACCGCTCGCGAAGCTCAGCCACCGGTCCAGGTCGAGCTCGGGCCGCGCGGCGGCGACCTGGCGAAGGTCATCCAGGTGGAGCTCGGAGAGGTGATCTAGAGCCTGCTCCGCAACTCGGAGCGGCGGCACGTTCGTCCGGGCGAGTTTGCCGAGCGCGTGCAGCGCTGTCCGTTGCAGCGAGGGCGGCGTCGCGAGAAACGCAGCGCTGGCGCGCTCACGGACCGAAACGATGGCTCGAGTATCACGAAACGCGGTCATGTGGTCACTCGAGCAGTCGGCTCTCGATGCTCCTCATCAGCTCTTGTTTCGAGGTCGACTGCAGGGGGACGGCCCGAGTCTTTTTGAGGATTCGTCCAACGGCGGCGATCAGCTCTCCGAGTAGCTCGGGGGAGCCGGTCACGGCAGGGAGGACGCCTGCGACCGCGTTCGCCCGGGTCGGCGTGGCCGAATGCCTCGATGGCTCTTCGTCGAAGGTCCAGACGCCGAGCGGGTAGCGTCCAGGCTCTAGCGGTGGGAGCTCAGTGCGCGACGGTGATGGCTTGCCGAGCTTGGCCAGCACCTCCGGAGCGATCTCGATCCGCGGCTCGGGAATGACGAGCTCGCACTTGTCAGGATCGACGAGGGCATGAGGCTCGTCGCTCAGTCGCACACCGAGCAGCGCGAGCCTTGCCTGGAGGTAGTCCATCCAGTACAAGGCCATCGGCGGGAGTAGCACTGCCTGATCGCCGACGAGGACGGCCACGTTCGTGGTGCGGAGTAGACCCTCGGAATCTCCCTCGAACAAGGCCGAGAGGCGTGCGCTGAGAGCTCGAAGTATCCGACGTGGCGACCGGCTCCGCAACACGGTGGTGTCCGCCGCGAGTAGGAGGCTGAGGGCCTTGGTCCCGGTTCCGGAGTTCTCTCCAAGCACGACGGAAAAGTTGTCGGGAGCAGGCGTGGAATCCGTGAGCCTGTAGGAGCCGAAGGCCCGGGCGAGGAGATCGTCTGTTCCAAGTGAGTCGGCACGGATGCCGACATTGAACTCGCCGATCGCATAGGCAGACGTGACGGCCCACTGCCGTGGCTTCTTCCCCGTCTGTCCGGCCGCCGGTCCGCACACACCGCCGGCAGTAGGGAGGCTCTTTCGGGGAGCGCCGCTTGACTCGTCCCCACCACCGCTCCCTGCGGAGCCGGCCTCTTCGTCGAGCGGCACCGGAGGCAGCCCTGCCGTCCCGCGGGCGAGCGCCAGGACTTCCACCGAGCCATATGCGAGTGGCTCCCTAACGCGACTTTCCGAGTCGAGGAGATACGCCACGGGGGTCCCGAGCGAGCCGAAGGGGTCGCGAGGCGCCCCTGCATCGGAGTCATCAGGCTCGCGGCGGTAGAACGCCGCGTCGCTCAACCCATGCGGCGCGAGCGTGAGATCGTTGTCGTCGGCCTTGCCCACAGTGAGCAGCACCAAGGCGATGCCTCGTTCTTCGAGAGCAGGTCGGCACCTTGCGAGGTCGGCCCCGATCTTGGCGCAGTAACCGCAGAACGGACTCCAGTTCACGAGCAGCGCACCCTCTCCGCCCGGGCGCGGGAGTTGCACGTCGCTGCCGTCGGAGGCGATCACCTGAAACGTGTTCACCTCGTCGCCCACCTCGAACAGGCCGGCCATCGGCGACCCCTCTGGCAGGGGTGGAGAGACCCCGGCGAGAAGTCCGAGTCGACCAAGCTCTCGCGTCATCTCGACGGTGTCGGCTCTCACCGCCTCGAGTGGGGTGTGGAACGCTTCGGCCAGATCGGCGGCGAGTTCGTCAAGAGTGACGTCGCCATCGAAGCACTCCCACACGAGAGCGGCGGTTGAGTTCAGCACGTGGATCCGCCCTGTGCTGGCGTCGACGATCAACAAGTCGTCGTCCAACCGTGTGGAGAAGACCGAATCGCGGGGATACGGTGCGAAGCCGGCCTCGATCTCGTCGGGTGCGACGCTGGGCAGAGATTGCGATCCTTCTTGGGGACCTGTCGCCGAGTGACTGGCGGTCACGGTCATCGTCACGTTCCTTGTCGAGCTGGATTGAGGTTACTCGGAGGCGAATCCGGTTATGGAGGTGGTGGTAGTGAATACCCAAGCCCCGGTCACCGGCGCCGCGGGTGAGCATGCGGGGCAGGAGTCGACCGCGTCACGGTCGCTACCGCGGCGATGCTGGCCACAACGTCCAGCATGGTAGCTGTCGCCATTGCTCGTGGCGGTACCAAGCGGACCGGCTCCCGGCAATCGTTGAGTGAGCCGCGCTGCGATGTCTTCGAACGCCAGTCGGGCGACGGCGAGCACATCTGGGCCGTCGCCAATGCGAAGGCCGCCCGAACGGCACAGCTGACGAATCTGTGGCACGAGTACGTCCGGGGGCGCGAAGGGATCGAGCGAAGCGATGCGTCCGGGATGAAGCGGCGGCACCACGACGTGCGAGATCAGCGGATGGTAAGGGCGCCAGTCCAGCTCGTCCTCGCTGAACAGCTCCTCGTTCAGTTTCTCCCCTTGCCGAAGCCCCGTATAGACGATGTCAATTGCCTGGCCGGCCTCGGCGATCATGCGCCGGGCCACTTCGGCGATGAGCACCGGTTCGCCCATGTCGAGCACAAGGGCCTCGCCCGAAGCGCCCAGCGCCCCGGCCTGGATCACGAGTTGAATCGCTTCCTCGACGGTCATGAAGTATCGGCGCACCTCGGGGTCCGTTACAGTGACCGGCCCTTTGCGGCCGATCTGGGCCGTGAAGGTGTGGAAGACGGAGCCACGACTCCCGAGCACGTTACCGAAGCGCACGCTGATGTAGGTGCCGTCGGCGTACGCGGCCCCAGCTGTCGCGGTGAGACGCTCGCAGATTCGCTTCGAGTAGCCCAGCACGGAGGAGGGATCGACCGCTTTATCGGTCGAGATGTTGACGAAGCGCTCGACGCCGTGACGAACCGACGCCTCGAGCATATTGAGCGTTCCCAAGATGTTTGTCTTGACCCCTTCGCCCGGGTGGAGCTCGAGCATCGTGAGATGCTTCAACGCGGCGGCGTGGAAGACGACCTCAGGCCGTCGTTCGACGAACAGCGACTCGATCCCGGTACGGTCGCGGATGTCGAGGAGGACGAGACTTGGAGAATCGAGGAGAGCTCGACCCTCGATGGACAGCTGCAACGCGTGCAACGCGGTCTCGTCGCGGTCGAGCATGATCAACTCGGCGGGCTGGGAGCGGTGAATCTGCCGACAGAGCTCGGAGCCGATCGAACCACCGGCGCCGGTGACGAGCACTCGTCGGCCGGTGACGTAGCTTGCCGCGACCGAGAGATCAGTACGGATTTCTCTCCTTCCAAGAAGGTCCTGCAAGGTGAGCTGGCGAATGTCCGACGGCTTCGCCGATCCCTCGATTACCTCGCGGAGTGACGGCAGCACCTTCACTGTCAGGCCCACCTCGGTCGCGAGGTCGGACAACTCACGGAGGAGGGTGTTCGATCCCGTGCGGATCGAAATGAGCAAGGTGCCGACTTCGAAGCGCTTGCTCGCCGATGCCAGGTCCCTGCGGTCGCCCACTACGGGAACGCCCATGATCGACAGACGGCGCTTTGCAGGGTCATCGTCCAGCAGTGCCACGGGCAAGTACGGGCTCTCCGGATTGCGGAGCATGGTCGCGACGACCTCCTCGGCGGCCTGACCCGCTCCGAAGATCAGCAGCCGCGTGCAAGCTTCGCCGCTCGGCCGGCGGTGCAGCTCGAGAACAAGGCGCGCGGCGTAGCGTCCAGAGAGCATGAGGAAGAGCGTCGCGGTGCCACCGATGATCGGCACACTCTCCGGCACGAGGTGGCCGTCAAAGAGGTTCAGCAGCGACAGGCCGGCGGTGATGAAAAAACAGTAGCTGGCAAGTGCGCCGACGCCCTCGAAGCTGGCGATCCGCCAGCGTCCCCGGTAGAGGCCGCGCGCCGTACCGATGAGTAGCTGAGCGGCGGCGGCGATGCCGGCGGTGGCGGCTAGATCGAGCGGTCGTGGGACGTGGAACGACAGGTCGTAGCGAAGAATGGCTCCGGCCGTCAGCCCGACCAGCCACGCCAGCGCGTCGGCTGCCGCGAGGAAGCACCGGCGTTGCCGCACGCTCAGTCCCAGCCTTGCGATGAAGCGCGAGCCTGCATCCGCCGGCCTGCGGTGCTGAAATCTCTTTCCGGACAACTCGGCAGCCCCTCGCAACAGAGTCAGTTCGTCCCCAACGGACTGGTCTGACCTCCCCACCACGGCGTAACCACTATGGGGTGAATGCTCCAGCTAGTCAATGGCTAGAGGCGAAAGTCCCGATTACGCGACCCCGCGTGTAACTACATGGATGTGATACAGGAGGGGAAGAGGCAGGTCACCCGTCCCCGACGCGGAAGTTCCTCGTCATCGACGCCTACGTCCACGAGCGACTGGCTATCCTCGCCAGCGACAAGCACGGCCTGAAAGGCCGGAACTGGGGCCGCCGGTTCAACGGCGACTGGTTTCGCTCACTCAAGGTCTATCGGCTTACCGACACGGCTCGTTGGGGGACGGCGCATGCCTGGCGGTACTTCACCGTCTGGGGATGAACATTGAGCGCCTCTGCCATCTCCGCCAAGGTGAGCAAGCCCTGCCCGCGTAGCCGGTCGTAGCGGCTCTCGAGTCGATTGGCCTTGCGGATCTTCCAGACGATCCAGGTGGTGAACTTCTCGCCGACCGGGGGTTGGCGGCCGGATGCGTTAAGGGCAGCGGCGATCTCAGTGTCGGTGTGATCGTCGAGTAGACGGTCCACTTCGGCCACGATCGCGGGGTCCGGCTTCGCAGATCTGTGGCCGGTTTGGGACGCGGCAGATGAAGAACGCGCGTGTCACCACCGCGGAAACGCACCTGGGCGACAAGCTCCTCCCCTTTGATCAGCGTCACGTCTTCGATGAGTAGCCGGACCATGCGCTTGCGTTCCCGGGAAGGCGTTTCGGGGTCGCGCCACAGCCGAGGAAAGTCAATGGCCAAAGCCAGTATGCGCTGGCGATTGTCCTCCTCGAGGAGCACATCGCTCGCTCGCTGACGCTCGGAGTCGTCCTGCGCCGCCTCCAGGGCGCGGAGTTTGTTGTTCCACTCGGACTCGAGCGTCACCGCCACCACGCGGTTGTCCGGGTCGACGCGCAGATAGCTGCGCTGCGCCAGTTCGGCTTCATAACGCGCCCGGTCGACCTGTTGGCGGCGCAACCGGTCGGCTTCGTCGGCCCGGGCTGCCAGCTCGTCTTGGACCGAGAGCGCCACCTCCAGGGCGAGTGGGCTCACAGACTCGACCAGTAGTTCGCCGATAGCCCGGTCGATGTCGGCTCCCATGACCCTTTGGCATGGCGGTTCGGCTCGTTTGATGCCCTCGGCCTGGCAGCAGTACTCGGGCACTGATTGGCCGCGTCTGGTGTAGTAGCGGACGGTCATACGCCCGCCACAGCGTCCGCAGACGGCAAGGCCCTGGAGCAGGGCTGGTCCTTCGCGCGGCGGCCCGTTGCGCCTGTCGGCTCCATAGGCGGCCGAGTTCGACTTCAGTCGAGCCAGGTTGTCCTCGTAATCGGCCCAAGTGATGTAGCCCGGATGAGCGTCGAGGGTGAGGGTGTGCCACTGCTCGCGTGGCAGGCGATGGCGCGACCCGGCGCCTTGGAGCGACTTTTTGGCTTGTGAGCGTCCATAGGCGAAGGCCCCGGCATAGCGAGGGTTCTTCAACACGTTGAGTGCCCGATAGTCAAGCAGTTCTCCCCAGAAGATCTCGCCCTTGTGGGGACCGGACTGGACCCGGTGCGGGAAGAGCAGACCTCTCTCGCGAAAGCTGCACACGGTCGCCGTCGCGGATGCGGTGCGCCGGAAGGTTTCGAAGAACTGGTGGATCGCCCCTTGGACGGACTGGTCCGGGTCCAGCACAGGGCGCTCTCCGTCGATCTCCACGCGAGAAACCGAGGCTCGCCTGCGAGCGTCGCAGATCGCTTACCACAAGGACCGCGGACTGTAGCCACGACTGTAGCCACTCAGGCGGAGGGTAACGGGGGATTACGAACTACAACGGTGGCATACGCCCAGGTCAACGGCCTATAACGGAGGGCAATAAAGCCCTACGGAGGCCATCGGAGTGCATGACACGCAAGAGGTCACAAGTTCAAGTCTTGTACGGCCCACCAGTTCAGACCTGGGAAAAGCCTTATATTTGTTGGTTTTCTATTGATCACGGCGTTTCCCCGAGTGTCCGCCGCCGTCCGCTGATGTGCACCGATTTGCATCGATGACCGAAGCGGTCATCCGGGTCCAGAACCTCGTCGACCGAATCACTTCGAGCGGCTAACGCTCAGGACGCTTCTCGCACACCACAAAGCCTTTGTTACACCGACCTGTCGGCCATGATCTACCTGATCGGGCGCTACTACGACCCGCAGACGGGGCAGTTCCTGAGCGTGGACCCGATGCTGAAAGAGACTCAGGATGCCTACCGTTACGCGGGTGATGACCCTGTGAGCCGGACCGACCCGAACGGGATGTGCAATGTTGGGTTCGCCTCCCACGGCTGCGGGGGACCCGGGATGAAAGCCTGTCCCACCCCGCAAGGCGCCTGTGTCTTCTCCGCTATTGACATGATTGGTCATCACTGGCGTGGGATCGCCCAGGTCGGCAAGTATCTTGGTGCAGTCGTGCTGATCGGCACCTGCTCAGTGACCCTTGATGGTCCTTGTGTGGCCCTTGTATTCGAGGCCGCCGGAACCGAGCTCTCGGGGGGCGCAATGACTGTCGGCGCGGCTGAGCATTTCGAAACGCTTTGGAGCGACCGTCAGCGTGGCAACGGGACGGGAACATCGTGCGTACGATGCTCGGAGTGGTGGATGACGCGGATCGCGACCCCTGG
>OCTA010003369.1_pt1 | contig 14172 bp, 13 predicted proteins | sample 1538991 | NCBI WGS metagenome assembly OCTA01 (sample SAMEA3539302, study PRJEB22396) | soil metagenome | biome: tundra; feature: field; material: soil | place: USA | collected 2010-05 | depth 0.15 m
CCCGCCGCGCCCGTACCCGCGGCGCCGTTGCCCGCCGCGCCCGTACCCGCCGCGCCGGTGGTCCCGCTCCCCGCGGCCCCGGTTCCGGCGGTTCCGGCGCCTGCGCTCCCGATGGTCCCGCCGGCAGCGCCACCTGCGCTCCCGGCGACGCCGCTGCTCGTGCCGCCGTGCCCGCCCGGGTTCGACACGCCCGTCCCCGACGAGGTGCAGGCGAGCGCGCCGCACAGCGAGGTGTAAAGGCCCCAATGGATGAGTCGAAAAGCCCGTGTAGTCACGTGGGAAGGTGCCTCGGAGCGGGGGCGCCAGCTCAACAAGTTTGACGAAAACGATGGGCGCCCGACCCCCTACTGGTTGCTGTCCCAGACATCACCCGTGGGGATGCCTACGTTCGGGCGGCGGAGGGCTTAACCATGAATATTCCGCGTCTATTTTCGGTTCTGGCAGGGGTTTCTCTAGCTTTGGCGGGCGTCTGGTCGGGCGCGGCGCGCGCCTCCACCGCGCCGCCGGCAGCGGATCCGGCGGCACACGAGCCGAGCGCCGAGCGCCGGGTGGTCCCGCACGCGCCGCGGGTCGGCAGCAGCGATCAGGCGCTCCCGGCGACACCGGCCGCCGGCGCCTCGGTAGCCGTCCCGGAAGTCTTCGAGCACCAGATCCACACCCGATTCACCCTCCTCAACGACTGTCCGGCCGAGGTCGCCCGGCACCAGCGGATCTCGCCGGCGGCGTTCAAGGGGCGAAAGCTCACCTTGCGCTGGACCATCCTTCCGAACGGTCGAGTGGCCGACACGGCGGTGGTTGCGACGTCCCGGGTCGACCTGCGGGTGATGGACTGCGTGAAGCGCCAGATGAGCCTCTGGTCGTTCAGCCATCCGGACGGCGGGCCGCTGCGGGTCGAGCGGCCCTTCACCTTCGGGACGCGCTAGCGCCCGCGCTCAGCGCAGGCCGTAGTCCGACGCCATCTGATCGTAGAGCGCGATCCGCGGCGATCCCACCAGGAACGGGTTCGGCAGATCGGTGGCGGCGGTCCGTCCCTGTACGTCGAACAGCGTCTCCTGCCAACCGGTCGGCTCCCAGACGTAGGCCCCGATCCCCCGCTTGCCGGCCAGATTGAACACGATGTCGTTGGCCTGACGCCAGATGTCGAGGTTGCCCGAGAGATCGTCGGCGCTCTCGGAGTACTCGACGATCATGAGCGCGAGCTCCGGATATTGCGTGACCAGCGAATTGAAGTTCGACAGCCAGGTCGACGGATCGCCCTGCACGTTCGTGTAGCAAGCCTCGCCCAGGATGTCGAAGTGAACGCCGTGGGCGATGGCGGCGTTCACCCAGGCGGTCGTGCCCGCGTTGTCGCCCCCGCGATCCAGATGCATCATGATCTTGATGGTCGGATCGACCGCGTGTACGGCGTCGATCCCGGCGTTGAGGAAGAGGGCCAGGTTGTCCCAGTTGGAGGCGCTTCCCGTGACGCTGCCCGGGGTCAGCAGCAGGCCGGGCGTGATCTCGTTTCCGATCTGTACGATGTCGGGCCGGACCCCGGCGCTCACCAGCTGGCCGATCGCGTCTCGCGTGTAGTTGCTCAGCGCCGTGACCATCTCGGACAAGGAGTCCCCCTGCCAGGCCAGCGGAATGACCTGCATGGAGGCATCGGCCCAGTTGTCGCTGTAGTGGAGGTCCAGCTCCCAGCCTAGGCCGGCGGCCTTGATCCGCTGGGCCATGGTGACCGTGTTGGCCAGATCGCAATACGGCTGCGCCACGTTCATCAGCGTCGCGTAGCCGTCCGAGGCGCCGGGATCGACGAAGGTGCGCAGGCGCGCGAAGTTGAACCCGTGGTTCTTGAGAATCTGCAGGATGTCCTTCTGCGTTCCGTCGGTGTCGGTGAAGACCGTGCCGCTGTCTTCCTGCTGCTGCACGTTGGAGATGTCGGCGCCGATCATGTAGGTGGGCAAGGAGCCGCCGGCGTCGCTCGGCGCGGCATCGTCACCGGGCGAGGCGACGGTGCCGAGGAGCTCGCTCCGCGATCGACAGCCGCACAGAGCTGTCAATCCACACAGAGCTGTCGCGCCACACAGAGCTGTCGCGGCGGTCAGCATGACCAACATCGATCCGGGGCGCCCTGGAATCCGCCGCACGAGAAACCGAGGACATCATATCAGGCGAAATCCGGCGAGGTCGGGCTGGCCTGCGCGCCCTGCGCAAGCCGACCGTCGCCGGCACCGTCGCGGACGGGCTCAGGGCTGCGTCACGACCAGGTTGTCGAAAGCGGCCTCCGCGCTCTGGGTCGCCACGGCGACGTAGCCGCTCGCGACCGCGGTCGCCGGCGTGTAGGTCCCGAGCAGGGTCCCACCGACGGACGCGCTCAGCGCGCCCGCAGCGCTGAGGCCGAGCTTGACCGTGTAGTAGGTTCCGACGGCGACGGTGGTGGCCCAGACCGGGCTGCTGGCGACGGCGCCGGCGTTGCGCACCTGGATCTGAGCGCCCACCCCGGGCTCGATCGCCAGACACTGGTAGTCGCCGGTGGCGCCGCCGGTATAGCGCACGCAGACCAGCGCCGTGGTGGTCCCGGAGGATCCCAGCGAGAGCACCTTGACCTGCGCGGTCACGCTGGTGGCACCGCTCCAGGGGGCGCCGGTGGCGCTGCCGGCATAACAGAGCCGGAAGGTGGAGCTGAGCGCGTGGTTCTGCGCGAACGCCTTGGTGGCGTCGGCGATCACCTGCCAGTCTCCGGTGCTGCCCCCCTCGCGCGTCCAACCGGTCGCCATCGCGCCCAGCGTGTCGGACTCGAAGTCGTCGCAGTAGACGCCGGCGCAGCCGCCGCCGCAGACGCCGGCGGTGCAGACGTTGGGGGCGACGCAATCGGCGGTGGTGGCGCACGTCGTCTTGCAGGCACCGGTGCCGCAGACGTAGGGCGAGCAGGAGCTGGCGGCGGGCGTCACGCAGGTGCCCGTGCCGTTGCAGCTGGCGGCGGGCGTGTCGGTCGAGCCGCTGCAGGTCGCGGCCGCGCAGCTGGTGCCGGCGGCGTATTTCTGGCAACCGCCGGTTCCGTCGCAGAAGCCGTTGCCGCCGCAGCTGGGGCCGCCGGCGTCGCTGCACTGGTTGAGCGGGTCGGTCCCGGCCGGGATGGAGACGCACGTTCCCGGCGAGCCGGCGAGCGCGCAGGAGCTGCAGTTGGTGGTGCAGGCGCTCGAGCAGCAGACATTTTGCGCGCAGAACCCGGAGTTGCACTGGGCCGTCGTCGTACAAGCCGTGCCGTTCGAGAGCTTCCCGCAGCTCGCGGCGGCGCAGGTGTTGGGCGCCGCGCAATCGGTGCTGATGCCACAGGTGGTCCTACAGGCGTTGGTGGCGGTGTTGCAAGTGTAGGGATCGCAGAGGGACGAGCTGACGGTCTTGCAGGTTCCGGCCCCGTCGCAGCTGCGGGCCGGCGTGAAGGTCGAGCCGGCGCAGGTCGCCGGCGCGCAGGTGGTGCTGGCGCCGTAGAGCTCACAGGCCCCGGCGCCGTTGCAGAAGCCGTCGTTGCCACAGGTGGAGGCCGCCGTGGCGGCACACTGGCTGGTCGGGCTCGGCGGCTGTCCCGTCGCGATGGCGCTGCAGGTGCCGAGCTTGCCGGCGATGCCGCACGACATGCAGGTGCCGGTGCAGCTCGACGCGCAGCAGACGCCCTGCTGGCAGAAGCCAGACGCGCAGTCGGTCGTGGCGGCGCAGGTGGCGCCCAGCGGCTTGAGCGCGCAGCTGGCGGCGTTGCAGCAGATCGTCCCGCTGCAGATGAATCCGGCGGCGCAATCCGCGGCGGTCGCGCAGATCGTCAGGCAATCGCCGCCGGCGCCGCACACGTAGGGCGAACAAGCCTCGGTCGTTCCCGCCACGCAATCGCCCACGCCGTCGCAACGTCCCGCCAGCGTCTCGGTGCCGCCGGCACAGGCGTCGGTGCCGCACAACGTGCCCGAGACGGCCAGCCGGCAGGCGCCCGCGCCGTCGCAGAAGCCGTCGGTGCCGCAGGTGGAGGTTGTGCTGGGCGCGCACTGCGCCAGGGGGTCCAGGCCCGCCGGCACGTTGGTGCAGGCGCCCGCGCTGCCCCCGATCGCGCACGACAGGCAGTTCCCGGTGCAGGCCGTCGCGCAACAGACCCCTTGCGCGCAAAACCCGGAGTTGCATTCGGTGCTCGCCGCGCAGCTCGCGCCGAGGGGGCTCTTGCCACAGCTGCCGCTCTTGCAGGTGTTGCCGCCCGCGCAGTCGGCGTCGGTGGTGCAGGTGGTCTTGCACTGTCCCGTGGTGGCGCAGGAGAACGGCACGCAGGATTGGCTCGCCATGGTCACGCAGGTCCCGAGACCGTCGCAGCGTCCGGCGAACGTCAGCATGGAGCCGGTGCATCCCCCTTGCTGGCAATCGACGCCCGCGGCGTAGTTCTCGCAGGCGCCGGCGCCGTCGCAGAAGCCGTCGTGCTGGCAGCTCGCCGTGCCCTGGTCGTCACAGTCCTTGCGCGGATCGGTGCCGATGTCGGCCGGCAGGCAGGTCCCGACGCTGCCCGCCGCGGCGCAGGTTTCGCAGGTGCGCGAGCAATCGGTCTGGCAACAGACTCCGTCGAAGCAAAATCCCGAGGAACATTGAGTGTCGGTGCCATTCGTGGTGCCGCAAGGCTGCCCGACCGCGATACCGCCGGCCTCGCCCCGACGATCGCCGGCTGCGCCGTCGGTCCCCGGCTGGGCATCCGGGTGCCCGCCGGCGCCCCCGTCGACCTTGCGCATCTGCGCGCCGCCGCCGCATCCGAGGAGGGCGGTCACCGCTGCGACGACGATGGTGCGTGTTGCCGGGGGCTGACGGAGACCGGTGATCATGGCGGGCCTCCCGTGCGAGGTGTCCTACCGGCCCCGAACTGGCTCGATCGGGCGCGCCCCGGGCCTGTTCCCGCGACGGCGGCTAGGGCTGGGCGGCTAGCGCCGCTTCCGCCGAAACGTTGCCAACAGCAGGACCACGAGGGCGCCCAGGCCGGCCAGCGCGGCCAGCCGCGGCCCGCGCAGGGAGCCGAGCGCCTCGAACACCAGCCGGAACAGGAGAAAGAGCGCCCGCAGGATCACGGCACCGGTCCGGAAGACCAGCGGGACCGCCAGCAAGAGAGCCGCCCACTTCATGAAGCGGCCGCTCATCTGCCGATCGGCGGCCGCCCGCGCGGTTCGGGTCTGCGAACCGGCGTCGAAGGCGGCCCGGCGCGCCGGGTCGGAGAGGATCTCGTAGGCGCGGTTGATTTCCGCCATCCGCGCACTGGCCAGCTCCTCCAGCGGGTTGCCCTGGTGCTGGTCGGGGTGATAGCGCGCCGCCAACGACAGATAGGCCGCGCGAATCTCCTCGGCGCTCGCCGTCCGCGCCACGTTCAAAACGACATACGGATCCCACTCGGTCGCGGCGGGCATCAGTGCTTCGAGGCGCGTGGCGTCGGTCCGGCCGCGTTCGCCGATTGCAAGTACCGGAAGACGTCGGCGCTGGTCGACAGCACTAGCCAGCTCTGCTTGTCGATGGTGGTCTTGTAGGTCTCCATGGTGCGCAGGAACTTGTAGAGCTCCCGATCGCGATTATACGCGGCCGCGTAGATCGCGGTCGCCTGGGCGTCGCCGCCGCCCATGACCTCCTGGGTCTTCTTGTAGGCCTCGGACTCGATCACCTTGAGCTCGCGCTCCTTCTTGCCGCGGATCTCGGCGCTCTTGCCCTGACCCTCCGAGCGGTAGCGGTCGGCGATGCGCTTGCGCTCCGAGATCATGCGATCGAACACCTTGGCCTGGACGGTCTCGATGTAGTTGATGCGCTGAATCTGGACGTCGACCAGCTCGATCCCGTAGTCCGGCATGACCTGCGAGGCGCGCTCGAGGATGAGGCGGGTGATCTTGTCCCGCCCCAGCTCGACCTGGCGCATGGTCTCGGCCTCCATGACGTCCTCGGCCTCCTCGGCCCGCTCGAAGGCGCGGTTGCTGACCCGCACGATCTCGATGAGGTTGTGGCTGGCGATCACGTTGCGGGTCTCGCCGTCGATGATGTCGTCGAGCCGCGACTGCGCGCCGCGCTCGTCGCGGAGGCGCTGGAAGAAGAGCAACGGGTTGGCGATCCGCCAGCGGGCGTAGGTCTCCACCCAGATGTATTTCTTGTCGCGGGTCGGCACCTGGTTCGGGTTTCCGTTCCACTCGAGCCAGCGTTTGTCGAAGACGTTCACGTCCTGCGTGAAGGGGATCTTGACGTGCAGACCCGGTGAGATGACGGCCTGTCCGATCGGCTCGCCGAACTGGGTGATCACCACCTGTTCCTGCTCCGAGACCGTATAGAACGTGGAGTACAGCGTGACAATCGCCAGCACCACCAGGGCGCCGCGAATGATGAGCCCGCGGGTGGTCACGGCGCCTCCTTGGTGGCGTCTGTGCCCGAGCCGAGCGGGAAGAGCGGCAAGATCCCCTTGGCCTTGTCGTCGAAGATCAGCTTCTTCCCCGCCGCGGGGAGCACGACCGACAGCGTCTCGAGATAGATGCGCGTGCGCGTGACCTCGGGGGCCTTGCGGTACTCCTCCTGCAACGCCACGAACCGCCCGGCGTCGCCTTTGGCGCGGTTCACCCGGTCGACGGCGTAACCTTCGGAGGCCTCGATCTTCTGCTCGGCGAGGCCTCGGGCGCGGGGGATCTCCTGGTTGTACTCGGCCCAGGCCTCGTTGATGGCGCGCTCGCGCTCTTGAATCGCCTGGTTCACCTCGTTGAAGGACGGCTTGACGGACTCTGGCGGATCCACGTCTTGCAGGACCAGCTGCTGCACGGAGATCCCGTTGTCGTAGAGCTTGCAGAGACTCGCCAGGTCCTCCTTGGCCTTGGCGGCAATCGCCTCACGCCCGACGGTGAGCAGCTCGGTCACGCTGTGATCGCCGACCACCGTGCGCATCGACGCTTCCGCCATGAGGCGGAAGGTCTGCTCCACGTCGCGCAGCTTGAAGAGGTACTTGTAGGGGTCGGAGATCTTGTACTGGACGATCCACTCGACCGTCGCGACGTTCAGATCGCCGGTGAGCATCGACGATTCCGCGGCGGTTTTTTCGTCCTTGCGGTAGGTGCTGTCGATGTCGGCGTGGACGGTCCGGAATCCGAATTCCTGCTTGAGCTGGCGCTGAACAGGCACCTTCTGCACCTGCTCGATGCCGAACGGGATCTTGCCGTGCGGTCCTGGGTTGGTCGTCCGCACGAACCGCCCGAACCGGGTCACCAGGCCCACCTCGTCCGGCTCGACCTGATAGTAGGAGCCGACCAGGGCGGCGAGAGCGACCACGATCCCGATGGCCGCCAGGATGAGACGCCGCGACCCCCGCAGTCGGTTCCAGAAATCCCGCCCAAGACGTAGAAGTTGCTCCGGATCGAAATCCACCCCGCCGTTCGCCATGGGGACCTTCTTTCAGAGTCCGGCAGCAAACTCAAGGCGAGGGCCGCCGCGCGAAGATCCCGGATGAAGATCCCGGATGCTGTGGCCCGGGCGCCGCGGAGCGGCTCGCCGGGACCGGTCGGCGCTGGCGGCGGCGGGTAGGTTTCTGCTCTAGGTCTCCTCAGCGGGCGGCTGCGGCCCGGGGACGATCCCGGCGATGTCGGGATCCTCGTCGGCCCCGCCCACGGGCCGGTCTGCGCGCTCACGATCGCGAATGTCGCGGCGTTCGGCCTTCTTTTTCTGGCGGTCTTTACGGGCCAGCTCTTTCTTACGTTTCTCGAATGGATTTGTGCGTGGTCGCATCTTCGGTCCCCTATTCTGCCTGAGCGCCGAAAAAATTCGATCCTGACTAACACGATCTGGCCGGATCGGGTGTGACTTCGGGTGTGCGACTCACCCGGAGCAGGCGCTACCGGCCCGGGCTCGGTGTGGGGGGCGGCTACTTGAGGTAGGCGGCGAGCGGACCGTTGTTCTTGCTGATTTCCTTCACGATGGGCGTCGCCATCTCGACGGCGCCCGCCTCGACGAAGTGCGTGGTTGCGCCCGCGCCTACGGTTGCCAGCCGTTGAGCACGACGGTCGGGTCGCGCATCATGGCCGCCTGGGACGCGCTGATCTGCGTTCCGTACATGCGGCCGCTGACATCGAGCGCGTTGCCGGAGGCGTCCGTGCTCTGGTACTCCCAGTATCGGAGCGCCGACGTCGGCGTCCCGCCGGTGGCGGTCCAGCCCGCCGCGGCGATGTTGGTCATCTGGCAATTGATGTAGGCGACGTGGCTGCCGGGATAGGCGCTCACGTCGATGCGCGCCAGCATGTTGTTCGTCGCCGCCGCATCGGCGGTCAGCTTGGAGTCGACGAAGACGTAGCCGTAGGCGCTGGCCGCATTGCGGGACTGGACGAGCACGCCCGAGCGCCCCACCGTGTGGATCTCGCACTGGTTGAAATACGCCACGCCCGTGCCCCAGACGTAGTCGACGTTGCCGGCGATGTAGGAGTTGGTGGCGTAGATGCGTCCGCTCCACAGCAGCGTGTCCTGGAGGCTCTCGATGTTCGCGTTGCTGACGGTGCATTTGTCACAGTTCTGCAAGGTCAACGCCTCGGCCTGGGATCCGCCCTGTGGGGTCAGGTTATGGATGGTCAGATTGTCGATCACGAGACCGTTGGTGTTGCTGAAGCCGAGCAACGATCGGTTGCTGGTGCTGGCGTTGGTCCCTTGCTGGGTATTGTTGTTGGTTCCGAGGATGACGGTCCCGGCCCGATCCTGTCCCTGCAACGTGACGTTGCTCTTGGATTTGACCTCCATGATCTCGTGGTACATGCCGGTCTTGATGGTGATGGTGGAGGCGGCGGTGTTGTTGTTCGGCAGCGCGTCCGTCGCGCCCTGCACGGTGCAAAACTGCCCCGAACCGTCGAGCGCCACCGACAGCGCCGAGAGGCTGCTCGGCGCGGCGGACACCGTCGTGAACCGCCAGGCTGTGCTGCCGGTGATCGACAAGGTTCCGCTGGGCGGTTTGATCGCGCCCGAGTCGACATTGACGTAGTAGGTCTGACCGTACGAGAGCGCCTTGGTCTTCAGATAGATGACGGCGCTGTCGCCTTCGACGTAGACCGGCCGGAGGAGGATGAACGCCGTCCCGCCGATGGTGTCGTTGACGGTCGTGGCCGACATGTCGACCGAAGCGACGACCGTCCCCGACGAATTGAAGACCTGAATCTTTCCGGAGCTGCCCAGGGTCGGCACGCCCGAGAAGGTGATCCGCAGCGGCGGATCGGGACAGATCCCGGTTCCGCCGGGCGGCGGGAAGAGCGCCGTGACGCCCGGGGGAAGATTTCCCTGCGAGCCGGCGGCTCCCGTGGTGCCCGCTGCGCCGGTGGTGCCCGCTGCGCCCGTGGCGCCTGCTGCGCCGGTTCCGGTACCGCCTTTTCCACCGCCCGCGGTTCCGGCCGTGCCTGTTCCCGTGCCACCCTTTCCGCCCGTTCCCGCGATTCCCGTGGTGCCCGCGGAGCCGGTCGTTCCGGCATGTCCGGCCGCACCGGTGCCCGCACCGCCGCCCGCGCCGCCCGCCTTGCCACCGCTGCCCGCGGTCTGGCCCCCCGAGCCGGCGACGCCCGTCACGGGGCTGCCGCCGATTCCGGTCGTGCCGGCCGCGCCCGTGGCCCCCGCCGCGCCGGTCGCCGTACCCGTGGTTCCCGCCGCGCCGGTCGCGCCGGCCGTTCCGGTGGTTCCTGCCGCGCCGGTGCCGCCACCCGAGCCGACGGAGCCTGCCGCGCCGGTCATGCCGATTCCCCCCGTCCCGTCGTCGGAACCGGTGGACTCCGCACAGGAGGCCAAGCTGAGGGCGAGCGAAACGCCGGCGAGCGCCAGAAATACTTGTTTCATTGGAGATCTCCCAAAGGGGGGCAGGGCCATCGAAAAGGCCGTGGCCCTGTTAATGCGGCGAGCCGGCACTTTCGATCAGACAAAAGTCCCCAAAAAAAGACGGGTTGAAAACGATCCCAGTCGCGGGCCGGGCCGGGGTGCCAAGGGCCAGGACGCGACGGTCGGTGCCGTCGTCCGGGGCGATCGCTGGCCGTCAGGGACGGTCGTTGATCGAACGGCCGATCCGTTCGGCCAGCGGGCTATCCGGATGCCGGTTCACGAAGTCGCGGGCGAGCGATTGGGCCAGGCGGTGTTGCCCATTTTCATCCAGCGCCTCGACCCGCAACGCCTCCGCCTCCGGTCCCAAGGTGCCGTCGGGATAGGTCACGGCGTATCGGCGCAGAAGCGCCAGCGCCTGCTTGCCAGACCGGTCTTTGAGGGCCGTTCTCACCTCGTCGATCAAGGCGATCTCGTCGCGCAGATCGGCCCGACTGGGCGGAGACGGCGCGGCGGCGACGACGCGGGCCCGACTCTGGGCGGCGCTCCCGGTGATGTGCCGTTCGTGCCGCAGGGCGACCGGGGCGTCGACCGGCGGCAGGGTCGCATCGACAGAAGAGGTGGCACATTGGATCGGCGAGGCCGCCGGCGCCAGGCCGGCCGTCGTCACCCGACGGTGGGAGGTCCAGATACCCACCGCGCCCCCGACGATCGCGGCGGCGACGATCCCCGCCGAGATCCAGGCCACCCCGCTCGCCTTGGCGGTCGCCAGCGCGGCGGTCCCGGCGCTGGCGCCGGAAGTGGAAAGCCCTATCGCCTGCCGCATGCGCGTCGCCATCTCGGGCGACGGGCGCTCATCTCCCGCCGCCGCCAGCAGCCGTCGCTCAAGCTTGGTAGCGTTCGACGCCTTCAATCGCTCCGGATCCATCATCATCACCCGTTTCCCTCCCGCCCCTCTCGTTGTAGCGCCAGCTCGATCCGCCCGGCGCCCGCCCGAAATTGCTCACGGGCGCGCCGCAGCCGAGACGCGACCGTGCCGACCGGGATCTCCAGCAGCTTGGCGATCTCGATCGACGAAAACCCGTCCAGCTCGAACAGCACGAATACCTCCGCCAGAGCCGGATCGACCTTGGACAGGGCCAGATCGCACAGCTCGATCGCCGAGCGGGAATCGGCCAGGCTCCCGGCGGCGGAGGCGCGCAGATCCATGTCGTCCTCGAGCTGCCAGCGCATCACCTTACGTCCGAGCGCGCGGCCGACCCGCAGCGCCGTTCCGATCAAGAAGGCCCGTTCGCTGCCGAAAGCGATGTCGTCCAGTCGTTCGGCGGCGATGAGGAAGGTCTGCTGGGTGGCGTCGGCCGCTGTCTCCGGATCGAGGCCCCGGCGCCGCAGCGTGCGCCAGACCAGCACGTGGTGGGCCGAGAACATCTCTTCCAGGCGCGCGCGGTCGTTGGCGGGACCGCCCGCCAGGGCGGCGCTGGCGCGGTCGACCGTTTCTGGGCCCCCGTTCGGGACGACGTATAAGAATCCGCGCGACATCTCCCTGCTCAATAATGTCCGAACCGGGTCTTTTTGATCAGGGAAACCGCAGCCCGAGCCCGAGATCGCCCGTCAAGGTCATGGCGGAGACCTGGTGGAAGACTTGCGGGCTGAACTCGAAGGCATCGCGGATCAGCGCGTCACTGGCGCCGAAGGTGGCCGACAGCTCGAGGAGCGATCCAATCTCCACGCCCACGATCGCCGATCCCCCCAGGCCGACGAATGGACGCTCCTGCGAGCTCGGCGAGTAGGTGTTGGAGCCGGTGGCCGACAAGCGCCCGGCGGTTCCGGTGGCGCAGACCCGCAGCTCGACAATCGTGGCGGTCAGGCGGATCGGGCAGGCATCCAGGCTGAGGATATCCAGCGAGAAGGCCGCGGTCCCACCCGGCTCATCGATCTCGCCTTGCCAGGCGTGCGCCGCCGTCAAGCGCAAGGCCGGCGACCAGATCGACTCCCGATCGAATGCCGCAAAGGCGCGGACGGCGACGCCCGGCATGACCCGCGGCGCCGGGCCCGAGATCAGCTCGGCCGCGGCGCCGACTCCGAGCCGTCGCCGCGCGGGCCGGGGCGGCGCTCCCGTGGAGGTCGGTGTTTCACGGTCGGTCGGTACTCCCGTGGAAGTTGGTGTTTCACGGTTGGTCGGTACCCCATTGGCCGGCGGCGCGTCTCTGCGGGGTGCACGGTCGGCGTTGCCGCCGGGAGGTCTCGCGGGAACACCGACCGGCGGGCTGTCGGACTCGGCGGCGGCGGGCGGCGTGAACCTCGGGTCCAGCGAGATCACGATGATGAGCGCAATCGCATCGGTTGCCTCGGCGCAGCTGGGAGCGGAGAGGCGCCGCGAAGAACGACGTCCGTTTGGGTCGACGATGGTCAGCTGGGCAATGGCCGAGTCGTTTGGTCCGGCGGCGATCTCGGCCCGCACCGACGTGACGGTGGCGCCCTCGTCGACCAATCGGATCCGTTGCGAGCGGGCGGCGACCCGAGCGGCCAGCCTATCGCGCGTGCTGCAGCTGGGCACCGCCTGGACCTCGAGGTGTGCCATGGCCACCGCGCTGGGCGTTTCGGCCGCCGCGGCGCCGCCCGCGCCGGCCATCGCGCAGGCAAAAAGTAGGGGGCCGCGGAGCACGAGACCGCAGCGCACGATGGCTGCGATGCTAGCATTGCGACGATGCGCCCAGCAGCAGGCAATTTGCCGGGCGGACCGGCGGCGGGGTTGCCGGGTTGGTGCGCGCCGATCGAACGGTTCGAGCGCCGTCGGGTCCTCGCCGGCTTCGTCCTCTCGGCCGCTCTCGTGGTCTCGGGGGGCGGATGCCGGGGGGGCCAGCTCGTCAAGCTGGGGGACGTCTCGCCACCGCCCTATCACTTCGGCACCCCCGACCTGGTCACCGAGCTGGCCTCGACCGGACACACCGACAATCCGACGCTGACCGCCGATCTGCTGGAGATCTTTTTCACGACCGATCGGATGAGCATCAGCGAGGACGTCTGGTTCGCCACCCGGACCAATGCCAGTCTGCCGTTCGGGGCGCCAGCGCCCGTCGTCGCCGTCAACACCACCTTCTTCGAGACGAGCTCGGCGATCTCCGGCGACGGGCTCACGCTCTGGTTCGGATCGGATCGCGCCGGAGGGGTGGGCGAGGTCGACGTCTGGGTATCGACGCGACCGAGCCGGGCGGGCGCCTGGTCGACCCCGCTCAACGTGGTGGCGCTGAATTCAGCCGTCGACGACATTCCGCGGCCGCCCGGGCAGCACGGCCTCGTGATGCCCCTCGCCTCGAGGCGCAACGCGCAGGGAATCTATCAAACCTATCTGGCCGCCCGGTCCGCGCCCGGCGCCCCCTTCGGTGCGCCCACGGTCATCTCGGAGCTGGCATTTTCCGACCGGAGCACCGTCGACGGGTGCTTGACCGACGACGGGCTGACGCTGTTCTTTTCCTCCACGCCGGCGACCCCAGCGGTGGCCGGCACAGACGGGGCGGCGGCGGTCGATGCGTCGGCGCCGACCGGCGATCTTTACGTCGCCTGGCGGCGGTCGGTCGACGAGCCTTTTTCGGTCACCCAGCCCCTCGGCGACCTGAACACTCCGGCCGACGAGCGCGATCCCTGGCTGAGCCCCGACGGAAAGCTGCTCTTCTTCACCTCCGACCGCGGCGGCGTGCTCAGCATCTACGTGGCGACCGTCGATCTTCGCTAGCGGCACGCCGCCCCGTCCTGTGCTAGGGTCCCCGCCCATGGCACGCGTAACTGTCGAAGATTGTCTCAAGAAGGTGAACAACCACTTCGCCCTGGTCATCCTGGCGGCCGAGCGCGCGCGTCAGATCGCCGGAGGGGCGCACCGACTGGTCGAGTGCCAGAACAAGTCGGCCGTCTCCGCGCTGCGTGAGATCGGCGCGGGCAAGGTGTCGTTCGCCGAGGACATCGACGAGACGGTGCGGGCCTTCGTCATCGAGCGCAAGCAGATCGACAGCGAGAACAAGCTGGCGACCACCAAGCGGCGCCAGCGGATCGGCTGATTCGGCCCGGCCGCCACCGGCCGCCGATTGTTGAGCCACCGACCGCCTCGCGCGTCACCTCCCAGCGCTGAGGTGAATCCCATGCGCGCTGCCGTTCGGGTTCGGTTGGTCGTGACGAAGCGGACTATCCACCGGAGCTGGTTGGGCCTCGGCCTGCTGACCCTGTCCGTCGCCTGCAGTGGGTGTGGCGGGAAAGGCGAGATCGGCGGAACGGGCGCCGCCGGCTCAGGCTCGGGCGACTCCACAGGCGCGGCGGGGGCGACCGGGGGGACGGTAGGCGTTCCCGTCCCCGACGGCGGATATGGACCGAGCGGCGATGCGGGAACCTGCT
>OCTA010003370.1_pt1 | contig 14171 bp, 15 predicted proteins | sample 1538991 | NCBI WGS metagenome assembly OCTA01 (sample SAMEA3539302, study PRJEB22396) | soil metagenome | biome: tundra; feature: field; material: soil | place: USA | collected 2010-05 | depth 0.15 m
GGATCGCGCACTTCCTCGAGGCCTCCAGCCAGGTTCTGCCCGGGCCGTACGACCTATCGCTGGTCGAGGGCTCGATCACCACATCCGCCGACGCCGAGCGCATCCAGCGGGTGCGCGAGCAATCGAAAGTCCTCATCACCATCGGCGCCTGTGCGACCGCCGGCGGCATTCAGGCGCTGCGCAACTTCGGCGACGTGGCAGAGTTCACGGCGGCTGTCTACGCCAGCCCGCAATACATCGACGCCCTCGCCACCTCGACACCTATCTCCGCGCATGTGCCGGTCGACTTCGAGTTGCGTGGCTGCCCCATCGACAAGGGGCAGCTGCTCGAGGTGATCTCGGCGTTCCTGGCCGGGCGCAAGCCTGACATTCCCGACACCAGCGTCTGCACCGAGTGCAAACGCCGTGGGCTGACCTGCGTTATGGTCGCCGACGGCACACCGTGCCTCGGCCCGGTCACCCACGCCGGCTGCGGCGCCCTCTGCCCGGCGGTGCGGCGCGGCTGCTACGGCTGCTTCGGGCCGATGACCGGCGCTAACCTGCCCGCCCTGACCGGCCAGCTGCGGGCCTGCGGGATGAGTTCCGGCGCGGTGGACCTGGTCCTGTCCACGTTCAACGTCGCGGCGCCGGGCTTCGCGCGGGGAAGGGAAGACCGGTGACGCACCGGAGCAGGCAGTTGCGGGTGAGCGCGCTGGCCCGGATCGAAGGCGAGGGCGCACTGCGAATTGTCGTCTCCGGCGACCAGGTCGAAAGCGCCGAGTTGCAGATCTACGAGCCGCCGCGGTTCTTCGAGGCGTTCTTGCGCGGGCGCCAGCACACCGAGGTCACCGATATCACCTCGAGGATCTGCGGCATCTGCCCGGTCGCTTACCAGACCAGCGCCTGGCTGGCGATCGAGGACGCGTGCGCCGTCAGCGTTGACGAGCGCATCGCGGCGCTGCGCCGGCTGTTGTACTGCGGCGAATGGATTTCCAGTCACGCGCTGCACATCTACCTGCTGCACGCGCCGGACTTCCTTGGCTACCCAGACGCGATAGCGCTGGCCCGCGACCACCGGGATCTGGTCGAGCGCGGGCTGCGGCTGAAGAAAGCCGGCAACGCCATTCTCGAGGCGATCGGCGGCCGGGCGATCCATCCGATCAACCCACGGGTCGGCGGCTTCTACCGGGCGCCGGCCAAAGCCGAGCTGGCCCCGCTGGCCGAGCAACTCCGCGGCGCTCTGGACGACGCGCTGGCGACCACAGGATGGGTGGCCGGCTTCGACTGCCCGGACGTGGAACTGGCGCACGAACTGCTGGCCGTGCATGAACCAGACCGCTACGCGATCGACCATGGGCAGGTCACGTCTTCAACCGGACTCGCCTTCCCGGCGCGCGAATTCGGCGACCACGTCGTCGAGCACCAGGTACCGCACTCCACGGCACTGCACGCCACGCTCGACGGCCACCGGTACCTCACCGGCCCGCTGGCCCGCTACACGATCAACTCCGGCCAGCTGTCGCCCATCGCGCGCCAGGCAGCGGCCGCGGCCGGCCTGGGCCCCACCTGCCGTAACCCGTTCCGCAGCATCGTCGTGCGCGCGGTCGAGACCGTCTACGCCGCCGACGAAGCGCTGCGGATCATCAGCGAGTACGAGCCCCCAGAACCAGCGTCGGCCGAGGTGCCGCCAACGGCCGGCGTCGGCCACGGCGTCAGCGAGGCCCCCCGCGGCCTGCTGTACCACCGCTACCAGCTCAGCGCGGAGGGCCTGATCGAATCGGCCACCATCGTGCCCCCCACCTCGCAGAACCAGGCCGCGATCGAGGCCGACCTGCGCAGCCTGGTGTCGGCCAACCTGCGGCTCGACGACGGCGCACTCACCTCGCTGTGTGAACGGACCATCCGCAACTACGACCCATGCATCTCCTGCTCGGCACACTTCCTCGACCTCACGATTGACCGCCGGTGAACGCGCCGCACGCCGTCCTCATCGGCGTGGGAAACCCCTACCGCCGCGACGACGGCATCGGCCCCGCGATCGTCGCGGCGATCGAGGAGTTCCGCCCATCCGGCGTCACCCTGACCATCTCCGACGGAGAGCCGAGCCAGCTGCTCGACGCCTGGTCAGGAGCGGATCTTGCGGTAGTGGTCGATGCGGTGCGGTGCGATCCGCCCGCACCCGGACAGATCCATCGCACCACCCTGGGCTCCGCCGCACCCGGGACCGCTGCGGCCAGCACCCACGGACTGGGCATCCCCGACGCCGTCCGGCTCGCCGAAGCCCTCGACCGTGCGCCGCGGCGGCTCGTTGTCCTCGCCGTGGAGGCCGCCGATCTGAGTTTTGGGCTCGGCCTGTCCCCGGCCGTGGCCGCCTGTTGGCCAGAACTGATCCGTGCCGTGCGGATCGAGCTCGGGCTGGCCCCGGCCGCACCATAGGCGACACGATGCCTGGCCGCGGCAGGTGGCCAGCCGATCAGTGAGATGCGCGGCCGCGGACCACAACGACTGGGCACTCCGCGGCCGCGACACAGTGCTGGCTTACTGAGCCGACCAGCATGCCGATGAACGCGCCATGTCCGCGCCTGCCGACCACGAGGAGGTCGGCCTGACCTGATTCCTCGACCAGCACCTGGGCCGGGTGCCCGTAACGGATCTCGCTAACGATGGGCACGTCTGGCACGTCCGGCACGTCCGGGGCCACCTTGGCGATGGCCTCGGTCAGGGTAGCCATGATGTGCTCCTCGACCTCGCTCTCGACAGAAGGCGGGGTAGTGCCCACCGGCGGCACCGACGCGGCCGTGGGGTAGTGCCAGGCCAGCACCGCGCGGACCGATGCTCCCGCCGCAGCGGCGTAACGAGCGGCCCAGCGCAGCGCCGATACAGATTCGTCAGAACCATCGACTCCCACGACCACTAGCGGCCGCGCGTCGTTGTCGCTCGTCATGGCCCGTACCCTCCGTAGGTGTTCAAGAGCACAACCCTAGCGCCGGGCACCATTGGCCAGTCCAGGACCCACCGCCGGCCGGTGCCGTGCGGAGATCCCGGCGGGCGTTACGGCTCCGGCCAGGATCAGCCGGAAACGGTCGCGGCGGCTGCCGGGCGCGCCGCCCTTTCCGTGCTTGGCTGGCGGGGCACGATCAGCACCGGCCGGCTGGCCGAGTGCAGCAGCCGGTGCGAGACGCTCCCGAAGGGAAGAAGTGGCACGTCCGTGCGGCTGCTTGAGCCCAGGACAACAATTCGTGCGTCGTGCTCATCCCCGGCATCCAGGATGACCCTGGCGATGTGCCCGAACGGAGCTTCGCGGATTTCGCCAACGGCATCGATTCCGGCGCCTTTCATGTCGGCGACGATCTCGCTAACGACCCGCTCCCCCTCGCCATCGCCGCAGTCGACCTGCAATCGTCCCCAGCGGCCGACGGCGAACTCATGAACATGCAGCACGATGACTTTGTCGCCGCTGTCACGGCACAGGTCACATGTCATGGCCGCGGCGGCCGACACGTGACTGCTGGTATCCGCAGCCAGCAGCATGGTCTTGTTCATGGCTCCTCCTTGAGGCATTCCCAGCTCAAGGATCACCCCTGCGGCCCCGGCGGGCCAGGATCAAAGGTCCCCACTATGGCGGGCCAGCCAGCCCCAGCGGCGCACGGGCTACCAGGAGCCCCATCGCAGGCTGGGCTCGGGCAGGGAGGGGGGCTTCAGGAAGGCTGGCGGCCCGGCCAGATCCAGCGCGTCGAGCGGCGTCGCCGCCGCGGCGTCCCTGGCGGTCAGCGGCGGGAGGTTCCATTTCTGCTCGACGAGCTTGAGCACAGACGTGTGGTCGAGCACCTGGGTGCACACGTAGTCCGGGCGCGCGTAGGGAGACACGATCACAGCGGGGACGCGGAACCCGTACCGGTCGTAGTGGCGCGGCCCGGCATCAAGCTTCTCGACGTGGGCGATATAGGCGGGAAAGAACGGCCGCAGACATGTCCGCAGCCAGGACCGGGTGCCGAGCAGGCTGCTGCCCTCGACGTCGTCCGGCGCCACCGCAGCCGGCGGCGGGACGTGATCGTAGTAGCCGCCGGCCTCGTCATACACCCACACGAGCAGGGTGTGCGGCCACCCCTTGCCATGCATGACCCGGTTGATCACCTCGGCAGCGAAGCTCTCGCCCTTCCGGATGTCCTGCGGGTTCTCCTCGGAGTAGCTGTCGAAGTCCGGGTCAACAATGCTGAACGGGGGCAGCGACCCGCTGTCCGCGTCCGCGAAGAACTGGTCTGTGCTGCGCAGGTGCAGCATGCACCGGGCCAGGCCGAGCGGGTAGACGTCGGCGGTGAAGGAAATGTCGCCGTGGACCCCTTCCACCACAGACGGGAACCACTTGCCAGAGGGCAGCAGCTTGCGCAGGGCAGCGCGGCGACGGCTCCGCCAGGCGCGCCGGAACGCGGAGCCTGACCCGGCCACGTAGTGGTAGTTCGTCCACGAGATGCCATGCCTGGTCAGCATGTCGAAAATGGTGCCGGCCGGGGGGTAGTTCCCAAGATCACACGGCAGGTCGTCCATCAGGCCGTGCGCGGTCCCGGCGATCAGGAAGCGGCGGTTGGGGAACGTCGGCCCGAGGCATGAGCCGAACCAGTGGTCGGCTAGTGGGAATGTCTTGGCCAGGCCGTAGTAGAACGGCAGGTCGCGCTCTGACCAGTAGCCCATGGGCAGCGTCGCGTCGGTGCCCGGTACCAGCGTTTCGGCACTGCTCACGAATCCGTCGCACTTCCCGCCGTTCCACTGGAGATGGCTGGCGTCCCAGCTCTGCGTAGGCATGCGCGGTTCCTGGATCGTTGTGGCCAGGTGATGTGCCGGAACGGACTCCCCGTCCGCGCTCAGATTGGACACGTCCGGCTGCCCGTCCGGGTCGAGTGGGAATCCCTCGCCCCGGCCCTCCAGCATGCCGAGATAGTTGTCGTAAGAGTGGTTCTCCATCATCAGGACCACGATGTGCTTGATCTGCGGCAGCAGGTCGCTGCCTGCCGCCAGGTCGGGCCGTGGGAGCTGCCCAGGCTCCCGGTTGCCCATGCTGCGGGACAAGCGCCGCAGCTCGCGGTGCTCAAGCCAGTTCCACACGTTCGCGCCACCTTCGGGGTTGAATGTCGCAGGTGCACTACCCTTTCGGGCTCGGGCCATTCATACGGCACGCGGCACGCGGACCAGCAGCCTTCCTGGCTGGACGGTAACCACAAGCTGCCGGGTGCGGCCCATGACTTCGCCATCGACCTGCCACAGCTGCGGGCGATCGAGGTCGATGCGCAACTCACGAAAGGTGCGGCGGGCTACGTTGCCGCGCGCGCTGCGCCGCAGCAGCACGTGCGCCATCAGCGCCAGCCAGCCGGTCCACCCCCGTGCGGTCAGCACCAAGAGATCGAGCAGTCCGTCGTCCGGCTCCGCGTCCGGCAGCAGGGGCACGCCGCCCTGCAGGCCGCCGACGTTGCCAACAATGATCCCGCTGGCCCGGCGTCGCAGCGGCGGCCCGCCGTCGGTCCGCAGGCGCACGCGCACCGGCCCGTCCCGCAGATGCCGTAGCGCGGAGACGGCGTAGGCGGCCGAGCCCAGGCGCCCCTTGAGCAGCTCGCTGGTGCTGTCGAGCATTTTCGCGTCGAGGCCAAGGCCCGCCATGACCAGGAACGGCCTGCCGTTCGCGGTGCCCACATCCAGCTTCCGGTCGGCGCCGGTCAGCCCGACAACCAGCGCGTCGCCGAGCTCGAGGGGCAGCCCGAGGTTGCGGGCCAGCAGGTTCCCCGTCCCCGCTGGCAGCACGGCGAGCGGTATGGCGCTGCCGGCCAGCCCGGCCGCGCACGCGGTGATGGTGCCGTCACCGCCGCTGGCCACCACCAGATCAACCTGGGCCGCCGCGGCCTCTCGCGCCTGCCCCTCCCCAGGGTCATCCACCGTCGTCTCCAGCCACAACGGCTCGTCCCACCCGTGGTCAGACATCGCCTGGCAGATCTCAGTCCTGAATTTTGGGAGATCGCTGTGTTTCGTGGGATTGACCACCACCGCCGCACGGCTCATCGCCGCTCGTCCAACGCAGCCTGGCGGATTTCGCGGTGCGACTCGCCAGTCGCCCGCAATTCGTCGTCGGAAGCATGCTCCAGCGTCAGCAAGGAGTTGTCGGCACCGGGCATCGCCTGCAAGATCTCATCGAGTTTGCGCTGGGTGGCGGCCTGCTGGCGGGCCTGGGTGTGCTGGATAACGAAGACCATGGTCAGGGTGAGGGCGGCGACCAGAGTCTGGAAGATGGTCTCCCACCGGGCCGGGAATCCGGCGACAGTACTGACCAGCAGCCACGCTACGACCGCGGTAAGCGCGATCAGCGCTACCAGCGGCCGTGACGTCCCTCGGTCCACCACAGTGAGCAGCCGACTGGCCCGCGACCGCGCGCGATCGATTGGCGGTTCTGATTCGGGCATACCGGCTCCGGGTGAGTCAGCGGGGTGGGCAGAACACAGCGTACGGCTAGGCTCCCCCGGTCGTGCCTGGCCCCCCGGGCATCAGCTGACCAGAATGAAACGCTTCGACCAGCCGGTCTATCGTCGCATCGAGCTGCCGGTCGACGCGGCGCCGGCTGGGGTCGGCGTCGTGCCATTCGATGATTTCGCGGGCGCCCCGCGAGAACGGCACCGTCGCGGCCCACCCGGGCACCAGGCTCTTGATCTTGCTGTTGTCGAACACGGCCGCGTGCGCCTTGTCGCCCAGCAGGCTGGCACCCCACTTCGGGTCCAGCGCTGCCACCGCATCGGACGGCACGTGCACGATCCGGGGCGGCGCGCCCGCGGCAGCCGCCAGAATGCAGGCGATCTGGTCCCAGGTCAGTGTCTCGTCTGAGGTGATGTGAAAGCTGTCACCGATAGCCCGCGGCTCCGCTAGCAGCCCGGTGAAGGCCCGCGCGAAATCGTCGTGATGCGTCAGTGTCCAGGGCGACGTGCCATCGCCGTGCACGACGATCGGGGCACCGCGGCGCATCCGGTCGATCACCGTCCAGCCCCCCTCGAAAGGCAGCGACGTCTGGTCGTAGGTGTGCGACGGCCGGACGATCGTGGCCGGGAATCCCTCCTCGCGGTACGCACGGACGAGGACATCCTCGCAGGCGATCTTGTCCCGGGAGTACTGCCAGTAGGGGTTGCGCAGCGGAGTCGACTCGGTGATGGGCAGCCGGGCCGGCGGCGTCTGGTAGGCCGACGCCGAGCTGATGAACACGTACTGGCCGACATGGCCCCGGAACAGCTCAAGATCGGCGCGGACATGATCGGGGGTGAAGGCCAGGTAGTCCACGACCACGTCGAACTCCAGGTCGCCGACGGCCTCCCGCGCCGATTGCGGGTCCCGGATGTCGCCGATCCGCACATGCGTCTCAGCCGGGGCGGGCCGCAGCACAGTCGTGCCGCGGTTCATCATGAACAGATCGAAGCCGGCCATGACCGCCCGCCGGGCGCACGCAGCGCTGATCACGCCCGTTCCGCCGATGAAGAGCACCCGGGGCGCAGCCATGACACAGGCCTACCACAACGCCCGCTGGCGCGCTCAGCTCGGCCAGTGTGTCCCCTGCGGCGAGCGCTGCCGGAGGTCATCGCGTACATCAGCGCCCAGACGGCGGGTCTCCCGCCGGTTCAGCACCGCACCCGCGACCGCGCCCGTGAGCAACGGGCCGAGCGACGTGGCGCTGCGGCCGGCCCGGGCCAGGAGCCGCCGCTGAAGCCGCCTGCGCAGTGGCGAGCCCACCGCCAGGGCCAGGCCGCCAGGCGCGAGGCCAACGCCCCGCCGGTGCGACCAGGCGGCCACGTACGACAGCATGCGCTCGGTTGGCGAACCGGGGGCACGCTGGCCATATACCTCATGCAGTTCAGCCACCAGCTTGATCTCGATGCCGACGAGCGCCAGGGTCTCGATCGCCACCTCAACGGGGGCGGTGGGCAGGGGCAGCACCATGGCGGCACCGGCCGCCGCGCCAACCGCGCCCGCGGCGCGCGCCGAGCCCTGTATCAGCGCGTCGGCGAGTTCCTCAGGAGTGAGCCCAGGGAACTGGGCCCGGAGCGTCAACTGGTCCCGCACGGGCAGCCGGGGTGCCATCGCGAGTACCTCGGCCGTCAGCCACCGGCTGCCAGATTGCACGCCGAACCAGGTGGCCCGCCCGCTGCGTCTCGCCAGCCGGGGAATGGCCGCCGTGAGCCTGCGGCGCCGTGTCGGGCTAATGGCGTTGCGGCTGGTGGCGTCGCTGATCTCCCCCACGAGCTCGGCTATCTGCCCCGGCAGCGCTTGCGCGGCCGGTTCCGCTGGTACTTCGGCTGGCCTGGCTGGTCCGGGCCCGGAATTGTCCATGGGCTAGGGCTACCCTCGCGTGGCCTTCGTACGCGCGACGCGACCAGGTCTGCGGGCCCGCAGACCTGGTGGTGAGTCGCGGGCGCCAGGGGTACCGCGAATCGCGATTTCCCCAGATGATTACAGTCGGAGGTTGGCCGATGAGGGGAGCCGGCTGCTGGAGCAGAGGGCGACAGGACAGGCCGATGGGGATGCGCCGAACATGCGCGCACCAATTTCGGCCGTCAGGATTAACCGCTCCGCAAGCCCGTAACGCGCCCGTGTTCCTGTTCAACGTCAGGCTCAGGCCGAGCCCTGGGCGCCGACCACCGCGATCGCCGATTCCGATAGGGAGGCTATTGTGCAACCGGCCCTGATGATTGAAGCCAGCGGGCTGACCAAGTCGTTCGGGGCCGCCCGAGTCGTAACCGGACTGGACATGCGCGTGCCCGCCGGTGCCGCCATCTGCCTGCTCGGGCCCAACGGGGCGGGCAAGACCACGATCGTGCGGATGCTCACCACCCTGCTGCGCCCCGACGCTGGCTGGGCCCGGGTGGCGGGCCACGACGTGCAGGCTGACAGTGCAGCGGTACGCCGGCAGATCGGCCTGTCCGGCCAGTACGCGTCGGTTGACGAGTGCATGACCGGCCGGGCCAACCTGGTCATGATCGGCGAGCTCGGCCGCCTGCCACGGCGTCAGGCGAAACGGCGGGCAGCTGACTTGCTGGCGCAGTTCGGCCTGGAGGACGCGGCCGGCCGGGCGGTCCGGACCTACTCCGGCGGGATGAGGCGTCGCCTGGACCTCGCGGCGAGCCTGATCGGCAGGCCCCGGGTGCTGTTCCTCGATGAGCCCACGACCGGGCTCGATCCCCGCAGCCGGCTGCTCACGTGGGACATCATCCGGACGCTGCTGGCCGAAGATGGCGTCACCGTGCTGCTGACCACCCAGTACCTTGAGGAAGCGGACCGGCTGGCGGACCGGATCGCCGTCATCGACCATGGCCGGGTCACCGCCGAAGGCACCGCCGCCGAGCTCAAGGCCGGCGTGGGCGGGGATCACCTCGAGGTAACGGCCGCCTCAGGCGCCGACCGGCGCCGGGCCATGACGGTCCTGGCCCAGCACGCTTGCGGGCCGGTTCGCTGGTCCGGCAGGCACGACCGCTTCGAGGTGCCGGTCGCTCCCCGCGCCGGGCTCGTCACGGAGGTGGTCCGGAGCCTCGACGCGGAGGGCATCGCCGTGGACGACATCGTGCTACGGCGGCCATCCCTCGACGACGTCTTCTTCGCGCTCACCAGTCGCCCACCCCCCGCCGAAGCGGCGGACGAGGAAGGCTGGGCGGCATGACGCCCGCCCTGGCGGGCGACCTGCCTGTCCTCCCCCTCGGCGCGCCCCAAGGGCCTCCTCCCCCGCTCAGCGCGACCTGGGGCCGCGCCTACCGGCTGCGCTGGGGGCTCAACGATGTCTGGGTGCTGACCCGGCGAACGCTGGCCCGGATGATGACCACCCCGGAGCAGCTGCTCAATGTCACGCTCCAGCCGTTGATGTTTGTCCTCGTGTTCAGCTACGTGTTCGATGGGGCGATCATGCTTCCGGGCCATGGCGACTACCGCGAATACCTCGTGGCCGGCATCTTCGCCGTCAACATGGGGGGCACCGCTCAGGGGACCGCTATCGGGCTGGCCGTCGACCTGTCCACGGGGATCGTCGACCGGTTCCGGTCGCTGCCCATGTCACGCGCCGCGGTGCTGGCTGGCCGGACCGTGGCCGACCTCGCGATGACCCTGATCGCCACCGCCGTGACCGCCGCGAGCGGCCTCATCGTGGGATGGCGGATTCACACCGGCATGGGCCACGTGGTGCTCGCCTTCGGGCTCGCGATGCTCTTCGGCTACGCCGCCGCCTGGGCGGGCTCATGCGTCGGGATGCTGGCCCGCAGCGCCGAGACGGCCCAGGCGATCGGCTTGGTCATCCTGCTGCCCTTGTCGCTCACCTCCAACGCCTTCATCTCCACCGCACGGATGACCCCGTGGCTGCGCCACGTCGCGGAATGGAACCCGGTCAGCGTGCTCGCGGCAGCGTGCCGGCAACTGCTGGGCAATCCCAACCCCGCCGCGGCGACCCCGGCCTGGCCGATGCAGCACGCTGAGCTTGCCTCGGCCCTGTGGTCGGTGGCCTTGATCGCGGTGCTGGCGCCCAGTGCCGTGTGCCTCTACATCCGCCGGGCCCAGCGATGACATGCGCATCCTGATCGTCACCGATCAGTACGCCCCGATGGTCGGGGGCGTCCCCACCGTTACCCGATCGCTCGCCACTGGCCTGGCCGAGCGCGGCCACGCCGTCGCGGTCCTGGCGCCGAGCCGGGACTGGCGGGCGGGGACCGGGAAGGACGGGCGGGCACTCGTGCGCTACCTGGGCTCATTCCCGTGGCCCCTGTATGAGGGCATGCGGGTGGCCGTGCCTATCAGTGGCGTCCGCGCCCTGTTCGCCACCGTTCCTGATGTGGTGCACATCCACTCCCCGCTGGTGCTCGGGGTTCTCGCCCAGATAAGGGCGCGCAGGCTTGACGTACCGGTCGTATACACGAACCACTACCTGCCGGTGAACGCGAACCCCGCGCTGGGCGGAGGGCACCGCGGGTTCGACGACTCCTTCTATGCCTATGTCATCGGCTTCTCGAATCGATGCAGCTACGTGACCGCTCCTAGCGCGACCGCGCTCGGCCTGCTGCGCGACCGTGGACTGCGCGCACCATCCCGGGTCATTTCGAACGGCGTCGACGCCGGGACGTACTCGCCCGGCCCAGCCGATGAGCAGCTTCGCGACCGCTATGGCCTGCGCCGGGACCGGCCGCTTATTCTCTCAGTCGGCCGCCTCAGCCCGGAGAAGCGTATTGATGTACTCATCGCCGCAGCCGCCCGCCTCACCCATCAGGCCCAGGTAGTCATCGCGGGCTCCGGCCCTCAGGAGGCCGATCTGCGGACTATGGCTGACCAGCTGGGAGTGGCCCGCCGGGTGACCTTTCTCGGCCACGTCCCCGCCGCCGAACTGCCCAGCTTGTACCGGCTGGCGGACATCTTCGCCATCGCCTCTGAGGCCGAGTTGCAGAGCCTCACGACGATGGATGCGATGGCGACCGGCCTGCCGGTGGTGGCGGCCGACGCCTATGCCCTCACGGAGCTGGTCCGTCATGGGAGCAACGGGTTTTTGTTCCGGCGCGGGCGCGCCGACGAGATGGCGGCGTACCTGGACGCCCTGGCCGGGGATCCGGGAATGCGCCGGGCCATGGCCGCGGCTGGCTCGCGGATCATCAGGCCCCATGAACGCCTCGCCGCGCTGAGGGCATGGGAGTCTCTCTACGGCCTCCTGGCCAGGACTGGGCGCCGTGGGAGGCCGCGTTGACTCCCACCGCGGAAACGGCGCCTGCTGCGCCCGGCCGCCGCGTTCTGCCGTCCGCCCGGATACCGCTGCTCTTCCTTATCGCCGACACCGGTGGAGGACACCGGAGCGCGGCCCGGGCGGTGGCCCAGGCCCTTGAACTGGCCTACCCGGGCCGGTTCGCCCCCATCCTGTGTGATCCGCTGGGCGGTCCAGGTGCGTTCCGGCCGCTGCGCTGGGTCACCAGCCTTTACGGTCCGTCGATCAGGCTGACGCCGTGGATATGGGGCGCCATCTACCACAGCTTCAATTCCCGGCCTGCGATGAGATGGCTTCGCCGGGCTGTATTCCCCCTGGCGGCCCGGCCGGTCGCGGCCGCCGTGGCGGCCCATCAGCCCGCTGCCATCGTGTCATTCCATCCGCTGACGGCCGGGGCGGCGGTCAGCGCCCTGGACGGCGCGGCCGACCGGCCGCCGGTCGTCACCGTGGTCACTGACCTTGTCACCACCCACCTGTCCTGGCGCTGGGTCCAGGTGGACCGGATCGTCGTGCCGTCCGCGGAAGTCAGCTGGCACTGTCACCGGAGCGGGATCGCCCCGGATCGTTACGTGGAGATCGGGCTGCCCGTCACCCCCGAATTCGTGAGCGCTCCCCTGCGTGCTCATGAGCGCCGGGCGCTGCGCCGCTCGCTTGGCCTGGGCAGCCGGGAGTTCCTCGTCGTCGTGACCGGCGGGGCCGAGGGCTCGGGCGGCATCTACCGGCGCGCGGCCGCCATCGTCAGGCGGCTCGACAATGTCGCCGTGGTCGCCATCTGCGGCCGTAACCTCCGCCTGCACCGCAGGCTCACCCGGCTGGCCGCGCGGGCCGGCGGCCGCCTGACGGTGCGCGGATTCGTCGGCAACATGGCGGAGTGGCTGCGCTGCGCCGACGTGGTGGTCACCAAAGCGGGTCCGGGCACTATCGCCGAGGCCGCGTGCTGCGGCGCCCCGCTCGTGCTCACCTCCCACGTGCCCGGGCAGGAGGAAGGCAACACCGAATTCGTGGTCGCCGCAGGCGCCGGACGATACGTGCCGGGCGTGCGGCAGCTCGTTCATGAGATCGGCCGGCTGCGCCGCGACCCCACCGCCGTGGACACGATGCGAACGGCGTCAGCCCGGTTGAGCCGGCCCAGCGCGGCCGCCGAGATCGCCACGTTGCTGGCCGACCTGGTCGGGGTGGCACAACCCGGACGACCGGCAGGCCCGGCATGACAGCGTCGCTGGATTCTGCGGCATCAGCCGGGAGTAAGCACCGCCTTGATCACGCCGCCAGCCCGCTGGCCGAACTGCACAGGCGCATCAGCTCGGCGTCCTGGTCGCGCAGGGCCCGGACCACGACAGCGCGGCGGTCGGACGGGTGCCGATCGCGGGCGACCCAGCCGCCGCGTTCGAGTCGGTCCAGGACGCCCGTCATGGTGGCGGGGTAGGCCGACTTCCCCGCGGTTGCGGACTGGACCTTATGCCGGGGCTGAGCTGAGTGCGCCGGCGCGGGCGGCGGCGAGCGCCACCTTGGCGGCGTTGTCGGCGGTGGTTCTGTCGATCGGCTCGGCGGTGACCAGGAGCCGCAGGTAGATCGGTGCGAGAAGGGTTCTGACCAGCTCGGCTGGATCGGTGTCGGCGGGAAGCTCGCCGCGTGCGATGGCGCCGGAGACGACCGGCTCAGCTTGCCGGAAGAGGGCCTCGAAAAAGCGGCGCTTCGCGCCAGCGACCTCCGGTATCCGGCCGGCATCGGACATCGACGCGGCGGCCACGGTCCCGCCGCCCGGGCTGCTGGTCAGGAACGCGACGGTCATCCGTGCGAGCCTGAGAAGATCGGCGCCGATGTCGCCGGTGTCGGGGAAGGGCATTTTCGCCGTCGTGGCGTGATCGGCCACCGCGTCGGCGACCAGGCCTTCGCGGTCCTTCCAGCGCCGGTAGATCGTCGTCTTGTGGACCCCGGCCCGCCGCGCCACGTTGTCGACGGTCAGGGCGGCGTAGCCGGTCTCGGTCAGTTCGGCGAGCGTTGCGGCGAGAACTGCGGCACGGACCTTCGGGCCGCGCCCAGCCAGCCGGGCGCGGCCTGCGGGAGCGGGCTGCGGCGTCATTGCAACTCCTAGTTGCGTTCCTGGCTACCCTGTGCCATAATCATGATATCGCAACCCGAAGTTGCGATATCGCGCGGTTCACAGGTTGCCTGCCAGCTGCCTATGGTCCTTCAAGGCATCAGGAAGATCACAACCTGGGCTCCGGCGGGACAGGTACGGCGAGCGAACTCCGTCGGCGAAGGCTGCCATGCACGCCGGCCGTACCGACGTCGGTACAAGGTCATCGGAGTTCCGTAATTTCATCCAACCGCCGCCTGCGGCGCTCAATGCTCTGCAATTTGGCCCTGAGTGGCAGCCGGGTAGCACGCACACAGTTTACTAGTGAGAGAACGGGATGGCGGATATGGTCAGGCAGCGTTCGCCGAT
>OCTA010003374.1_pt1 | contig 14163 bp, 13 predicted proteins | sample 1538991 | NCBI WGS metagenome assembly OCTA01 (sample SAMEA3539302, study PRJEB22396) | soil metagenome | biome: tundra; feature: field; material: soil | place: USA | collected 2010-05 | depth 0.15 m
ACAGGATGGCATTGAGCACTTGAAGATTGCTCAGGCGCACATTGCCGCGCTGAATAGGCAGGCTATCTCTGATCTTTTCGTACTGCTCAGCCCTGATTTCCATCTATAGCCATCTTACCAAAATATGATGACTTAGTGTGAACACGCCCTAGTGCAATCCTTCAAGCCCGCGGGTATCCTGAAGCCGGCTTTGACCAGCGCGCCGCCGATTTATCGGTCAACTATCCTCGCGTGATGGAGAACTTCCGGCTGGCGAGCGCTGTTGCGGTGCGGCCCGGTCGTGCTGATGCGAGCACAGAAGAGTTCCGCACTGCGATGGTTCAGTACCGCACGATCTTCGACGAGCTGACTCAGGTTCAACAGCCTGAGAGGAAAGTCGCAGCAGCAAAACTCGAACTGCGGCTCTCGATTCGAGGCGTCTCATGGAGCAGGTAGAATGTCCGGTTTCTGCGCGTTGTGATCGGGCAATTGATCGAGCAGCACCACATTGAGCAGCGCCTTATGGACCTGGATGCGACCGTTATAGCTGATGAACCCTAACTTGCGAAAGCGATTCATAAAGAAGCTGACGCGAGAACGGGTGGTCCCAATCATGTCCGCCAGCGTTTCCTGCGTGACCGGCGGGATGAAGATTTCCGGTTCACCCGGCTTGCCAAATTCCGCCATCAACAAGAGGATCCGCGCGAGGCGCTTTTCGCTGGAATTGAACAGTTGATCGACAAGATCGGCCTGGGTCCGCATGCTTCGTGCCAGCAGAAACTTGAGGAATATATCGGCGAATGCGGGCTCGTCATGCATCACGCGAATCATTTCTTTTCTGCTGATCTTGAGTGCTGTGCAGGTATTCACGGCGGTCGCAGTCGCCAGATGCAACCCTACGATTGTGGCGAGAGACTCCTCCCCGACAAAATCGTTTGTAGACAGAAGGGTAATTGTCGCTTCTTTGCCGCTCTGCGAAACGACAGTGACTCGTGCGCGGCCCTTCTGTAAGTAGTACACAGAGTCCGCAACATCTCCCTGGCAAAAGAATGTTTGCTTTGGCTTCAATTCGACGATCGTTCGGCCAAGCCCGGCATTGGCGAGAAATGAAGCAGAATCAAAATTAGGATCGTGATCGCTTATCAAAGGGTACCTCGGATCAACCGCAATTCACCATCACTCTCTGTCCATCATCACTTGCATTAAAGGTGCACGTCTGAGCAATGTTGCTCACTTTCGGCAAAGAACGCTTATAACAATGCATGTTACGGCCGTCCAATTGGACCACTTGCGATGCCGTGCAAATTTGACCATCTTCTGAGGCCTCCGTCCTGACAACATCTCTAATGACGTGACTGTTTCGCCGGTACACGTCACTGACAGCGCCAGATTGACCTGAAAAGGACCTTTGTCGCTCGGAGGAAAGCTCTTGACGTTATCGAAGAATAGTTGGAATTCGCGGCTCTCGTCGCACATCCACCATATATATAGGGCAATCAATCGCTCATCCGGATTGGTCAAGTGCGCTCACGGCTTGAAGATGCGTCGGACGATGTTCCTGATGCTGATGGCCACGGTGGCCGTTGCGGCACGACAAGTGCAGTTAAGATCGCTATCATCGTTCGACTCAGCAGACCCCGCGGCGGCTCGAAGTACGGCTTCAGGAAAGCCGGGCTTGGCGAATGTGCGACCAACGCCGAGAACAATGCTGGACAACTATTCTTTCGACACGTTCGGTCCTTATGCCTTTGTGAGCGCAGCTTTCATCGCTGGTCTTGACCAGGAAGACAATACGCCTCCGGAGTGGAAGCAAGGCTTCGGGGGCTACGCCAGGCGATTCGGGTCCGATTTTGGAATCGCGGCTATCGAAACAACTACGCGCTATGGACTGGCAGAAGCATTGAGGGAAGATACGCTGTATTATCGCTGCGAATGCAGGGGCCTGGCTCCGCGGCTGCGACATGCTGTCATCTCCAGTTTGACAGGACGCCGCGGCGAAGATGGTCATCGCGTTTTCTCGATCCCGGCGCTTGTGGCCCCTTATGCCAGTTCGATGGTTGCGACTTACGCATGGTATCCGGGCCGTTTCGGCGCAAAGGATGTTTTTCGAATGGGCAGCTATAGTTTGCTTGGATATGTGGGTGAGAACATTTCCCTCGAGTTTTTTTATAGCGGGCCTCACTCCCTGCTTGCACGCATGCACCTGAATAACGCGCACGGCTCCACGGTTCAGGGCCCGAACCGATGAATGATCGCGCCTACACAGCGATTCCTGGCATCAACCCGCCGCTGCGAAGGCGCAGGGCCGTCAGTTATTCTTCGGCTTCAAATACTGCTAGAGCAGTGTGCACCGGCTTCTTCGAGTGGTTTGGCAGCCTGGGCATCTTTTCCTGGCAGGTTCTCAAGGCCGCAGTGACACCCCCGTTTGAATGGCGCGAACTGATTCGTCAGCTCGATGAAGTTGGATCGAAGTCCTTTCCGCTGGTTGCGTTGGCAGGCGCCGCGATCGGCGTTGTAATCTCCCTCGAAGCTCGCTACAGTCTAAGCCGGTTCGGCGCTAAATCTCTGTTTCCCGCTACGCTGGTGTACTCCGTGCTCCAGGTCATGGGCCCCATCATCACGGGTCTCGTGGTGAGCGGCCGCGTGGGTGCCGGCATAGGGGCCGAACTTGCGTCGATGAAAGTAACAGAACAAATCGACGCCATCGAAGCTTCGGCTATCAACCCATACAGGCTCCTGGTAGCCACAAGAATCCTGGCCTGCATTCTGATGTTGCCGCTGCTAACACTCGCAGCCGACGCCTGCGGCCTGATGACCGGCTGGTTTGCACAGAATTTGGTTGATCCTCTCTCGTTCCATCAATTTATCGAGAGCGGTTTCAATGGCGCCACATTTAATGCGTTCCTCCCCCCGACTTTCAAAACAGCCGTGTATGGCCTGATCATCGGTCTCATTGCGTGTTTCCAAGGGATGCGTACACGCGGAGGCGCTGCGGGTGTGGGCCGTGCGGCCACAAACTCGGTGGTGCTCGGTTCGCTCTTTATTATTCTCGCCGACGTTGTACTCGTGAAATTCATCCTGGTTGTCTTCCCTTAACCCATCAATAGGCTCGCGAAGAAAAGATATGGCATCAACCTATGAAATAGCGGCGAAGCAAATGGAACTGGAGCGGAACAGCAGTGTTCCCGTGGTGGCCGTCGAGAACCTGCAGAAGAGCTTCGGTGCCCAGAAAGTTCTGAAGGGGATCAATTTGAGCGTGGGCCGCGGAGAAACGCTGGCTGTACTCGGACGCAGTGGAACGGGCAAGAGCGTTTTGTTGCGTCTGATCATCGGCCTCGAGCAGCCGGACTCAGGGTCGGTTCGCATCCATGGCCAGGACATCGCGGAGCTGGCTCTGGACCGGATGGGCGAAATCAGGAAGAAGATGGGTTTCCTGTTTCAGCACGCTGCACTCTACGATTCTCTGACGATCTCTGAGAACGTCGCCTTTCCTCTTGCGCACCATAGGAGAGAAATGTCGAAGACTGAACGGGCTGATCGGGTAAAGGAGTTGCTGGACGAAGTGGGATTGAAAGGCGGTTTCGAGAAGATGCCTTCAGATATTTCAGGAGGGATGCAGAAGCGCGTGGGCCTGGCGCGCGCGCTGGCTCTGGAGCCCGAGATACTCCTTCTCGACGAGCCCACCGCCGGTCTCGACCCGATCAGTTCAGGAGAGATCAACGAGTTGATTCTCAAACTCCAGCGGGAGCGGCAGATGGCGTCCATTGTGGTGACGCACGATCTGCATAGCGCCAGGACGATTGCCGATCGGCTGGCCATCTTGAATGAAGGCAACGTAGTGATCGAGGGAACGTTTGAAGACCTTCAACAAAGCGATATCCAGTTTGTTAAGGATTTTCTACAGCAGTCCTAGGGGGATACATGTCGAGAGTGGCGCGGTTGGGAGCATTCATCGTTGTTACATTGGCGGTTCTTGCCGCCGGGGTCTTCATCATCGGCAGCAAGGAGTATCTGTTTCGCCCAACCTATCAGCTCAAGGCCCAGTTCGATAATGTGGCGGGCTTGGCAGAAGGGGCTGATGTGCAGGTGGGCGGGGTCCACAGCGGGACAGTGACTGGAATCGAATTGCCGACAAAGCCGGGAGAAAAGGTGTCGGTCGTTATGGAACTCGCCAAGTCTACGCACGAGATCATCAAGCAGGATTCCGTGGCTTCAATTCAAACCGAGGGCTTGTTAGGTAATCAGTACATGGCTATTTCGTTCGGATCTGCCGGGCAACGCGATGTAAAGGACGGCGCGCTCATCGAGAGTGAACCGCCGCTCCAGATGGCAGACTTGCTCAAGAAGACGAACGGCATTCTGAATAGCAGCCAGCAGGCCATCCAGAACGCTGCTCTTGCAACAGCGCATCTGAACTCGGTGAGCGCGAAGATCGATTCCGGGCAGGGTACCGTGGGAGCGCTTATAAACGACAAACAGCTCTATAACAACCTGGCACAAAGCACCACCACCCTGAATGCAACGATGCTCCAGGCGCAGACAGGTGTCTCCGACTTCCAGGAAAACATGGAAGCATTGAAGCATAACTTCCTTTTGAGCGGATATTTCAAAAAGCGCGGTTACACAGACTCCGCCGACCTTCAGTTGAATAGAATTGGAGAACTCCCAACTGGTGTGCCATTGAAGGCGTTTACCTATGCCGCCAAGCAGCTTTTCGATGGCCGCGATTCAGCAAAGCTGAAAAATCAAAAATCTCTTAACGACGGCGGAAAGTATCTGGCGCAGAATCAATTCGGATTTGCGGTTGTCGTAGCTTCCACCGGTATGGAGGGCGATACCCAAAAAGATCTGGTGCTCACCGAGGCCAGAGCATCGGTCATTCGCGAGTACCTGGTCGAAAACTTTGGATTCGACGACAGCCAACTGAAGACCTTGGGCATGGGAAAGCAGACGGGCACGAACTCCGAAGGAGATTGGGGTTCGATCCAGGTTCTCATCTTCCCCGAAGGATCGGAAATACCGGCCGTCAAGCCGCCTCCTTTGGCTAGCGCGCCAATAACGATCTCCAGTCAGTGACATGCTTATTGGAGCGCTCGAGTTAAACGGGTCTGTAGTGTCAGGCTTCTTTTCATTCGGTCGTTGATTGTCGGGATGATCCACTTGAGCAATGTAGCTCAGACAATTGATCTCCAATGCGACAGAATAAGCATCGGGATGCCTATGTCGCATACGCCGACGACGGAAATTACCTTGTCTCCTGAAGATAGCCGGGAATGGGGCTTATCTTGTTGATTGTTGTCGTACTTCTGCTTACGGGCCAAATTTGAAGGTTATGTACTTAAGGAGCTGTCGGCACGCCGGTTGAGAAGGGTGTATCCTCCTAAGTAGTAGTTAGTTCCCCTACTCGCCTACGGCATTCCAGGCCATAAATCAGACGAGCTGCGTTCAACTAGGCAACCGAACGACTGGAGATGCCATGAGTATCATCAAGAAATGCGATGTAAAGGCCTACCTTTTGACCCGCAAGCAAAGAGGGAAGCATCCATTCCGGTCGGTAAGCCTGCCCGATGCGACCCGATTCTCCAACATTGAACCCGGAGCCCCAGTTCCGAATACCGACCGACAGACTGAGACGACACACAAGCAGCCCTCTTCGGGCGGACTGGACATCCCTGCGGTCATACTTGCACCCAGAAGCGCGCGGGCGTGAGGTCGCATTCTGTATTCCTGCGTGCCGGATGTATCCTGCCGGAAAAACTGAACCCGCTCCTCAAGGTAGTTGGCGACAACTGGAACCTGGTCGAAGAGATTACGGGGCCAGTCTTCGATACGATGATTCGCCAGGCGGGATGGCACTTCATGTGGATGCAAGGGCCTTGTTTGCGAAGAGGCGTTGCATTCACACCAGAAGCGGCAACCCTTCGAGCCTTGGCGCGTGCGCTTCAGGGAATTATGATCCGTTTCAACTCTGCAGAGCTTGACTCGGTTCAGATCTCGCAGTTTCTTGGCTTCTACATCGCGCGGGTCACGTTACATTCCCGCCAGATCCAGCGGCAGACGTCGCTGGAAAGTGCCGTCAAGTTACCACTTCGGCCGGCTACGGCGATATAGGTCACTCGGTTGAGCACACTATCGCCGATCTATCTGCTGACATCGGCGCAGGTGGTGTGCAGTGGGTCCGTCGAATTCGCGAAGATAAGAGAAAGGTGGTCACGATGTCGTTGATTGAATCGACGAATTCCAAGAGATATTTTGAAGGTGTTGATCGAGCGGTTCCAGTGCCGGTCGGGTCGGACGCATGCAGTCTTCCGTTGCCAACGCGCATTGCATTTATCGGAAATTATCTGCCACGAGAGTGTGGCATTGCCACATTCACGACCGACCTGTGCTCTGCGCTTGCAAAAGAATATGGAGCGGAGCGCTTGTTTGCGATTCCCGTGAACGATCCCGATTCGAGCTACGAGTATCCCGAGCAGGTTCGGCTTGAGATAGACCAGGAAGACGTAGGCTCCTACACGCGGGCTGCAGATTTCCTCAATTTCAATGGCAATGATCTTGTATGCCTGCAGCATGAATACGGCATTTACGGCGGCAACGCGGGGCGCTACATCCTGGCGTTGCTTCGCAAGTTGAAGATGCCGCTGGTTACTACGCTGCATACGGTGTTGCGTGAACCAGACGCAAATCAGCGTCTCGTGCTCGAAGAGATCGCGCAGATCTCCGATCGCATGGTCGTGATGAGCGATCTGGCGGCCCAACTTCTACGCGATGTCTATGCCGTTCCAGGGGATAAGATTGATGTGATCCCACATGGTGTGCCCGACCTGCCATTCATGGACCCTAACTATTTCAAAGACAAGTTTGGCACGGAAGGCAGGTCCGTTCTTCTCACGTTCGGTCTGCTGTCGCCGAACAAGGGAATTGAAAATGTGATTCGAGCTCTCCCTGCGATTCTGGCGCAGCATCCGAATGTGGTCTACATCGTTTCTGGAGTAACGCATCCCCACATTCGTCGACGCGAAGGCGAACGTTACCGCGAAGAACTGCAAGAACTGGCCGCGCAGCTTGGTGTGAGCGATCACCTGATTCTTAACAATCGCTTTGTGAGTGCCGAGGAACTGGTCGAGCACGTGGGCGCCGCGGATATCTACATCACGCCCTACCGGCAGGAGGCGCAGGTTGTTTCCGGCACCCTGGCGATCGCTCTTGGCGCAGGCAAGGCGATCATCTCCACGCCTTACTGGCACGCAAAGGAATTGTTGGCGGAGGAACGAGGCGTGATCGTTCCCTTCGAGAGTCCCGACGCCATAGCGGAAGCAGTAATCACATTGCTCGAAAACGATGCCGCACGTCATGCGATGCGGAAGCGCGCCTATCTTTATTCTCGCAGTACGACGTGGCCTAAGACGGCGCGAGCGTACATGTCTAGTTTTCAACGGGCTCGTTTTGAACGCACGCTGCAGCCAAGGGCCGCGCAACTGGATGATCATAAAGCGGTACCGGCAGACTGCCTGCCCGTCCTGAATACCGGACACCTCTTGACCATGACGGACGACACCGGCATGTTGCAGCATGCGATCTTCTCAGTGCCCAACACGCGTGAGGGATATACGACTGACGACAACGCACGCGCGCTCGTCGTGTCGACGCGGCTGGATGAGTGCAAAGGCCATGAAGATAAGCAGGAGCATCCTGAACTATCTCGCCGGTACCTGGCCTTTCTATGGCTTGCATTTCATTCCGATACAGGGCGATTCAGAAACTTTCTTGGATATGACCGCCAGTGGCTTGAAGATGTTGGCTCGGAAGACAGCCACGGTCGTGCATTGTGGGCCTTAGGATCTGTGCTCGGCCATTCAAATAACGCCGGATTGCGCGGAGCAGCGGGGAGACTCTTTGAGGCCGCGGTACCTGCGACCCTGACGTTCAGCAGCCCGCGCGCATGGGCTTTCAGCGTGCTCGGCATTCAGGCGTATCTTGACTGGTTCCCGGGCGACCGGGCAATGCAAGGAGCTCGCAACACGCTTGCCAATCGTTTGCTCGACATCTACCAACGCAGTCACTCCAAGACCTGGTGCTGGTTTGAGAAGAGCCTCTCGTACTCGAATGCGAGGTTGCCGCACGCGCTCATTCTCGCCGGATGGCGAAGCAAAAATCAGAGAATGATCGAAGCTGGAATGGACTCTCTGAAGTGGCTTGTCGAAGAGCAACACCGTGGCGATCGGGAAATCTTTGTTCCCATCGGCTCCAGCGGATTCTTCGTTGAGGGAAATGAGAAAGCGCGCTTCGATCAGCAGCCGGTAGAGGCTTGTGCAACCGTCTCCGCCTGCTTGGAAGTCTATCGACTTACGGAAGAGAGCCAATGGCTCGAAGAAGCCCATCGAGTCTTCCGTTGGTTTCTTGGCAAGAACGATCTGCAGGTGGCGCTCTACGATCCAATCACCGGCGGATGCAGGGACGGACTTCATCCTGATCGCGTGAATGAAAACCAGGGAGCAGAATCAACGCTCTCGTTCCTCATGGCCCTGCTTGATATGCAGACAGCTAAAGTAGCGAGCGAAAATGAACAGCAGCAGGGAATGAGTGTCGCCTCTTGAATTTGGTAACTACACCGGCTTCATCGCAGAATTCAGTGGCTCTCGAACCGCTCGGGCAGGACGAATGGACTGATGTCCCCCTCTTCACGCGGTATGGCGGCAATCCGATTCTAAGTCGGAATAACTGGCCCTATCCGATTAACAGTGTCTTTAACGCAGGGGCTGTGTTCCTGCCTGATGGAGACACTCTGCTGCTCTGCCGCGTTGAAGACAGAACCGGCCTTTCGCACCTTTGTGCCGCTCGCTCCGCGAATGGCATCGACGCATGGCGAGTCGACTCTCAGCCCACTATGATGGCGAATCCATTGGAGTATCCCGAAGAGATCTGGGGAATTGAGGATCCGCGCATTACTTACGTCCCGGAGCTCGAACAATTCGCGGTGGCCTACACCTCCTTTGCCCGCGGTGGCCCCGGAGTTTCACTGGCACTCACCAAAGACTTCCGGAGCTTTGAACGATTCGGCGTCATCATGTCTCCAGAGGATAAAGATGCGGCCCTCTTGCCTCGGAGGATTGGCGGGCGCTGGGCTCTCATTCATCGCCCGGTGACGACGTTAGGTGCCCATATGTGGATTTCCTACTCGCCGGATCTGCGCCATTGGGGGAGTCACAAGATTATTCTCGAGGCACGACGCGGAGGCTGGTGGGACGCAAACAAGATTGGCCTCTGTTCTCCGCCGATTGAGACTGCAAAGGGATGGCTGATGATTTACCACGGAGTACGCCAGACGGCGTCGGGAAATATCTACCGCCTTGGTCTCGCGCTCTTCGATCTCGAGTGTCCGGACAGATGTTTGCAGCGAGGAGACTCCTGGATGTTCGGTCCCGAAGCGCCATATGAGCGCGGTGGAGACGTAAACGACGTTGTATTTCCATGCGGACAGACCATTGGCGCCGATGGAGACACCATCAATCTGTATTACGGGGCCGCCGACTCCAGCATCGCTCTGGCTACCGGGAGCATCCGCAGTCTTCTCGCGTGGCTGGACGCGAATTCTGGCTCAACGCTGACCTCTTTTCGCTAGCGCGAAGCAAAGGACAGGAGGAATAACAAGGTGAGCAACGCAGGCTGGCACCGACCCTACTGGATGCCGGAGATTCTTTGGATAAAGTGCAAGTGTCCACGCTGCAACTCCGTCAAATTCAAAGCAGCTGAACTGCGCCCCTTCGATGGCGTGCTTAGCATGTTTGCGCTGCATCCGGTGCGATGCGGGTTCTGTTGGCGCCGCTATTATTGGGTCACCTTGCGTGGAGTGCCTGCCGGTTGAGTGTCCACAAAGTGGTCCGATGCGAGGTGTCTTTGCGAAGCGAAGCAGCAGATGCGCCTTTCGACTCGAACGGTCAATCGTCCTTGTAGGCTCATATGAGTTTGAATGCACGAATACAAGCGCATCTTCCAACGCCGCGGATGCATCAATCGATCCTGCCACACTGGCTCACGCACCTGGGAGCTTTGGGGCTCTTCTCAGTCGCTGTGATCGATTCCTCTGTGATCCCTCTGCCCCTGCCTGGGAGTACTGATCTGCTACTGCTGTGGCTGGTGTCACACAACGGAACTCCCTGGCTGCTTGCCTCGATGGCCGTTTCCGGCAGTCTCCTGGGAGGCTATGTCACTTGGAACATCGGCCGCAAAGGGGGTGAAGCGGCTCTGCACCAGCACGTTCCCGCTCGCATTCTTAAACTGGTTATCGGTTGGGTCAAACAGCATCCTGTCCTCGCGGTTGTTCTTCCCGCAGTTCTTCCTCCGCCCATTCCTCTTTCCCCGTTTGTGCTCGCATCAGGCGCGCTGGGAGTCTCGTGCAATCGATTCCTCGTCGCGTTTGGAGCGGCTCGCACATTGCGCTACGGCCTAATTGCGTGGCTCGGCGTGGTCTATGGGCGCCAAGTGATCCGGCTATGGTCGGCAACGCTCGAGAGATGGTCTGCACCCCTGCTTTGGGTGTTCTGTGGATTGCTGGTGGCTGGCATCTGTTTCGGGATATGGAAGGTCCGTGGCCTGCGTACGTCTGTTATTGCCGCGAAGCGCAAATCACGAGACACAGAGATTCTTGCGGATTGAGCTGCAATCGCCGTTGTGTTCTGCCTGGGGCTGCCTTTCCTTCGGCGGGAGTGCATGAGATCAGGCGCAAAAACAACGGCCGGGTAGGTATACCCGGCCGCAAATGAAATCAGCTTAAAGTTAATTATTCTTGTTTGGTCGTCCCTGTTGCTTCTGCTCCTTCGATTGGGGTTGCCGAGACTGCAATGCCTGCTGTTGTGATGCGTGCCGATCTGAAAGCTGCTGTGTCTGTTGCTGGTGTTTCTGCTCAACTTGCTGAGTGCGGGAATCGCTGGCTTTCTGCTGAGCCAATTGTTGATGCTCCGAATCCTGCCTCTGTTGCAGGCCTTGGCGTTCCTGGTTTTGTTTGGCAATCAGGTTGTCCTGCTGCTGTTGGTACTTCCTGTCCGCCTTGGCATTTCCGGAGTTTGTTGGCTCGGGACGCTGGATCGGCGCAAGATCATTTGGATGGTTAACTGTGTGGGGCGGAGTATTGTCTGATTGCCGCATCTGCGGTTCGACACGGGTCTCGCTCGACTTACCAGATCCTGGAGACGTTGAAGGCTCCATTTCCCGCGCGGGCGTTTTGGCCAGGTGGTCATTGACCGGTTCCGGCCTGGTATAGGTTGTGGCTGGCGGATTGCCGTGGTTTGATGATGCCCGTGATGCCGGATTCGCTCGTGCTGTCTGCAAATGTTCAGTTTGAGCCGCTACGGGTGCGACATGTCTCTGCCTTGATACTGCTTCCTGCTGAGAGGTCGCACGTGCCTCAATACCGCCATTTCCGCCGTTGAAGCTGACACGACTTTCATTGCGGTTGCTGACCTGTGCGTCGTAGACATTGTGATTCCTCGCGACATCCACGTTGTTCACCGAGCGGTTATAGAAGAAGTGCCCGTTGTCCCATCGGCCGCCTTCATAGCCGTCGCCGGAGTAGCCATAGCCATAATTGATGCCGCCGTAGAAGCCGACCTCAGGGCCCCAGTACCCTTCGTTGAAACGATATCCGCCGTCTCCCCAGCCCCAATAACCCGGTGTCCAAAGGAAGCCCTCTTCCGGAGCCATCACCCATTCACCGTCCACCCAGTAGTAGTCGGAGATGCTTTCGTCATATGCCCAATAGCCAGGGGTCCAAAGATAGCCATCTCCCGGGCAGATTGGCTGCTCGTAGATGGGCAGAGCAGGTGGTCCGATTGAGATGGAAGCGCTAATCTGCCCGAACAGGGTGGCCGGTATGGCCAATGCAAGAAACGCTAATAAAATCCGGATCGTACGCATAGCAATCCTCTTGACCAATCGTCCTTCGATTACTCGCCCACGCAATACCAACCCGAGCTGCGAGGACTGAAAGGTGACGTCTTATTCGTCATGGTCAAGCTTCCCATCAACTACAAGGCAAGTCTGTGTACTAATGCTCATCATCCGCGGATGTTGCGCCTAAGTCTACATTGACGAGAAATGCAGTTTGGTCTGGAGATCGGCGCTCTACACAAGGAACATTGCAATGCCCGCAATGAACATGGCGATTGCGGTGAATGCCACGACAATCCACCCTAGACGAGAACTGGGCTGGCCCTGCATGAGTTTCTTGTCCGCTGCAACGATGAGGATTGCGACGAGAAGGAAAGGGGCCAGCAATCCGTTGATGACAGCTGTCCAGTAGAGCGCCTTCACCGGGTTAATGCCAATGAAATCCAACCCAACGCCCACTCCAGTTGAAACCAGAATCAGGGTGTAAAACCAGCGTGCCTGCCTCAGCTTCTTGCTCAGTCCCTGACGCCATCCCAGCGTCTCGGCAAATGCGTATGCGGCCGATCCTGCCAGCGTGGGGATGGCAAGAAACCCGACACCGACAATACCTAAGGTGAATAGCGTTGCGGCGAAATTGCCTGCGAAGGGTCGAAGGGCCTCAGAGGCTTGGCCTGAGGTCTCAATGTTCGTGACGCCGTGCCGATGGAGGGTGATAGCAGTGGTCAGAATGATAAAGAACATGACCATGTTCGAGAAAAACGCACCAACACCCACATCGATGTTTCTCAGATCCAGTTCCTCTGAAGTGGCTCCTCTTCGCAGGGCGAGCGAACTCTGGCCGGCCGATTTCTCCTCTTCGACTTCTTCACTCGCCTGCCAAAAGAAAAGATAAGGACTGATTGTAGTACCGAGGATCGCGACCAACGTTGCCCATTCAGTGCTGGTGTGTGGCATCGAAGGCACCAGGGTGTCGCGCAGTACTTGGCCCCAGTTGGCCCCCACGACAAACGCAGTAACCGGATAAGCGAAAAGCACGAGGACCAGCCACTTGAGAACGTTCGCGATCTGGTGATACTGGAGCCGGACCGTTGCCCATGAAATGAGCACCGCAAACAAGATCACAAACCAGTGAGAGTTAATCCCTGACAGCATGGCAGCCGCATCCGCCATACCTGCGAGGTCCGCGGCGATGTTGATTGTGTTGGCGGCTAAGAGAGCTGTGATGAAGACGAGCAAAAGCCATCTTGGAAATCGTTGTTTGAAATTTCCGGCCAGTCCCTGTCCCGTCACCTTGCCGATGCGGGCACACATGATTTGAACCGCCGCCATGAGAGGCCACGTGAGGAGAGCGGTCCATAGGAGTTTGGTTCCGAGTTGCGCTCCGGCAACGGAATAGGTGGCGATACCCGAGGGGTCATCATCGGCAGCGCCCGTAATGATTCCAGGACCGAGCGACTTCAACAGAGATCGCATCCAACGAGATGGGGAAGATGTCGACACGAAATCGGGGACAACCACCTTGTTCAGATCAATCCATGGAAAGGTATCCGGCAGTAACCATCATTATGCCAAGCTAATCAAGAGCAGATGAACTGGCGTGTTGTATGAGCGACTTCGGCCGAAGGGCGATCTCGTCGTCAATTCGCTTTAAGTTACTTGCGAATTGCGTCGCTGCAGCAGTCGCCCACCGAGGGAGACTCCTTACTTGCTCGCGTGCCATCTTGCGTCCGGGCATTAGGCCCTGCTTCATGGATGGCGTCCTTGGTCTTGCCCAAAGCAATTTTAAGTTTGCCCTTCACTTGTTGGGCAATGCCTTTAACCTGGAGGGGAGAATTGCCCGTCCATTCGCCCATCTTTCGCTTGGTGCTTCCGACTACTTCGTCGATAGTGCCTTTAACTCGATCGCCTTTCATAGACCCTCCTCCGCTGTTTGAATTCTCAAAGCTCCGACTGTATCGCCCAAACGCATTTCGGTCATACAGTCGTCTGGCGCCATCAAACTCCGTTCACGCACCGTTGCCGGCTAACATAGAACTTTGAATCTGCAGACACTCGTGTGCTTTTGATTTCGGTCTAAACCAGCCGGTTACTGGTTGAGATAGAGACCGGCGTGATGGCGACGGTGGTGGTGATGATGATGGTGGTGGGGGTGTACTACCACGACAACCTGCGCCTGTGCCGCATAAGGAACTGCAAAGCACGAGATGAGAACTAATCCAAGCCAAAACTTCTTCATAGCCTCATTAGTCGATCCTGAAAAAGTGATTTTCAGACATATGAAGTGGAGCATTGGAAGCA
>OCTA010003375.1_pt1 | contig 14162 bp, 12 predicted proteins | sample 1538991 | NCBI WGS metagenome assembly OCTA01 (sample SAMEA3539302, study PRJEB22396) | soil metagenome | biome: tundra; feature: field; material: soil | place: USA | collected 2010-05 | depth 0.15 m
ACCGACCTGCCGAGCGGGGTGGACGCGGACACTGGCGTGGTCGAGGGTGCCGCGGTGCGCGCCGACGTGACGGTGACCTTCGGTACCTGGAAGCCGGGCCTGCTCATCGACCCTGGCGCGCGGCACGCCGGCCTGGTCGAACTGGTCGACATCGGCCTGGCGCCTTACCTGGAGCCGCCGGATGTCGCCGGGATGCAGGCGGCCGACGTGGCGGCGCTGCTCCCGCAGCCGCCGGAGGACTCCGACAAGTACCGCCGGGGCGTGGTAGGCATCCTGGCGGGCAGCGACCGGTTCACCGGCGCGGCCACCCTCGCCGTCGGCGGCGCCCTGCGCGGCGGCGCCGGGATGATCCGGCTGGTGTCAGCGGAGTCGGCGGTGGCGGTGGTCCGGCAGCGCTGGCCGGAGACGGTGATCACCGTGACGGGCCGTGATCTGCGGGCCGGGGAGGAGATCAAGGCCGCCGGGCGGGTCCAGGCCTGGGTGGCCGGGCCGGGCATGGGCACGGATGAAGACGCCCGTGCGCGGCTGGCCGCGGTGCTCGCCACCGACGTCCCCGTGCTCGTGGACGCGGACGGGCTCACGCTGGTCGCGGCGGACAAGGAGATGCTCGCCCGGTCCGCTCCGACGCTGCTCACCCCGCATGCGGGCGAACTGAGCCGGCTGCTGGGCGCCGATCCGGCCGACGTGGAGGCGCGCCGCCTGGAGCACGCCAGGATGGCCGCTGCCGAGTTGGGCGCCACGGTCCTGGTCAAGGGCTCGACCACCGTCATCGCGGCCGCTGGCGGCGACTCAGCGGCCGTGGCGGCCCTGGTGAACCCGACCGGTACCTCGTGGCTCGCCACGGCAGGAACCGGGGACGTGCTCTCCGGCCTGGCCGGCTCACTTCTGGCGCAGGGGCTGGGGCCCCGCGAGGCCGCTGGGGTGGCCGCGTATCTGCACGGCCTGGCCGCGCGCCTGGCGGCCGCGGGCCGGGGCGGGGGCCCGCTGTCCACCGGAGGCGGTTCCGACGCGCCGGGCATGGCCGATGCGCCGATCGGTGCGGGCGACGTGATCAACGCGCTGCCCGCCGCGATCCGCGCCACCCGTCAGGGCTAGGGGAAGAGGCCTGCTACCAGCCGGTCTGGGAGCAGGCCGGCGAACCGGACGTGCTCGACCTGGAGGCCGCCGGGATCAGCGCGGTGATCTGGGCCACCGGATTCGGCCGGGACTGCCGCTGGATCGAGGTCCCGGTGCTTGACGGACGCGGCTACCCGACTCGCCTGCGCGGTGCGGTCTGGCCCGGCGGGCGCACCGGCCGGCTGCTGGCACACTGGAACGTCATGGATGGTCAGCCGGAAGCACTCATTGACCTGGCCGCGGTTCGGGACAATGTCGCGGCGCTGCGGGAGCACGTGGGCGGCCCGCAGGTGATGGCCGTGATCAAGGCCGACGGATATGGGCACGGCATGATTCCCGCCGCGGCCGCCGCCCTGGCCGGCGGCGCGGACTGGCTCGGCGTGGTGCATGTGCACGAGGCCCTCGCGCTGCGCCGGGCGGGTCTGTCGGCCCGGGTGCTATGCCTGCTGGGGGTGCCTGGCGCCGCGCACGAGGACGCCGTCCGCGAGGACGTCGACCTGTCGGTGGCCACGACGGCGATGATCGATCAGATCGCCCGCGCGGCGGTGCGGGCTGGCCGGCCCGCACGCCTGCACCTGAAGGCGGACACCGGGATGTCGCGCGGCGGCGCGACACTCACCGATTGGCCAGGCGTGGTGGACGCGGCCCTGGCCGCCGAGGCCGCCGGGCACGTCCGCATTGTCGGCCTGTATTCGCATTTGGCCTGTGCCGACATGCCTGGGCATCCGTCGATCGTCGCGCAGCAGGAAGCGTTCGGTACTGCGGTGTTGATCGCTGAAAAGGCCGGTGCGCGCCCCGAGATCCGTCACCTGGCCAACACGCCCGCGACGCTCACCTTGCCAGATACCTGGTTCGACCTGGTCCGGCCGGGCGGGGCGGTATTCGGCCTGTCCACCCTGCCGGGCGGGGCGCCGGGCTGGCTGCGCCCGGCCATGACGGTGCGGGCCCCGCTGGTGCAGGTCAAGCAGGTGCCCGACGGGACGGGTGTGTCGTACGGGCTCCGCCACGTGACGCGGGGTGACAGCACACTGGGACTGGTTCCGCTCGGCTACGCGGAGGGCGTGCCACGCAACGCGTTCGGCGTGGTCGAGGTCGGCGCCCGGGGGCAGCGCTGGCTGATCTCCGGAACCGTCTGCATGAACCAGTTCGTGGTCGATTTCGGCGCCGAGCCCGCGGCGACGGGGGACGAAGTGGTGCTGTTCGGGCCGGGCGATTCGGGGGAGCCGACGGCCCAGGAATGGGCCGACGCGCTCGGCACCCTGTCGTATGAGATCGTGACCAGGTTCGGCGGCCGCCTGCCCCGAACTTACTCTGGAGTAGCATACGAGGAAGAGCCTGTGCAGGGCGGCGCGGACACGGGTCTGCCAGGCACGGAGGTCCCGGGTCGGGGAGATTCGGCCACGGAGCTTCCGGGCGCGGTGACTGCGCCACGCGGCTGACGTCACCGGATGCGGCAGGCTTGCGGCTGGAGGACCTATGGCTAGCTGGCGGCGGATTACCGGTGTAGCGGGGCTGGCCGCGGGTGCGGCCGCCGCGGGGGCGGGAGCGATCGTCGCGGCGGAGCGCATAGCGGTCGGCCGCGTCCGGGTGATACGCAGCGGAGCCGAGCCCGAGCCGCTCGGCTCGCTGCGCGGCAGCGTCCTGACCGTGCTCGCGGACGATGGGGTTCCGCTGCACGTCGAGATCGACCACCCCGCCGGTGCGGACGGCCCGCAGGAGAGCAGCCCGGAGCAGGGCAACCAGGTCACCATCATCTTCTGCCACGGGTACACGCTGAACCAGGACAGCTGGCACTTCCAGCGCAGGGACCTCCGCGGTCACCGGCTCGTCTTCTGGGACCTGCGTGACCATGGCCGCTCCGGCCGGTCACCGGGCGGCCCGGCCAGCATCGACCGGCTGGCCGCCGACCTGGACCTCGTCATCAAGGCGGTAGCGCCAGGGGACATGCCGGTAGTGCTCATCGGTCATTCGATGGGCGGCATGACGATCATGGCCCTGGCGGCCAGGAACCCGGGCCTGTTCGGCACGAAGGTCACGGGGGTCACGTTCATCTCCACCGCGGCGGGCGGCCTGGACGCGGGCAGCCCGTGGATGCCCAGGCCGCTCCGGGCGGTGCTGCAGCGGACGGTGCCCGCAATGCTGCGTGCCGCGGCTACCGGCTACCGCGCCATCCTCGTGGAGCGCGGCCGCGCGGCCGTCAGTGAGCTGGCGTTTTTCAGCACCCGGTACATCGGCTTCGGGGATCCCGGGGTAAACCCGGTGGTGGTCGACTTCCTTGAGCAGATGATCAGGTCCACGCCGATGGACGTCGTCGCCGCGTACAGCCAGGCGTTGTACGAGCACGACATGCGGGCCACGCTTCCCATCCTGGGGCGCGTCCCGGTGACCGTGCTGGTCGGCGAGCGGGACCGGCTGATCTCGCCCGCGCTCGGCCTGGAGCTTGCCGCGCAGATTCCCGGGGCGGAACTGGTCTGGGTCCCCGGCGCGGGGCATGCCCTGCTCCTCGAGCGTCCCGACCTCGTCAATGAGTCGATCACCGCCCTCGTGGCGCGGGCCAGCGCCGGGCAGGTAGCGCGCGAGCGTTCGGCGTGAGCCCTAGGGTGGGCCGGGGATAGCAGCCAGGCGCCGTGGGTGAGGTGGGCGCCGTGGGCATGGAGGTGGAGGCCGTGGGTTCAGGGCCGGCCGCTGGCGTGGCGGCGAGCGTCCGGGTGGCGACCGCGGATGACATGCGAGCGCTGGGCCAGCGGCTCGCCGCGTTGCTCCGGCCAGGTGACCTGGTGGTGCTCAGCGGGCCGCTCGGCGCCGGCAAGACCACGCTCGCCGCGGGCATCGGGCTGGGGCTGAACGTCCGCGGCCCGGTGACCTCGCCGACCTTCGTGATCGCCCGGGTCCACCCGTCGCTGAGCGGCGGCCCAGCGCTGGTGCACGCGGACGCCTACCGGCTGGCCAGCCCGGCCGAGGTGGAGGACCTGGACCTGGACGCCGATGTCAGCAGTTCGGTGACGGTGGTGGAGTGGGGCGAGGGGCTGGTGGAGGGACTTGCCGCGGACCGCCTGGATATCACCCTGGCGATATCCCGGGCCGACCTGGAGGGAACCCGGGCCGACCTGGCGGACGTTAGCCGGACGGTACGAATCTCTGGTGTGGGGGAACGCTGGGCGGCGGCAGCGGCGGAATCCGTGCGTTGTGCCCTGCTGCCTGCGTCTGAGGCTTTATAGTTTCGCACTGTCCCACATTGCTTTTGTCGGCTCCATCTCGGACGTGCCTGCCGTCGTGGCAATGTTTCCGCGCCGTCGTGCACGGTCCGATCCCTTACTTCGGAGGCGCGCCGTGGCCCAGCAGGGGCCTCCTCCCCCTCGGTCCAGCCGGGTGCCCGAACCACGCCGGGCCGCCCCACGCTGGTCTGACGCTGACGCCGCGGACGAGGGTGAGGAGCTTCCGCCGTGGGCGGGCCTCGGAATCGACCCGCGCTGGGCGGAGCGGCCCAGCGGCCCCGACCGGCCCAGCGGCCCCGACCGGCGCAGCGGCGCAGGTCGGCCTGGTGGGTCCGGCCGGCCGAGCCGACGAGGCGGGCCCGGCGGCCCTGGTCGGCCTGGCGGCCGGGATGGCGGCGGCAGCACAGACGCGCCAAGCGGGCTTCCCGGCGGCAGGCGAGCGGCGGCCCGGGCACGGAGGACGCGGCGCAGTCTCTACATATGGGCCATCGCGTTCGCGGTCGTGGTGGTCATCGCCTCCGGGACCTGGCTGCTGCTGCCCGGCAAGGCCAGCCAGGCGTCGCTGCCAGGCCAGATTGTCAGCAGCTTCCTGCCTGGCGAGTTCCAGACCGTGCCGAACGCGTGCTCGGCAGTGTCCACAGCGACGTTGGATCAGTACCTGCCAGGGACGCGGACCAAGGTGGTCCCGAACTCGCTCGATGGCCAGTCGGACAGCCTGTGCGACTGGACGCTGGACGCCCGGCCGCTGTACCGGCTGCTGGACGTGGAGGCGCAGGCCTACGCGCCCGACGGGCTGGCCAGCGGGAACGGCAGCGCGACCGATGCGGCGATCGACGCTTACCGGCAGGCCGTGGCGGAGAAGGTGAGCCCGCCGAAGGCCAGCCACCTGCCGCGAGCCACGGTGACCACGATCCACGGGCTCGGCAGCGCGGCGTTCTCCGCACTGCAGGTGAGCACGGCCGGCGGCGACACCACCGATCTGCTCACCGTGGTGGTCCGTGATCGCAACGTGCTGATCACTGTGATGCTCGAGGGCCTCGATCACTCCAGCACCGGCGGATATGGACCGGTTTCCGCCGGGCAGCTCAAGACCGGGGCGCTCACGGCGGCGCGGGACATCCTGGCCCGGGTCAAGTGAGTCGGGGCGTCATTTAGGCTTTTCAACCGTGCTGTTGCTCGCTTTCGATACCGCGACACCGGCCGTGACGGTGGCCCTGCATGACGGGGTGCACGTGCTCGCGGAGGTGGCGTCGGCCGATGCTCGCCGGCACGGCGAGCTGCTGGCGCCTGCCATCGACAAGGTGCTGGCCGACGCCGGGGTTACCTCGCTCGACGTCACGGCGGTGGCGGTCGGAACCGGGCCGGGCCCCTACACGGGGCTGCGGGCGGGCCTGGTCACGGCGCGAGTGCTCGGCAGCGCTCTGGGAATCCCGGTGTACGGAGCCTGCACGCTCGACGTGATCGCCAGCGACGCTGCGCCCGCGGCCGGGGGGCAGGACTTCGTCGTCGCGACCGACGCCCGTCGCAAGGAGCTGTACTGGGCCCGCTATTCGGCGGACGGCCTGCGGCTGACGGAGCCGGCGGTGAGCGCGCCCGGCGATATCGGTGCCGACTGCCCGGTCGCCGGCCTGGGCGCGGTGCTCTACCCGGCCCTGCTTGGTGAGCGGATCGAGCCGGAATATCCGGCTGCCGGCACGCTAGCCCACGTGATTACTCAACGACTGGCAGCGCGACTGCCGATGCACCCGGCGGAGCCGTTGTACCTGCGCAGACCGGACGCCCGGATACCGGGGCCGCCGAAACGGGTGACGCCGTCGTGAGCATCGCGCTGCGCCCCATGTCCCGCCGCGACCTCGCCGCCGTGCTCACCCTGGAACGCGCGCTGTTCGGCGCGGAGGCGTGGACGGAGGGCATGCTCTCCGCCGAGCTCGCGGGGGTGCCGGGCGGCCGCTACTACCTGGTGGCCGAGGATGAGTCGCTGGTAGTCGGTTACGCCGGATTGCTCGCGGTGAGCGGTGGCCAGGCGGATGTGCTGACGATGGCCGTAGCGGAGGACAGCTGGGGGCAGGGCATCGGGGCGGCCCTGCTCGGCGAGTTGCTCTCCGAGGCCGCGCGGCGGGGCTGCCGCGAGGTCTTCCTGGAGGTCCGGGTGGACAATCCCCGGGCGCAGAACCTCTACAGAAGCCACGGGTTCACCGAGGTTAGCCTCAGGCGGGGCTACTACCAGCCATCAGGCACTGATGCCCTGGTGATGCGGCGGCGGGCTGCGGCGAGCGCACCCGGTCCAGCCGTAGACCGTGGCCGGTCGATGGCGCGCGGCCGGCGCGGCAGGCAGCGGGCCCCGGCCCAGAATGCCCCGGCCCAGAATGCCCCGGCCCAGAATGCCCCGGCCCAGAAGGCGGAGGGCACAGGGTGACCGCGCCGCTGGTGCTGGGCATCGAGACCTCCTGCGACGAGACCGGCGCCGGCCTGGTCCGTGGGCACCAACTTCTCGCGGACGCGGTCGCCTCCAGCGTGGCCGAGCACGCGCGGTTCGGTGGCGTGGTCCCCGAGGTGGCCAGTCGGGCGCACCTGGAGGCCATGGTCCCCGCGGTGGACCGCGCGCTGGCCACCGCCGGCGTCCCCTTGGCCGCCGTGGACGCGATCGCCGTCACGGCCGGGCCGGGGCTGACCGGCGCCCTGCTGGTCGGGGTGTGCGCCGCGAAGGCGTACGCCCTGGCCTTGGGTAAGCCGCTGTACGGGGTGAACCACCTGGCCGCGCACATCGCCGTCGACCAGCTCGAACACGGGGCGCTGCCGACGCCCGCGGTCGCGCTGCTGGTGTCCGGGGGTCACTCCTCGTTGCTGCTTGTGCATGATGTGACGGGCGAGGTGCTGCCGCTCGGCGCGACCGTCGACGACGCCGCGGGCGAGGCGTACGACAAGGTGGCGCGCGTGCTCGGGCTGCCCTTTCCCGGCGGCCCGCCGATCGACGCCGCGGCCCGCTCAGGGGACCCGGCGGCGATCTCCTTCCCCCGCGGCAAGTACCGCGATCACACCTTCGACTTCTCCTTCTCGGGGGTGAAGACCGCGGTGGCGCGCTGGGTGGAGGTGCGCAGGGAGGCGGGACTCAGCGTGCCGGTGGCCGACGTGGCCGCTTCGTTCCAGGAGTCCGTGGCTGATGTGCTCACCCGCAAGGCGGTGGATGCCTGCCGGGCACATGGTGTTGATCACCTGATCATCGGGGGCGGGGTCGCGGCGAACTCCCGGCTGCGGGCCCTGGCGGGGGAGCGCTGCGAGGCCGCGGGCATCCGGCTGCGGGTGCCAAGGCCCGGCCTGTGCACAGACAACGGCGCCATGGTGGCGGCGCTCGGGGCCGAGCTGATGGCCCGAGGCGCGCAGTCCTCGCCGCTGGACTTCCCGGCTGACTCGTCCATGCCGGTCACCAGCGTGGTGATGGTCTAGCGGTCAGCCGGCGCTACGAGTTAGCCCACCACCGGCTCGACCCGCGGCTGGCCGGTTCCGGTCTCCTCGGATGGCCTGATCAAGTAACCGAAATCAACCGGCGGACGGCGTCGCGGCTCAGCATGGACCAACTCTGCCCAGGTAGTTTGGGCCGGGCCAGCCTCAGCTCGCCGATGCCGGAGCCCTACCGCACCGGGATGCGGCGGGTCCGTGTTGACGAGGGCGGGTCCCGGCGATACTGTCGGGAACTGGCACTCACTAGAGTAGAGTGCTAATGCGACGAGGCCGATCTGGCACCCGCGACGACAGTCAGCCGAAGTCGCACTCACTATGTCATTTTCACAAGCCTTTCCGAAGGGGGAGGTCAGATCGTGACGACCGCCACCAAGGTTGTTCTCAAGCCGCTCGAGGACCGAATCGTGGTCCGTACGCTTGAGGCCGAGCAGACTACTGCGTCCGGTCTCGTGATCCCGGACACCGCCAAGGAGAAGCCCCAGGAGGGCGAAGTTCTTGCGGTGGGCCCGGGTCGTTTTGACGATGCCGGCGCCAAGCGCGTCCCGATGGATGTCAAGGTCGGCGACGTGGTGCTGTACAGCAAGTACGGCGGCACCGAGGTGAAGTACCACGGCGAGGAGTACCTAGTGCTCTCCGCTCGTGATGTGCTCGCCATCATCGAGAAGTAAGCACGCGGATCGTGTGGCGCGGGCAGCGTCCCGCGACAGACGCCCGCGGCGTCGAGCCGTACCGCCCCGGACGCCGGACTGGTGTCCGGGGCGGTGGCTCGTAAGCCATTGACCGCGGGTAACTGCCTGGATGCTCTCCGCAAAGTCATATCAAGCAAGTTGAGGTGCTCATGGCCAAAATGCTGGAGTTCGACGAGGAAGCGCGGCGCGCACTGGAGCGCGGCGTCAACCGCCTCGCGGACGCCGTGAAGGTGACGCTGGGCCCACGGGGCCGCAACGTCGTTATCGACAAGAAGTGGGGCGCTCCGACCATCACCAACGACGGTGTGACCGTCGCCAGGGAGGTGGAACTGGAGGACCCCTACGAGAACCTTGGTGCGCAACTGGCCAAGGAGGTCGCTACCAAGACCAACGATGTGGCCGGCGACGGCACGACCACGGCGACCGTGCTGGCGCAGGCGATGGTCCACGAGGGACGGCGCAGCGTAACCGCTGGTGCGAACCCGATCGCCCTCAAGCGCGGGATCGACGCCGCGGCGGCCGCTGTGTCGGACCTGCTGATGGAGTCGGCGCGCGAGGTCGAGGAGCAGGGGGAGATCGCCCACGTGGCGACCGTCTCCGCGCAGGACAGCAAGATCGGCGAGCTCATCGCCGAAGCGTTCGCCAAGGTCGGCAAAGACGGGGTGATCACCGTCGAGGAATCGCCGACAATGGGGCTGGAACTTGAGTTCACCGAGGGCATGCAGTTCGACAAGGGCTACATCTCGCCGTATTTCATCACCGACCAGGAGCGGATGGAATCGGTCCTGGAAGACGCCTATGTCCTGCTGCACGCAGGCAAGATCTCCTCGATGGCGGATTTCCTGCCGCTGCTCGAGAAGGTCGCGCAGACGAAGAAGCCGTTCCTGGTGATTTCCGAGGACGTCGAGGGCGAGGCCCTGTCCACGCTGGTCGTGAACAAGATCCGCGGGCTGCTCTCGGTCACGGCGGTGAAGGCACCTGGCTTCGGCGAGCGGCGCAAGGCCATGCTCGGCGACATGGCGGTTCTCACTGGCGGCGAAGTGGTCAGCGAGGAACTGGGTCTCAAGCTGGAGATGGTCGGGCTCGACGTCCTCGGCCAGGCCCGCCGGATCGTGGTCAACAAGGACACCACCACGATCGTGGATGGCGCGGGTGATCACTCCGCAATCGAGGACCGGGTTCGCCAGCTCAAGGCCGAGATCGAAGACACCGACTCGGACTGGGACCGCGAGAAGCTGCAGGAGCGGGTCGCGAAGCTGTCCGGTGGAGTCTGTGTGCTCCGGGTGGGCGCGGCGACCGAGGTGGAGCTGAAGGAGAAGAAGCACCGGCTGGAAGACGCCATCTCGGCGACCCGGGCCGCTATCGAAGAGGGCATCATCCCGGGCGGCGGCAGCGCTCTCGTGCATACTGCGGCCAACCTGGGCGACCTGGGCCTGACCGGTGACGAAGCGACCGGCGTGGATGTTGTGCGCAAGGCCCTGTTCGCACCGGCCCGCTGGATTGCCGAGAACGCGGGGGCCGAGGGTTCCGTGGTCGTCGCCAAGATCGCGGAGATGAAATTCGGCCAGGGCTACAACGCGGCCACCCGCGAGTACGGCGATCTGGTCGCGCAGGGCGTGATCGACCCGGTCAAGGTGACGCGCTCCGCGGTGCGCAACGCAGCGTCCATCGCGGGCATGCTGCTGACGACCGAGGTGCTGGTGGCGGACCGGCCGGCGGAGGAGCCGGCCGATTCGAACGGTCACGGCCACTCGCACGGCCACGCTCACTGAGCCGGCCGCTCCCCCTGCTGGGCGCGGTTGACCGCGCTCGCTGAAGGGAAAGCCATGACGGTGCCCGCCCGCCAGATCTTCGGATCAGGCGGGCGGGCACCGTTGGTCTGGCTGTCCTTTGTCTGGGTGCCGAGCTCAGGGGCCCGTAGTCGGCGTCCGATTGGATAGGCTTCGGCGCCCTTGGCCAGGCTTAAAGAGATATCCGGTGGTACGCAGCCAGATCCAATCACGATGAGTAGTCGTCAGATTACTCATCGTGATTTTATGGCGCACCGTGTCGAGGCGACACATCAATGTGACCATTCCGTTGCCGTCATCCGTAGCAGAACCCCCGGCTTTCGTGGGCATCATTCATTCGTGACGGAGGGATGCATCATCCAGGCCGTGGGCGGCGAGGGATGGCGGGAATCGCCGGCCGGAGGTGCGGGACTGGCGGAGGGGGCCAGCCTGCGCGAGCTGACCGGCCTGGCGGTCCGTGGGCACCCGGCGGCGATCGAGTCCTTGCTCGAGCACATCCGCCCGATGGTGGTCAGGTACTGCCGGGCCCGGCTGGGCCGCATCACCGGGCACTATTACGTGGCGGACGATGTCGCGCAGGAAGTCTGCATCGCGGTCCTGTCAGCGCTTCCGCGCTACCGCGACATGGGGCGGCCGTTCGCCTCCTTCGTCTTTGGCATCGCCTCGCACAAGGTGGCGGACGCCGTCCGGAGCGCCTCCCGGCTGGCCGTCCCCACCGAAGACCTGCCCGACGGCCCCGACGAGCATCCGGGGCCTGAGGAGACCGTTGTGGCCGGCTTTGAGGCGGAACGGGCCAGGACGCTGCTCGGTCGGCTGCCCGTTCATCTTCGTGAGCTGCTGGTACTGCGCGTAGTCGCGGGTCTGTCGGCCGAGGAGACGGGTAATGTACTTGGCATGTCAGCAGGAGCGGTTCGGGTCGCCCAGCACAGGGCGCTGGCCCGGCTCCGGGCGATCGCGGTCGAGGAGTCGATTGCGTGATCACGGGGCGCGGACCTGGGGCGCCCGGCGTGACATCCGGTGTGGAGTTCGCTCGGGGGCGGGTGGCAGCAGGCAATCCGGGTGACGGGGCCGTTGATCTCAGTGAGATCCGGCGATCCGAAGAAATCATCGACGTGCTCGCGGAGCGCGTTGCCATGCCCGCGCGGATGCTGCGCGATCCGGCAGTAACGCTGCTGAGCGCGCTGGCGGCCGATGTCGATGCCAGGGAGGCCGGCCCTGGCGTGCTTGCCGGTACCCGGCCCGGCCCAGCCCGGCGCCGCCCGAGCGCCGCCGCAGGCCGGCCGGTGCGGGCGCCAGCCCCTAGGGTTGGCGCCTGGACCAGGGTTGCTGCCGCGGGGGCCATGGCCGCGGGGGTAGCAGGCACCACGAGCTTCGTGGCGGCGGGAATGCTCGCGCGGCTGGCCCGGGGCCCGGCCAGCGACGGCTCCGGGGGATCAGCACGGGGATGGGGCGCCACGGTGCGCCTGCGGCGCACCCGCTGACCACGGCGCGCACCCGCTGACCACGGCGCGCACCCGCTGACCACGGCGCGCACCCGCTGACTCGCGGCGGCCAGCCCGGAATGGCGCACCCGGCCAGCAACCCGCGGCACGCCCTAGACTGGGGCCGTCACCCACCACCGCGGAAGGTGCCATGACCGACGCCGTCAAGTTCGCCCCGCCTGCCCTCACCTTCGACGACGTCCTGCTGCTGCCTGCGCACTCGGCGATCATGCCGGGCGACGCGGATACGACCGCCCGGCTCAGCCGCCGGATCACGCTGAACGTCCCGCTCGTCTCATCGGCCATGGACACCGTGACCGAGGCGCGGATGGCGGTGGCCATGGCCCGCCAGGGGGGCGTGGGCGTGCTGCACCGCAACCTGTCCATCGAGGACCAGGCGCAGCAGGTCGACATGGTGAAACGGTCCGAGGCCGGCATGATCACCAACCCGGTGACCTGCGGCCCCGACGCCACCGTCGCCGACGTGGAGAGCCTGTGTGCCAGGTTCCGCATTTCCGGTGTGCCGGTGACGGCGCCCGACGGCGTGCTGCTCGGCATCGTGACCAACCGGGACATCCGTTTCGAAACGGACCACGGGCGCTCGGTCACCGCGGTGATGACGGCGATGCCGCTGGTCACTGCGCCGGTCGGGGTTTCCAGGGAGCAGTCCCTCAGCCTGCTGAGGCAGCACAAGATGGAGAAGCTGCCGCTGGTGGACGGGGCGGGGCGGCTGCGCGGCCTGATCACCGTGAAGGACTTCACCAAAAGCGACGAGTACCCGCACGCCACCAAGGACGCTGAGGGGCGGCTGGTGGTGGGTGCGGCGGTCGGCGTGGGTGAGGACGCCAAGCGCCGGGCCCAGGCGCTCGCCGAGGCCGGGGCCGACTTCCTCGTGGTGGACACCGCGCATGGCCACGCCCAGGCGGTCCTCGACATGGTGACGCAGGTGAAGGCCAACATCAAGGTGGACGTGATCGGCGGCAACGTTGCCACCCGGGCTGGGGCGCAGGCGCTGATCGACGTGGGCGCCGACGCGGTGAAGGTCGGCGTCGGGCCGGGCTCCATCTGCACCACACGGGTGGTGGCCGGCGTCGGGGTCCCCCAGGTCACCGCGATCTACGAGGCCGCGCTGGCCGCGCGGCCAGCGGGCGTGCCGGTCATCGGGGACGGCGGCCTGCAGCACTCCGGCGACATCGCCAAGGCCATCGCCGCCGGCGCGGACACCGTCATGCTGGGCAGCCTGCTCGCCGGGTGCGAGGAGGGGCCAGGGGAAATGGTCTTCATCCACGGCAAGCAGTACAAGCTGTACCGGGGGATGGGCTCGCTGGCCGCCATGCGGAACACCGAGCGCGGCCGGTCCTACTCCAAGGACCGCTATTTCCAGGACGACGTGCTCCGCGAGGACAAGCTGGTTCCCCAGGGCGTCGAGGGCCAGGTGCCCTACCGTGGGCCGCTGGCCGCTGTCGCGGGCCAGCTGGTCGGCGGCTTGCGGGCCGCCATGGGCTTCTGCGGGACCCGCAACATCGCCGAGCTTCAGCAGGCGAGGTTCACCCAGATCACCGCGGCCGGCCTGGCCGAGAGCCATCCGCATGACATCGAGATGACCGCCGAGGCACCCAACTACGCCAGGCGGCGCCCGTGACCCCCGTGGTGATGACAACCGTGGTGATGACAACCGTGGTGACACTGTGATGCCCGTGATGACCCGCATGATGCCCGTGATTCGCATGATGCCCGTGATGACCATATGACGCCGGTGGAGATTGGCCGCGGTAAGAGCGGCCGCCGGGCTTATGCGCTCGACGAGATCGGCATCGTCCCTTCCCGCCGGACCAGGCACCCCGAGGAGGTGTCCATCGCCTGGCAGATCGACGCCTACCGGTTCGACCTGCCATTGGTGGTCTGCCCCATGGACAGCGTCGTCTCGCCACGGACCGCGGTGCAGATCGGCGGGCTCGGCGGGCTGGCCGTGCTCGACCTGGAAGGGCTGTGGACACGGTACGAGGACCCGGAGCCGATCCTCGCCGAGGTGACCGGGCTCGATGAGGAAGCGGCCACCAGGCGGCTGCAGGAGATCTACTCCGAACCCATCAAAGAAGATCTGATCGGGCGCAGGATCGAGGAGATCCGCGCGGCCGGCGTCACCACGGCCGCCCGGCTGTCACCGCAGCGAACCGTACGGTATTACAAGGCAGTTATCGATGCGGGCGTGGATATCTTCGTTATCCGCGGCACCACCGTTTCCGCCGAGCACGTCTCCGGGCAGGCCGAGCCGCTCAACCTCAAGCAGTTCATCTATGAGCTCGACGTGCCGGTGATCGTGGGCGGCTGCGCCACGTACACCGCGGCGCTGCACCTCATGCGGACCGGGGCGGCCGGGGTACTCGTCGGGTTCGGCGGCGGCTCGGGGCA
>OCTA010003377.1_pt1 | contig 14160 bp, 31 predicted proteins | sample 1538991 | NCBI WGS metagenome assembly OCTA01 (sample SAMEA3539302, study PRJEB22396) | soil metagenome | biome: tundra; feature: field; material: soil | place: USA | collected 2010-05 | depth 0.15 m
ACGGATTTGCTGGCAAGCCGTCAGCGGATCCGAAAGTAGAACGCGAACGCCCGCTGCTGCGGCACGCGCGAACTCACGTTGGAAATTCTCTGAGCCAATCTTGAGTGCCGCGGCCTCAGTGCTGGCGCTCACGAGCGTGAGCATGTGCCAGCAACCGTGGCGATCAATACGTGCCCATATCCCAGCATGCTTCGATGTCATGTCTCGAGTTTTGTAGAGTTGCGAGCGACCAATATCCACGGATACTTCTTCGGCGACAGCCTGCCCTAGGCCGTTGCGGATAAGGCTTAGTTCAGCGGTCCACTCAGGCTTGGTTTCTAAAGCTGGAACTGGATCTATGTCAACGTCCCACGATTCCACTCCCGCGTCCTCGTCGTCGAGCGAAGCGCAAACGCGCACAGCATCCTCTTCGGTTGTGAAAACGGAATTGATTCGATAACTGGAGTAACAGCCCGACGTCACCACGTAGACTTTCACAGCGCACCACGCAGGCGCGCCGAGTGACCCGCGAAGTACGCATCCAGCTGCTGACGTCGCTCGTACCGGCGCTTCTCTTCGCGCTCCACACGCAGTTGCTCATACGTGTCCACGACCGCTTGGTATGCGTCACGCGCTTGGTTCTGCACGGGCTGCAACTTCCGCGAGTACGTGTGCGCGACGGTGTCGAGAAAGCGAGCAAGCACCGTCGTCGAGCGACACTGCTTGTCCTCGACGGCCTTCGCATAGAGCTCGACGGCGGCGGGCATCATCAGCGCGACGCCCACGAGTGGCCAGCGTCGCTCTTTCGTCGCGAATGCGCTTCGCAATGTCGACGACCATTCGCCCGACGTTGCAAAGCCAGCTTGTGCGATCGCGAAGTGCTCCTGCGACAGCATGCGCACGGTAGGCGTGACCGCGGACTCTTTCGCCATCGCAGCGCGATGTCTTGGCATGCGTCGCTGCATATGAGCGTGATGCTGCTTCGCGTCGTCCCAGACGACTGCGCCGCCGTCGCTTTCGTACGCTTGGCCACGTAGGCCGAGGTCGCCTGCGCGCTCGGTGAAGAACCACTCGAGTTCCGATTCGCTTCGATTGTCCATCATCGTCGTTCCTGTTCTCCGAGACCCGCTCGGGGAAATTCAAATCTTCATATCGTGCAGTGCGTATGTGTTGCGCTCAAGCCTTCGACTCCAAATTAGGGCAAGGACCATGTCCGAAAGATGAAACCACTCACCGCGAATGGAGGCAGCCTTCAGCCTTGCGTGAACCGCAGATTCTTGGCTTGTCTTCGAACTTAGGATCTCCAATATCTCCAAGACTTCATGATTTGCATTCGACCATGTCCGCGCCAACGAATGGCGGCGGTACGCAGCATGATTCCGTGTAGTCTACATTCGTCATTGGCTAAACTCCCTGTTTCTACGGCAAATACCGATCGCGTTACGAGTTCTGTGCGTTGTCATTCGGCCACCAGCGTTTCCAGCCAGCAAACAGTGACAGCAGCGACTCGCGTGTCGTCGATCGGCGAACTCATTCCGCCACCTTTTTTTGGGCATTCCAGTTGCGAACGTATTCGTTATGTTTTTTTCGACACACATCACAGCGAACCTGCGTGACAAGCGGACCGCCACCGCACGACGTACATACGCCACGCTTATTTGCCTGTTGTCGATATGCTCTGTCCGCTTCGCGCTTTTGCGGAGAGCGGATATATGCCGTCATCTGTTCGTCGTGCTGACAACAGAATCGCTTTCCCAGATCCTGTTTCTGATAGCAGCCCGCGTATCCGCAATATCCCGCCTGACGCTTGGTGTGCATGCGGCTGCGAGCGGCTTTATTTCGGTATTCGCGACATGACACACAATAACAACCGCTAAGCGACTCACCACGTGGCGAAAAGCACATCGCGCACAAGCCATTCGCCACAGCTTCGTTACGTTTTTTTCGTTGGTATGCAATGCAAGCCCAACAATCTTGAGCGGCGTGATCTCGCTTCCCTCCGCAAGAGATACATAGCCCCAAACGACGCCGCTCTATGCGCACGCCGATTCCGATCCCGCTGCGCCTCGCGTCGCTTACTTCGTCGCTTTCTCGTGCGCTCATTCGGCCACCAGCCTTAGGCGGAACGCAGCCGTCGGAAGCTTCGTCAGCGCACGCACAACTTCATCATAAACTTCCTTGGTGACCGACACCCGCGGCCCGGACTGGAACGCGACGACGTAGTCCGTTTGCTTCGCGTGCGGGTTGTACGTCGCGGTGACGCTGTCGACGAACAGGGTGCCTTGCGTGCTGCCTCGTGGAACGGGTTCGTGGGTGATTTCGGTGATCATGTTGTCCCTGCGTCGGTAAAAAGTCCGCAACCCAAATCGCAATTCAGCGGCACGTCAAACAACTGCCCGCGCCGAATCTTTCGAAACACAAGCTCGCGATCCGTTTCTTCGCCAGCGATCAAAAACGCAACGTTGTCGCTCTCGTGTTCGATTTTCGCTGAGCCAAACAAGTCCGAAAGCTCGGGCTTCACGATCTTCGCCGTGCTGCCCTTGAAACTGCGCTGTTCGTTCAATCGCTTTTGCTGTGAAAGCATAAGAACAGCGATCGACATTTCTCTCGCCAAGCTTTTGCATTGCTTGGCCGAGTAGCCGATCACTTCATGATCCTTCGCATGCCCAAGTTCGGGTGGTGCCGTGAGTTGCTGCACATAATCGACGACGACAAGGCCAAGAGGGATACCCGTGAGCTGCATACTTTTCTCAGCGTGCGTCACACTGCGCGCTCGCATTTGCGGCGCCGTAATGTCTCGTGAGTCGTCGATGGTGAGCGGCAACTTTGTCAACGTTTCACACGCGGGCATAAGCTTGTCCCAGTCGTGCGGCGTGAGCGTCTTCGTTCGCCAGCGTTCTGAATTCACGCACGCCAAATGGCAAAGCGCATTCACCAGCAAATCGTCGCGCGATTGATCTTGAACGAAAAACAAAACGCCGATCCCATTCTGCGCTGTGCGAATCGCAATCTGCAAAGCCAATGTTGTCTTGCCCATGCCTGGACGGCCAGCGAGGCATGTGACTTCAGCGCCATGCAGTCCGCCCACGTTGCGATCCCAACTGCCGACGCCTGTCGCCAACCCAAGATTCACTTTCGAATCCACGCCTGAAACGATCTCCCGAACGATCCGCTTCAGCGCGTCGAGATTCGATTCTACCTGCCTGCCGAAACCGGCACGAGCAACCGCAGCCAACGATTCAACAGCGCTGTCTGCGTACGCCTGCGTGTCCGGTATGCCAAGGTAACCCGTGGCGGCAATCCGTTGCGCTGTGGCGATCACCTGCCGCTCACGCCACCGGTTGTGAACGATCTCCGCGTACCGCACCACGTTCGTCACCGCCGGCGCCGCGTCGAGAATTTGTGCGAGGTACTCAAGTCCGCCGACTTGCGCGAGACGTCCCGCGACGTCGAGTCGCTCACGAACCTGCAGCATGTCGGGCATGGCGTTGGTGCCTTCGGGCAAGTCGACGACGGCAAGGATCGCTTCGAAAATTCGTCGGTGCCGATCCGCGTAAAAGTGTTCGGGCCGCAAAAAATCTCGCACCCGAGACACCGCCGACGGTGAGCCCGCGTCGATCATACACGCCGAAAGTACCGCTGCTTCGGCTTCCAAATCGCACGGCGCAACCCTGCCTTCGCCCACCTCTGGCCGCTGAAATTGAATGATTTCGGCCGTCATGACTCACCCGCCTTCGGCACGAACGGCGCCGCTTTTTCGCTGAATTCGTCGAGTTTATGCAGCACGTCGACACGCATTCGGGTCTGCGACTCTGCGTCTTCGTCTGCCGAAAAATCAGAAGAGCCCGAAGGGCGGTCCCGCGCCTCGCGCGTCTCTTTTCTCTCTGGGACGGGATGGGATCTGGGATGGGGCGACGGATAGCGACTCGCTAGCGACTCGGTGTCGTCGCGGCTCTTGCCGACAAGCGGTGTCGGCGTTTGCTGACGGTCTGCTGACGGGCGCTTGTCGTCGCTTGCTGACGTGTTTGCCGACTGCTTAGGCCAACGTTTGGCGTTCGTCTTTGCGGCGCCACGACGTCCGGCTTCGGCGCGTTCGGCACGCATGGCCTGAACCTCTTCAGCGCTTGGATTGTAATCCAAGAAGTCGTGGATCATGTAACCGTCGTCCACTTCGTCGAGCAGTCCGACGACGACAAGGCGCTTGATTTCTTGCACGGTGGCAATGGAACGCGCTTCGAATTCCGTGAGGTGCCCGTTGTGTTCTTGCGCAGACGTGTGCGCGCCCATGCGAACCCATGCACCGAAAGCGGCGTTGCCGGCCGCGAGGATCTTGGGTCCGAAGGCAGAGCGATCGTCAATTCGAAACCAGCTCATGTTGCCTCGGACACTTTCTCAAGACACCACGCGCGGGCATCGAACTCGTTGTCGAAAATAAGTCCGTCTTCATCGAACTTCTTTTTCCCTAAAACTACTCCCTGAGTCCGGGAGTAGTTTTTCTTTTTTCCTCGCCCTGGTCCCCTCCCCATGGGTAGCTTGGGCGCGGGCTCCTGCTCCTTACGAAGCGCGCCGATTCGATCATCTGCCGAGCAAACAAGTTCGCCGGCATCAAGAGCGATCTCTTTCCCTCGCTCCTTGGTAGCCACGGCTTGTGCAAGAAAACGGATTGACAAGATCTCGTGTGTCGACCGACTTGCCGCAATGATGGCGGCCGCCTTTTCAATGCTCGGCAAGGCCCCCTTTTCTCTCTTAACGAGGTTCATGCTGCCCCCAAGGAGTCACGAATTGCTTCGACGTCCACAACGGGCAGACGTTTCCACCAAACACTTCGCGTTGGGACGACGACCCCGGCTTCTGGCAAAGGAGGGAAGGCTGTTTCGCCATCCCAGCCTACTGCGTTCTGAGCGATAAAGCGCCGAAGTGTATCGCTCGGATGAAACCACTCCCCGTGAGATCTCTCCGTCAGAAATTCGTCGTGACACCAGCGTTCTAAGTCGCCTCGCCCGAATTCGGGAGGTAGACAACCAAGGAACAAAAGTCGTTCGCCCGACCCTGTTCGAAGTTCGCGAATTCGACGCAGCGGCTCTTCGGACGACCCGATTTTGATCATTCGAGTTGTCTCGCCCTGAATAAAATATGCGTATCGTTTCATTCGCCAACCTCCAGATCAGTTTCACCAACACACGCCGAATGAACCCAACCCTCACCCACCACGAGCACCAGCCACTGCTGGTGATTCACCTCTTGCCCGCATCGCGCACAGGGCCGTGGGAACTTCCCGTTCGCCTTCACCGTGAGTGAAGGCCGATACACGTCGTCCTCCGACATGGGCTGCGTCATGCCGCCTCCGCGAAATGCAGCTCAATCACCACCCCATGCGCCCCACGCTTGCACTTCTCCTGCATCGGCACGAACGGAATGCCGTCCCGATCGCCGAACCACACGAAGCATTTGTCGTTCACGCCCAGCGCGTCCGCGATACCGTCTTCAGCCGGTTTGAACGCGTTCGCCAGGTTCCCGTCGTCAAGACGGCCGACACTGAGACGTCGCACAATAATCTTCGACGGCGTGGCCTTTCGTCGTTTCAATGCGGCCATGCAATGCAGCTTCACGCATTGCCGAATGTTGCGAACACGTCGCGTCTCCATGGCCGCGCCCACTCGAGTCGTGAAGCGCTTGGTGTTCGGCGACGCGAGGACGAGCCCCGGGATGGTGATCACAAGCTTCGTCACTTCGCACCCGCCTTCGCCAGCGGCTTCGGCACCACACGCATCCGCGTCTCCGACTTCGCCGGCACCGGCACCGGGATGTAGTCGTCATGATGCTCGGCCATGGGCTCCTCAAGAGCCTCCAAAGCGCGAGTCACCAATTGGTTCACACGTTGTCGCGTGATACCGAGTAGCTCGGCGAGTTCGCCTTCGGTGGTCCCGCCGCGATCGGCAACATCAAGCGTGCACGTTTCGGTGAGTACGCCCAAGAGCCCAAGGTGGTGCTTGCACAGGATATTCGGGCACGGCCGCGGGCCATCGATGCACTCACTGCGAGTAGCGGGCGCATGCGGTTCGTCGTGTGGGACGAGGCGAAGATGCGTTGTCATGATTTCCAAACCCACACGTCGAACGCTGCGACGCCGTAGTTCCACACGATTGCCAAACAGTCTTTTGGATACGCTGCCGTCTCGCCCTTGAACGTCAGTCGCGGATTGAGTGCCAACACGAGCGCTTCACCGTGAACGAACTGATTGAACCAATTCGATCCAACACTCGCCGGCACGAGCATCACGAGCGGTAAACGATCCGGATGAAATCCATGACCGTAACTCCACGCCTTGCGCATCCAAGGCGCGATGTCCGCAAAGGGCGGGTTGAGATAGAGGCAACCGTTGCGGTTCTCGTAGTGCCGCTGCCCGAGCTCCTCCCACGACACAGCGACACTAAGCGAATCTTGCTTGAGTGATACGAAGCGTTTGCCGCGTGAAACGGATTCATCCTTCGCAGCCAAGTCGACCGCGATTGGGCCGAATCGATTCACGACCGCGGCGATGAAGTTGTCGGGGCTGCAGTAGTCTTGGCGGGATTTGCCCGGCTTCTGGTCGGGCATCATTTGCGCACCTTGATTCGCTTCGCGGACCGCGGCTCACGAAAGAATTCCGTGCATTTCTTGCAGGTGAAATCGAGCGGTGGCACGAACGCAGTGATCTCAGCCTCGCCGCAGAAGCACGTGGCAAGGTGCCATTGCACACGCTCGGCGGGCTTGTTGATGGCAGTCATAGGCCACCCACTTCCATGACCGAGGCCCGTCGCTTGGCATCGTTCAGCGTGCGGAAGATGCCCACGAAACGCATGTCGAAAAAAAGTCGCCAACGCCAAAGGCTCATGACTTCACCGCATTCATGTACTGAACAACCATCCGCCTCAGCGTCTCGAGTGCCGCACACGCCGACGATTCCGCGTGCGCCTTCGTTCGCGCACGTCCGTTCAAGTCGACGTAGCAACGGTGACGAGGGCCACGATATCGAACGCTCCACTCGTATCCACTGCCCGTGAACGCGTCGTGGATGTTGCATTCGAAGTGTGCGGAGAGGCCGGTGATTTTGGCGTCGTCACGACGCTTGGTGTGCCAGGTGATTTTCACGGACGCACCGCCCGCCACACGAGCTCCATCGCGCCGTTCTCACGCGGATGCGCCATGACGCGTTTGCGTGTTCGCAAGTCGGCGTGTTCGTGATCGACACGCTCGACGTTGTAGTTGGCGATTTCGTCCATGCCGCTGATGTTCCAAATCAGGAACGTGTGCAGCTTGCGCGCACGTGATTCGTCGCCTTGCGGGACCATGTCGATGGTTACTCGGATCATGGTTTCAGCGCCTCCACCGCGGCGGTGACGAAGCGATCGAGCTCTGTAGGCTTCGTTGCTTCCATGGCGATAACGGCATAAACAATCACGTCAAGGAGCTCTTGACGTAGTTCCTCATTCCAATCGCGTTTGTCGTTCGCGAGATTCAGTTCGCCGTACTGCTTCTGTCCCATGAGCAACCGCTTGGCGATTCGCTCGAGCACGCTGAGCTCGTCGGGATTGAGTTGGTCGACGATTCGCTGAATGCGCAGTGAGTTGAAGGAGCTCATGTCGTCACCTCGCGCTCGAGTTCGAGAAGAAGGTGCTCGGAAATTTCGCGCGCGTACCCGTAATGATCACGGATCCATACCGAGATCCGGATCTTCTCGGCGATTCGCGCCGCGTTCCAAATTCGGCAGCACCACCGTTGATGCTTGCCTTCGCAAACCATGCAGATGCTGTCGTTCATGAAGCACCATCCAGCAAGTCTGCGAACATGTCCGAGAGGAGTGCGAAAAAAGCGAAGGGGATCGCGCCCAACACAGCAAGAGCCATCATGCTGCCCTCTTCAGTCTCGTCGCGGCGTAGGCCTTCGCGTCTGCGAGCGTGCGAAAGAAGCCGAGCGAGATGCCAGGCCCGTAGTGCTTCGGCACGTGGCGCAGTTGCCAGCGCCGTGCACCGAGGCGCTCGATTTCCAACGGTGCGCATTCGTAGAGTCCGAGTGCCACGCGGGTCCAGGTGAGGGCCATCACGGCACCCACGTCGCCGCGAGTTCACGCGCCAGTTCGAGGCGAGCCGACGAGATGCGTTTCGCCTGCACGTTGTCGCACGATCCGCCGGCGTAAAACGCAGCGGGAAACTCAGGGCACGCAATGAAGGAACGGCGCATCTCGCGGAGAAAAATCACCGCTTGCCGTCTTGCATCGCCCAGCGGAGTGAACGAGCAGAAAGTCTCGAACGTGCCGCACGCACGCGGAATAGAGACGCCAGCGATCAACCGGTGATCGCCGCTGATGTTGACGTCGTACGAGCCTTCTCGGAACGCAAACACGACCTCCACGGCCATCGTCTGCACGGGACCAAGAGGCCCCTCAAACAACGGGGAAGCGACCGCGGCGTCAACGATCGCTTGCGCGAGGGGCATCGGCATCGGCTTGGTAAAACCCTTCGCGTCGTGCACCAACGTTGCGATGCTTAAAACAAACTCAAGTCCCGTCATTGTCAATCTCCACCAAATACCCGCCATGATTGGCGACTAACTTCTCTGCTTCCTCACGCGATACACGCACCGCACGCGCCGGTTCCGCGCTCCACTCGTACGCCGATGTCGCGCTCTCACTCGGCGCGAGGAAGCGCTCGACGAGGCCCCAGCGCGTGGCGACGAGGAAGGTCACGCGGCCCTCGCGATCGACAGGAGCGCATCGCGAAACGCAGGTGGCGTTCGCGCGGCCTCTTTTTTCGAGAGCGTGGGTTTGTTGCGATCGAACCAGCCGCATTGATGCGTGCCTGGATTGCGTGCCCAGTTCAGATCGCGAGGCCGCTTACGACTCGTTGCAAACAGCCACGTTCGTTTGCGTGCGCGGTGTCCATACGCACTCTGCCAAACCTCGCAGTACCACTCGCCCCAACCGAGAGTTGACCATCCGTCGAGCGTCGGCGACGGCAAGAAATGCTCAGACCATGCATTCGAAAATGCAGGATGTTCGAGTACGCCGCCAAAGTTGCGGACACTCGTCAGCGCCGACGCAAAGCATCCGCCGTCGTTGCCAGGCCGAAGATGTTCGTGCCCATACCGTTTGAAATTCAACGCAGCGAAATTCACCCATCGAGCGCAGGGCGGATGCGCAACGACGGGCCACGGACCGCGATACGTTCGCGCGTCTCGAGACTCGGGCCACAGATCGACGCCGTCAACGTTGGCGTACGATCCATTTGCCTCGACGAACAATGCAGCAATCATCAATCAGCCCTCCAAGAATCCAGTTCAGCGGCTACGCGCGTCCAGTTGCATCCGTTGCGTATTGACACATGTGTGTATTGTGCACGTAAACGCCGGTTCAGTAGATCAAGACAAAAAAAGGGGAAACGGTTCAGTTACGCAGCATGCGATCGCCACGCATGCTGCGAACAATGGGTGAGCTACGAATGCGTCCCGGTGCGCGACGGCGGATCGCTCGGCACCTCGAAGCGCTCGGTGGTGTCCGACTCGGGCGGGGGAGGGACGAGGGACTCGTCGTTCCAAACCTCGACAGGCACGAGGCCATCGGTCACTCGCGCAATGTTCAGCGCGTGAGAGATCCGCGGCGACTTTTTCCCGGCTTCCCAATCCCAATAGCAAGACTGCGAAACGCCCATCGCCTGCGCGGCTTCGGTGCCATTGATACCCATCGACTCACGCCACGCACGCAAACGAGTTGGACCCTGCATGCGAATCACAATAGCGATTGCGACTTGAATGTCAAAACAATCTTTACCTCTCTTGATGGCCAAAAACGCCAGAACGAAAGCACGACGCGTGCGCACACCCTGATACTTATTATCGCCATTGTGATTATTTATTGTTGCAATGACTAATCACAATCGCTATTGTGTACGTATCAAGTGACTGACACTGACGCCGCTTCCTGAGGCGACCGCGCTGAGCCATTCCCCCTGGTTCGCGCGGTCACTTCAGCAAGCGACGGCGGTCACAACCGAGGAGGACGGCGATGAATACGACAGAGCGAGTGCTGAGGGAGATGGCGTTGACGATGGGCACCGTGACTTGCGTGATGGCAAGCGGCGAACGCGTGTACGTGGGCGTCACGAACGAGTGCAACCAACGCGGGATGCTGTTCGTCGACGGCGACAACGTGATGCTGGTGACGAGCGACTTCCGCGCGGCGCTGTGCACGCTATCGGAGGTGATTGCGGTCGCCGAGAGCATGCGTGCGATGAAGTCGGCGGTGTCGCAATGAGCCGCGCGGGTGCGGCGCACAAGGCGCGCGTGACGTGCAACGGCTACGGCTGGACGATGGACAGCATCGCCAACGAAAGCGGCGACTGGGTTCTCTACGCGCGCGATCACGAGGGTGACTTGCGCATCCTGTTCATCATGACGGTGAAGTCATGAGCGCGCTCGCGATTCAGTTTTACGTGCGCAACGCGTCGGACGCCGAGCTGTGGAACATCATCCGGCACGAGACATCGAACGCCATTCGCGTCGCTGCGATTTTCGAAATGGCAAGCCGATGATCGAATCCCAACTTCTTGGCGATCGCGTGTTTCTCACCATCGATATCGACGGCGACATTTGGCTGCGACAAGGCAAAGACTTGGTGCGACTGAAGCCTCCCGTATTCGCGGAATTGATCGCACAAATCGCTGACCTAAATCCGGAAGGTGCGGAATGATCGCCATGGAACTACGCCCGAAAGCCGCATGCGAGTTGTGCGAGTCGGCGTGCGACTCGGGCCCGATTTGTCGATCGTGTGCGGACGATCTGGAACGTGATCTGCGCAGCGGCGACGAAGACGCGCGCAAGCTTTTGCGGCAACTCGGTTTGCTTTGCGGATCGTGCGAAGGCAACGGCGAATCCGCGGCACCACGAACGCCATGGAGTGTTCGCAAGTGTGGTGAGTGCGCGGGTACCGGCGTGCAATCCGAGGTGGCGTGATGTGGACCGACAACGAGCTAAGCCTGATCGCCACTGGCGCCAACGCGGATCTCGCCATTCGCGAATTGGTGAAACCACGGTTCTACGGCGTGAGTGTTCGCGGATTACTGCGATCCAATTGTGCGGCAGCGAAGTTGCGCGGTGACATTGAGTCACCGTCGCCCGCGGTTGTCGCTGGGAGGATTCTGGAGCTGATTGACGCGCTGCCGAAGGAAGAGGGCGCCCTGGTGTTGGAGTATTTGGCAGAGGTTTTCGAGGAAGGGCCACCGCGATGATCGCCAAGTTTCGTCCGACGCTGATCGTGATCCTTTGGCGGAGATCTGTGGAGATCGCAGTCTTGGATGCTGTTTTCGCTTTGATACTTCGTGGCCGTCAAATTGGGAGATCGTGACATGTTTAAGAAAGCAGAAAAAACACAACAGAAACTTCGGCTCGCACTCTATGGACCGAGTGGAACCGGTAAGACGTACTCAGGACTTCTGATCGCCAAAGAGCTTGGCGCACGTATCGCGGTCGTCGACACCGAGCATGGAAGCGCAAGCAAGTACGCTGGCGATGCGGGCATCCCCGACTTCGACGTTTGCGAGCTCACTCGCTTCGCGCCCGATGACTACATCAAAGCGCTGAAGTCTGCCGCGGAGTACGACGTCACCATCGTCGACTCGCTCTCACACGCCTGGATGGGCAAAGGCGGCTTGCTGGATCAAGCGGACGCGAAGGGTGGCAAGTTCGCGGCGTGGGCGGAGCTGACGCCGCAACAAAACAATCTTGTGGAAGCGATCCTAGCGCATCCGGGTCATCTCATTGCAACCATGCGCTCGAAGACAGCCTATGAGGTTGGCAAAGACGATCGCGGCAAGACCACCGTGGAACGACTCGGTACCGCGGCAATCCAAAAAGACGGTCTGGAGTATGAGTTCGACGTCGTCGGATTGATGGATCAATCGAACACGATGCACGTAATCAAGTCGCGTTGCGCAATGGTTCGCGGCGAGTATCGCAAGCCGGGTGCAGACCTCGCCAAAACGCTGATGTCGTGGCTTGGTTCAGGAGCGCCAGCGCCGCCGCCGAGTCAACCGAAGCCGGTTGCGCCTGACGAAGATCGCATTGCTGCTGGACTCGCCAAGATTCTCGCCTGTCAGACGATCGCGGATCTGGAAATCATCGGCAACGGCCTTGGTCACCCAAGCATGCCGAAAGCGGTGAAATCGGCACTTGCGGGCCCATTCGCGGAACGACTTACGCACCTGATGGCGACAGCATGAAGCTATCGTCATCCATGCTCGCAAGAGTGGACGCATGCCCGGCGAGTCTCGTATTAACCCAATATCCCAACACGGGAATTGAGGCGATTCAGGGCACTGCGAATCACGAGGCGCTTGAAGACGGGACGCGTGAGTTGCCCGAGCGTGCACGGTGGCTCAAAGCAAACCTCGAGGGCGTGAAGGAGCAGTCCTACGTTCTTGATCTACGAAATTGCACGGCTCGCGTGAGCGGCGTGGCTCGCGGTTACGGCGATCTGCAGCCGTACGAAATCGGCACGACGCTCGATTGGTGGGCATTCATCTCGCCGAAGAAAGTTCGGTGTCTGGATTACAAGTCCCGCGAACGAGTCACGCGTGCTCGAGACAATCTGCAAATCATCTCGCAAGCTGCTGCGCTCCTGTCCACGCAAGGCGACGAAGTGGAGATCGGTCTTGTCTACTTGGACAACGGCGAAAGCGATCTCGTCACCTGGACCGCATTCGATTCGCCTATGTTGTGGCGTCGACTGCGTGCGGTAGCTGACAAGGCACGCAACGCAAAACCAACGCAGCTGCACACGGGCTCGCATTGCAAGTATTGCCCAGCGTTGACCGTGTGCCCCGCGCAACGCGCAACGTTGGCGACCTTCGTAGACGTGGAGGCAGGCATCGCCACGATGACGCCCGAGCAAGTGGGCGAGGCGCACATCAAACTAAAAACGTTCGAGCAAATGGCGAAGCGTGTTGAGGAGGCGATCAAGCTTCGCGTCTCTCGCGAGCCGGTGCCGTTGCCCGACGGCAAACTGTTGTCGCTCGTCGAATGCCGCGGACGCGACAAGGACGACGTGAATGCGATGAAAGAAAAGCTATCGGAGCTCGGCGTGGACGCGTCGCAGTTTCGATCGCGCGGAAATCCGTACACGCAATTAAAAGCAGTGAATCGAAAGGAATCGTGACGTCATGTTGAGCGCAGTGATTTGTGGAAACTTGGGCGAAAATTCAGAGACGAAACAAGTAGAAGGAAACTCCGTTGTGTCTTTCAGTGTCGCCGTAAAAACGTCGATCAAAAAAGAAGACCCGGTGACCTGGGTTCGTTGCTCGATGTGGGGAACGCGTGCCACGAAAGTGGCGCCATATCTCACGAAGGGCAAAGCGGTCACCGTGCGCGGCGCTCTTTCGCTTCGTGAATACGAAAACAAGCAAGGTCAAACCAAAACCAGCGTTGAACTGCGCGTGGACGACGTCGCACTGCAAGGCGGCGGTGACTCTCAGCACACGGCCGCGAAGTCAATGCCAGCCGCGCAACGTGGTGCACCCGCGCAACTAACGGACGCTGAAGAAGAGGCCCTGCCGTTTTGACCAAGACTTCGGGACGAAGTGACGGGGTAGCTGCCGTCGCGGTCTAGTCATCGTGTCCGTCCGATGGCCCGGGAGAGACGGAATGAGGTGTGGACTAATGGCAAAGTCGTCGGACTGTAATCCGAAAATGTATGAGTCGAAATCATACCGCCAAACAAGCGCTGCGCAGGCCATGGGTTGGCCGCCGAACCTTAATTCGGACGTTGCGGGTTCGAGTCCCGTCGCAGCGCCTTGTGCACTTAGTTCAGTTGGCAGAACGGCTGATTCCAAATCAGCAGGTCGTGGGTTCGATTCCCTCAGTGCACGCGAATCGAAATAAACGAAACAGGAGATGGGTGAATGTCTAAATCAATTTTGGTGGATGGCGTGGAGTATGTGCCGGCGGCATGTGATGGAACGCGCGCGATTGTGGTGGTAGATCGCGGATGGGTGTTCGCGGGCGACGTCGAGACCGTGGATGGTCGCATCCGGATCTCTCGCGCGATCCACGTGTTCAATTGGCAAAAGGGATTTGCGAAGCTCGTGGAAGATCCAAAAGCGGCGAGCGCAGATCTGCGCAAGATCGCAGATGTGGATCTGCCTGCGGACGCCG